>Ga0310810_10004791_pt1 | contig 15035 bp, 12 predicted proteins | sample NCmetagenome_FD_207641 | JGI IMG/M metagenome (GOLD analysis project Ga0310810, IMG submission 207641) | Soil microbial communities from experimental microcosm in Duke University, North Carolina, United States - NC | ecosystem: Engineered > Artificial ecosystem > Soil microcosm > Unclassified ...
CGGCCAGGACTTGCAAGGCTTGCGACGAGCCCCGTCGCGACCGGATCTAAGGTGGCCACGAACACCACCGGGATTTGGCCCGCAGCGTCCCTAGCCGGCATTACCGACGGCGTCCCAGAGGCGACAATAATGTCTACTTTGCGACGCACCAGCTCGGCTGCAGCGTCGGGCACTTGCGCCGCACCCTGAGCCAAGCTGTACTCGATGACAAAGTGTTGGTCTTCGACAAGGCCCTGTTCGCGCAGTCCTTGCCGGAAGCCATCAATGAACGCTGCAGGTGGCGGTCCGACGCGTAGGAAACCGATGCGCGGAATATTCCCTGCCTGCTGCGCGCGTGCGGCAAGCGACCACGCAACAGCACCGCCGATAAGCGTGATGAACTCGCGCCGCCTCATTGCTGCTCCCGATGACAAATATCGCTTCAAACTAACACACAAGGGTCATGTCCGCTTTGCTCCAAAACGCGGACAGATGCAGTGCAAAACGAAATGTCTGCTAAGGGCCAGAAGCGGAAGAGCGAAATGTTTTGCGGTTTTTCTTCTCGTTATACATTTGGCATTTGGAGATACATCCCGGCATGCACCGGTTCACCAAGACAGGCGGCGCACAATATTTTTCTCGGCAGTGTTTTTCGCAGTTTGTGAATAGGTTTTGTGCTGAGGCTGTGAAATTGCCCAGCAGAAATATAGCGGCAATTAAAACAAGTAGCTGCATCTCAAGCCAGCTCCCTGCGGTCAGACAGTACATGGTAAAGACTCAAACAATGCCCGTTAAGAACCAAACGTCCGCTATCCCCCCAAAAGCGGACATGTGCGGCGCACTCTGCCATGTCGGCTTTGGGCCAATAGCGGACATCCGTGCGGCTCGGATCGTCACGCTTTCCGCGCAATCAATTCGACCGGTGCGAGGCGACCATTGGATACGTTCTGGATCATATTTTGCACCTTGTCCGGTGTGCTCCTGCCCATCAAAATATGAATGCCAAGAGGTGGCGGGCCACCCGCTGCCGCTGTTCTGGCGCGTAGCTGATCATAGAACGCAACTGCAAAATCACGCCGGTTACGTTCGGCAATCACCGAAAGACCGGCTGCCTGCAGCGCCTCACGGTATTGAGCGGGACTCGCCACTGCACTTGACTCGGCCGTTGTTGCCCACGGAACAGGATACGTGAGTTCGCCATCGCCAACCCTCATGATGTCATAGATTCCGAAAAGAGCGTTCGATCGCAAGACGCGGCTCACCTCCGAACAAAGTTTTGTCTTGTCGTCGATATTCATGCCGACGTGCAACATGTATGCGCGATCGAATGTGCGATCAGCAAAGGGCAATGCAAGCGCACTGCCTTGGTGCAGTGAAATGCTGTTGTCCAATCCGACCCACCCGCACAGGACCCTTGCGGTCTCGACATATTCGGGGGTCAGATCAATTCCAGTCACCCGACACCCATACCGGCTGGCGACAAAACGTGCGGTTCCCCCAAGCCCACATCCAACGTCGAGCACATGCTTTTCGGGAGAGAGGTCGAGTTGAGCGAGGAAATCTTCGGATGCTTGACGGCCACCGATATGGAACTCATCGATGGCAGCGAGATCGTCAATGGTTACCGAATCAATCGTTTTGCCAAGAGACTCGATCCCGCTGCGGATCGCAGCAGCCAAGTTGCCATGGGTGTAGTGATCGGAGACATCCTGCTGAGTCGGCATGTCCGCCTCCTGAACAAGATAACAGCGCAGTTTCGTAAGCTTACCAAGCGGATGGGCTGGCTCCAATGTCCGCTTTGGGCCAGAAGCGGACATTTTATGACGGAGAAGGATGTCCTCCTTCCTTCAATAAAAGGGGCCTCACTAAACACGAAGCGCGATGACGACATTGCCGTTCGCGTCAAGATATTCTGCACTTGCGTGCGCACCAAATTGAACGAGAGCCAAATAGATTGCGATCATCAGCGCCACGTAGCGGATCGCTACTCTCATTGGCATCCGGATATTCCGAACGGGCTCCATATTGGAGCTATCTGTATTTGACGATTTCGGTGACTTCCTTTTGACAGCGCGGGCACTCGAACGTGCGCTTATCGTAATCTGGCTTGTCCGGTTCGATGCGTTCAAGCCACATTTGAGTGCCGCACCTTGGGCACGTTGACCTCGCAAGTAGTGCTCGCGTCGAGGAAATAGAAGCTGGCATCTGCATAACTATTTCCCTTGTACTCATGACAGGTAGGAACATGACCGGTCTGCCGCCATCGGTGCTTGCGTGCATCCGATCAAACCCCTTCCCCTATATTTTTTGATTATAGTCCTTGGAAGATGCGAGAAACGCCTCGAAAATTTCGGGTAGCGGCGCATTCTGATCGTATGGCGTCCGCAAGGATATTTCCAAAGCCTCTGCCAGATTGGCCTTGCGTTCATAATCGGCTGCGAGGTGAAACATCTGCGTGCGCGGCTCGACGTTCCGAAACGATTGAGCCTTTGATCGGCATTCTTCTGCCAAGGCTCGGCACCTCTGACTGAGGCTCAGTGTCATTTTATCTTCCGACATAACTCAGCAACCCACGCGCAGCCGGACATTTCGTAGGTATATAATGCTGTGCATGGCGGCAAAATCGAGTTGGACTGAAGTCCAATATCGGGGTGCCTCACGTCCGCTTTGGGTCAGAAGCAGACATGTGCGCCGCAAAAAGCGATGTCTGCTTTACCCCCAATAGCGACCGCGAAAGCGGACATCGGCAGGCTGTCATGTCTGCTTTACCCCCGAAAGCGGACATGTGCAGTGCAGGAAGCCGTGTCTGCTAAGGGCCAATAGCGGACATCATACCTTTCAAGTCTGAACATTGGTTTGACCTCGACGATGCGGTACGTTCGGCCCGTATAACGGGTATCGGGCGTTGGTCCGAATGAAAACGGCGAGAGAAGTAATTCAAGACGAGGGTAATGAGGTTCCTGTCCTAATTGCGACTACGCCAGCTAGTTCGCAACATCGCAGGATTGCGCTCGGCGTTGTTATTTTCTTAGCGGTCGTGTTCGCCCTAATTACCCCGTTCGCGCATATGCAAACTGCGCGTATTGACGCATTTATTCCGGTTGTTCAGACCATAATTTTCTTTGCCGACCTCATCACGGCGGTTTTTCTGTTTGCTCAATATACCATCCAACCTCAGCGTGCCCTTCTCGCTCTCGCAAGCGGCTATGTATTCAGCGGCGTGTTCGCGTTCTTGCAAACGCTTGACTTTCCGGGTGCCTATAGCGCGACTGGTCTTATCAGCGGCAAACCGAGCGGTGCAGCGTGGCTCTTTTCTTTTTGGCACATTACATTCCCACTTGCTGTTATTGCCTATGTTCTGTTGAAGGACGCGAATGAAAGCGCCAGCCGGCTCGTAAAGGTCGAACCGCGCCGAGTTATCACTATCACCATCGCTTGCGTATTCGCGGTGACCGCTGGGCTGACTTGGCTCGGCACCGCAGGCTCAGAATATTTGCCAGCCCTGTTCGTCGATCAAACACGACAGACTTCCTTTACTCACCGTTTGGTCGGCGCAATGTGGTTACTCAACGCTGCGGCACTCGTGCTGCTATTCGTCCGTAGGCGGACCATCCTCGATGTATGGCTCATCGTGACGCTTTTTGCGTCACTACCTGACCTTGGATTGTCAATCTTGTATACCGTCGTCCGTTACTCCGTCGGCTGGTACACGGCGCGCAGCTACGCACTGATCGCCAGCTGCACGGTTCTGGTTGTATTGCTCTGGGAAATGACGATGCTCTATGCGCGGCTTGCCAGCACGATCATCTTGCAGCGGCGCGAGCGTACCCATCGGCTTATGAGTGTGGGCGCGGCGACAGCCGCAATCGCACATGAGATTAGCCAGCCACTGGGTGCAATATCGCTGAACTCCTCGACAGCCTTGGGTTGCCTCAAAACAACGCCGCCCGACCTTGAGGAAGTACAGGCCTGCCTATCGGATGTGAAACATGACAGCGATCGCGCGAACGAAATAATTGAAGGTATTCGCGGGCTGTTTAAAACGACCGCTCCTCAACGGACCAAGATTGAACTCAATCGCCTTGTTGGGCAGGTGTTGAGGTTTGTTGAAGATGACCTGCATGTTCATGGAGTAACCGTTTCAACCAAACTTCAAGAAAACCTTCCGAAAATAATGGCCGACCCCATCCAGCTGCAGCAAGTAATCTTGAACCTAATCAGGAACGCAATCGAAGCGATGGCTGTTGACCCAGCAACCATAAAGACCCTTCGGCTGGTAACGATACAAAATGGTAACTCGGTCGTTCTTTCTGTCCAAGACTCCGGGCCCGGAATAGTCCCCGAAAACGAAACCAATGTATTTGATCCATTTTATACGACGAAGTCTTCGGGGATGGGATTGGGGCTCGCCATCTGTCGGAGGATCATCGAGGATCACAGGGGCGAGTTGCGGCTCACGAAGACCGGTTCAAACGGCTGTATTTTTGAAATCACGTTGCCAATGCAGCAACGCGAGAAGTGAAACTGGCGTCGGAACGGGTTCCGGCAAGTGGCTATGGCATTAGATCTAAGCCGGTGGCCTTCTCAATGGCATCGATCAAAGTTTTGCCTGAAAATGGCTTCGTGAGGTAAGCGACGCAACCGGCGTCCGCCGCCGCTTTTCGGGTGTGGTCGGTATCGTTGGCCGTAATGAAGATCGCCGGAACCGAAACACCGGAATTCGTCAATTCTCTTCTCAAATCAATCCCCGATCCGTTCTTTAGTTTGACGTCCAGCACGAGGCAATCGGGTCGACGAACGTCGGCACGTTCGTGGAAATCTTCCACAGAATCGAACAATTCGGTTTCGAAACCATGTTTGTTCAATAAGCGCTTGACGCCCAAGCGCATGCTTGAATCATCATCGACAACAAATATGGTCTTTTGCACGATGGTAGCCAAATGTTTTGAGTCCAAGGACAACTATCCCGCCGCTGAGTTTCGATTGCTGTCTTAGAACGACGTTTACCGGCTCGTCTTGTCATATTAAGCCAAAGTTTTGGCAATTGTTTCCACGGCTAGAAGTTCAGCACACGATCGTCGTTGCCTATCCGGCGGCAAAGGGGCGCCTGCTTGCGATGGGAGTGTCCCGGCCCGGTTCGTTTAAAAGTATTTTCTGTCCTCCGGGTGTCCGGAAATGATTGAACACGAACACGCGGACTGCAGACGAGAGATTGTTGCGATCTCGACCGCTGGCGATCGTTGCTACTAACGCCGAAACAGTCAAATTTTTATGGCGCGCAACCTCACGCAATCCATCCCAGAACTCATTCTCGAGCGACAGGCTTGTCCTATGCCCGTCCACATTAACTGACCGTTTGACTGCGGTTACTCGCGCCGAACGTTTCTTTCCGGCTGGCGTCAGCGTAGACATTGTGTTCCTCATCAGCAAAGATGTGTAATTCGTCGTGCCATGCCAGGCCTATTCAGCGCATGTAATGAAAAGCCAGACCTGCGCCAAAGACAGTGATGAAAACAATCAAGGCCATGACAGCGGTGGGGACGTTTAAAACCGATCGGTCTTCCTCAGTCTGCGAGCCAAAAAGGTGCTTCATCGCGTCTAGGCCATGATGCGCATGAGCGCGTTGCGGTCTCCCAGCATCAGCGATCGTGCTGACGTCCTGCTAATGAAGCCAGATCGTTCGAATTGGGTGATTACGCGGCTGACCGTTTCAATCGAAAGTCCGACGTAATCGGCAATGTCCTGGTGAGACATTGGAAGATCAAGATTCTCCGTTTTTCCTGTTCGCGCTGATAGATCGATCAAGAAGGTCGCCAATCGGCATTGGGCATTCCGGCTGATCAAGGCCGTATGTTCGCGCAGACGCCGGAGCTCCTTAGCCATGCTGACCAGCAGGAAATCCGAAATCCGCCGGTCATGAACGGCCTTCGCGAGCACCGCGCTGCGCTTCAATGGCATCACAGTCGTATCTGTTGCCGCTTCCGCGCGGAGCGAATGGGTCATTTCTCCGTCAAGTCCAAAAAATTCGCCCGCTACGTGGAAAGCCACAACGCTGCGCTTGCCGTCCTTGAATGACCGACAAGTTCGCACCGATCCCCGGCTGAGAAAGAAGAGGTAATCCGTCGGATCGCCTTCGAAGAAAATCACCCGGTCGCGGCGATATCGGGAAGAACGCTGACAAAGGGCAAGTATACCGTGCAGCGCGCGCGGATCTTCGCCGTATGTGCGGGCAGACAGAGGGTCGACGGGCGACTCGGCCCAGACAATTTGCAGTGCCTGGTAATGTTTGAGCTCAAAGTTAAGGCCGTGCGATCCTGGCTGCATATCTTTCCCCGCGCGCTTTCGCCAAGGTGACTATTGCGGCGAGCAACAGCCCACGCGCCTTTCAGAAAGACAGGCTGGCCAGACGAGAGCGCCCGGAGCCCGTAATTTTTGGGAGGTTGCCCCCGAAGACGATTGGCTGCCAATTGTCCTTAGGGACAATGTCCGCTTTGCCCCCGAAAGCGGACATTTGCAGCGCACTGGCGCGTGTCCGCTAAGTGCCACAAGCGGAAATCGCACGTTTCGTCCGAAATGAAAGAGGCCGCCAACCGAGGCGGCCTCGCGCTTTGACCAATCAGCCCCGAAACCGCGGGTCACGATGTCGGTTCAGTAGTATTTCGCGCAAGTAGATCCATTCCATCGTGCACACCTGCGAGCTTGACGTTTGTGGTGTCTGGACATGCAGACACCGTTAACTCGTGTCATGCCCACTCCGCACCCGGCGACGACTTGCGTGACCATGCTGTCCGGTTGCTGGATGGCCGCGAGCGGCATCGCCTGTGTCGATGATGACGCGAGGGCCAGAACAAAGGCAACGCTGATTATTCTGATCATATGAGGATCCTCCATAATAATTTTTCTTTCTTTGAAGGGTGCTGTCGAAACCGATTATCTGGCAATTGGCCTTAGGGGCAACAATGCGATGCAAAAAGCCATTTCCGCTCAACCCCAATAGCGGATTAAATTCGGCTCATTCCGGGAACGGGAACTATCCTCATGGAAGAGGTTGAGCAGTACCGAAAACGTAACTCAAATAAAAAGCCCGCACCGTAAGCGAACAGAGATCGCTCGCTATTCAGCGGCTACCGGCATTTCAAGCGGAAGCAACGGCTCAGCCTGATCTTCATTCCCATTAGTCGGCTCGCTAGGCAAAGAAGCGTTCAGCCGTTTGAGATCGATGATTAGGTCTTTGAAGCATTCAACAGGAACGGAGAATTTTCGTTCTGCCGCAGAATATTTTGTCCGCAATGAAATGACTATGTTGCCATCTGCCGCATAGTTTTCCGCTCTCAGCGCGATTACGCTCAAAGCAATGGGTGATTTCTCGTCTCGGCTCAAAGCACGTCAACTCATCACTTAAATGAGCTGCTCACTGTTCATTCCGGTCACGATCAAGCAATTCAACATCGTTGGCTAAATGCAGCCATTGCTCACTTAGATCTTGAAAAAGGCTTTGCATCCACATAGTGGATGCCGCTTCCGCCGCTTCCTCGCAATCTCTCGCTCTCTGTCGGTATTCCTCCGCGCGTGACAGCATGAACCGCTCCTTGGTTGCGACGCAAGACTCGGACAGCCTCGAACGGAACTAGGCTAAATTACGGGCCCTCGACGGCTCAGATTTTGATCTAGGTCAACAGCTCAACGAAGTTGCCGACGCCCCGGTGCGGATTTTCCATGTCCGCTTTACTCCCGAAAGCGGACATTCGTCGGCGCGAGCAATACGCATGTCCGCTAAGTGCCAAGAGCGGACATTGCGCAGCGACACTCAATGCGGAAGGGGCCACCCTTCGGTAGCCCCTCCAAACGCCCTTAGTTTTTTTGTCCTTGTCCCGTCGTGGTTGGTGTCGTTGGTGACTTCTTATAGCGTCGGTCCTGACGTCGATCACGCCGATTCGCGCCAGCAACGCTCACGGCTGAGCCTGGATTACCAACGCGGGCCTCGGCATCCGTTGCGATGAGCAACGTCGCCGGTACTGCAACACTCAAAGCAACCGCCGCCGAGCCCAGAAAGGAAAAGGCCCTTCGACGCGAGATAAGTTCCAAATTATATCTTTCACTCATGGCGACCTCCTGCCCGTTGGGCTGTTTGTTGGTGACCTGATTTACCCGAAAGGGAGGTTGCTCCCGAAGACGATTGTTTGCCAATTGGCCTTGGGGACAATGTCCGCTTTGGGTCAAAAGTAGACATGTGCAGCGCAACTAGGGATGTCCGCTAAGTGCCAATAGCGGACGTCGCCAATCTCATTGGATCACCTCGACTGCGCGGGCTATCAACGCTGGCGGCACGGTAAGCCCGAGCGCCTTGGCGGTCTTGAAGTTGATGCGAAGCATCTAGGGCCAATGCACCTTAGGCCAATGCCCTAAGAGCCATTGCCCTAAAGGCCAATGCACCCAAGGACAATAGCTCGGCGAACGTCAATCCATAAGGATTGATTGACGAAGAAAATTTGAACCGCTGGGCGTTATCGCAATGCAAAGACATTGCCCCCAACATTCAAGCTAACAGGGTCAGGTGTCATGCGTATAAAGCGCGTCACTTTGTATTCGCTCCCATATGTTTTGGGCGTTGCTAGTTTTATAGTTGCGGCACACCAAGTCGCTCCCTCACTCACAACGTTGGGTGCCCTGTCGGATGCAAGCACAAAAAACGCAATAATTTCTGGCCAAGTCGTCAATCGTTCGCTTAAGGGCGATAGGTTGCAAATTATGCAAGCGGTGTCTCGGGCTGATGACGAAAGGCAGACAAAGTTGCCAGGACAGATCGCGCCAAATCGAACAATCAAAAACGACTGTAATAAGCTTCCAATCGATGTGATTGGCCGCTGTTTCGCCGACGCAGGCCCGCTGCGTCATGATCTCCTGATGTCACCTGATCAATACACCTGATCGGATTTCGGAGAGACTGCCGCGAGGCGTATGTGCTCAGGCTGAAGTCTACTGCACAAAGCGGACATGGATAGTTGCCGGACGGGGGTCACCCATGACAGTACGAAATGCCCACGACCACCATTCTGACTTCGAAGCAGGTCAACTAGCGCTTTTTTGCGCGGCGGCATTTGTGCTTTTGGTCTGCGTGTGGACCTTTGTCCCTTAGCGTGCCTTCGTTCAGCACACACAACAAATGGAGTTGAACATGAAAACTGCGACAACACTGTTTGCCTTTCTTGCAATTCTCGTTCTGACGACGGCTGCAAATATACAGACCGCAAGCGCGGCGGTTGTGTACTGTCAGTACATTGATTACCCCGTGGGTTGCGTCGCGAGACCTGGTGTCGTTCTTAGGCCGCGCGTTGTTGCACCTGTGCGAAATGAGGCAATCCGCGAAAACCGCGAATCGACTGGCAGCGGTTCCGTCAATCGTGGAGGCCCAGTCGATCGGGCCGGCCGGCGCTGATAAGCGCGTTGCGCTTGCTAAAGGTGGTGCATGCAGTGATGTCCGCTTTGGGTCAAAAGCCGACATGTGCGGCGCAAAAAGGTATGTCCGCTTTGCACCCGAAAGCGACCGTGAAAGCAGACATCCGCAAAAGGTCATGTCTGCTTTACCCCTGAAAGCGGACATGTGCGGTGCAGCTAGCGATGTCTGCTAAGGGCCAATAGCGGACATAGTGAGTATTATTCGATCACCTCGTCGGCGCGCGCCTGCAGCGCTGGCGGCACGGTGAGGCCGAGCGCCTTCGCTGTCCGCATGTTCAGCACGAACTCGAACTTTGTTGGTTGCTCGACCGGAAGATTGCCAGGATTGGCGCCTTGCAGAATCTTGCGCACCTGGCTCGCTGCACGTCGATAAAGTTCGCCAAAACTTGCTCCATAGGCCATGAAACCGCCAGCCTCCGCCATTTCCCTAAGTCCGGAAACGGTCGGCAGTTGGTTTTTGAGCGCTAGCTCTGCAATTCGGGTCCGACGAGCAGTAAACTCGGCGTCATCGGCCACCACCAGTGCGCTCGGCCTCTGCACCGCCACAAATATTCCGTCCAGATCTTTCGGATGCGCGATCGTCAGGATCTGCAGCTCAATGCCCAGACTCTGCGCCGCAGTCCGGGATTCCTGCACATACTGAGGTGCGGTCGGACTGGCCTCGCGGACCAAGATCGCGATTCTCGTCAGATTGGGAAGCAGTTCTTTGGTCAGCTGCAATCGCTTTGCAATAATATCGCCGCTAATGCTGGTCATTCCGGTGACGTTGCGGCCAGGACTTGCAAGGCTTGCGACGAGCCCCGTCGCGACCGGATCTAAGGTGGCCACGAACACCACCGGGATTTGGCCCGCAGCGTCCCTGGCCGGCATTACCGACGGCGTCCCAGAGGCGACAATAATGTCTACTTTGCGACGCACCAGCTCGGCTGCAGCGTCGGGCACTTGCGCCGCACCCTGAGCCAAGCTGTACTCGATGACAAAGTGTTGGTCTTCGACAAGGCCCTGTTCGCGCAGTCCTTGCCGGAAGCCATCAATGAACGCTGCAGGTGGCGGTCCGACGCGTAGGAAACCGATGCGCGGAATATTCCCTGCCTGCTGCGCGCGTGCGGCAAGCGACCACGCAACAGCACCGCCGATAAGCGTGATGAACTCGCGCCGCCTCATTGCTGCTCCCGATGACAAATATCGCTTCAAACTAACACACAAGGGTCATGTCCGCTTTGCTCCAAAACGCGGACAGATGCAGTGCAAAACGAAATGTCTGCTAAGGGCCAGAAGCGGAAGAGCGAAATGTTTTGCGGTTTTTCTTCTCGTTATACATTTGGCATTTGGAGATACATCCCGGCATGCACCGGTTCACCAAGACAGGCGGCGCACAATATTTTTCTCGGCAGTGTTTTTCGCAGTTTGTGAATAGGTTTTGTGCTGAGGCTGTGAAATTGCCCAGCAGAAATATAGCGGCAATTAAAACAAGTAGCTGCATCTCAAGCCAGCTCCCTGCGGTCAGACAGTACATGGTAAAGACTCAAACAATGCCCGTTAAGAACCAAACGTCCGCTATCCCCCCAAAAGCGGACATGTGCGGCGCACTCTGCCATGTCGGCTTTGGGCCAATAGCGGACATCCGTGCGGCTCGGATCGTCACGCTTTCCGCGCAATCAATTCGACCGGTGCGAGGCGACCATTGGATACGTTCTGGATCATATTTTGCACCTTGTCCGGTGTGCTCCTGCCCATCAAAATATGAATGCCAAGAGGTGGCGGGCCACCCGCTGCCGCTGTTCTGGCGCGTAGCTGATCATAGAACGCAACTGCAAAATCACGCCGGTTACGTTCGGCAATCACCGAAAGACCGGCTGCCTGCAGCGCCTCACGGTATTGAGCGGGACTCGCCACTGCACTTGACTCGGCCGTTGTTGCCCACGGAACAGGATACGTGAGTTCGCCATCGCCAACCCTCATGATGTCATAGATTCCGAAAAGAGCGTTCGATCGCAAGACGCGGCTCACCTCCGAACAAAGTTTTGTCTTGTCGTCGATATTCATGCCGACGTGCAACATGTATGCGCGATCGAATGTGCGATCAGCAAAGGGCAATGCAAGCGCACTGCCTTGGTGCAGTGAAATGCTGTTGTCCAATCCGACCCACCCGCACAGGACCCTTGCGGTCTCGACATATTCGGGGGTCAGATCAATTCCAGTCACCCGACACCCATACCGGCTGGCGACAAAACGTGCGGTTCCCCCAAGCCCACATCCAACGTCGAGCACATGCTTTTCGGGAGAGAGGTCGAGTTGAGCGAGGAAATCTTCGGATGCTTGACGGCCACCGATATGGAACTCATCGATGGCAGCGAGATCGTCAATGGTTACCGAATCAATCGTTTTGCCAAGAGACTCGATCCCGCTGCGGATCGCAGCAGCCAAGTTGCCATGGGTGTAGTGATCGGAGACATCCTGCTGAGTCGGCATGTCCGCCTCCTGAACAAGATAACAGCGCAGTTTCGTAAGCTTACCAAGCGGATGGGCTGGCTCCAATGTCCGCTTTGGGCCAGAAGCGGACATTTTATGACGGAGAAGGATGTCCTCCTTCCTTCAATAAAAGGGGCCTCACTAAACACGAAGCGCGATGACGACATTGCCGTTCGCGTCAAGATATTCTGCACTTGCGTGCGCACCAAATTGAACGAGAGCCAAATAGATTGCGATCATCAGCGCCACGTAGCGGATCGCTACTCTCATTGGCATCCGGATATTCCGAACGGGCTCCATATTGGAGCTATCTGTATTTGACGATTTCGGTGACTTCCTTTTGACAGCGCGGGCACTCGAACGTGCGCTTATCGTAATCTGGCTTGTCCGGTTCGATGCGTTCAAGCCACATTTGAGTGCCGCACCTTGGGCACGTTGACCTCGCAAGTAGTGCTCGCGTCGAGGAAATAGAAGCTGGCATCTGCATAACTATTTCCCTTGTACTCATGACAGGTAGGAACATGACCGGTCTGCCGCCATCGGTGCTTGCGTGCATCCGATCAAACCCCTTCCCCTATATTTTTTGATTATAGTCCTTGGAAGATGCGAGAAACGCCTCGAAAATTTCGGGTAGCGGCGCATTCTGATCGTATGGCGTCCGCAAGGATATTTCCAAAGCCTCTGCCAGATTGGCCTTGCGTTCATAATCGGCTGCGAGGTGAAACATCTGCGTGCGCGGCTCGACGTTCCGAAACGATTGAGCCTTTGATCGGCATTCTTCTGCCAAGGCTCGGCACCTCTGACTGAGGCTCAGTGTCATTTTATCTTCCGACATAACTCAGCAACCCACGCGCAGCCGGACATTTCGTAGGTATATAATGCTGTGCATGGCGGCAAAATCGAGTTGGACTGAAGTCCAATATCGGGGTGCCTCACGTCCGCTTTGGGTCAGAAGCAGACATGTGCGCCGCAAAAAGCGATGTCTGCTTTACCCCCAATAGCGACCGCGAAAGCGGACATCGGCAGGCTGTCATGTCTGCTTTACCCCCGAAAGCGGACATGTGCAGTGCAGGAAGCCGTGTCTGCTAAGGGCCAATAGCGGACATCATACCTTTCAAGTCTGAACATTGGTTTGACCTCGACGATGCGGTACGTTCGGCCCGTATAACGGGTATCGGGCGTTGGTCCGAATGAAAACGGCGAGAGAAGTAATTCAAGACGAGGGTAATGAGGTTCCTGTCCTAATTGCGACTACGCCAGCTAGTTCGCAACATCGCAGGATTGCGCTCGGCGTTGTTATTTTCTTAGCGGTCGTGTTCGCCCTAATTACCCCGTTCGCGCATATGCAAACTGCGCGTATTGACGCATTTATTCCGGTTGTTCAGACCATAATTTTCTTTGCCGACCTCATCACGGCGGTTTTTCTGTTTGCTCAATATACCATCCAACCTCAGCGTGCCCTTCTCGCTCTCGCAAGCGGCTATGTATTCAGCGGCGTGTTCGCGTTCTTGCAAACGCTTGACTTTCCGGGTGCCTATAGCGCGACTGGTCTTATCAGCGGCAAACCGAGCGGTGCAGCGTGGCTCTTTTCTTTTTGGCACATTACATTCCCACTTGCTGTTATTGCCTATGTTCTGTTGAAGGACGCGAATGAAAGCGCCAGCCGGCTCGTAAAGGTCGAACCGCGCCGAGTTATCACTATCACCATCGCTTGCGTATTCGCGGTGACCGCTGGGCTGACTTGGCTCGGCACCGCAGGCTCAGAATATTTGCCAGCCCTGTTCGTCGATCAAACACGACAGACTTCCTTTACTCACCGTTTGGTCGGCGCAATGTGGTTACTCAACGCTGCGGCACTCGTGCTGCTATTCGTCCGTAGGCGGACCATCCTCGATGTATGGCTCATCGTGACGCTTTTTGCGTCACTACCTGACCTTGGATTGTCAATCTTGTATACCGTCGTCCGTTACTCCGTCGGCTGGTACACGGCGCGCAGCTACGCACTGATCGCCAGCTGCACGGTTCTGGTTGTATTGCTCTGGGAAATGACGATGCTCTATGCGCGGCTTGCCAGCACGATCATCTTGCAGCGGCGCGAGCGTACCCATCGGCTTATGAGTGTGGGCGCGGCGACAGCCGCAATCGCACATGAGATTAGCCAGCCACTGGGTGCAATATCGCTGAACTCCTCGACAGCCTTGGGTTGCCTCAAAACAACGCCGCCCGACCTTGAGGAAGTACAGGCCTGCCTATCGGATGTGAAACATGACAGCGATCGCGCGAACGAAATAATTGAAGGTATTCGCGGGCTGTTTAAAACGACCGCTCCTCAACGGACCAAGATTGAACTCAATCGCCTTGTTGGGCAGGTGTTGAGGTTTGTTGAAGATGACCTGCATGTTCATGGAGTAACCGTTTCAACCAAACTTCAAGAAAACCTTCCGAAAATAATGGCCGACCCCATCCAGCTGCAGCAAGTAATCTTGAACCTAATCAGGAACGCAATCGAAGCGATGGCTGTTGACCCAGCAACCATAAAGACCCTTCGGCTGGTAACGATACAAAATGGTAACTCGGTCGTTCTTTCTGTCCAAGACTCCGGGCCCGGAATAGTCCCCGAAAACGAAACCAATGTATTTGATCCATTTTATACGACGAAGTCTTCGGGGATGGGATTGGGGCTCGCCATCTGTCGGAGGATCATCGAGGATCACAGGGGCGAGTTGCGGCTCACGAAGACCGGTTCAAACGGCTGTATTTTTGAAATCACGTTGCCAATGCAGCAACGCGAGAAGTGAAACTGGCGTCGGAACGGGTTCCGGCAAGTGGCTATGGCATTAGATCTAAGCCGGTGGCCTTCTCAATGGCATCGATCAAAGTTTTGCCTGAAAATGGCTTCGTGAGGTAAGCGACGCAACCGGCGTCCGCCGCCGCTTTTCGGGTGTGGTCGGTATCGTTGGCCGTAATGAAGATCGCCGGAACCGAAACACCGGAATTCGTCAATTCTCTTCTCAAATCAATCCCCGATCCGTTCTTTAGTTTGACGTCCAGCACGAGGCAATCGGGTCGACGAACGTCGGCACGTTCGTGGAAATCTTCCACAGAATCGAACAATTCGGTTTCGAAAC
>Ga0310810_10004792_pt1 | contig 15035 bp, 9 predicted proteins | sample NCmetagenome_FD_207641 | JGI IMG/M metagenome (GOLD analysis project Ga0310810, IMG submission 207641) | Soil microbial communities from experimental microcosm in Duke University, North Carolina, United States - NC | ecosystem: Engineered > Artificial ecosystem > Soil microcosm > Unclassified ...
GTGCATGACGCGGGCGACGAGCTTCAATTATGGCTCGATGGCCGCGGCCATGGCCCAGATCGGCGCGACCGCCGTGCACGACTCGGGCTTCATCGGCACGGGCGTGCTGGTGTGCATCCTCGATGAAGGTTTCAACTCCCACAGCACGCACGAGGCGCTGAGGAACGTGATCCTCGGCCCCGGCCACGAGCGCGACTTCGTGCAGGGCGACACGCTGGCCAGCGACTCGACGAACCTTTCCGACTACAACCACGGCACCGAAGTCATGGGCTGCGTCGCCGGCAACAAGCCGGGCACGTACCTCGGCTCCGGATTCGGCGCGACGTACGCGCTCGGGCGCACGGAAGTGCACTCCAGCGAGACGCCGCAGGAGATGGTGAACTGGGGCATGGGCGCGGAGTGGGCCGACAGTCTGGGCGCCGACGTCATCACGTCGTCGCTCGGCTACAACCAGTTCGACGGCGGCGTCGGCGACTACACGTTCGCCGACATGAACGGGCACACCACGATCGTGACGCGCGCCGCCGAGATCGCCGCGGCCAAGGGCATCCTCGTGCTGAACGCCGCGGGCAACGAGGGCAACAACAGCTGGCAGAAGGTCATCGCGCCCGCCGACGCGAACGGCGACAGCGTGCTCGCGATCGGCGCGGTGACGTCCACGGGCGCGCGTGCCAGCTTCTCGTCGCTCGGCCCGACCGCCGACCTGCGCATCAAGCCGGACCTGTGCGCGCTCGGCTCGAACGACCCGGTGGTCATTCCGAACAGCGGCCCCACCGCGTACGGCACGGCCAGCGGCACGTCGTTCGCGACGCCGATCATGGCCGGCCTGGCGGCGTGCCTGATCCAGGCGCGACCGCACTTCACGCCGAGCATGATCATCCGCGCGCTGCGCGAGACGGCGTCGCAGGCCGGCGCGCCGGACACGCTCAAGGGCTACGGCATTCCGAACGGCCTGGCCGCGCTGCGCTGGGGATTCCCCGGTGTCGGTGTGGGCACGCCGCCGCCGGCGCCGCTCGGGCTCGCGCTCGTGGGCCCGAATCCGCTCTCCGTGTGCGACGGTGCGACCGGGATCCGCTTCGCGCTCGGTGCGACCGCGCCGCCCTCGGCGGCGGCGCGACTCGACGTGTTCGATAGCTCGGGCCGCCGCGTGCGCCGGCTGTTCTCGGGGGTCATCCAGCGTGGCGAGTTCCGCACCGTGAGCTGGGACGGGCGCGCCGACGACGGCCATCTCGTGGTCTCCGGCGTCTATTTCGTGGGTTTCGACGCGGGCGGGCACGTCTCGTCCGCTCGTCTGGTCTGGCTGCGCTAGAAGCGGCGCACAACGAAAGGTGAGGGGATGCGGATCGGGATCGCGCCCGCGTGGGCGCTGGGCCTGACGCTGGTCTTTGCGACCGGTGTCGAGGCACAGCCGCCTGCGCTGGTTTCGCAAGTACGGCTCGCGAACGGGCTGAACGTGCTGTTCGCGCCCGATACGTCGGCCACCACGGTCGACGTCGCGGTGTGGTACCCGGCCGGCACGCGCTGGGAGCCGGCCGGCAAGAGCGGGATGACGCATCTGCTGGAAGGACTCATGTTCTCGGGCTCGCGGCGCTTCGGCACCGGCGACCACGGGCGCCTCGTGTCCGCCGCGGGCGGCCTGGCGAACACGTTCACCACGCCCGACTACTCGTGCTTCTACGAGACCCTGCCGCCGTCCGGGCTCGACCTGGCGCTCCAGCTCGAGGCCGATCGCATGGCGTCGCTCACCCTCGATCAACGGCGCATCGACGCGGCCAAGCGCCAGGCCATGGCGGCGCGCCGCGCGTCGGCCGGAGAGAACTCGCCGATCGGCAGGGGCCTGCGCGAACTGTACGGGCAGGCGTGGGCCGGCCATCCGTACCGCTGGCCGGCCTCCGGCGGTGGCGACGACCTGTCGCGCCTGACGCTGCTCGACGTCACCACGTACTGGAAGTCGCACTACGGCCCCGACCAGACGCTGCTCACCGTCGTCGGACGTTTCGATCCCGCCGTCGCCGAGGCGGCGGTGCGCCGCGCGTTCGAAGGCGTCGCGCGCCGCGGCGCACCCGTGAAACCGGCGGCGAGCGTCGGCAACGGACCGCGCCGGGTCACGCGCGCCACGGACGCGCAGGTGCCGCTCGTGCTCGTCGGCTGGCGCACACCGCCCGACAGCAGCCTGGACGCGATCGCGCTCGACGTGCTGTCGCGGGCGCTGGGGTCTGGTCCGACCGCCCGGCTGCGCCGCGATCTCGTGGACTCGCGCCACGTGTGCCTGCTCACCCAATGCCAGCTCGACAGCCGTCACGACGGCGGGCTGTTCTACGTGATGGCGGCCGTGAATCCCGAGGCCGACACGTCGGAAGTGGAGACCGCGGTGCTCGACGAAGTGGAGAAACTGTCCGGTGAGGCGCTCGGCGACGACGAGCTGGAGAGCGCGAAGCACGGTGCCGAGACCGAGATGCTGATGAGCTGGCAGACCGCGCGCGGCCTGGCGCAGTCGCTCGGCGCCGCGCAACTCGACGACGGCGGCTGGAACGCGACGGCCTCGCGCCTCGAGCGCCTGCGTCGCCTGTCGGGCGCCGACGTCAGCCGCGCCGCCGCCCGCACGTTCGTGCCCGCGAAGCGCAGCGTCGTCTGGCTGATGCCGGGCGCCGCGCAGGCGGCCCCGAGGCCGCCCGCGAAGCCGCGCGCCATGCCGGCACGCAAGCCCGCGACGGGAGGCAAGCCATGAGCCGCGCCCCCCAGCGTCTGGCGCTGATCGCGCCGGCCTTGATCGCGCTGGCGATCGCCTCGTCGGTCCCGGCCGCGGTCGCGCCGCCCGCCTCGCGCCCCGCGACGCCGCGCGCCACCGTCGCGCGTCCCGCCGCCACGCCGCGCCCCGCCGCCGCGCCGGTGGCGCCGACGGCGCCGCCCGTGATCGCGCCGACGGTCGCACCGCCCTACGTCGTCGCCGATCCCCTCGTGCGCAAGCTCGCGAACGGGCTCACGGTCGCCGTGTTCCCGAGTTCGCGGCTCCCGATCGTGCAGATGGAGCTGCTCGTTCCGGCCGGCAGCGCGGCCGAGGGCGACGCGCCCGAGGGCACGGCCGCGCTGGCGGCGCAGCTCCTGCGCACCGGCACCACGTCGCGCGACGCCGCCACGTTCGCCACGGACCTGGCGGGTCTCGGCGGCTCGATCAGCGCGTCCGCGCAGCGCGATTTCGCCACGCTGTCCGGAGCGTTCCTGGCGCGCGAGTTCGAGAGCGGTTTCGAATTGCTGAGCGACGCCGCGCTCAATCCCGTGTTCCCCGACGAACAGGTGCAGATCGCGCGCGCCCAGGCCCAACGTTCGCTGGCCGAGTCGGCGAGCGACCCGTTCGCGCTGGCCGACCAGAACGTGTGGGCCGCCTTGTTCAAGGGCGAGCCGTACGGCCGCGCGCCGCTCGGCACGGCCCGCGCGTTGGGCTCGGTCACGCGCGATCAGATCAGCGCGTTCTACCACGAGCATTACCGGCCGGACGGCGCGCTGCTCGCGATCGCCGGCGACGTGACGCCCGAGAAGGCGTTCGCGGCCGCCGAGGAGCGCTTCGGCCGCTGGACCGGCAAGGCCCCCGTGGCGAAAGCGAGCGCGGCGAACCCCACCGCGACCGCGCGCGTCCGCATCTTCGACGTCCCGGACGCCCCCGGTACCGAGTTGCGCGTCGCGCTCCGCCTGCCCAGTCGCACGTCGCCCGACGACCAGGCGCTGACCCTGGCCGCCAGCGTGCTCGGCCGCGGCGACGACGCTCGGCTGCGCGGGCCCGCCGTCGCCTCGAAGCTCGGCACCAGCGTGCGCTCGGGCATCGCGACGCTGCGCGAGGGTGGTGTCCTGAGCCTGAGCGCGTCGGTGCGCACGGATTCCGTCGCGGCCGCCGCCGAATTGCTGCGCGCCCAGATCCGCGCGTTCGCCCAGCAGCCGCCGACCGAGAGCGAACTGGCCCCGGTGCGCCGCGTCGCGAGCGAGACGTACAACCTGTCGCTGGAGACGCTCGGCGGCCGCATGGGGCAGTGGCTGGGCATGACGTCGCTCGGGCTGCCCGCGGGCGCCCAGGATCGCTCGCCGGAGCGCCTCGCCTCGCTCGATTCCGCGTCCGTGGCCGCGGCCGTGCGCCGCTGGATCGACGCGAACCGGCTGGTCGTCGTCGCCGTGGGCCCGGCCGGGCGCCTCAAGCCACTGCTCGCCGCGTTCGGCCCCGTCGAGGTCGTCGAGCCCGAGAGCCAGGAAGGCGCCGCGCGCGCCGACACGCTGGCCGCGACGCCGGAGCGCATCGCCAAGGCGGCCGAGCTGCTGCGGGCCGCGCTCGTCGCCCACGGCGGCGAGGCCACGTTGCGCGGCATCCACGACTCGGTGGTCGAGGCCGAGCTGTCCCTGATCGGGCAGGGCGCCGGCGTGCCGGGGACCCTGACCCAGTCGCGCAAGGATCCGATGCGTTTCCTGACATCCACGAAGGTGCTGTCGATCGAGACGAGGCAAGGTCTCGACGGCGCGCGCGGCTGGAGCATCGGCGGCCAGGCCCGGGCGCCCGAGGACGCGGACAGCCTGCAGGTCGAGGGGTTGCGCGCGGAATTCGCGTCGGACCTGCCGCACGTCCTGCTCGGGGCCGTCGGATCCGGCGTGCGCGCGGTGTACCGCGGGGCCGATCGGGTGGACGGCCGCGCGGTCGACGCGATCGATCTGGAAGACGCCCAGGGCCGCGACAGCCGCCTGTACCTGGAAAGCGACACGCACCGGCTGGCCGCGTACGACCAGTTCGAGCGGGCGGCCGGTGGCGCGTTATTCTCCTCGCGCCGCGTTTATCGCGACTATCGTCCCCAACAAGGGCTAGTGTGGCCCTTCGAACAGGAGCAGCAGCTGGGTGGGCAGGGCGCCGTTCTCCTCAAGGTGCAGTCGCTGAGGGTGAACGTGGGACTTCCCGATCGCCTGTTCGCCCGTCCGTCGACTCCCAGCGCCCGTTGACCGTGAAGCCGCACACGCGCTGCGTCGCGTTCGTTCTGCGACTTCGAAGCCAGGAGGCTTTCGCGTGAACCAATCGTCCGAATTGCTGTTCGAGCCCGCCGCACCCGCGTCCACCCAGTACGTCTATTCGTTCGGCGAGGGGCGGGCCGACGGCAACGCCACGATGAAGGACGTGCTCGGCGGCAAGGGCGCGGGGCTCGCCGAGATGACGAATGCCGGCGTGCCGGTCCCGCCCGGCTTCACGATCGCGACCAGCGTGTGCCGCTGGTACTACGCGCACGATCGCCAGCTGCCGCCGGGATTCGATGCTCAGCAGACCGAGGCCCTCGCGCAGCTCGAGAAACGCATGGGACGCAAGCTCGGGGCCGGGCGCGATCCGCTGCTCGTGTCGGTGCGTTCGGGCGCGAAGTTCTCGATGCCCGGCATGATGGACACCGTGCTGAACCTGGGGCTGAACGACGCGTCCGTCGAGGCCCTGGCCACGCGCACCGGAAATGCGCGCTTCGCGTGGGACTGTTACCGGAGATTCGTGCAGATGTTCGGCTCGGTCGTGCTGGGCCTCTCCAAGCCGGCGTTCGAAGAGCGCATCGAGGCGCTCAAGCGCCGGCGCCGCGTCACGAGCGACGCCCAGCTCGACGACAAGGACCTGCGCGCGCTGACGGCCGAGTTCAAGGCGCTGGTGCGCCGCCACGCCGAGCGCGACTTCCCCGAGGATCCGCTCGAGCAGTTGCGGCTCGCGCGCGACGCGGTGTTCCAGTCGTGGAACAACGATCGCGCCATCTACTACCGCCGCCAGAACCGCATCCCCGACGACATCGGCACCGCGGTCAACGTGCAGGCCATGGTGTTCGGCAACCTCGGCGAGACGTCGGCGACCGGCGTCGGCTTCACGCGCAATCCCGCGACCGGCGAGCACCGCTTCTACGGCGAGTTCCTGACGAACGCGCAGGGCGAGGACGTCGTGGCCGGCGTGCGCACGCCGCGGCCCATCGACGAGCTCGAGCGGGTGATGCCGGACGCGTACGCGCAGCTGCGCGACATCACGAAGCGCCTCGAGCAGCACTACCGCGACGTCCAGGACTTCGAGTTCACGATCCAGGAAGGGAAGCTGTTCCTGTTGCAGACGCGCACCGGCAAACGCACCGCCCAGGCCGCCGTACGCATCGCCGTCGAGATGGTCGGCGAGGGACTGATCCAGGAGGACGAGGCGGTGCTCCGTGTCGAGCCCGCGTCGCTCGACCAGCTGCTGCACCCGCGACTCGACCCCAAGGCCAAGATGCGCCTCGTCACGCGCGGTCTGGCCGCGTCGCCCGGCGCCGCGGTCGGTGTCGTCGTGTTCGACGCCGACGAGGCGGCGGAGCGCGGCAAGAAGGAGCCGGTCATCCTCGTGCGCAAGGAGACGACGCCCGACGACATCCACGGCATGGACGCGGCGCAAGGCATCCTGACCGCGACCGGCGGCATGACGAGTCACGCGGCCGTGGTCGCGCGCGGCATGGGCAAGCCGTGCGTGTCCGGGGCCAGCGCGGTGCACGTCGACGAGCACCGCGGCCAGTTCACGGCCGAGGGCGTCACGGTGAAGGACGGCGACTGGATCTCGCTCGACGGCTCGACCGGCGCGGTCTTCCTCGGGCGCGCCGCGACGTTGCCGGCGGAAGTCGGCGGCGAGTTCGCGACGTTCATGAAGTGGGCCGACGCCAAGCGCCGCCTCAAGGTGCGCGCGAACGCGGACATCCCGCGCGACGCCAAGCAGGCGCGCGCGTTCGGCGCCGAAGGCATCGGTCTGTGCCGCACCGAGCACATGTTCTTCGCCGAGGATCGCCTGCCGCACGTCGTGCAGATGATCCTGGCCGCGCCCGAGGCCAAGGCGCTGCGCGAGGAGATCGACCAGAAGCACGCGCAGCTCGAGGGACTGAGCGGCAAGGCGGCGGCCGCGCACAAGCGCGAGCTGGCCGCGCTCAAGAAGAAGCAGGCCGGGCCCGAGAAGAGCTATCGCAGCGCGCTCGCGAAGCTGCTCCCGCTCCAGCGCTCGGACTTCCGCGGGCTGTTCGAGGCGATGGACGGCTATCCGGTCACGATTCGCACCCTCGATCCACCGCTCCACGAGTTCCTGCCCAAGCGCGAGAACCTGATGGTCGAGGTCGCGGAAATGCGTGCGGCGTGGACCCAGGCCCTCAAGCGCTCGAAGCGCGCGCCGAAGCCGGCCAAGCTCGCGCGCACCGAGAAGCTGCTGGCGCGCGTCGAGGAGCTGCACGAGTTCAACCCGATGCTCGGCCATCGCGGCTGCCGGCTCGGCATCACGTACCCCGAGATCACCGAGATGCAGGTGCGCGCCATCTTCGAAGCCGCGTGCGCCGTGGCCAAGAAGGGCATCAAGGTCATCCCCGAGATCATGATTCCGCTCGTCGGACACGTCGCCGAGCTGCAGAACCAGGCCGCGATCGTGCGCCGCGTGGCCACCGAGGTCATGACGAAGCAGGGCGTGACGGTCGAGTACCTGGTCGGCACCATGATCGAAGTGCCGCGCGCCGCCGTCACCGCCGACGAGATCGCGACCGAGGCCGAGTTCTTCTCGTTCGGCACGAACGACCTCACCCAGCTCACGTTCGGCTTCTCGCGTGACGACGCGGGCAAGTTCCTGCCCGAGTACGTCGCGCGCAAGGTGTTGCCCATCGACCCGTTCGTGTCCATCGACCCGAACGGCGTCGGCGCGCTCGTGCGCATGGCCGTGGAGCGCGGGCGCGACTCGCGCGCCAAACTGAAGGTCGGGATCTGCGGCGAGCACGGCGGCGATCCGGCGAGCGTCGAGTTCTGCCACGAGGCCGCGCTCGACTACGTGTCGTGCTCGCCGTTCCGCGTGCCCATCGCGCGGCTGGCGGCGGCCCACGCCGCGCTGCGCGGCCACGCCTCGGGCAGCGACCAGCGCTAGCGATCGCGTGACGCCGGCGGCCGTTCGCGGCGCCGGCGTCACGCCTCGCGAAGCGACGGCACGGCCCCGCGCCCCGCATGGACGTCGCGATCGTCATTCCCGCACTCGACGAGGAGCTTTCGCTGCCCGGCGTGCTCGCCGACGTGCCGGCCGAATTCGCGGCGCGCGTCGTCGTCGTGGACAACGGCTCGCGCGACCGCACCGCCCAGGTGGCGCGCGGCGCGGGCGCGGAGGTCGTGCGCGAGCCGCGGCGCGGCTACGGCGCGGCGTGCCTGGCCGGCCTCGCGCACCTGGCGGCGCGCCCTCCCGACGTCGTCGCGTTCCTCGACGCCGACCACAGCAACGATCCGCGCGAGTTGCCCGCGCTGCTCGCGCCCCTCGCCGCCGGCGCCGATCTCGCGATCGGTTCGCGCGTGCTCGGGCGCCGGGAAGAGGGCTCGCTGACCTCGCTGCAGGTGTTCGGCAACGCGCTCGCCGCGGGACTGATGCGCGTCGCGTTCGGCGCGAGGGTCACGGACCTGGGGCCGTTCCGCGCGATCCGCTGGCCCGCGCTCCAGCGCCTCGGCATGCGCGATCGCGATTACGGCTGGACCGTCGAGATGCAGGCCCGCGCGTTCCGTGAGGGACTGAGCGTCGCCGAGGTGCCGGTGCGCACCTGGCGGCGGCGCGTGGGCAGTTCCAAGGTGTCGGGCACGCTGCGCGGCGCGTTCGGCGCGGGCACGAAGATCCTGTTCACGATCGCGCGCGTGCGGCTGGGGGGTTAGCGGGACGCTCGACGGCCTCGTTCGCAGCCGGCCGCCAACGGGTGGCGTCCGTGCCGCGCGCCGTGCGCGGTTTGTCTCGCCCCGGGCCACGTCCTATCCTCCGCCGCGACTCCACCCCAGGAGGCCGCGTGCTGATCGAGGAATACCTGAAGGATCTGAGGCGCGAGCGCTTCTCGCCGCCGGCCATGGCCCGCTACGCGCACCGCACGGCGATCGCCATCCGCGGGCACATGGACGCGAACCCGGGCGCGGTGCGCTCCATCTGGAGCGTGGCGCTCGTGTACTTCGCGGTCGCGTTCCTGGTCGCCGCGCTGATGGCGGTCGCCGGCGATCGCCATCTCGCGACCGATTTCTTCCTCGGCACCGCGCTCGCCATCGGGCTGGCGTTCGTGCTCGTCACGCTGAACGTCGGACTGCTGCGCGACGCGGACGACTATCCGCTGTCGTCGCTGAACCTGCCGACCGCGCTCACGCTGCTGCGCGTCGTGCTCGTGCCGGCCACGACGCTGTTCCTGGCCGAGCGCCGCTTCGACCTGGCGCTCGCCGCGTTCCTGATCGCGGCGTTGACCGACGTCCTGGACGGCTGGATCGCGCGGCGCACGAACCAGATCACGCGCCTCGGCACGCTGCTCGATCCGTTCGTCGACATCATCTACAACCTGTCGCTGTTCGCGGGGCTCGCGGTCAGCGGGCTGCTGCCGGCGTGGGTCGCGTGGGTGGCGGCGCTGCGCTACGCGATTCTGCTCGTGGGCGGCGCGAGCCTGTACCTGTTCGTCGGCCCGGTGCGCATCCGCCCGACCGCGTTCGGGCGCATGACCGGCGTGATCATGGCCGCGCTCGTCGCCGTGCTGCTGTGGCTGCATGTGCGCGGCGGCTCGCTGCCCGAGCGGCTCGCGCCGCTCACCGAGACCGCGCTCGGAGTGCTGCTGTCCGCCACCGTCGCCCAGGTCGTGATCCTCGGCTGGTACAACCTGCGCGTCATGACCGGCAAGATCGCGACCGCCGGGCGCGTCGTCGACGACGTGCGCTGGGGCTCGCGGTGAGTTCCGCCCTCGAGGGCGACCTCAAGCATTTCTTCCCGACCGAAGTGCTGCAGCTCCTGCAACTCGCGCAGGCCGACGGGCGCCTCGAACTGTCGCGCCCCGGCGAGAGCGCGGATCTGTACTTCGAGCGCGGGCGCCCGGTGTTCGCGCGTACCGACGGCGCCGCCGTGCGCGCCGGCGAAGTGCTCGTCCACCGCGGCCAGGTCGCACGCGAGGCGCTGGAGCGCGCGCTCGAGCTGCAGCGCCGCCATCCGGGAGAGCGTCTCGGCGCGCTGCTGGTGTCGGCCGGCATCGCGACGCCGGAACAGGTTCAGCAGGCCGTCCACGAGACGCTCCGGCGCTTCCGCTTCCATCCCGGCGAGTCCGTCGCCGGCGAGGACATCCAGCTCGACCTAGATCTCGATCGCCTGATCCTCGAAGGCCTGCGCTTCGCCGATCAGTCGCGGAGCGCGTGATCCGCTAGTGCGCCGCCGGCGCCGCCGCCGGCATGCCGGGCCGCGGATCGTTGAACGGATCGGGCATGACGTCCGCTGCGTCGAGCGCACGCGTCAGGCGCTGCTTCTCGCCGTCCTCGTCGGCCTTCGCGAGCAACGCCTGCAGGGCCGCCTTGTGGGCCGTGCGCAGCGCCTGGTCGGCGGACGTCGCGACGTCCGGCTTCACGCCCTTGCCTTCCCAGTCGTCGTGCGTGATCGGGTTGATGGCGCGCCCGGTGGCCACGAACGCCGCGAAGTGCTCGCCGACGCGCAGGAACTCGCCGGGGTGCGCGGCGCCCGCCGTCGTCTCGCCGACCAGCGTCGCGCGCTTCTGGGTCTGCACGTCGTACGAGAACTCCTCGGCGCCGGAGCCAGTCGAGTGGCTGGTCAGCACGTAGACCGGCTTGCCGGCGTAGCGCGCGCCGGGCACGTAGGGCAGCGTCCAGAACTGCGTCGTGGTCCCACGCGGGCGGAAGTACAGATCGTTCAGGTGCACCGGCTGCTCGCCGGAGAACAGGTACGAGCACAGCAGCTGCACCGTCTCGGGATCGCCGCCGCCGTTGCGGCGCACGTCCACGATCAGCGCGTCCGTGCCGGCCAGGAAGTTCATGGCCGCGACCAGCACGTCGCCCGAGCCGTCGTGCGGCGACACGAACATGCGCAGATCGAGATAGCCGACGTTGCCCGGCAGCCGGCGCACCGCGTCGACGCCGTAGTTGAGCTGCCGGATCTCGCGCCGCTGGCGCGCCATCTCCTCGGCCGTCGGCTCCGCGAACTCCGAGTCGGTGAACGGCTCGGCGCGGTACTGGACGCGCAGGTGGCGGTCGTGGCTCACGGCGCGCAGGTGCACGGTCAGCGATTCGGCGTACGCCTTGGAGCTGGTGATCGCGTCGTAGGCGTGGGCCTTCTGCCGGTCGCGCAGCGAACGGATGATCTTCTGGCCCAAAGCGGGATCGACGTACGCGGTGTCGAGCCCGGCGACCACGCGGTCGAGCACCGCGGTCTTCGTCGCGGCGTCGAGCGGCGTGTCGGGCTGTTCCGGCGCGCCGTGAAACTGGGCGCGGGCCGGTGCGGCGCCGGCGAGCAGCGCGCCGAACGCGAGCGGGAGCAGGGAGCGGCGGAGCAGCGTGGACATCAGGAGCCTCCTCGGGGTGGGGTGCGACGTCGTGCGTGGAAGCCCGCCGGCACGCGCAGCCCGGCGAGCAGCAGATCGATCAGTCGTTCGGCCCGCGTCTCGACCTCGCGCCGCCGACCGAGTTCCTCGACGCTCAGGCTGTAGGGCAGGAGCGCGTTCGTCGCGGTGATGAGCGTGCGCCCGGTGGCGAGCGGATCGGGCGTGCGCAGGAGCCCGGCCTTGACGCCGTCGCGCACGACGCGCGCGATGCGCGCCGCTTCCTCCTCGAAATAGTGCGCGCGGCGCTCGAGCAGCTGCGGGCGCAGCGCGGACAGGACCTCGTCGATGCTCTTCGAGTGCGGCTGCGCGTAGTCGAAGCGGTGCAGCACGCGCGCCGTCAGCATGCGCTCCAGGCGCTTGGGCGCGAGCGTCTCCTCGTCCGCGATCGCGTCGAGCCGCTCCAGCAGGCGCGCGACCATGCGGTCCAGCGCGCTCAGCGCGACCTCCTCCTTGCCGCGGAAATGCAGGTACGTCGTGCCTTTGCCAATGCCGGCCTCGGCCGCCAGGTCGTCCATGGTGGTCTTGCGGTAGCCGTAGCGGGCGAGCAGCCGGTCGGCGGCGTCCAGGATGCGGTCGCGGACGGGAGAGCCGGCCGGGGCGGTCGTGCGCATGGGAGTCTCCAGGCGGGTGAACGAATGACTGAATTCGTATTCGAGTCATTCTACGCTGGAACCCCCGCGCGGTTTCCCGGGAATCGCGTTCGCGCGCGCACTCCGCGACGAGCGCGGACGACACGGGGGTCGGACGCGGCGAACGGCGGAGGCGCGGCGCCGCCGGGACGCGGGCGCCGGCGCCCCGCTCGCGCTCGCCGGCGAGCCAGCCACTATCGGCTTGCCGCGGCGCCCCGCGGCTCCCTAGTCTCCAGCCTCGCCGCGGTTCGCCCCACCATCACGAAACGCCCACGCCGAACGCGAGAGCGCCCCGACCGAACGCGTGACCGACTTCTCGCTGCATCTCGCTCCGAACGCCCCGTGGTGGCTGCTCGTCCTGGGGGCGCTGGCCGCGCTCGCCCTGGCGCGCTGGGCCTACGGCTTCGCCGTGCCGCCGCTGCCCGCCGGCGCGCGGCGCCTGCTTCCCGCGCTGCGCGCCGTCGCCCTCGTCGTGCTGCTCGCGCTGCTCGCCCAGCCCGCGCTCGAGCGCGCCTCGGGCGGCGCCGGGCGCGTCGTCGTGCTGCTCGATCGTTCGCGCAGCATGGACCTGCCCGAGCGTCCGGGCGGCGCCTCGCGCGCGGAAGCCGCACGGCACGCGGTCGAGGCGCTGCGCCGTGCGCTCGGCGGCCGGCCGGTCGAGGTGCGCGGCTTCGCGGCCCGGCTGGATCCGGACTCGGCGAAGGCCGCGGGCGCGGGGCGCGGCGCGACCGCGCTCGGCGATGCGCTCGAGCAGCTCGCGGCGACGCCGTCCGGCGCGAACGCCGGGGCGGTGATCGTGGTGAGCGACGGCGTGGTCAACCAGGGCGGCGACCCGGAGGCCGCGGCGCGCGCGCTCGGCGTGCCGGTGCACGCCGTCGTCGTGGGCGAGGGCGGAGCGCCCGACCGCGCCGTGAGCGGCATCGAGTCGTCGCCCGAGGCCCGCGTCGGCGAGAGCACGCCGGTGCGCGTACACGTCACCTCGAGCGAGCCCAAGGGCACGCCGCTGACCGTGCGCCTGCTGGACGGCGCGCGCGAGCTGGCGCGCGGCGTGGCGGTCGCGCCCGGCGGCGGCGCGGAGGCCGAAGTCGAGTTTCACGTGGCGCCGACCACGCCCGGGCTCGCCGTCTGGACGGCGCGCGTCGACTCGATGCCCGGCGAGTCGAGCGCGCTCGACAACGCGCGGCAACTCGCGCTCCAGGTCGCGCCCGGCCGCATCGGCGTGCTGATCGTGAGCGGCGGCCTCAACTGGGATCTCACGTTCCTGCGCCGCGCGCTCGTCGGTGACTCGGGGGTGGCCGTGGCCAGTCGCGTGCGCGAGCGCGACGGCTGGCGCGCGCTCGAGCGGCCGACGGCCCGTGTCGCGGCGCCCGAGCCCCAGGATCTGCGCGGCGTCGCCGTCGTCGTGCTGGACGGCATCGCGCCGGGCGAAGCCGGCGCCGCGTTCGACCGCGCGCTCGCCGACTTCGTGCGCTCGGGCGGCGGCCTGCTCGCGCTCGGCGGGCCGCCGCCCGGGCTCGCGCGCCTGCGCACCGGGGCGCTCGGCGCCGACCTCGCGCTGGAAAGCGCGCCCGGCCTGTTCGCGCGCAGCGCCGGCCCGGCGCCGACGCCCGAGGCGCGTGAGATCACGGAGTGGGATTCCGACGTCGCGCGCGGCGAGCGCGCGTGGCGCGAAGCCGCGCCGCTGTCCGATCTGATGCCGGTCGCGCCCGGCGCCGGCGACCGCGTCATCCTCGGCGCCGCGGGACCCGGCCCGCCGCTCGCGTTCGCGCGGCGCATCGGCCGCGGCCAGGCGCTGCTCGTGAACGGCACCGGCGTGTGGCGCTGGTCGCTGTCGCCGCTCGACGACCTGGCGGCGGACCGCGCGCGCGTGCTGTGGCGGCATTGGATCCGCTGGCTGGCCGAGCCGGTGCAGGGCGAACCGCTGCGCGTGACGCCCGAGCGCTGGCTGACGGCGAGCGGCGAGACGGTGCGCCTGCACGCCACGCTGCAGGACGCGGCGTTCCATCCCGTGGCCGGAGCCGAGGTCGAAGCCGAGCTCGAGGGCCCGCCGGGCGGCGCGCGCCACGTGCGCTTCACGCCGGGTGGCGCCGGCAGCTACGTCGCCGAACTGGACGACCTGCCGCCCGGGCGCTGGCGCGTGCGCGCGCGCGGCACGAAGGCCGGACGCGAGCTGGGCCGGGCGACGAGTGAGTTCGCGGTCGATCGCTGGAGCCTGGAGGACGCGCACCCCGAGCCGGACAGCGCGTCGTTGGCCGCCGTGAGCGCGGCCGCGGGAGGCCGCGTCACGCGGGCCGCCGACGTGGCCGCGTGGGCGCGCCGCCTGCCGGCGCGCGCGCTGGCCCCGGGCCGCGTCGAGACGGTGCACCTGTGGGAGTCGCCGTGGGTGTTCGCGTTCGCGGTCGGCGCGCTCGGTCTGGAATGGGCGTGGCGGCGGAGGCGTGGGCTGCCGTAGCCGGCGAATCGACGCCCCGGGCTCGGGTGTCGTGCCGAGGATCTCGGGCATCGTGGCACACGCGTTGCCCTGACGCTTCACGGCGCCCGTTGTCCGGCGCTTCGCAACCGGACTTCGCGTCGCGCGTCCGACGCCGTCGTGGACACTTGCGGCCACGGCGGTGCCGTCCGAGCTCGCTCCGCCCCCGCCGACCCGCCTCCGCCGGAAGAGTCCCGTGCGCATTCCGCTGCTGCTCGCGGTCGCGCTGTCCACGTGCGCGCCCGCGGATCGCGCGCTCATCTCCGAAGTGCTGTACGACGCGGTGGGCGACGACACCGGGGCCGAGTTCGTCGAGCTGTTCAACCCGACGGCGCACCCGGTGCCGCTGGCCGGCGTGCGCCTCGAGGCCGGCGACGGCGCCGGGCCCGGGCGCTGGACGTTGCGCTGGACCGGGCGCGCCGGCGACACGCTGGCCGCGGGCGCACGCTTCCTGATCGGCGGCTCGCAGGTCGCGCCCGCGCCCGACGCGCTCGTCACGCTCGACCTCCAGAACGGTCCCGACGCCGTGCGCCTGGTGTGGCCCGACGGCGCGCTCGACGTGCTCGGCTGGGGCGCGCTCGC
>Ga0310810_10004793_pt1 | contig 15032 bp, 16 predicted proteins | sample NCmetagenome_FD_207641 | JGI IMG/M metagenome (GOLD analysis project Ga0310810, IMG submission 207641) | Soil microbial communities from experimental microcosm in Duke University, North Carolina, United States - NC | ecosystem: Engineered > Artificial ecosystem > Soil microcosm > Unclassified ...
AGGGGAATCATACCATGTTTTAAACCTCATTTCGATAACGGCCCAGGCAACAAGTACTCTATTCGGCCCCTCCGTGGATTCGTCGTTACATGCAGAAGGACATGTAAATAACCGGGCGTCATCAACGGAACGTATCAGACTATTTTCCACGTCGGCATGATCAATCTTCGGGTGAATTTCTGAGATGAGAGAGTTTCTCCATAGAGCGTCTGAGCCGCCGAATCGTGATGCCTCTTGACCATACCTGTCTTTTCGGCGTACAAGCGCCCATCGGGCATATGCCTTCCAAGTCTTGACGAAGTCGATGATGAAGTCATTAGGAGGAGTTTGTTGATGAATCTCGTGCGCATTGCAATGGTGTTAGCGCTAAGTGCGGTATTGTCATCCGTTGGCTGCGCGAGTCACCAGCCCTTCCCCGAATCGTCTTTGACCGGGGGAGTCTTGGAGGTCAAGATCGACGAAATGGTCACGCCGACGTCGGTGACCGCCAAACGTGGGGACGAAATCAGATGGATCAATCTGAGCAAGACGCCGGTCGACGTTTCGGTCGTCCAAACGCGTGAGGAACTCATTTCCTGTCAGAAGGGATTCGCGTCGACGAACCTAGGGTATTTGTTCGGAACATCGGAATACGAGAACATCGTCATGGCGACGGTACAGCCGAACGAATCCGCCAGCCTGTGTTTTGCGATTTCAGGGAAGTACACCTATACGGTGCGCATGCATCCCACGGGCTCCGCCAATAAGGTCACTGGATCCATCATCGTCGAATAGCCGTTCGAAGCTTATCTGCCTCCGCGGCAAGCCTGCCCACAACCCGTATCGCCGCTTCGCGTCATTCACCGACAAATACCGATTGCCTTGAGAAGATGGTGGATGTCTCAACGAACGTTGTGAAGATCGCCTTGCACCATCGGGTCTCGCGGATCTCTGTGAGCGTCCTGGAGAAGAAGCGCTCACATGTGACTGTTCCGACATTCGGCATGGTGGCATGGGCATTTGGCGCCAGGGGGAGGGGCCAGAGCCTGTTCACATTCGTCGCTGCAAAACGAGCTGTGGTCTCGAGCCTGACAGTCGCAGGCCTGGTGTCCACAGTTCTTGGGATAGTTAATGGTTGGTCTTGGCTCTGGTTTCATATGCCAGCTCCTTCTGCCGGAACATTTCGATCAAATGCTCGACCACGTAGCGACCTTCTCATGGCAGAGACGGCAATCTACGAAGGCAACATATGTAAAGCGACAAGCGTCAGCAACTGAGCCAAAAAAAACAAGACATGAGAATGCTCGACATCATACTGCTTGAGTATCTCATCCGCGAGCATGAAGGCGGACCATAGACCCAACGCAACGAGAAATGCCGCGTGGACAGCTTCCGAGTGAAGCGATCCTGCCAGCATGGACGCGACGATGGCCGCCGCGAATAGGAAGACGACCGCAAGCTGCCAGCACAATACACCGAAGAAAAGCAGTCGAGGCAGCCGGCAGGAAGGGGAATATTTGTTTGTCGCCTCGGTAATGGCTCGCAGATTGCCGGAGGCAAATCTCCACGTCTTCGGAAAAATTCGCAATTCCGCGAACCCTTCGCACAGGTTGGTGGTGACCGCAATTACATACCATAAGTTCCAGAACGCAAGCAGACCAAGTTTCAAGGAGAAGAAAATGGTGAGGTTGGCGACCGTCACGGCTCGCGTCCACTTCGATAGCTGAAGACATCCCTCATCATCGATGAACATTTACTTAGAACCGGTTGCACGATGCACGCTGCATTGAACATCCGTATCGGGAACAAGGCCGTCAAGTACCACTCTACGGGAAAAACCGGCAGGCCAGCGCCTAGCGGCATTCCTAGACAGACCGGGGGCAGGGTATGCTACTCTAGCGAATGCGCTGCTCATCATTGGTTTTTCTCGCTGCTCTTTTCCTTGGTTTGCCGATCGTGTTATCTGATGCCGGCGTTCAGGCCCAGATGTATCCTCAAGACATCCACGCCCACAGCCGCAGGACAGGACCCGAGGCCCCTACGCAGCACTCTGCGAGCGGCATTAACGCCTTCGATAGCGCGGCTGCCTCGCTCCAACGCAGGGAGGAAGAGGAGCGAGAACGCCGTGAAATGTGGGAACGCCAACGTCGGATGATGGAAAACTTCACCAATATCCCCGACCAGCTTCGGGAATCCTATTTCAAGCGCGCTGATTCCCCAAAATACCCGCGATAGAACGTGCTATCGGCCTTCCGTTGAGATCTCCGAAGATCGCGTCTGTTCAAAAGGAAGGGGCGTGCGAGTGACATTTCCTGAGTACACTTAGGAATGCTTCAGAGACAAATTCCTACGTAGTAGACTGTTGTACCTAGGGGAAACCAACCGGCTACCATTTTGAGGCCGAGACGGACATACTTTTGCCTCTTTCCGGCTTTCCATCCTGCCTTGAGGTATGCTGCTCGGTTCATTGAGGTGATGTATGTACATTGAATTTTATGGTTTTGCGAAGGAGCCTTTCAAAACCACTCCTGACGTCGACTTTCTCTTCCTCAGCCCAACTCACAGAGAAGCGTTATCCTGTATCGAATACGGCATCCAGCAACGTAAAGGTTTCATTGCGATTACCGGTGAAGTAGGAGTCGGTAAAACGATGATCCTGCGCTCCTATCTCGACAGAGTGGCGCGAGAAAAACAGAAAACCATTTATATCCTGAATCCCAAAGTCAGCTTTGACAGTCTGTTGAGTACCATTCTTAAAGAACTGCGCGTGGAAGCCGTTGCCGAGCAAGCCATGGACAAGCTTAGCCAGCTGCAAGAAGTTTTGATCGCTGAGTATCGCAACGACCGCACCGTCGTTCTCTTGATCGACGAAGCCCAAAACATACCCGTCGAAACACTGGAAAACATTCGCATGCTGTCCAATCTGGAAACGGCTACCGAGAAGTTGATCCAGATCGTCCTGGTCGGGCAGCCGGAGCTGGACGAATTACTCAACCGCCATGAATTGCGGCAGGTTCGCGAACGGATTGTGCTTCACACGAGAATCGCACCGCTCACTAAAGCCGAGAGTGTCGCCTATATCGATCATCGCGTGAATCTGGTGAGCCGGGATCCTCGGGCGGTTTTTTCAAAACCAGCGCTCAAACGAATCGTGAAGTCCGCCAAAGGGATTCCACGAAGATTGAACATTCTGTGCGATAGCGCGCTCATTACAGGATTCAGTTACCAGCAACCGGTGATTTCGAGCAAGATCGCGAAAGAAGCGATTGCCGATCTCAATGAACACCGGTCGAAGCCAGTACAAAGCCTCAAACCGAGGTATGCGGTCGGCTTACTGAGCGTCGCTGTCGTGGTCCTCGTCTACTTTATGAATGTGTCGGCAATTCCCGAGATCGCCATCAATCGACCATCAGCGGATCAAGATCGTGCGTCATCGGATCAAAAAATCGACGACCACACAAGCTCCAATTCGAACGGCAAGGGAACGGGGCAACCGATGGCACGCGACGACGGCCACAGAGACGCCAGAGCGACGGCACGCACGGTAAGCCTAATCGATACCAAAACGGAGGCCGATCTTTCCCCCGCTGAAAGAATGGAATTAAGCGAGACGGCAAGGCTCTTAGCCGTTCTTTTGGATTCCGGTAGGGTTGTCGTCGGACGCGCCCAGACGACGATCAACAATCCGAGACTGGAAGACAAAGGGTTTTCCTCGAGTGTTTTTGAAGGTCTACTAAGAAAAGAGTTCCAGACAAGAACTCGACACGATCTGCACAATCTTGCGGCGGCTCACATGCCCGAGTCAGCCAAACCCTTACTTCTGCGATTGTCTTTTTTCATGCAGAGGGCGGTACACGAAGTCCAGGCCGACATTAATAAGAAGGGCATTGGCTTCAAAGGGTTTATTCCCGCGACGTTTGGCACGCAGGTGGCCGAGCGCTTCTCCAAGGACACAGGGTTAAAATTGCGGCAGATCGGCCCCCCGGGCACAGAACCGCGAAACCCGAATAACAAGCCGGATGACGAGGAGGAACTCCTCTTGGCCGCCGTTCGGAAAAACCATCCTCGGGTCGGAGATCATATCGTCGAACAACAGTTGTCTGAGGGGAGCGGTGTTCGCGTCATGCTTCCGCTCTTTTACAACAGACAATGTCTCTCCTGTCACGGAAGTCCCAAAGGGGAGGTGGATATCTCCGGATATGAAAAGGAAGGCTTCAAGGAGGGAGATCTTGGAGGAGCGATCTCTATTGTGCTTCCTGCTCAGGATAAACTGGCGAGGAAAGTCGAATGAGTCGAATTTTTGAGGCTCTTCAACACGCCGAGAAGGAACGCCTTCAACGACAAAACGCCGCTGAAGGACAGAAGAAGTTTCTGAACGGAAATGTTGCCCAAGCGCGCGCCGTCGATATGGTCGATCCGCACCAGTGTATGGAGTATGCCGGTCGGATCAGTCGAGAAGGTTTCGTGGATTTGCTTTTTCGGCTGATTGGATTGTATCCGTGGCAATGCAGCCGCTGTCATCGCTGCTTCCATCGTTTTCAACGTAAACCGTCTCTTTGAAATCTTGAACACCCTCCGCCGGTTCTCTACTGGCTTCAAGGGCATCCCGCTCCATGGAACGCCGAAAATTTCTAAGGGCAGCGGAGATGTGTGAAGAGTCAGTGGAGCTTGGTCATGCGGGCAAAATACTGCATCACTTGACAAGCCACACGCGGTAGGTCTTGGCTGAAGCGGGCTTCGGCACTTGGATGAGGCCGACGGCGCCCGGGCTCATGACGTCGTCACCGACGGGCGTTCGCCAGGCTTCAAAACGCTGACTGTACAACAGCAGGCCGTCGTCGTCGTAAAAGTCGACCATGATATGCGCGGAGTCGCGTAATCCCCCCTGATAGTGGGTGGTGACCCAGTCCAGACGTTTGAGCGCCTGGTATTGAATCACCAGCGTGCCGGCGCTTTCCTCTTTGACGCTCAGCAGCTTGAGCACCCGGTTTTGATCTAGGCCTTCGGCGGGGGCAGGGCCACCGGCGAGCTGCGTCCTGATCGCGCGCGCACTCTCCTCCGCAGGCAAATATGCCTTCACCCGGCAGAACACGGTCCGTCCCTCTGCGTTTTGCTCGAGGATCTGTTGGTCTTGAGCGCGGGTGGCCAAGGTGTTCGCGATCTCGCGCAACAGCACCGAATCCACAACCGAGGCCGTCTGTTCCCGATAGACGGCTGAGTTGGTGACGGCTTGACGTAGGGCTTCGCGGCAGGCCAGATCCTTCGCATCGGCAGGCAGGTCGGAGGCGTGAGTATGATATCGATAGTCTCCGCTGATTTCGAGACGGCCGTTTGGTTCAGCGGCTTGAACGCTGACCGCGAGCCATGTAAAGGTGATAGCCAGTAGAAGGGCGGCGATCCGATGCGCTGACATATCCCCTCGCGGCGATTAGATGGGAGCTTCCTATGGCCCGGGGATTATGCTACCACGTGACTTCTCGCGCTTCCACTCATGGAACCATGCGGCAGCGAGACGAAAGGGGCTTGATATCGTAGTGTCACGCGTTACGTATTTGAGAGAATTTTCCCACAACAACAATGGGATAGCTTGACTTGCGTAGCATCTTCACGCAGACTCTCGGCTTATGGATGAGACCGAACAAACGCTGCTCGCCGCACTGGCTGAACGGGTCGGTATTGCGGCCGACTACTACGACATCAGTGGAGTTCGCCACGTCACCGCTGATCATACCAAGCGCGACATTCTCCGGGCGATGGGGTTTCAGGTCGACTCGACAGCGGCGCTGGCCCTAGCGATCCGCGAGTGGGACGAAGCGCCATGGCGCAGGCCTTGTGACCCGATTCGCATCGTGCATGAAGAGGAAGTAGGCGCTCCTGTGTCCTGCTGCTTCGCATTGGAAGACGGCAGGGAGCGGTCAGTCGTCGTCAAATGGCAGTTGATCGATGAATCCGGAAATCCTCTCCAGGAAGGACAGGCTGGTCCAGGACTGTTTGCCACGGAAGTCAAATTCATTGACGGCGGCCGGCGGGTCCGCGTGGAACTGCCTGCGCCCACAGGCCTTCCTCTAGGATACTACGATTTTATTCTCAGAGCGGAAGGACTCGTCGGCGGATCGACAGGCACCCTTCGGCTGATCGTTGCTCCCCGGCAGTGTTATGTGCCGACGTCGCTCGAAGTCGGGCAGCGGTATTGGGGACTCGCGCTGCAGTTGTACTCGCTTTCAAGCGGCCGCAACTGGGGCTGCGGCGACTTCACCGATTTGAATCAGGTGGTCGAATGGGCGGGCAAGCGGCTAGGGGCCGGTCTTGTGGGCTTGAATCCGCTCCATGCGATCCGCAATACGGCGCCGCATCACACCAGCCCTTACACGCCGTACAACCGGCTTGCGCTCAATGAGCTGTATATCGATCTCGAACGATTGCCGGAGTTCTTCGCGTCTGAGGATGCGCAAAAGTTGTATCGATCGCCAGAGTTTCAAGCCAAGCTCCAGGCCCTGCGGGACAACCGACGCGTGGACTACGATGCGATCGCTTCCGCAAAGCGCGCGATGCTCGATCTTGCCTATCGGCAATTCCTCAAGGAAGCCTATGACGGGGCCGAACCGGACATCGAACCCAAGACCGCCCGCGCAAAGCTGCTCGAGCGATTCATCCAATCAGAGGGCGAGCCGCTCGAACTCTATGCCACGTTCCAGACGTTGGAAGAGGAACGGCGTCTGATTCAATCGAAAACGGTGACCTGGCAAGAATGGCCCAAGCAGTTTCTGTCGCCAGGATCCGCCGCGCGCGAATATGGCAGACGCCATAGAAAGCGCATTCGCTTTTTCCAATACATTCAGTGGATCGCATCCGAGCAGCTCAACGAAGTCCTGCGTACGGCCAACGCGGCTGGAATGCCGATCGGCATCTATAACGATCTTGCCCTCGGTGCAGAGCGTACAGGAGCCGAGGCCTGGATGTATCAGTCGGTACTCGCGCTGGGTGCCGACTGCGGAGCTCCTCCCGACGACTTTGCGCCTGAAGGACAGAATTGGGGGTTGCCGCCGGTCAACCCAGTGGCCTTGCGTCCGAGCCGGTACGAGCTGTTGATTCAACTCTTGCGTAGGACCATGCGCTTTGGCGGAGCAATCCGGCTGGATCACGTCATGGCCCTCAGTAGGCTGTTCTGGATTCCCAAGGGAAAATCGGCGGCGGAAGGCACCTACGTCCATTATCCGTTCGAGGAGTTGTTGTCGATCATCGCCCTCGAAAGTGTCCGATCTAAAACGCTGGTGATAGGAGAGGATCTTGGAACGGTGACCGACTTGGTGCGGGAGCAGTTGGCGAAGGCACGCGTCTTATCCTATCGAGTCTTCTATTTCGAACGGCGGGGAGACGGGACATGGAAATCACCCGGCGAGTACCCGCAGCAAGCGCTGGCGGTGGCTGGCACCCACGATTTGCCGACGCTGACCGGCTTTTGGTCGGGAGAAGATATTCAGGTCCGAGCCGGCCTGGGGGCGTTCAAGGATGAGGCCGCCCGTCGCCAGGCTTGGGAAGAGCGTCAACGGGATAAGACCCGCATGCTGGCCGCGCTTGAGCAAGAGGGATTGTTGCCAACCGGCATGAGCGACGAGGCGACCGCCGTACCCGTAATGACCCCGGCACTTTGCCGGGCTATTCATGCCTACCTGGCGCGGACGCCCTCATGGCTCGTGCTGGCGAATCTCGAAGACGGCCTGGAGGAGATTTCGCAAACGAACCTGCCCGGCACCGTTGAAAACCATCCCAATTGGCGACGGAAATACGCGAGCCGCATCGACAACCTCATCGATGATGAGCGGCTGCGAGAGCTCGGGGCGATCTTGAGTTCGATCCGTCCGATCAGTTAAGACCCGCCGCAGAGCATGCCGAAGCAGAACCGCATTGTTCTTGCCATTGCAGCGACGCTTTTTATCATCATTGTCGTCTTGGAAACCGTCGCGCCAGCGAACATCGTCGGCGCCTATGCGTTTGTCCTGCCGATTCTGTTGGTTGCCACGCTGCGCAGCCGTCCGTTGATGCTGGCGACCGTGATCGCCTGTATCGCGGCCACCTATCTGGGGCTGATGCAGCCGACCAAGCCCGGGCGCTTCCAGGCGGCCGTAATCAACCGCACGGTCGTCGCCGGGGTTTTGATCATGGTCGCGTACATCGGGATGACCCGCGAGGAACGGAAAGGTCGTGAGGAAAGCACCCGTCAGGCCTTGGCGCAGCAGACGGAAAGCCTCTTGCGAGCAAACGCTCTTCTCGTTGATGCGAAGGACCAGCTGAATCGCTCGGAGCGGCTTGCGGCCGTCGGCCAGCTCGTGGCCTCTGTGGCACATGAGGTCGGAACCCCATTGCATTCCATAGCCTGGCACGTGCAGGCGCTGGGTGAGGAGCCCGGCGTGACGCCTGAAATGAAAAAACGCATCACGGTCATCGATGAACAACTCAATCGTGTCGTCCGGATCATTCAAGATTTGCTGTCGTCCACCCGTCAACGCAAACCGGATCCGAGTTGGATGTCGGTGGAGCTGGTCATTGGACCGGCGACGGCCTTGATGGAGCCGGCCTTCCATGCCAAAGGCGTCGCGCTGACCAGCGAGATGGCGATCGGCGTTCCGCTGGTATGGGCCGATGCCGAAAAACTGCATCAGGTTCTGGTAAATTTGCTCACGAACGCACTGGCCGCCACCCCGCACCATGGAGCGGTCGATGTGCGCGTCGGCGCACGCGCTGCCACGGCGAAGGAACTGGAAGCCGGTCAGCGGGTCGCGCAGGACATGTCTTCGATGGTCGTGACCGTCGCGGTCCGCGACACCGGCATTGGCATGCCAGCCGCGGACGTTCAAAACGCCTTCCAACCGTTTTTCACAACGAAGGAGGTTGGCAAGGGAACCGGCTTGGGTCTATTCTTGAGCCGTGAAACCGTGCAGGCACACGGGGGGACGCTGTCGTTGATGAGCGAGCAGGGACGAGGGACGACCGTGACGATCATCTTGCCGGGAAAAGTTGTTCTGCCGGAAGGGGTAGTGTAGAAGCCCATGCAAGCTGCGAAAATCCTTGTCGTCGATGACGATGCGGTGGCCCGCGATCTCTTGGCCGAGGCTCTCAAGAAGGAGGGCTATAGCGTCGAAGCCTATGGCAGCGGAGAAGAGGCCATTGCCCGCGGACGCGAGGGTCGGGTAGATCTGGTGCTGACCGACATCCGCATGGGAGCGGTAGACGGACTGACGGTTCTCCGTGAGTTCAAGCGCATGAGCCGGGACACCGCCATCGTCGTCTTGACCGCATTCGGATCGCTTGAAGGTGCAATCGAGGCGATCAAACAAGGCGCCTATGACTATCTGGCCAAGCCGTTTAAAAAAGAAGAGATCAAGCTGGTCGTCCAGCGCAGTCTCGATCACTGCCGCCTCCTGCGCGAAAACACGAAATTTCGGGAAGAGCTCAAGAGCAAGGATGAATGGTCTCCCTTAGTCGGCAGCAGCCCGGCGATGCTCGAAGTATACAAACTGGTTGCCCGGGTGTCCGAAAGCCGGAGTACCGTGCTCCTCCAAGGAGAAAGCGGAACTGGAAAGGAACTGATCGCCCGCGCCGTCCATGGAAACAGCCCTCGCCGCGACAAGCCGTTCGTACCGGTCAATTGCGGGGCTTTGCCGGACACCCTTCTCGAATCCGAGATGTTTGGCTATGAAAAGGGGGCATTTACCGGAGCGGTCGGCACGAAGACCGGTCTCTTCGAATCGGCGAACGGTGGGACCTTGTTTCTCGATGAAGTTGGAGAGCTGGGGCAGGCTCTGCAAGTGAAGCTGCTGCGGGTCATGCAGGACCACGAAGTCCGGCGCGTAGGCGGCACCAATTCGATTAAGGTCGACGTCCGCATCATTGCTGCGACGAACCGGGACCTCGAACAGTTTGTCAAGGAGGGCAAATTCCGAGACGACTTGTTTTATCGCTTGAACGTCGTGCGGATTACACTGCCCTCGCTCAAGGAGCGTGAAGAAGACATTCCAATGCTTGCTCACCATTTTCTGCAGAAATGTGCCGCAGGGACGACAACCTCGGTGCGAGGCTTCCATCCCGACACCATGGATTGTCTCAAGCGGTACCGATGGCCGGGGAATGTCCGCGAGCTGGAGAATGCGATCGAACGCGCCGTCTCGCTAAGCCACGGACCGTTATTGACGCCAGAAGATTTGCCTGCGGCTATCCGTCAAGCCCCCAGTCCCGGCGAGCAGCAATCCGATCTCCATGACAATACTCCGGAGTCCGTCTATCTGACCCTGGAGGAAGTCGAGAAGCGTCATTTAATGCGTGTGCTGAAGGAAACCAAGGGGAATAAAGTAAAGGCGGCGAAAATCCTCGGCATCGACAGGCGGACGCTCTATCGGATGGCTGAGCGATTTGGTTTGGAGTTGGGTCCGGACGCCGAAGGAAGCGACAAGGAAGCGGGGTAGTCCTAGAGAAGATGAAGTGCGTTCTTGATCAATCGAAGCTGATTTTCTGCGCTCTGCGGCAGGGCGGTGGGTGATTCCTCCCAGCGAGTAAACAATCCGTCTTTGCCTTCATAGTGCACGTGCAGTCTGAGCCTCGTGTTCTGCTCGTCGGCCGGCGTCATCACCGCATCGACCCGGCTTCGTCCCGTGCCGAAACGCCAGCGAAGCAACCCATCCCAAATAGTGCGGATTTCCTTCCGGTACCCTGTCGTCAAGCTCTGGTCGTCCTCCTGTTCGACGTCGTATCCTCCGTCGGTCAGCACCTTGACCACAGCGGTTCGCACCTGATCGGTTGCGGCGGGTAAGGTGACGTCTACGACATCGGGTTCATGAGGGATCGGTGGACCGGCACAGGCGGCAAATGTGAGGAGAGCAATCCCAACCATGAAGCGAAGGGAGTGTGAGGTCACTTGGATTTCGTGTCCTTTAACCGATACACAAGATGTGTGTCGGTTTGGGAGACGCCTTCGATCGAATGAATACGACTGAGTACCAATTGCGTCAACGCGTCTTGGTCCGGAACTTCCACGACGGCAATGATGTCCGGCTTTCCCCAGCAGGGGTCGATGGTCTTTATCTGCTTGATCTCCCCAAGCGCCCGTACCACTCGGCTGGTCTGTCCGGGTTGTACGTGTATTAAGATGTACGCTCGATCGGCCATGACCACTCCACCGTCGACCGGTGCATGGATCGTACAAGGCACCGCCGGAATGGCAGCCTCCTTGCCAACGTAGCGGATACCCGAAGCGCCTGTCAATGACGCCGGAGGAGGCTCGGTAGCTTGATTGGAACCCCCTGCCGAAGCTTTGGATTTCTTCATGCGTGTCTCACTTGGGCGCGACGACGACGTCGACGGCAAAATGTTCGCTTGTGGTGCCGAGTTCGCTTTCCAGTCCTCGTGGGTTGCCGATACGGCCTTCCGGATCATAGATGAAACACACCATCTGGGTACATCGTCCTCGGTCTCTGTAGCGTTCGACGTCGGCGCGTACCTGATCCGCGAGATCCTTCCTGCTGAGTCCAGCCCGAGTCTTCTTGACGACGATGGCCAAGCGATCGTGATCGAGAAGATAGGTCGTGCGAGCAACGCCGTTACTGTAGGAGGGCGTCCATTCGTCCGTGCCGATGTCATCAAAATGCAGACGAAGGAGCGCATGCATGAGGTCTTGTGCGTCGCATTCATCCTCGATGGTCACCGTGGATCGGTACTCGCCGCGCAAGCGTAGTTGGCGCGCCACCACGTGAAACCGTTGGCAGACTTTTCTTGTGATGGAGAGGTGATCGGTTTCCGAGGAGGCATTGCTGATTCTCGACGGGGTAGAAGAGGGGGGGAACGATACGCTTGGGGGAGCCGGCTGCGGAATTTCTTGTGTGCTCGAAAAAGCATCCGGCGTCGTCTGTGATGTCGGAGCCGCAGAGGGAGGAACTGCGGCTCCGGCGGCAGGCGAAGGTTCGGGTGCCGGACATGCTGCGGGTATCGCAACGGGCGACGCTGTCGGTGGCGGTGGAGCGGCCGCGCTCCGTGCTGATACAGAGACTGCGGGTGGCGGACTCGATGGGGAGGCGCTTTGATCAGGGGTCAGCGGCAGTGGTTTCGTCTCCTGCGTGCGGAACAGCGACGAGATCGGTTCAATCGGCGTGCGTGGCTGCATTGGTTGTATGGCTGGCGGCACTGGAGTCGGTGGAGATTCGATGACGGCCGGGATTGGTGTGCTTGCCGGAGGACTTGCAGTGGCGATCGGACCGGGCTGAGCCGCAGATTTTTCAACGCCAGGCATCAGATGCACCGTTGTGCCAGTCGGCTGAGACGTCGTGGTTGACACGGAAACCTGAGTCGTAGAACCAGCTGGAGGGACCAGTGTCAGCGTGGGAGAAGCGGGTGAGGGGGCCGGATCCGAAAGAGGCGCCGGCTTAAGTCCTTGCAATTCTAATTTCTTGTCTTCCAGTGACGCTATCAGGCTTCGGATCAGAGCCAGCGTTTGCTTCTTCTCCGTTGCGGAAGACAGTGCAAGCTTCAAATGGCGATTGGTCTGAAATTCCGGCGATTTATCGCCGAAGGCGCGCTTGATGCACTCCCGTAGCTGCAACTCAGTGCGCGTAAGGGCTCCTTCGAGATAGGGGAAGCCTTCCCGTCCGAGGTCTTCAAGTTTCGGGATAAATGCCTGCAATTGTTCAATGCTTTGGGTGAGGTCGTCGATTGCAAGCGTTTTCGACCGCGCCCGGTCAGATCTTGCCCGTGCCATAGAATGTGGGAAAAGTGTAGCCCACGTCCACTGGACTGACAAGAAAACAGGTAAAAATAAGCATGCTGGAGGCTCGATCCGCTCAGTTCAGAACGACCCAATCACGCCGCAAGGTTGATCGAGCGTTCCGAATCGCCTTCAGTCCCCGTTTGGAGAGCCACCGATGGCTGACCATCTTCTGTGACCAGAGCGGCGGCATGCAACCTGCGGTTTTTTTCCAGCACTGGGTCGTAGACGTGCCCGCAATTGATGCAGCGCCAGCCTTCCAGCCACCACTCACCGCCGCTTTCCTGAAGATCGAGGAAGTGATCTCTCGTCATGCATCCTTGACATCGTCGACAAGTCATGGGGACCTCCTTTGGTTCTGTGGCACGCATCAAGACTAGCGGGTACGGCCGGCCTTGTTGAGACCCAAAGGGTGTACTTCGAAAGAGGGAAAACGGCGATTGTTCGGCGGGCTGCTATGTGGAACTACTTGGAGGCGGAAAGTGACAACTGTGTATTCTAGCGACAAATCGTGCGCTGTAGTAGAGACGTCACCAAAATGGCAGGAGAGGCCAGTCTATGGAACAATCGCGACAGAACCGGAAAGATCAGAAATCAGACTCATGAAAACTAGCGAGATGGGGCGATTCCCGGCCAGATTAGCGGCACCGAGTCCTACACCATCTGTCTTAGAACATCACGTCTCATATTGCTCGAATCTACTTGGCCGTTTCGCGACGGTGCTCATGACGGAGACAGTCAGTATGGCGATATGCGACACTGTGATTGCAGAAAACTTTGGAGGATTCGTGAATCGTGGGTGTAAACGTCGATAGCTTTTACTGCAGTCAATGATTACAAGGAAAATGGCATGAAGAGTCGGCACTTCTTTGCACCGATTGTCCTAACGTTGATGATTATATGCGGTGAGAGAGTTGCGCTAGCTGGGGTTGCAGTTTGTCTTGATGGCGTACCACTCAATGTCACTGGCTCAAGGGTTCTCCGAGAGATCTTATCTGCAAGCGAGGTGACGACAGTGCGGGTCGATAGGGTGTCGAGTAGTGTCGAAGAGCAGGCCCGAATCATGTATGACAAGCTAATGGTTGCTGAACGCTCTGGAAGAAAACCCGACCTCTATCGCCCAGCCGGAACGATGGTGCAGACAATCTTTGACGAGAATCGTCGTATGCCGCGAGACGAAGTTATTCCCATGATGGTTGCGAAATTAGCCAGTGAACTTGAACTGCTTAAGGACCGGCAGGCTGGTGGAGAAGACCGCACGCAACCTAAGCACTTGGAGGTTCCAGACTATCTTACGTTTGATGTCTTGCCCTCGTCCCTTGGAACGATGGCGGACAGAGAACGGTTCCTAATTGCGGACCGGAGCGGCCTATCTTCCCGATCCTACTGTGCCTCGCTCAGTTGTAGAGCGACGGTATAGGGATGGCGCAATCGAAGAACGCTATGAAGAGACCAGCCTGGGCACCAAATCGGTGAAATACGGCAAGTATGAGCACTTTTCTGATAAAGGCGGCTTGTTGGAAGCAGGATTGATGGAATGTGGGCGTCGCACAGGTGAATGGAAAACGTATGAGTACGTGAAGGGAATCCAATACTTGCGTCGCAGTGAATATTTTCAAAACGGAAAGAATCACGGGCCAGCGCAAATTTATTGGGCTGGGAAGCAACGATTGCTTGAGGAAGGCTATTACGAAAATGGCCGTAAGGAAGGCCGATGGGTAGAATACACTTCAGAAGGGTTTATTTTGAAGGAAGCAACGTATCACAAGGGAAACCTGCACGGGCCATACAAGATTCACCAAGTGGCCATGTCAATGACACACAGCTATTTACGTACGAGCGGCAATTACAGTAATGGTCTTCGCGAAGGACGATGGGAATCCTTTGGAGAAAATGAAAAGCTGGCGGAAGAAGGGCTCTATGTTCATGATAAAAAGCATGGAACGTGGAAGTCTTACGGGGACAATGGTCAAGCGAACGGCATTTCTGTTTATGTTCGCGGGAGGCTGATTTCTCGTGAAGCCTGGGATAAAGACGGGAAGCCTCTCAACTAATACCCTTGCAATGCAGATGTATTCTTCTTTCAATCGCGATCCTCATCCTTAATTGGCGCCCCGAAACAAATCGAACGTGCCACCAGCGGTCAACTGCCGGACTCAGAGTAAACGTAATTGCTTTGCGAGTTCTTCGCCGATTCGCCGATGAACGGCAGGGGACGGATGCGGGTCAAACCGGCTTGCCATGAACTCCTCTTTCGTAAACTCGTTCATCAAGAACGACAGATCGATATGCGTGATGCGGTCGC
>Ga0310810_10004794_pt1 | contig 15027 bp, 14 predicted proteins | sample NCmetagenome_FD_207641 | JGI IMG/M metagenome (GOLD analysis project Ga0310810, IMG submission 207641) | Soil microbial communities from experimental microcosm in Duke University, North Carolina, United States - NC | ecosystem: Engineered > Artificial ecosystem > Soil microcosm > Unclassified ...
ACCAGGACAACGAAACAGACCGGCCCGGGACGCCGGGCAACCTGACGGGGAGACCGTGGCATGAAGCTCTTCAAGATCCTGTTCGTCACCATCGGCGCGCTGCTCGCGGCGATCATCATCATCCCGCTCACCGTGCTCGCCGGCCTCTTCGTCTGGCTCAAGCTGACCGAAGAGGGCGACGAGGACGACCTCGAGATCGAGGACGCCGTCTAGCCGGTACTCAGGGCCCAGGCGGCGGTCCAGCAGACCGCCGCCACCAGCATCCCGTACCAGAGCCTCCGTTCGCTCGGCAACCCCTGCGCGACGCCCAACAGGCCGATGAGCCCTAGCACCACGCTCCCCGGGGTGGCGCGCCCGCCGATCACGAGCGCGACGCCCACCCCGAGGCCAACGGCGAGCGCCAACCCGGCGGCCAGCAGCCGGCTGGCACGCCTGCCGAGCACCTGCGCCAGGCTGCGCGAGGCACCAGCCGCATCCGCCTCGTAGTCACGCAGCGTGTTGGCAAGGTGCGCCGCCATCGCGAAGGGTGCCACCAGCGGGATCGCCGGCACCACCCGCTCGATCGGCACGCCAACCCCCGCGGCGATCCAGACCGGCAGCAGCCCGAAGCTGACCAGGTAGGGAAGCGGCGAGAACGGCGTGCGCGAGAGGGCGAGGTTGTATGCCAGCGCCGAGGCCGACGCGACCGATCCCACCACCAGCGGAAGCGAGCCGGTTCGCCAGGAAGCAACCAGCTGCACGGCCAGCCCGATCGATGCGATCCAGGTCGCGGCGTTCAGGCTCAGGTCTCCCGCGGGGAGCGGCTTCTCCGGTCGCACCGTCCCGTCCCGGAAGCGGTCGGCGATGTCGTTGGTCGCTCCGGTGAAGACCTGCGATCCCGCCACCGCCACGACTGTCAGCAGCCAGCGCTCGCCCAGCGGCACCCCGGCCTGGCCGGCGAGGATCGCACCCAGCGCGGCGGTCAGGAGCACGACCGCGAGAGCGGGGGCGGGATGAACCAACCGCACGGCGGCACCGAGGCGGGCAAGCATGGGTCCATGCTATCCGGCGCCCTTCGCTAGAGTGTGCCGCCATGGGTCGCCCTCGGCTGACGCCTCTCCTCGGCTCGTGGATTGCCGCCTCCGTCCTCGCTGGCTGTGCCTCCACCCTTCCGCCGTCCGCGACGCAAGACTCAGCTGGCAGCGGTGTCCCGTCCCCCTCGACGGCTGAACGTTGGACTGCCCTTGAGCAGCCAACTGCGGCCATGTCGGATGCCGATCGCGGAGAGATTGACAGTGCTGCCCGTGACGCCCTCGCTCAGAGCGACGGGGCCACGGCGCTCTACGTCGGCATCTGGATTCCGGAGAAGGGTTTCTACGAGCAGGCCTACGGCGAGTCCAGTCCCGGAGTAGCGGCCACCCTGGCGGACCACAACCGGATCGGCAGCGTCACCAAGACCTTCACCGCCACCGCGGTGCTCCAGCTCGTCGCCAGCGGCGAGATCGCTCTTACGGATACTCTCGCCACCCTGCTGCCGGAGCTGGCTGCGGAGTTCCCGGCCCTGACATCCGTCACGGTCGACCAGCTGCTCGGCATGAGGACCGGGATCGGGGACTTCTTCTGTTGCCCAGGCTCACTGGTCGATACCTACTTCGCCGACCCGACCCATCTCTTCACCGTCCACGATCTCGTCGCGGAAGGGCTGCGGATGCGGTCGCCGCCATCGGTGCCGCTGGCCTCGGCGGAGTACTCGAACACCAACTACGTGATCCTGGGTGAGGTCCTGCGGGTCGTCACCGGACACTCGGTGCATGAGGTGCTCACCGATCTGGCTCGATCGGTCGGCCTTGAGCAGACCGGCCTCCTGGCACCGGATGTGAGCCAGATGCCCGCACCCGCTGCCCACGGATACATGGGCGCTGCCCAGGTTGCCGAGCACCGCGACCTGCTTCCACCTGGGGTCGTGGGCGGCATCGACGTCTCGGATTGGTCCCTCTCGTTTGCCGGCGCCGCAGGAGCCATGTATTCGACGCTGGGCGACCTGGGCGCCTGGGCCGCAACCGGCTACGGATCCGCACTCCTGCCGGCCGACCTGGCCAGCCGGCGCCTTTCGCCTCCCGATGGCAGAGACTTCGACTACGGCTACGGCATCACGGTGTCCGGCGATTGGATCGGACACAGCGGCCTCGTTGAAGGTTGGATTACCGACACGGCTTTCAATCCGACGACCGGGGCGACCTGGGTCCTGATCGTGAACTCAGGTGGCGGGGAAGCGGTCCTGCAGGCCATGGCCGAATTCGCTCGCCCCCAGTGACCCGCGATCCGCTAGACTGACCTCCCGAGTACGGCGTTGGCGTCCGGTGCTCGCGTGTTCCTGATTCGAAGGCACGCTTGAGCCACGAGGCAGAGGAAACCCGAGCGATGCCGAAGTATGTCTTTGTGACCGGTGGCGTCACCAGCTCACTCGGCAAGGGCATCACTGCCGCTTCCATTGGGCGGATCCTCAAGGCCCGCGGAATCCCCGTCTCGATCCTCAAGCTCGACCCGTATATCAACATCGACCCCGGCACCATGTCGCCGTACCAGCACGGCGAGGTGTTCGTCACCGATGACGGGGCCGAGACCGACCTCGACCTCGGCCACTACGAGCGCTTCATCGACGAGAACCTCTCCCAGGCGAGCAACGTCACCACCGGGCGCATCTACCAGAGCGTCATCGCCAAGGAGCGCCGCGGCGACTACCTCGGCGGCACGGTGCAGGTCATCCCGCACATCACCAACGAGATCAAGGAGCGGATTGCCCGTGTCGCTCGCGAGGGGACCGGCTCGGTGGCGACCAGCGGCCTCGCCTCCCACGGGGTGGTGGTGGTCGAGGTGGGCGGCACCGTCGGCGACATCGAGAGCCTCCCGTTCCTCGAGGCCATCCGCCAGATGCGCAAGGACGTCGGGCGCCGCAACGTGCTGTACGTACACGTCACCTGGCTGCCGCAGATCGGCGCCACCGGCGAGCTGAAGACGAAGCCGACCCAGCACTCCGTCAAGGAGCTGCGGGGGATCGGCATCCAGCCGGACGTGATCATCCTGCGCAGCGACGAGCCGATCGACGACGAGATCCTGGACAAGGTGAGCCTCTTCACCGACGTGGACGTCAACGCGGTGATCCCGCTCAAGACCGCGAACAGCATCTACGAGGTCCCGATTCAGCTCGAGCGGGCGGGGCTCGGCAAGCTCATCACCCGTGAGCTCGAGATCGCCGGCAGCGAGCCGGACCTGCGCGACTGGCAGGACCTGGTGGCCCGCATCCGCGCCCCGCGGCCGGAGGTCGAGATCGCGATCGTCGGCAAGTACACCGAGCTGCCGGACGCGTACATCAGCGTCTCGGAGGCGCTGAAGCACGCTGCCCTCCACCACCGCGTCGACGTGAAGGTCCGCTGGATCCGCAGCGAGCACCTGGAGCGCATCGAGCTCGAGCAGGTCGACGACGAGCTCAAGGGGGTGGCCGGCGTCCTCGTCCCGGGTGGCTTCGGCTACCGCGGCGTTGAGGGCAAGATCCGGGCGATCCGGTGGGCGCGCGAGCAGCGGGTGCCGTACCTCGGGCTCTGCCTGGGCCTTCAGTGCGCCGTGATCGAGTTCGCCCGGATGGCGCTCGAGACCGATGACGCGAACAGCTCCGAGTTCAACGTCTTCACCGAGCACCCGGTCATCGACCTGATGCCCGACCAGACCGACGTCACCGACAAGGGCGGGACGATGCGGCTCGGCCTCTACCCGGCGAAGCTCGAGGAGTCATCGAAGGTGCGAGAGGCGTACGGCACCGAGATCGCCTACGAGCGGCACCGGCATCGGTTCGAGGTCAACAACTCCTATCGCGAGCGACTCTCCGAGGCCGGGATGTGGTTCAGCGGCGTGTCGCCGGACGATCGCCTGGTCGAGTACATCGAGCTCCGTGACCACCCGTGGTTCGTCGCCACGCAGGCGCACCCCGAGCTCAAGAGCCGGCCCAGCAGGCCCCATCCGCTCTTCCGCGACTTCGTCGGGGCGGCAGCTGCCAGGCTCGGCCTCGGCGGGACGGACGAGACGGCCGAGGTTGCGGCGGTCCCGGTCGCCGAGAGCAACTCCTGAGCCGATGAGCCCGCGCGCCGTTGCCGCCGGCAAGGCGGCCTTCAACCGATCTGCGTACGAGCGGAACCTCGGCGCATTCATCTCCGCGCGGGAGGAGGAGCTCTACCAGCACGGGGCGGGGCTGCATGACGAGCTCGCAGTCGGCCCGATCTACGAGAAGCACGCCGCGCTCTTCAGCCGGCCGTTGGTGGACGCGCTCCGCCTGCTGGTCGACGCCGGCGGGGCAGAGATTGGGCACAACCGGGCACTGCTCGCGGTTGCGACCGATGGCCTTCTGGAGCACCAGGTCGCGGGCCTGAGCGATGCCATCGGCACCGCGGAGGCAACCACGACCGTCGTCTGGCGCGGCGAGTCGATTCCGTTCCGGGCCCTCCGCAACCGCATCAGCGAGATCAGCGGCCGCGCCGAGCGGAACGCCCTCTACGCGTCATACCTTGATGCGGAGGAGGCGCTCAACCCGATGCGCCAGGAGCGCTTCGACAGGATCGCCGAGCTGGCCCGCGAGCTCGGCTACCCCGACTACGCCGACCTGATCAAGGTCACCCGCGGCTTCGATCCGGACCTCCTCGGCGCGGAGATCCGCGACTTCCTGGCCGAGTCGGAGACGCCCTACTTCGCTGCCCTGCGGCGCTACCTGGCCCGGATCGAGATCGAGCAGGGCGACGCAAGCCTCGCCGACCTGTGGTACCTGCTGCGCGGCAGCGGCTGGGACAACTGGTTCGACGGCCGTCGCCTCCTCGCCGTCCTCGATTCGACCCTGCGCGGCCTCGGGATCGATCTGCGTGGCCAGCCTGGCGCGACGCTCGACGTCGATCCGAGGCCGAACAAGTCACCACGCGCGTTCGTCGCGGTGGTCAATGCCCCCCGGGACGTGCGCCTCGTGGTCCAGCCCCGTGGCGGCTGGAGCGACTACAGCGCTCTGCTGCACGAGGCAGGTCACCTCGAGCACTTCCTGCACGTCGACGCCGGTCTCCCCGTCTCGATGCGCGAGCTGGGCGACCCGAGCGTGACCGAGGGCTACGCCACGCTCATCCAGGGCCTCCTTGGCGAGCCGGAATGGCTGGTCGAACAGCTCGGCATGCCAGTCGAGCACGCCGTCGCCTTCGCCGACTTCGTATCGCTCTACCAGCTGGTTGGGCTTCGGTCCCTCGCCGCGCGCCACCTGCACGAGCTGCGGATGCACCGAGGCGGTGAGCCGGCAGTCCTGCGGGCGACCTACGCCGGGCTCGCCGGCCTGCTCACCGGCGTCCGCGAGCCGGAGGAGCGTTACCTCAGCTTCGACGACGGGATGTACGGCGCCAACTACCTGCGCTGCTCCATGCTGTCGGCGTCCCTCGGTGACTTCCTTGTCGCGCATCACGGCGAGACCTGGTGGCGCACCGCGGCGGCCGGCGACACGCTCAAGCGAGCCTGGAGCCGGGGACAGGAGTGGACAGCCGAGCAGGTTGTTGCGCATCTCGGGTATGATTCGCTCGACTGGCGACCGGTCGTGCGTCAGATTCGGGCCAAGCTCATCGGCGAGATGAGCGGCTACGGCGGGCCCAACATCACCACTCGCGCAGGGACCCGCAAGGTCTGACCGGTCATCCGCCCGCGCGTCCCCCGGACGAGAGCCTCAGGCTCAGCGTGGTCCCGTGGTACCTCGCCCGTGAGCTTCGCTCGCTACCCAGATCCTACTTTTTCGAGGTTACAGGCACTCAATGAACGACGACACCCGCTCCCAACGCCGCGGTCGGCCACGACGCAGACCCGACGGGGGAGGCCCTCGCCGCCAGGCGCCGCGTCCCGTCTACCAGGGCAGGCGGAACAACTACGCGACCGGCGGTTACTCGTCGATCTTCGCCGGCCCGTTCCCTCGCGAGGGCGACGAGACCGATGAGGGCTGGAACCTCGCCGACCTCCAGGCGCGCAGCCTGGAGGAGCTCCGCGAGCTGGGGAGCGAGCTTGGCGTCGAAGGCGCCGATGAGCTCGAGCACTCCGACCTGGTGCTGAAGCTGCTCGACGTCGTCCCGCTGACGCCGTCCCAGCCACGCCTCGACCAGAACGGCCAGCCGGGCATCGCGACCGGCGTCCTCGAGATCGTGGACGAGGGCTTCGCATTCCTGCGCCGCCACGGCGTGATGCCGTCCAACGACGACATCTACGTCAGCTCCTCCCAGGTGCGCCGCTTCGGCCTCCGCACCGGCGACAAGGTCGAGGGGCAGACCCGCCCGCCGAAGGACCAGGAGAAGTACTGGGGCCTTCTGCGCGTCGACACCGTTAATGGGGTCGACCCGGACACCGCCCGGCGCCGCCCGTACTTCGACACGCTGGTGCCGGTCTTCCCGGACGAGATGTTCGACATCGAGACCGATCAGAAGAACCTGACCCAGCGCCTCATCAACCTGATCAGCCCCATCGGCAAGGGGCAGCGTGGGCTGATCCTCTCGCCGGCGAAGGCGGGCAAGACCACGGTCCTCAAGCACATCGCGGCCGGGATCACCGACAACTACCCCGAGGCCGTCCTGATGGTCGCCCTCATCGGCGAGCGGCCGGAAGAGGTCACCGACATGAGTCGGAGCGTCAAGGGCGAGATCTTCGCCTCGACCTTCGACGAGCCGACCGAGAACCACACCCGCGTGGCGGAGATGTGCCTCGAGATCGCCAAGCGGCAGGTGGAGACCGGCCGCGACGTGGTCGTCCTCCTCGACTCGATCACGCGGCTGGCGCGCGCCTACAACCTGGCGCTGCCGGCCTCCGGCAAGACCCTCTCCGGTGGTGTCGATCCGATCGCCCTCTATCCGCCGAAGCGCTTCTTCGGAGCGGCCCGCAACATCGAGGGCGGCGGCAGCCTGACGATCATCGCCACCTGCCTGGTGGACACCGGCTCGCGGATGGATGACGTCATCTACGAGGAGTTCAAGGGCACCGGCAACATGGAGCTGGCGCTTGACCGCAAGCTCTCGGAGAAGCGCATCTTCCCGGCCATTGACGTACTCCGCTCGGGCACGCGGCGCGAGGAGCTGCTGCTCGACGAGAACACCCTACGCATGATCTGGACGATGCGCCGCATGCTCTCCGCGGTCGGTCCCAACGAGGGGATCGAGCTGCTCATGCAGCGCCTCGGCAAGACGAAGAACAACGCGGAGTTCCTCGTCTCGCTCAGCAAGAGCGTCGAAGCCTCAGAGCGCTGATCCGCTCGCGTCCCATGCTCCAGCCAGCGCGTCGTCAGATCGTCGCGCTGCTGGGGGCAGTCCTCCTCCTCTCGGCGTGCGGGACCGCGACGCCGAGCGGCAGCGCTCCCGCATCGGTGCAGCCGTCGGAATCCTCGGCTCCGGGCGCGGGCCTGGGCGAAATCGTCCCGGCGCCCGGCTCCTCGAGCACTGTCTACCAGCCGAACCCGGGAGCGATCGTCGTCGCGATCGACCCTGGCCACGGTGGCTGTCTGGACTGGGGTGTCCCCGATCCGGGGAAGCGCGGCCCCGACTTCAGCGAGAAGACGATGACCCTCGCCATCGGGCTCGAGCTCAGGCGCGTCCTCGAGGAGCAGGGCATCACGGTGGTGATGACCCGCGAGACCGATGCCGCGATCGCCGGCGATGACTATCCGGCCCTCGGCTGCAAGGGCCCGCCATTCCGCGACGTGAACGGTGACGGCCAGTCGGGCTTCGACCCGGAGGGAAAGACCCGCACCCGCGACGAGCTCCAGGCGCGCCTCGACCTGGTCAACCTGGCTCGCGCCGACGTGCTGGTCAGCATCCACATCAACTCGGTCACCCAGAACGGCGTCATCTTCGAGATCGCGCTGACCCAGACCTATTACACCGATGAGACCCCGTGGGGCCCCACCGCCACGGAGCACCTCGCCCAGCTGGTCCAGGACGGTGTCGTCGCCGCGATGGACCCGGTGGCTGACTACGAGCGACAGGACCGCGGCATCTCGGCCGTCAACCTGTACATCGTCGCCCCGCCGCTGTTCGTCACGACGCCGGAGCGGCCCGACCCGGTGATGCAGCCGACTCGAGGAGCGCTCATGCCCGCGATCCTGACCGAGGTCGGCTCGATCACCCTGGCGGCGGAGCAGGAGCTCCTCCTCTCGCCCGCGGGTCAGGCAGCGGCTGCTGAGGGAATCGCCTCGGCGCTGTCGAGCTACCTTGGTGATCGCCCCCTGGCCGTGCGCTTCGACGCACTCGTATCGGGCGGCGCCGCCGGAACGATCCCGACCGCGGTGAGCGGGAGCGGGCCGCCGTTCTGGGCGCCAAAGGTGAGCGCCGCGAACCTGGAAGCGGGCATTCCCGTGCGCCTCACGAACACCGGGACCCGTCCCTGGCCGGCCGATCTGCATCTGCTGAGTGGGTGGGGTGCAGGAGGCCAGCCGTATCTCCCGGCAGCCCCCGAGACGCTGAACGAGCTCGCCAACGACGTGCCCCCGCTGGCGCCCGGTGAGTCGGTCGTGGTGCTCATGATGACCTCCACCGCGCCGGTTGGCGGCGGGATCCTGTGGGTCACGTTGTCCAGCGCAGACTCCACGAGGAGCGACCTTGGATCGGCCCCGCTGCAGCTTGAAACCGGAGCCAACTGACCGCCGAAAGGCCCAGAGGTCCCACCCGAATGGCCCAGCCCTCGGGTTGACCATCCCTTCACGCCGCTGCTACCATCCCCTCGCACGACTCTCGGCCGGCGTCGTCGCCCGGACCGGCAGGGGAAGAGCGAGGTCGGGCACACAGCAACCTTGGATGCAACCGCGGGAGCCTTTGTATTGCCCGATCTGCGACGGCCTTGGAGCCGCGCGACCGATGAGCGACCGACCGCACGTGCGGTCTCCCATGTCGCCGTCCTCATCCTGCTTGCGGTGACCGTCGCCGTTGGCGTGCGGGCCAGCGCGGATGGGTCCTCGACCGGTAGCGTGGAGGGTGGCTTCCCCTTCGGCCTCGTCGCCGTCGTGAAGGGAGCTGACGCCGCGGAGCTGAACGCGAAGACCGTCACCTACGACCTGGTCCCCGATCCAGAGGCCTCACCGGACCCCCTCCTCGAGCGCCGAGGCCTGGCTGAGCTTCCGGCCTACACGCCGCTCCCGACCCCGGTTGCGCCGCCTCCGCCGCCCGCCGTCCCGAAGCCGAAGGCCGTGTACGTGAAGCCGGCTCCGATCGTCGGCACCGGCCAGCTGGCCTGGCCCGTCCCCGGCGGGGTGATCACGCAGTACTACAGCTCGTACCACAAGGCGCTAGACATCGCGGCGCCCGCAGGCCACAAGGTCATCGCTTCGGCCGCCGGCGTGGTCACCTGGTCCGGCTGGAAGGACAACGGCGGTGGCCTCGTGATCGCCGTCGACCATGGCAACGGGATCGTCACCGTCTACAACCACCTTGGCAGCCTCTGGGTTGCGGTCGGCGCGACGGTCGCCGCCGGACAGGGGATCGCGGCGGTCGGCTGCACCGGCGTCTGCACCGGGCCACACGTCCATTTCGAGGTCATCGTCGACGGGGTCATCGTCAATCCCCTTCGCTACCTCTAGCCCCGTCAGTCCTCCTCGCGCCCGTCCTCGCCCGATCAGGGCTGCCCCTGGCCCGTTGCTATCATCGATCACCGATGTTCGCTGACCAGGTTCGGATCTACGTCTCCGCTGGTGCCGGCGGCGACGGGGCCTCGTCGTTCCGTCGGGAAGCCCACGTCCCCCGCGGCGGCCCCGATGGGGGGGACGGTGGCTCCGGTGGCGACATCGTGCTGGTCGTCGACGCGGGCATGACCACGCTCGGCGATCTTCGACACCACCCGCACCACCGCGCCAAGCCTGGTGGCGCCGGCGCTGGCCGCAAGGCGCACGGCAAGAACGCCGCTGACGTGCTCCTTCCCGTCCCTCCCGGAACCGTGGCGCGCGTTGCGGCGGGCGGCGATGGCGGCGACGCCGGCGAGATACTCGGTGAGCTGCTGGCGCCCGGGGAGCGGCTGGTTATCGCGCGAGGCGGGCGCGGCGGGCGCGGCAACGTCCACTTCGTGAGCTCGACCCACCAGGCGCCAACGCACGCCCAGAAGGGAGGGCCCGGGGAGACGCGCTGGATTGAGCTGGAGCTGAAGGTGATCGCCGACATCGGCCTCGTGGGAGCTCCGAACGCCGGCAAGTCGTCGCTCCTGGCCGCGCTCACCGCGGCGACGCCGGAGGTCGGCGACTACCCCTTCACCACGACCAGCCCGAACCTTGGCGTGATCGAGCTCAATGATGAGCGGCGGGCCGTCATCGCCGACCTGCCCGGCCTGATCGAGGGGGCGAACGAAGGGCGCGGGCTTGGGCATGCGTTCCTGCGCCACGCCGAGCGGACCCGCGTCCTGGTGGCGGTGGTGGACGGCGCCGCCGCCGACCCGATCGGCGAATGGCAGTCCGTCGAGGCAGAGCTGCGGGAGCACGACGCGTCGCTCATGCAGCGCCCGATGCCGATGGTGGTGACGAAGCAGGATCTCCCCGAGGTCCACGCCGCCTGGCCGTCGATCCGTCGCAAGCTGCGGGCCATCGGTGCGCAGCCGCTGGCCGTCTCCGCCCAGGCCGGCACGGGGCTGGCCGAGCTGCGGAAGGCCCTGGCCGAGGCGCTCGACGAGGCGCAGCGGCGATCCGCCGCCGAGCCCGTCGGCGGGGCCGTGCGTCTGCACCGGTTCGACCCGCTCGACGCCGGCTGGCAGGTGATCGCGGAGGCCGACGGGCTCCGCGTCCGCGGCCGGCGGATCGAGACGTCCGCCGCGCGGACCGACTTCACGAACGACGAGTCACGCGACCGCTTCCAGCGGACGCTCGAGCGACTGGGGATCGACGCCGAGCTGCGACGCCTCGGCGCGCGGAGCGGCACCATGGTCCGCATCGGCTCGGTCGAGCTGGAATGGGGAGACGAGGATTGAGGGGAGCGTCGGTACGGACAGAGGGTCCGGTCCAGCGCGCCAGCGACGAGCGAGCCGCCGCCGAGCCGGCCGCGCAGCCAAGGCGCCGGCCGCGCGCCAAGCGGGTCGGGATCCTGGGCGGCACCTTCGACCCCCCGCACATCGGGCACCTCTGGCTCGCGACCCTGGCAGCCGACAGCCTCGACCTCAGCCACGTGCTGCTGATGCCAGCCGCGCGGCCGCCGCACAAGGGCAGCGCGAACATCAGCAATGCGGCCGACCGGGTGATGATGACCCGCCTGGCGATCAGCGGCGACGTCCGGCTCGACCTCTCGCTCGTGGAGATGGAGCGGCCCGGCCCGTCGTACACCGTCGATTCGCTCGCCCAGCTACGAACCCATCTCGGTCCGTCAGTGGGGCTCGTGCTGGTCATGGCCGCCGACTCCTTCGCGCAGATCGAGACCTGGCGCGATCCGAATCGGCTCCTTGAGCTCGCGGAATGGGCGGTCGGACCGCGTCCGGGCACTCCGATGCCGGCGCGCAACGAGTTGCGCGAGCGCTTTGGCACGAAGGCGGCGCGGATCCACCTGCTGGAGGGCCCGTCGCTGGACCTGAGCAGCTCCGAGATCCGGTCGCGGGTAGCGGCGGGTCGCCCCATCCGGTACCTTGTGCCCCGGGCCGTGGAGGAGCTGATCGACGCTCGCGGCCTGTATCGAAGGAGGCGACCATAGAGGAGCGCGCGGACGGGCTGACGGCCATCGATCCGGGCGAGCTCGCCCATCGGATCGTGGACCTGGCATCCGACAAGAAGGCGGTCGACATCGTGCTGCTGCGGACGACCGAAGTGACGACCATGGCCGACTACTTCGTCATCTGCACCGGTCGCAGCGACCGTCAGCTGCAGGCGCTGGCCAGCGGCATCATGGATGAGCTGCGCGATGACGGCATTCGTCCGCTGGGGGTCGAGGGGAAGGGCGCCGCCCGCTGGGTCCTCCTGGACTATGGCGCAGTGATCGTCCACCTCTTCGCCCCCGAGGAACGCGAGTTCTACGGTCTCGAGCGACTCTGGAGCCACGCCGCGCAGGTCGTCCGCCTGGTCTGAGGCCAGCCCGCAGGTACTACCCGGGTACCACTCGCCGAACGCCGGACCTCCTATTGAGCGTGATTCCGGGCGCTTCCATGCTCATGCCATGGACGAGCACGCCACGCTCCCTGCGAGCGAAACCGATTCGGCCGACGCCTGCCGCTTCTGCGGTGGGAGCCTGCTGACCAGCGTCTTCGACACCTCGTTCCGCGACACCGCCGCGGAGGAGCGCCTCTTCTTCGCGATCCCCGGGGCGCTGTGCGTGCCGTGCCGCCAGCTGTACGTCGATCGGCAGCTGATCGGGATCCTTGGCCTCTCCGAGGCGCAGTGCACCTTCGCCATCCAGAGCGACCGGGTCCTCCGCGCCGGCGCCGCCTAGGCCGATCCCTCAGCCGCGCGTCGGACGCGTGGCCAGCAGGTACTCCCCGAGCCAGGCGACCAGTGCCGGCTCTTCCGCGGTCTCCTGGGCCTTGATCGAGACATCGGCCTCGAAGAGGCCCCGCAGCATCCCCTCCAGCTCGGCACTCGAGTAGCGCCGCGCCGATTCGGCGATCCGCTCCGCCATACGTGCGTTTCCGCGCCCAACCCGCTTCGTGAGCTCCTGCGGCGTAGCTCCGGAGGCTCCCAGGTCACGCGCCACGATCAGGTCCGCGATCCGGCCTTCGAGTGCAGCCATGATCTTCAGCACCGGCTGGCCCTCGCCGATGGCTCGCTCGATCGCAGCTGCCGCTGCGGCCGGCTCGCGCCGGTCGATCGCGTTCGTGATCGCGAAGAGGCTCGCCGGTCGTGTATCGGTGACCAGCGCCTCGACGTCATCGGCGTTGATGGGGCGTCCATTGGCGTACGTCGCCAGCTTGCGCAGCTCACCGTCGGCGACCCGCGTCTGCTGTCCGCGTTCGATGTCCGATTCCCATACTGCGCCGCCCACGCGCTCGGCGAGGAGTGCAGCGGCGCGTGGCTCGATGGCGACCGCGATCGCGCCGGCGTGCGCCCGGATCCAGCCCTGGAGCTGGTTGCGTCGTGGCGTAGAGCACTCCTCAACGGTGCCGCCGCATTGCGTCACCGCCTCTGCGATCCGCTGCAGGAGCGCGGGTGGCTTGCCGGCGTCCCGCGAGGGTCGCAGCTCGGCGAGCGCGAGGGCAGCCCCGTCCGGCAGGTCCGTCACCAGCGCCAAGAGCTTGTCGGTGGCCGCGTTCGACCGCCCCGCTGCGAAGAGCGGTTGATGCAGCACGACGAGGTGCGCGCCGAACATGCCGACCGTCGCCGACTCGAGCCGCGCCCGGTCGATCGCCCCCTCGTCGGGGCTGCGCTCGGGCTGGATCTCGGTGCGCTCCGCCACGTCGAGGTGCGAGGCGAAGGCCGCAAGAGCCTGGTCGATGCCGAAATCGTCGTCGCCGTGGACGAGGAGCAGCGTGGCCGTCATGGACCGACTGCCTTCCACGCGGCGACCAGCCCTGTCTCGAGCTCGTCTTCCGACACTCCGGCGGCGGCTGCCAGCTCGTCCTGCATCGCATGGGCGGGAGCCCGCGCCGCTTCGAGGTCGGTTCGAACGTCGGGGTACCGCCGCTCGAGGTCGTCGATCCGCTCGTCGATGGAGACGAACTCCTGCGCGACCCGGCGATCGGCGACTGCCACCGCTACCGAGGCCCAGCCCCGGGGTGCGCGGGACGGGTCGAGGAGGCAGAGAATCGGATGCGACGCGATCGGCTCGGAGAGCTCGGCGAAGCCCCGCTCGGCCATCCAGCGTGCCGCCATCAGCCCGTGCTCGGCCCCGTGATCTCGCGTCTCCACCTTGTCGACATCGTGGAGCAGGGCGGCGACCTCGACAAGGTGCGGGTCGACTGCGATTCCGGCCGCTTCGAGCAGCCGGGCCGCCTCGGCCGCGACGCGACTGACGCCACGCGCGTGCGTGACGATCCCATCGGGCAGCTCGAAGGAGGCAAGCAGCAGCTCGGCATCGGCGAGGGTGGGTACGCCCATGGGCCGATGCTAGCCGCGGTACGCGCCGCCGTGATCGTCCGGACGACCACCGTGCGCCACGGGTCGCTCCCGAGGCGGCTCGTGACCCGATACCGGAGGCCGTCGCTAATGACCTCGATGCTGCCCTCGAGATCGGTCCGGTGCAGGCGCAGGCCCGGGATGGCGTGCAGGTGGTCGAGCGTGACCTGGTGCGGATGCCCGTAGTCGTTGCCGACTCCCGCCGAGATGAGGGCAACCCCGGGGCGGGCAGCGGCCAGCAGCTCCGGGCCGCTGCTGGAGTGCGACCCGTGGTGGCCGACCTTCAGCACGTCCACCTGCGTCAGCAGCCCTCGATGGGCAAGCAGCGCCTCCACCGGCATCTCCGCGTCACCAGTGAGCAACGCCGTGAACCCGCCCTCGCGCAGCAGCCCGACGACCGAGGCATTGTTGATGTCCCCCTCGGGCAGGGGTCCGGCCACGTCCTCCCCGTTGGGGTAGAGGAGCGTCACCGTCGTCGACCCATCCAGGCGCACGGCCATTCCGCCGCGGGCTGCCGCGACGTGCCCACCCGGTTCGCGCTGGGCCTCGAGCACGAAACGCGGATAGGTCGGGTTCTGGTAGGGGCGGCCGGCATCGAGGATGAGGCCGACGTGGTACCGGTCCAGCGCCGCCACGAGGCCCGCGACGTGGTCCTCGTGTGGGTGGGTCAGGATCATGACGTCGATCCGGCGACGCCACCACGGAAGGCGTTCGCCGAGCCGTCGGAGCAGCAGGTCGGGGTCCGGCCCGCCGTCAACCAGCATGGTGGCCCCGGATGGGGCCGTCACCAGGATGGCGTCGCCCTGCCCCACGTCGAGCGCGACCAGGTGCAGGCGACCGTCGGGCAGGGTTGCCAGCGTAAGGGCGGCAAGCACCGCGCCGGCGCCGATGAACCCAACACTGGGTCGTGCCAGGCGGCTGAGGGCTGCGCGCGCAGCGGCGATCCCCTCCTCGACCATCGGCGACCGCCGCCGGGCGAGCCGGAGGGGGAGCAGCGCGTC
>Ga0310810_10004795_pt1 | contig 15026 bp, 15 predicted proteins | sample NCmetagenome_FD_207641 | JGI IMG/M metagenome (GOLD analysis project Ga0310810, IMG submission 207641) | Soil microbial communities from experimental microcosm in Duke University, North Carolina, United States - NC | ecosystem: Engineered > Artificial ecosystem > Soil microcosm > Unclassified ...
GTGATAAGCGATCGCCTCGTCCAGGCGGTGCGGGTCGAGTCCCAACTCGGCCGGCGTCGCGGCCGGCCACGCGTCCGGGGCCGGCGTCACCACCGGCGGGTCGCCTCGCGAGTCAACCAGGGCGCGGGTCACGACTGGCTCAGGCGCGTGCTTCCGCGATCCCGACAGGACACGCGACGCCGGTGCCGCCGTGACCGCAATACCCCCATGGATTCTTGCTGAGGTATTGCTGGTGATACGGCTCGGCGTAGTAGAACTCCGGCGCGTCGATGATCTCGGTCGTGATGCGACCGTGGCCGGCGGCGGTGAGCGCGGGCTCGTATGCGTCGCGCGACGCCTCGGCGAGCCGCCGCTGCTCCGGCGAGAACACGTAGATGCCGGAGCGGTACTGCGTGCCGACGTCGTTGCCCTGCCGCATACCTTGCGTCGGGTCGTGCGATTCCCAGAAGACCTTCAGCAGCGATTCGTACGAGACCTCCCTCGGATCGAAGACGACGAGCACGACCTCGTTGTGGCCCGTGCGCCCCGTGCAGACCTCGTCGTACGTCGGATTCGGCGTGAAGCCGCCCGCATAGCCGACGGCGGTCGTGAAAACACCCGGCGTGAGCCAGAACGCCTTCTCGGCGCCCCAAAAGCAGCCGAGGCCGAAAACCGCCGTCTGCATGCCGGCGGGAAACGGCGGCGTCAGCGCGCGCCCGTGAACGTGATGCTTCTCGGGCACGGGCATGCGCTCGGTGCGACCCGGCAGCGCATTGTCCCTGGTCGGCATCGTGATCTTGTGCGAGCCCCACATGGCGGTGACCTCCGGGCTCATTGTAGTCCCGCGCGCTCGCGCGACCAGTTGCGTTCCGGAGCGCGATCTGGTGTTCTAGCGCGCGCTCGACTTTCCACCGGAGGTGCGACATGAAGGCCGCCGTGCGGACCGCGGAGAGATAAGGCGGACGTCCGGCTCGGCTCGCGCACCATCTATTACGGCTGGGTGATCGTCGCCGCGCTCTCCGTGACGGAGACGGTCACCTGGGGAATCATCTATTACGGATTCCCCGTCTTCCTGCAGCCTATGGAGCGGGATCTCGGCGCGTCCCGGGTCGCGGTGACCGCGGCGTTTTCCATCGGGCTCGCGACCTCCGCTCTCGCGAGCATTTCCGTCGGACGCTGGCTCGATCGACGCGGTCCGCGCGCGCTCATGACGGCCGGCTCGTGTCTGGCCACGCTGCTCACGCTGGCCTGGGCGCACGTGCCGAACGTCGTCGCGCTCTACGTCGTGTGGCTGCTGATGGGCTTCGCGATGGCGGCCACACTCTACGAGCCGGCCTTCGCCGTGGTCGTCTCGTGGTTCAGCCGTGGTCGCGACCGCGCGCTGCTGACGGTGACGCTCGTGGCCGGACTCGCGAGCACGATCTTCATGCCGATCGAGGCGGCGCTGCTCGAGCGGCTGGGGTGGCGGAGCGCGCTCACCGTGCTCGCGGTCGTGCTCGGCGCCATCACGATTCCGATCCACGCCCTCCTGTTGCGCCAGGGGCGGGCCGCCACCACGTCCGGCGTCGGCGAGGCTGGAGCGCCGAGCTTCACCCTGGCTCAGGCCGCGCGGACGCCGGTGTTCTGGATCCTCTCGACCGCGTTTCTGGTGTCGAACTTCGCGACCGCCGCCGTCACGACGCATCTCATTCCGTTCCTCGTCGATCGCGGCTACGCGCCGGCCCTGGCGGCGGCGGCCATCGGGTGGACGGGCGCGATGCAGCTGCCTGGCCGCGTGCTGTTCGTTCCGATCTCCGCCCGACTCGGCTCGCGCGTCATGGTCGCCACAGTCTTCGTCGCGCAGGCGCTCGGCATCGGGCAGCTTCCGTTGCTCGCGCTTGTCGGCACGCTGCTGCCCTTCATCGTCATGCAAGGCGCGGCCAACGGCATGGCGACACTCGCGAGGGCGTCATCGCTCGCGGAGATCTTCGGCGCGCGGAACTACGGCGCCATCTCGGGCGCGGTCGCCCTCGGCGCCAACGGCGCGCGCGCCGTCGGGCCCGTCGGCGCATCGATGCTGCTGCTGGCGCTCGGCTCGTATCCGGCGGTGTTCTGGATGCTTGCCGCCTCGCTCGTCGTCGCGGGGGCGTCGGTGGTCTTTGCGGACATGACCCCGCGCAGCGAAGGCTGAAAAGCGGCCGGCGAAATCTTGCCGGTGGCCCGAGGCTGGCCACCCAGCGCCGCGCCCGCCGTACGACGGATAGGGCGACGACGGATCGGCGGCCCCAAGCGGTAGGTGCGCGGGCGTGCACGCGAGTGGCACACCCGCCGACAAGATGCATCTGCTCAAACATCCGGTCTTCACGCGATTTTCGCTGCTGTGTCTGCTGGCCAGGCTCGCTCTCGCGGTCGGCATGGGCTACGCGATCTCGGCGCTCGTCACTCGGCTCGTGTCCGAGTGGGAGTGGGACAACACCGCCGAGCTCGTCCGCCGAGAGGCCGACGACGAGATCGTGCACCGCATCTTCGCGGACACGACGGATCGCGAGCGCGCCAGCGCTGGGGCCGCGCGCTCGCGGCGCGAATCATGACGCTGCCCGAGGTCAGGCGCGTGAAGATGCGGAGCCGCGCGGCCGAGATGATCTGGGCGGACCAGCCGCATGTCATCGGCCAGCGCGCTGCCGAGAACGGAGAACCTGCGCAACGCGCTCGCCGGCGAGGTCGACGTGGACTTCAAGCACAGGAGTCACGTGCTGTATCCCGGCGCGGACGCCCTGCCGAAATCTACGTTCCCGTGTTCAGCCGCAGCGGCGGCGTGCTCGGCGTGATCCAGGTGAACAAGGCGCGCGAGCGTCTGATGACGACGATCTCGTGGAGCCGGGCCATCATCTGGGTCATCTCTGGCGGGTGGCGCCACGCTCTACCTGGTGCTGCTGCCGCTGCTGATGCAGGTCTACCGTCGCCAGCTCGAGGACGAGATGCTGCGGCAGCACGCCGCGCGGCTGCAGCACGAGGTGGAGCAACGAACGCAGCAGCTGATGCAAGCGCAGAAGATGCAGGCGCTCGGGCTGCTGGCCGGCGGCATCGCGCACGACCTCAACAACATGCTGACGGTGATCTTCGGCCGCGCGTAGGTGCTGCTCGAGCGGCTGCCGCACGACTCGCGCGCGCGGCACGACGCTGACGCCATCGGCGAGGCCGCCGCCCGCGCCGCAGCGCTCACGCGACAGCTGCTCGCGTTCAGCCGTAACGAGCTCCTCGAGCGCCGCACGCTAGACCTCAACACCGTGATCGTCGACATGGCGAAGATGCTGCGGCGCCTGATCGGCGAGAACATCACCGTCGTGAACCGCGCTCGCACGCACCGCCGCGTGGGTCAACGTCGATCGCGACCAGCTCGAGCAGATCGTGCTCAACCTCGCCGTCAACGCGCGCGACGCGATGCCGGACGGCGGGCGACTCGGGGTGACGACCGACACGGTAGACGGCGCCCGCCATGCCGGGCTGCCCGTCGGCCGCTTCGTCCGGCTGGTGGTGAGCGACACCGGTGTCGGCATGGATGCGCACACGCAGGAGCGCATCTTCGAGCCGTTCTTCACGACCAAGCCTGTCGGCGCCGGCACGGGACTCGGCCTGTCGACGGTGTACGGCATCGTCGAGCAGCACGGCGGCCGCATCCTCGTCGAGAGCGCGGCCGGGCGCGGAACGACGTTCCCGTCATCCTGCCGTGCGTCGACGAGCCTGCGGCAATGGACGTGATCGTGGCGGAAACGCCGCGCACAGGCTCGGAGACCATCCTGGTCGCCGAGGACGATGCCGCTGTCCGTGCGCTCGCCAGCGACATGCTACGCGAGCACGCCTACACGGTGCTCACCGCGGGCGACGGCGAGGAGGCGCTGCGCGTGCCGAGCGCCACCCGGCGCGCATCCACCTGCTGTTGACGGACGTGATGATGCCGCGCATGAACGGCGTGCAGCTCGCGCGCGCGTTCGCCGCTGCGCGTCCGGACGCGCGCGTGCTGTACACGACCGGGTTCGCCGAGGTGCCGCCGGTGCCCGCCGCGATCGTCGTGCACAAGCCGTTCAGCGTGGCCGTGCTGATGGGCGCCGTGCGAAGCACGCTCGAAGCCGCGTCACACGTCGACGACGCAACCAGCCCCGCCTGACGCTCGTCGCGCGCGCCGTCGTAACACCGGCCACTCGCCTTGACACTCACCGCGGGGCGCAGCATAGTGGCCCCGACATCGTGATGACCCAGGCGCAGACCCTCGGAGAACTCCGCCGCAGCGGCTATCGCTCGAAGTCGGTGAAACAGGAAATGCGCGACAACCTCGTCGCGCGACTGCGATGCGGCGAGTCGTTCTTGCCCGGCATCGTCGGCTACGACGAGACCGTGGTGCCACAGATCGAGAACGCCGTCCTCAGCGGTCAGGACATCGTGCTGCTCGGCGAGCGCGGGCAGGCTAAGACGCGCATCGCGCGGCTGCTCGTCGGACTGCTCGACGAGACGCTGCCCGTGCTGGCGGGCTGCGAGATCAACGACGATCCGCTGGCACCGATCTGCTCGGCCTGCCGTACGCGTGTGCAGGACGTCGGTGACGCGGCCGCCATCGCATGGCTGCCGCGCGACCGACGCTACGGCGAAAAGCTCGCGACGCCCGACATCACGATCGCCGATCTCATCGGTGAGGTCGATCCGATCAAGGTCGCCGAGGGGCGGTATCTCGCCGACGAGCTCACGATCCACTATGGACTGTTGCCGCGGACGCATCGCGGGATCTTTGCGCTCAACGAGCTGCCCGACCTCGCCGAGCGGATCCAGGTGGGGCTGCTGAACATCATGGAAGAGCGCGACGTGCAGATTCGGGGCTACAAAGTCCGGCTGCCCATCGATGTGTACGTCGTCGCGAGCGCGAATCCCGAGGACTACACAAATCGCGGCCGGATCATCACGCCGCTCAAGGATCGGTTCGGCTCGCAGATCCGCACGCACTATCCGCGCCGCGTCGCCGACGAGATTGCGATCATGGAGGCGGAGCGTACGGCGTTCCCCGTCGATGGTGTGCGCACCACGACGCCGGCGTACATGAAGCAGATCGTCGCGGAGCTGACGCATCTCGCGCGGCGCGCCAGCGAGATCAGCCAGCGCTCGGGCGTGTCGGTCCGCGTGAGCATCTGCAACTACGAAAATCTGATGTCGAGCGCGCTGAAGCGCGCCATTCGCCTGGGCGAGACGGACGCGGCGCCGCGCGTGAGCGATCTCGGCGCGCTCGCCGCTTCCACCGCCGGCAAGATCGAGCTCGAGACGCTCGGCGACACGAGCGAGGAAAAGGTTCTCGGCAAGCTCGTGCAGCGCGCGGTGCTGAACGTCTTCAATCGCCTGGTCACCGCGGCCGAGGTCGACCCCGTCGTGGCGGCGTTCCAGGGTGGCCTGACCGTGCAGGTCTCGGACGCCATGCCGTCCACCGAGTACGTCCGGCAGGCGGAGAAGACGCCGACGCTGCGTGCCGTCGCGCACAAGCTCGACGCCGATGCGGCGTCGCCGGCGAGCCTGGCGTCCGCGATCGAGTTCGTCCTCGAAGGACTGCATCTCAGCAAGAAGCTGAACAAGGACTCGCAGCCGGGACACAGCCGGTACCGGAGCTGACGTGCTCCACCGCTACTCGCGCTGGGACGGCACGCAGGCGATTCCCGATCTGGACGCCGACGACGTGCTGGACGAGATCGCAGACGACGTCCTCGGCTATGGCGACCTGAAATCCGCGCTCCAGCGGCTGCTGCAGCAGGGCATGCGGCGGCCCGATGGTCCACCGATGCGCGGTCTCAAAGACCTCCTCGACCGGCTCCGGCAGCAGCGCCAGCAGCGCCTCTCGCGGTACGACCTGGGCAGCAGCCTCGAAGACATCGCCAAGAAGCTCGACGATGTGGTGAAGACCGAGCGCGCGGGAATCGAGCGCGACCTCGAAGGCCGCCAGCGCGAGCGTCGGCGTCAGGCCCTCGAGCAGATCCCGCCCGACGCGGCGGGACGGCTGCGCGAGCTCCAGAACTACGACTTCCACGATGCCCAGGCGAAGCAGAAATTCGAGGATCTGCTCGCCTCGCTGCGCGCGCAGGCCATGCAGCCGTTCATGCAGGGGATGAAGAACACGCTCGGCAACATGACGCCCGAGGATCTGCGGCGCATGCGCGAGATGATCCAGGACCTCAACCGGATGCTGCGCGAGCGCGCGGAGGGCGGCGAGCCCGACTTCGAGGCGTTCAAGCAGAAATGGGGTCAGCAGTTCCCCGGCGCCGAGAGCCTCGACGACCTGCTGGAGCAGATCGGGCAGCGGATGGCGGCGATGCAGTCGCTCATGCAGTCACTCTCGCCGGAGCAGCGGGCGCAGCTCGACGAGATGATGCGCTCGCTGTTCTTGCGGGACGAGCGGCTCGAAGCGGCCATGCGTCAGCTCGGGATGCACCTCTCGGAGCTGATCGACGAGATGACGCAACGCTATCCGTTTCGGGGCGACGAGCAGGTCGGTCTCGAAGAGGCGATGCGGCTGATGGAGGAGATGCAGCAGCTCGACGCCCTGGAGCGCGAGGTGCGGAGCACGCGCTCGCTGGAGGACCTCGATCGGCTGGATCCGGCGCAGGTGGAGAAGCTCGCCGGCGAGGACGCGCGACGCGAGCTCGAGCAGCTTCAAGACATCGCGAAGCGTCTGAAAGACGCCGGCTATCTCGAGGGTGACGACGACAACCTGACGCTGACCGCGCGCGCCATCCGTAAGATCGCCGACAAGGCGCTGCGCGACATCTTCGCGCGCCTCAAGCGTGATCGCTTCGGTGGCCACCAGGTCGATCGCCGGGGCGCCGGTGGCGACCAGACCGACGAGAGCAAGCTCTACGAGTTCGGCGACCCGTTTCTGCTCGATCTCAAGGAGACGGTCATGCGGGCCGTCGCACGACGCGGGCCCGGCACGCCGGTACGTCTCGTCCCCGGCGATTTCGCGGTCATCCGGACCGAGCAGCGCACGCAGGCGGCCACCGTCGTGATGCTCGACATGAGCCGGTCGATGCTGAACAACGGCTACTTCCTGCCGGCCAAGAAAGTCGCCCTGGCGCTCTCCGCGCTGATCCGCAGCCAGTTTCCGCGCGACGCGCTGTACATCGTCGGGTTCTCGCTCTACGCGCGTGAGTTCGCCACGCAGCAGCTGCCGACGCTGTCGTGGAGCGAGTGGAACATGGGCACCAACATGCACGCCGGGTTCATGTTGTCGCGGCGCCTGCTCTCGCGGCACGCCGGCGGCAATCGGCAGATCCTCATGGTGACGGACGGCGAGCCCACGGCGCACCTCGAGGGCGACGTCGCGGACTTCAGCTATCCGCCCACGAAGCGCACGGTCGACGAGACGCTCAAGGAAGTCCAGCGCTGCACCCGTGAGCGGATCACGATCAACACGTTCATGCTCGAGCGCAGCCCATGGCTCACCTCGTTCGTCGAGCAGATGGCCCGCATCAATCGCGGCCGCGCGTTTTTCGCGACGCCGGACCGTCTGGGTGAATACCTGGTGGTAGATTATGTGAGCGCCCGCCGGCGGGCGCGGGGAGCGTGACGATGGCCGATTTCAAGATCTGGATGAACGGCAAGGTGGTCCCGGGCGAGCAGGCTGTGCTGCCGGTCAACAGCGCCGCGGTGTTCTACGCGACGAACTGCTTCGAGGGCCTGCGCGCGTACTGGAACGCGACCGACGCCGAGATGTACGGCTTTCGCCTCGCCGAGCACTTCGCGCGGCTGCGCGAGTCGATGAAGATGATGCGCTTCACGGTGCCGTACAGCGACGTCGACCTTTACGAGGCCGTCCGCGAGGTGCTGAAGGCCAATGAGGTTCGCGAGGACGTCCACATGCACATGGTGGCCTACGTCCTTGGGACGGGGCTCGACGCCACGACGCCGACGGGGCTCTACATCAATCCGCGGCGGCGTCCGAGCGCGCCGGCGGGGCTGCGCTGCTGCGTGTCGTCGTGGACGCGGACGAACGACAACGCGATTCCGATCCGTCTGAAGTCGGGCTCGAACTACCAGAACGGGCGGCTCGCCACGCTGCAGGCCAAGGCCGACGGCTACGACTCGCCAATATTGCTCAACCAGAGCGGGACGGTCGCGGAGGGCACCGGCGCCACGTTCTTCATGGTTCGGCGCGGGGTGCTCCTGACCCCGCCGCTCACCGCGGACATTCTCGAGTCGATCACGCGGATCACGCTGCTGCAGGACGTCATTCCCGATCTGGGACTGGAAGTGCAGGAGCGCGACATCGCGCGCACCGAGCTGTACGTCGCGGACGAGGCGTTCTTCTGCGGTAGCGGCTACGAGATCACGCCGATCCTGTCCGTCGATCGGTTCCCGCTCGGCACCGGCGAGGTGGGGCCGATCACCAAGAAGCTCAGCCGCGCGTACATGGACCTCGTACGCGGTATCGACAAGCGTCACCCCGAATGGCGGACGCCGGTGTACAAGCCGATGCAGGTCGCCGCGCGCTGAGTCGCCGCGTGCCCCGACGCTGATCGAGGAGCGCTCCGGGTCCCCCGAGGCGCGACGAGCGTTGGCCGGGGAGTCCGAGGGGGCGTCAGCCCCCTCGCTTGAGAACCTGCGGGGCCATTTCGGGGCCCCCCACCCGGTGGACGAACAGATCGCGTGCCCGCGGTTTGACGGTCGTGAGTGCGGGCGGGCGCATCTGGTACGTCACCGGTCGCAGATGGTCGTTGTACTGGCGGTCGCGGTTGTAGACTGAGCCGAACTTCCACAGCATCCGCAGAAAGTTCGTCTGTCCGCGTAGCGCCAGGCGCGTCGCCAGGCCCGCCACTTCGCGCAGCGCGGTCAACCCGAGATGCTTGCGATTGATCACGGCCTGCGTCGCCACGAGCTCTTCGTAGAACCGCTGCAGCGGCAACCGCGTCGGCAGCACCGCGTGCTGCACGTCGAACAGCCGGTAGTCCAGCGTGGTCAGGCGCCGCGAGTCCGTGTGCCAGATCTCGGTGCCCGGATACGGCGTGGCGACGGTCAGGTGCACGATCTCGGGGACCGACGTCGCCCACTCGCGGACGATCGCGAAGCGCCGCTCGTCCCAGTCGGGGTCGGCGATGATGTTCACGGCGACGGTGAAGCCGAGCTCGCGCGCGACCTCGAGCGCCTTCAAATTTTCGCTCGGCGTGATGCGCTTGCGGTGCAGCCGCAGCGCGTCCTCATCGAGCGCCTCGAGGCCCAGGAACATGTAGTGCAGCCCGAGCCGCTTCCAGTACTCGAACACCTCGCGATTGCGGAGCAGCACGTCGCAGCGGGTCTCCAGGTAGTACTGCTTGCGGACGCTGCGCTTCTCGAGCTCGCGGCCGATCGCGAAGCCGTGCTCGGGATGGATGAAGGCGACGTCGTCGACGAGGAAGACGTTGGGCTCGGCGATGCTGGCGAGATCCTCGGCGGCGGCCTCCGGCGACGCCTTGCGATACGAGCGGCCGTAGAAGGTCCACGCGCTGCAGAACGAGCAGTCCCACGGGCAGCCGCGCGTGAGCTCCGCGGACGCGCAGGGATCGAGCACCCCGATGAAGTACTTACGGCGTCGGCGCGCGAGGTCGCGTGCCGGCGGAAAGCGGTCGAGGTCGTCGAGCATCGTGGGCGCGGGGCCGGCGCCGTCGAGCGTGACCACGCCGGGCAGCGTGCACAGACGCGGATCGCCCGCGGCTTCGAGCAGCCGCGGCGTGATCGACTCGCCCTCGCCGCGCACCAGCGCGTCGATGGTGCCGGCCGCGTGCTCGAGCAGCTCGTCGGCGATGAACGATCCGCTGTGTCCACCCGCGAACACGAAGCAGCCGGGACGTCTCTGCTTCGTCGCCCTCGCCAGATCGAGGACCTCCGGCACGTTGGCGAGATAGTTCAGCGAAAACCCCACCGCGTGCGGCGTGAAGTCGTCGAGCTCGCGGTAGAAGTCGGCGTGCCCGAAGATCTGCAGATCGAGCAGCCGCACCTCGTGACCGGCGGCACGCACCGCCGCCGCGACGCGCTCCAGTCCGATCGGCTCGAGGCGCAGGAAGATCTCCGAGTACATCAGCGGGCTGGGATGCACGAGCAGGACGTTCATTCGGCGTTATTGTACCCACCGTCGTCGAGGGCGCTTTGCGCGAGCGCGACTGCCCCGAGTGGCCCTACACGTTCACCGAGCGTGGGCGCGACGAGCTCGGGCGCGCGCACATAGCCGGCCAGGGCCGCGTCGAGCTGCGCGCGCACGCGCGCCAAGAGCCCGGGGGCGCGCATGACTCCGCCGCCGAGCGCCACGCGCGGTGGTGAGAGCACCGCGGTGATCGCGACGAGGCCGAGCGCGAGATAGCGGGCCTGCAGGCGCCAGGCTTCGTGCCCGGCGTGCAACGTTTCGGCGGGCGTGCCCCAGCGGCGCTGCAACGCGACACCGGAGGCGAGGCCCTCGAGACACGCGCTGTGATATGGGCACGCGCCCGCGAACGGATCGGCCGGGTCACGCGGAATCGGTACGTGGCCCATCTCGGGGTGGACGAGGCCGTGCAGCGGTCGGCCGCTCACGATGGCGCCGCCACCGATGCCCGTACCGACCGTGACGTACACGAACGGATCAGCGCCGCCGCCCGCGCCCCAGCGGTGCTCGCCCAGCGCCGCGCCGTTGACGTCGGTATCGAAGGCCACGGGTACGGCGAGCGCGCGGAGCGCGCCGACGACGTCGGTGCCCGCCCATCCCGGCTTCGGCGTGCTCGTGATGTGACCGAACGTCGGGGAGCGGCGATCGAGATCCACCGGCCCGAAGCACGCGACCCCGATGGCCGCGATGCCCGCGGCATGCGCACGCAGAAACTCCGCCACGCGAGCGAGCGTCTCGCCGGGGGTCGTGGTCGGCACGCACGCCTCGGCGCGCACGTCGTCGGGGCCGGTGGCGACGATACAGCGCACGCGCGTGCCGCCCGTCTCGACCCCGGCGACGAGCGGCGCGTCGCTCAGACCGCGGCCACCTCGACGCGCGTGTCGTTGTAGCACGCGCCGCCGCAAATGTCGGCGTGGTGACTCGGCGCGAGCGCGGACACCGTCTGGCCGTTGTCGCTGGTCTTCATCCACGCGCCTTTGAGAGAGCACACGACGCCGCGGGGCACCGCGTCGGTCACGCGCAGCGGCAGGTGCACCTCGCCGAGGTCGTTCCAGACGCGCACGCTCGCGCCGTCGCGTAGCCCACGTGCTTTCGCGTCCTCGGGATGAATCTCCAGCGGTGGCGTCTCGGCGTTGGCGGTGCAGCCGCCGAACGTCGACGTCGTGCGCCGGTCCGACGCCGGCGTGATCAGGATGAGCGGATAGGACGACATGAACGGCCGGTACGTTGGCAGCCGCGCCCCGTACTTCTTCTCGAGATAGGAGGAGGCGAGCTCGACCCTTCCCGAGGGCGTTTTGGGAAAGACGTTCGCGAAGAGGTTCGCCGGCGCGCCGTCGAACGTCATGAGCAGCGCGCGATCGAGCGGCAGGGCACTCGGCTGCACACCGCCCAGTCGAGGATCGGTACCGTCGACGGCGTCGTCCATCAGCTGCGCATCGCTGGCCCGGAACGCGGCGTCGTCGAAGCCGAAGCGCGCCGCCAGGCGCCGGAAGATTTCCGTGTTCGGGAGCGCCTCGCCCTGCGGCGGGATCACGGGCGCCGCGCGTTGCAGCCAGTGCGTGCCGTAGGCGGCGTAGAGGTCGTCGTGCTCGAAGTGGCTGCACGCGGGCAGGATCACATCGGCGTAGGCGAGCGTGTCGGTCATCACGACGTCCGAGCCGACGACGAAGAGGTCCTCGCGCGCCAGACCCCGGCGCATCCGGTTCTGGTCGGGATGCACGACCAGCGCGTTGTGGTTGTAGATGAACAGCGCCTTCAGCGGCGGCATCAGCGACGGGTCGGTCAGGTGCCGGCCGACGTCGACGATGTTCAGCGTGCGCGTCCCGGCGGGCACGAGATCGGGGCGCGCGAGCTTCGCGGGTGTGCGCGGGAACGCGGCGCGCGACATCGTCGCGTACCAGTCCGCGAAGCGCACGATGTCGGCCTCGAGCAGCCCGCACTCGCGCGCGGCGGCTGCCGGCGTCCACGTGCGCGCGCTCGCCATGAATTCGTCGTAACCGACGACGTGGCGCTCGACGAACGCGCGGTCGATGGCGCCGCGGCGCTCGAGCTCTCCCGCGATCGCCCACGCGAGCACCACGTCGGTGCCCGGCTTGACCGCCAGATGAAGATCCGCGCGCTCGGCGATCTTCGTGCGCTTCGGGTCCACGACGACGAGCTTTGCGCCTGCCCGCCGCGCGCGGTCGATGAGCGGCGTGAGATGCAGGCCCGACCACGTCACGTTGTAGCCCCACGCGACGATCAGCTTGCTCGCCTCGACCTGCTCGGGGGGAATGCCGGGCGCCGCGCCGTAGGTCCCCGTCCACGCCTCGGTCCGGATGCCGCCACACAGCGGCGACCGGTCGAGCAGCGTGGCGCCGAGCCGATGGAAGAAGCGCAGGTCCATCGAGCCGCCGGCGAGCAGGCCGTGCGGGCCGCCATAGTTGAGCGGCATGATCGCCTGCGGGCCGTGCTCGGCGATGACGGCCGAGAACCGCGCGTGGACGATGTCGAGCGCGTCGGCCCACGAGAGCCGCGCGAAGCGGCCCTCGCCCTTCGCGCCGGTGCGACGCAGCGGCGTGGTGAGCCGGCCGGGGCCATGCACGAACTCCGGATACGACTCGGGCACTTTCGCGCAGAGCACGCCGGCGGTGTAGGGATTGGCGCGCGAGCCGCGGATCTTCGTGATGCGGCCGTCGTCGACGGTGACGCTGAGGCTGCACGTGTCGGGGCAATCGAGGGGGCAGACGCTGGGGCGCTCGACGGTCGAAGTCGTCATGGTGTAGGAGTATAGTCCGTCCGCACAATCCCCCTCAGTGGAGAGGCCGATGACAGCCATCACCCAGTCCGTCGATCTGGACCGCCGCGGCCGCGTGGCCGTGCTCACCGTCAACAATCCGCCCGTGAACGCGCTGAGCCAGCACGTCCGGCAGGGCCTCCACGAAGGTCTCAAGCAGGCGATCGCGGACAGCGGCGCCCAGGCCATTGTCATCGTCTGCGCCGGGCGCACGTTCATCGCGGGCGCAGACATCACCGAGTTCGGTAAGCCGCCGGCGGAGCCGAGCCTGCATACGGTGCTCGACGTGATCGAGGCGAGTCCCAAGCCGGTCGTGGCGGCGGTGCACGGCACCGCGCTCGGCGGCGGTCTCGAGGTCACGCTGGCGTGTCACTACCGCGTCGGTGTGAAGGACGCGCGCTTCGGCCTGCCGGAGGTGAAGCTCGGCCTGCTGCCCGGCGCGGGTGGCACACAGCGGCTACCACGCGTCGTCGGCGTCGAGAAGGCGCTGTCGATGATGGTCAGCGGCGATCCCATCCGGGCTGACGAGGCGATGGCGTCCGGGCTCATCGACGAGATCGTCGCCGGCGATCTGACCGCGGCCGGCCTGGCGTTCGCCGAGAAGGTGCTGAACGAAAAGCGCTCGCTGAAGAAGATCCGCGATCTCGACGACAAGCTCGCGCCCGCGCGCGGCAAGCCCGAGGTATTCGCCAACTTCCGCAAGTCGGTCGCGCGCCAGACGCGCGGCTTCCGCGCGCCGGAAAACATCATCAAGGCCGTCGAAGCGGCGGTGAGCCTGCCGTTCGATCAGGGGATTCGCCGCGAGCGCGAGCTGTTCGCTGAGCTGCTGAACTCGCCGGAGTCCAAGGCGCAGCGCTACTTCTTCTTCGCCGAACGCGAGGCGGCCAAGATACCCGACGTGCCGTCGGACACCGCGGCCAGGGACGTGAAGAAGGCCGCGGTGATCGGCGCGGGCACGATGGGCGGCGGCATCGCCATGAACTTCGCCAACGTCGGCATTCCCGTCACGGTGGTCGAGATCAAGCAGGACGCGCTCGATCGCGGTCTCGGTGTGGTCCGCAAGAACTACGAGACCACGGCAAGCCGCGGCCGCCTCACGATGGCCGACGTCGAAAAACGCATGGGGCTGATCCGTGGCACGACGGACTTCAACGCGATTGCCGACGCCGACATCGTGATCGAGGCCGTGTTCGAGGAGATGCCCATCAAGAAAGAGGTCTTCGCGAGGCTCGACAAGATCGCGAAGCCCGATGCCGTGATCGCGACGAACACCTCCACGCTGGACGTCAACGAGATCGCGTCCGCGACCTCGCGGCCCGAGAGCGTGATCGGGATGCACTTCTTCAGCCCCGCCAACGTCATGCGGCTGCTGGAAAACGTCCGCGGCGCGAAGTCCTCGAAGACCACCATTGCCACGGCGATGACGGTCGGTCGCCGCATCAACAAGGTGCCGGTCCTCGTCGGCGTCTGCTACGGCTTCGTCGGCAACCGGATGCTGCACCAGCGCGGCATCCAGGCGGAAAAGCTGATCCTCGAGGGCGCGCTGCCGCACCAGGTCGACCGCGTGCTCTACGATTTCGGCTTTCCGATGGGGCCGTTCGCGATGGGCGACCTGGCCGGCCTCGATGTCGGCTGGCGCATTCGCAAGGGGCGCGGCGTGAAGTCGCCCGTGGCCGATCGGATCTGCGAGCTCGGGCGATTCGGGCAGAAGACCGGCGCCGGCTACTATAAGTACGACGACAAGCGTAATCCGTCACCCGATCCCGACGTCGAGAAGATCATCGTCGATGTCTCCACGGAGATGGGCATCACGCGGCGTCCGATCTCCGACGAAGAGATCCTCCAGCGACTGCTCTATCCGATGGTCAACGAGGGCGCCAAGATTCTCGACGAGAAGATCGCGATCCGCGCCAGCGACATCGACGTCATCTGGGTGTACGGCTACGGCTGGCCCGTCTATCGCGGCGGCCCGATGTTCTGGGCGGACTCGATCGGTCTCCGCGCGCTCCGCGACACGATGCTGGGGTTCCAGAAGAAAACCGGCGACGCGTTCTGGACGCCGGCGCCGCTGCTGAATCGGCTTGCCGACGCCGGCAAAGGGTTTCTCGACCGCTGAGCAAACGGCTTCTCGACCGCTGAGGGCTCCCGGCACGC
>Ga0310810_10004797_pt1 | contig 15025 bp, 17 predicted proteins | sample NCmetagenome_FD_207641 | JGI IMG/M metagenome (GOLD analysis project Ga0310810, IMG submission 207641) | Soil microbial communities from experimental microcosm in Duke University, North Carolina, United States - NC | ecosystem: Engineered > Artificial ecosystem > Soil microcosm > Unclassified ...
CACGATCACCGGCACCACGAATACCTCGGCGATCTGGAAAGTGAACGGCATCGTCGGTGGGAATTCCGCGGTCGGGACGATCAGTCAGTCGGGCTCCTTCAAAGCGCCGACTAGCGTTCCGTCGCCGGCGACAGTGACCGTCAGCGCAACCGCCGCCGCCGATCAGACCAAGACGGCAACCGCGTCGGTGACGGTGACGAAGAAATAGTCGATCAGTGCACCCGGCGGAGTGCGTCGCGAGCGCGCATCAAAAAAGTGCGCTCGCGCTCGTTGCTCGTGAGTTTCAGGGCGGCGTCGTAGGCCGACGCCGCACGATCGCGGTCACCCAGACGGCGCAGCAAGTCGGCACGAACGGCGTGAAACAGGTAGTAATGATCCAGCTTCAGGCCCTCAACGATATCCAATCCAGCCTGCGGTCCCTCAACTTCGGCAATGGCAACGGCACGGTTGAGCGCCACGACCGGGCTGGGCGCCGTCGCCAGGAGCTGGTCGTAGAGCTGCACGATCTGTTTCCAGTCCGTGGCCACGGCGTCGATCGCGTCGCTGTGGACGGCGTTAATCGCCGCTTGGATCTGGTACGGCCCTGGTTGGTTGCGTGCGAGGCACCAGCGCACCAGCGTCTGGCCTTCGTCGATCAGCGCCCGGTCCCAGCGTTCGCGCTCCTGATCGGTCAGCAACACGAGCTCGCCCTCGCCTGCCGTCCGCGTTGGGCGTCGCGACGCAATCAGCAACATCAACGCCAGCAGGCCCACGGCTTCCGGCTCGTCGGGCAGCAGGTCTACAAGTAGCCGTCCGAGACGGATCGCCTCAGCGCAGAGGTCGTCGCGCACCAGACGGTCGCCAGTACTGGCGGCGTACCCTTCGTTGAAAATCAGATAGACCACCGCGAGCACGGCGCGGATGCGAGCCGGCAGATCAGTTTCGTCGGGGACGCGGTAGGGGATCCTCGCATCGCGTATCTTGCTCTTGGCGCGCACGAGCCGCTGGGCCATCGTCGGCTCCGGGACGAGAAACGCGTGACCGATTTCTGCGGTGGTCAGGCCACCCAGCAGTCTCAGTGTCAGCGCCACTTGGGCGTTGACAGCGAGCGCCGGGTGGCAACATGTAAACATCAGACGCAACCGATCGTCGGGCACGACGCCCTCCTCCGGGGTTTGATCATTGCCGTGCATCAGAACCGCTTGCGCATGTCGATCCTCGCGCGAAGCCTCTCGCCGAAACCGATCGATGGCTCGATTGCGGGCGGTTGTGATGATCCATGCCGCCGGACTTGGCGGCAGGCCGCTGGCAGGCCACCGCTGCACGGCCACCGTGAACGCGTCCTGGACCGCTTCCTCGGCAACGTCGATGTCACCAAAATGTCGAACCAGTACCGCGACCGCGCGGCCGTATTCGGCGCGAAAGATCCGGTCAATTTCCGCGCTGGCGATTGGGGTCACGGCTGAATCAGCGTCCGGCTTCTCCCTGAAACGGCCGGACTTCAATCGGCAGCGTGATGATCCTGGCTGCTTTTCGTGCCCACACCAGCGCCGCGTCGAGGTCCGGCACCTTGACGATGAAGAGCCCGCCGACGTGCTCTTTGCTTTCGACGTAAGGGCCGTCCGTGATCAGCACGTCGTCGCCCTGGGCGCGGACCACGGTCGCCGACGCTGGGGGGTGAAGTCCGCCATTGAAGACCCACACGCCGGCGGCCTTGATTTCGTTGATGAGCGCACCGACGTCCTGCATCACCTTCTGAAGGACTTCAGGCGGCGGTGTCGGACCGTCGGGTTGGTGGATGGTCAGCAGATAGTTTTTCATATGAACGTCATGTCCTCCTCGCCATCTATACGAATGGACCCCGCCCAAATCGACAATGGCCACTCGGGCTGGATCGGCGTATGCTGGCCCCGGAGGAGCTGTATGGCGAGTGTGCGAAGCGCGCTGGTCACTCTGGTGAACGCGAGCTCGGTAACGAGCGTCGCCGCCGCCGCTTTTCTCGCGTTGTCATACATTACGCTGAAAGGCGCGGGCGACCTTCGTCCGTTGATTCCGTTGCTGGTCTTCGCAGCAGGAGCGGCCATCACTCTGGTGGCGCTGAACGTGCTCACGGCGGGGGTCGGTGTCGAGCTTCTGGCGACGGCCGGAGCGTGCGCCGCGGTCTGGCTCGGTGCCACGATGGTCGAGCGCGCGCTGGCTTCCTCGCATTTCGAAGGCTACGCCGTGCTGATGGGCGCGATCGGCTTCCTGCAAGGCTGCCTGACGCTGATGCTGTTCATCTGGCGGCGGACCAAAGGCACCGCCAGGCTCGGGCCGCCGGAATACCGGCACTCGAGCGGCTGACCGACCGCATCGCGCGTCAACGGCCCCGGCAGGGTTTGTGCTCCTTCAGTGGCCGAGGCTCCCATGGTTGCGATCTTTGCCGTCGTCCTGATTGTCCACGGCTTGATTCACCTGTTAGGTTTCGCGAAGGCCTTCGGCCTGGCAGCTCTCCCACAACTGACCCAACCGATCTCGGCCGCCGCTGGGCTGCTCTGGTTTCTCGGAGCGGGATTGTTTCTGGCGACCGCTGTGTCTTTGTACGCCTGGCCACGAGGATGGTGGGCGATTGGGGCCTGCGGCGTCATGCTGTCGGCGCTGCTCGTCGGCGGATCGTGGGCGGACGCGAGGTTCGGAGCGCTCGGCAATCTGATCGTCCTCGTCGGCGTCGCGTTCGGATTCCTCGCGCAGGGTCCGATGAGCCTGCGCGCCGCCTACGACCGTGACGTCACGTCACATCTCTCGCCAGCGGCTCGGGCCGATCTGTTCACCCTCGCCGACCTCGCGAACCTGCCGGCACCGGTGCAAAAATATCTTCAGAGCAGCGGCGTGATCGGGCAGCCACGCGTGCACAACTTCTTCGTGCGCGCGCGCGGCCGAATTCGCAGCGGCCCCAACTCCCCGTGGATCACGTTGACCGCCGAGCAACATGACTTCGTCGAGCCGCCGGCGCGTCTGTTCTACATCACCGGTGCGATGTTCGCGGTGCCGATTCAGGGTTACCACCGCTACGTCGGACCGGCGGCGACGATGCGGGTGAAGGCGGCGGCGCTCGTGCCCGTAGTCGACGTGTCTGGCGAGGAGATGAACCAAAGCGAAACGGTGACGCTCTTCAACGACATGTGCGTGATGGCGCCGGCGACGCTCATCAGTCGTGCGATCACATGGGAAGCCGTCGACGCGCGCATTGCGCGCGCCGCCTTCACGAATGCCGGCCACACCATCCATGCGGAGCTGACGTTCAACGACGCCGGCGAGCTGACCAATTTCTGGTCCGATGACCGCTACCAGGCCGATGGTCAGAAAATACGGAAGCTGCGATGGTCCACGCCGCTCTGGGACTATCGAGCATTCGGGCCAGTCCGCCTGGCGGCGCGTGGAGAAGGTCGCTGGCATGAACCGGAAGGCGACTACCCCTACATCCAGCTGTCGATTGAGCAGGTGCGCTACAACGTCGCGGCGCGCTGAGGAGCGTCGCCCCGCCGCTCGACGTCTGCCCCGGTGATACGATCCAACCCGAACGTTACGACGCTTGGGAGTATTGCCAATGGGCTCGCGCAAAGGGAACGTCGCTCATGCCGACATTGCCGACACTGACGTCAGGAACCAGGAAGTCCTCCGCGCCAACCGGGAACTCGCCGCGTACTTCAAAGGGAAACGCACCGAACGCGAAGCGCGGGCGGCGCTGAAGATCATCAAAGCCTTCATTCGCGACCGCGAAAAGATCGATCCCGCGAAGCGCCGTCCGCTTCCGGGCGCCGAGGCGTCGCGATCCGCCGGGTCTCGAAAGGGCAGGAAGAGCAGCGCGTCGTCCGACACCGCTCCCGAACGCTCCATCTGAATCCACGACGGGCACACGTCAGAGCTCGACGTAGTCTTTTTCGATCGCTTTGTCGGGATTGGTGCCGAGCACGCGCAGCAGCTCGGAAATCACCGCCGCCTTGTCCTGCGCATCGCGGCGTGACCAGGTCCGCGATTTCAGTTCCAGAAAATGCTCGCCGCTGTGCGGCTTCGCCAGCCGATCCATGTGCACGTAGAACTGCACGCCATGGAACGCGACCAGCCAGCGACGGCGATCCTTCTCGACTTCCCGCTCGCGCGCCGGCTTGAAGTACTCGCGGTAGAAACGCGGCGAATGCGCGGCGGGCGCCAGAAAACGCGATCGGAAGAGCAGCACCGTGCCGAATGCGGCCTCGCGTGACGGTCCGGTCAGCGTCAGCCGCGCCCGGCCGTTGACGACGTCGTTGTTGGCGTCGAGCGCTTCGTCTTCCCGATAGCGCAGCCGCCCCTGCGCGGCATCGTCGAAAAAGAAATAGGTGTCGTACTGGTGGTAATGCACCGAGCGAATGACGGTGATCTCGTCGTTGGCGAGCAGGGCCCGAAGCACGTCCTCCGGTTTGTCGAGCCGGACCTTCACCTGCACTTCGAAGCTTTCCTGTTCGGCGGCGCCGCCGATCGCCACGAGCTTCTGCAACACGCTGCCTTCGCGTTCGATCAGGAAGCTGTCGATGCGTCTGGCGATGCCGGCCGCTTCGGCGCGAACTGCCGCTTCGTCGATGGTCAACAGCCGGCGGTCGCGCATCAGCCAGCGGCCATCGCACATGACGTCGACCACATCGGTCGCTTTCGCCGCATACACCAGTTGCGAGTACACCGCCCCGGCATCGCGGCCGAATCGTGGCGCATTGTGGGTCTGATCGAGGTCGACGACGATGAGGTCGGCGCGTTTTCCAGCTTCGAGTGATCCTGTGACGGACTCGAGGTTCATGGCGCGGGCTCCGAGGCGCGTCGCCATCATGAGCGCGTCGCGCGCCGGCAGCGCCGTCGGATTGTTGCCGGCGCCTTTGGCCAGCAGTGCCGCCAGCCGCAATTCCTCGAACATGTCGAGATCGTTGTTCGATGCCGGACCGTCGGTGCCGATGCCGACGGCCAGGCCATGTTCGAGCATCCTGGCGACCGGCGCGATCCCCGACCCGAGTTTGAGGTTGCTCGAGGGGCTGTGGGCGATGCCGGCATGGGCCTCGCGGAGCGTTCCCATCTCGCCGCCGTCGATGTGCACGCAATGCGCCGCCAGGACGTGGGCGTCGAAGAGTCGGTTCTTCTTCACCCAGGGCACGACCGGCATGCCGTGCTCGCGCCGCGATTCCTCCACTTCGAACAGCGTCTCGGCGAGATGGGTATGCAATGGGACATCGAGCTCATGCGCCAGCTCGGCGCACAGTCGAAGGATCTCTTCCGTGCAGGTATAGGGGGCATGCGGAGCCACCGCCGGCGTAATCAAGCGATGGCCTTTCCACGCCGTGATGAACTCACGGGCGCGAATCAGCGAATCCTCGAAGCTCGCGGCGTCGGGCGACGGAAACTTCAGCACCGTCTGCCCGCACAGCGCGCGCATGCCGGCGGTGGCGGTGGCCTTCGCAACCGCTTCCTCGAAGTAGTACATGTCGGCGAAGCAGGTCGTGCCCGAGCGGATCATCTCGGCGCAGGCCAGGGTCGTGCCGAGCGCGACGAAGTCGGGGCGAACGAAGGCGCGCTCGACCGGCATCATGTACCCGAGCAACCACACGTCGAGCCGCAGGTCGTCCGCCAGACCGCGGAGCAGAGTCATTGGCGCGTGGGTGTGGGCGTTAATGAGCCCCGGCATGACCACGCGCTCCTTGCAGTCGATGATTTCGCCGGCCACGTAGTCGTCGCCGACGTGCCCGACCGCGACGATATTGCTGCCGGTAATGGCGACGGCTCCCCGGGCGTGGACCGTCAACTGCTCGTCCATCGTCAGGATGTGCGCGTTAGTGAGCAGGAGGTCGCAGGGAGTGGGCATGAGCGGAGGGGCGGCCTGAAGGCCGTCCCTACCTATAACTGATTCAGTAGGGGACGCCCTTCAGGGCGTCCCAGCAGTCTTCGCAGACTCATACGCAAACGTCAACCGCCCTTCGGCCGTGTCGATGGTGACGTTGCCGCCCTGTTCGAGCGCACCAAACAGAATTTCGTCAGTCAGCGTGTCGCGGACTTCTTTCTGAATCACACGCGCAAGTGGACGCGCGCCGAACACGCGATCGTAGCCTTTGGCGGCGAGCCAGGTGCGGGCCGCCGGCGTCAGCGTGATGGCGACCCGCCGGTCGGTGAGCTGGCTTTCCAGCTCCAGGATGAACTTGTCGACAATCGTCTCCATCGCTTCCGGCGACAGCGGCTTGAACATGACGATCGCGTCGAGGCGGTTGCGGAACTCGGGACTGAACACGCGTTCGAGCGCCGTTTTCGCCTTGCCGGCGGCGGTCTTGCCGCGCACGTCGGCGTCGTCGAATCCGGCCACGCCCTCGGAAAAGCCGATCGAGCGGCCGCTCATCTCGCGCGAGCCGGCGTTGGACGTCATGATCAGCACGGTATTGCGAAAATCGGCCTTGCGGCCGGTGTTGTCGGTCAGCGTCGCGTGGTCCATCACCTGCAGCAGGATGTTGTAGATATCCGGATGGGCCTTCTCGATCTCGTCGAGGAGGACGACGCTGTACGGCTGGGTGCGGACCGCGTCGACGAGCAGGCCGCCCTGTTCGAAGCCGACATAGCCGGGCGGCGCGCCGATCAAGCGCGCCACGGCGTGCTTCTCCATGTACTCGCTCATGTCGAAGCGGATGAATTCGTTGCCGAGGAGATTGGCGAGCTGCTTGGCCAGTTCGGTCTTGCCCACGCCGGTGGGACCCGTGAAAAGGAAGCATCCAGCCGGCCGCTCGGGAAGGGCCAGGCCGGCGCGCGAACGCTTGATCGCTTGGGCCACCAGATGCACCGCTTCGGTCTGGCCGAACACCACGCGCTGCAGCGACTCCTCGAGCGTCCGCAGCCGTTCGCGATCGGACGCCGAGGCCTGGCGGTCGGGGATCCGCGCCGCCCGCGCGGCGACGCGTTCGATGTCGGCGGTGTCGACGGGGCGTGGTTCGACGCTGGCAGGCGCACCGGCGTCGGTTGACGCCGGCGGCTGAATGCGCGTGACCGCCCCCGCTTCGTCGAGCAAATCGATGGCGCTGTCGGGCAGCCGGTAATCGCGCAAGTGCCGCGAAGCGAGCTTGGCGGCCGCCTCCAGGGCACCGTCCGAGTACTTCACGTTGTGATGCTGCTCGTAGTGAGTGCGGAGCCCGGCCAGAATCTTGATCGTTTCCTCGATCGACGGCTCATCGATGGCGATCTTCTGGAGCCGGCGCGCCAACGCCCGGTCTTTCTCGATGTGCTTGAATTCCTCGAAAGTCGTCGAGCCGATGACGCGCAGGTCGCCGGCCGTCAGCAGCGGCTTGAGCAGCGTCGCCAGGTCCATCGTGCCGCTCGACACGGCGCCGGCCCCGACCGTGGTGTGCAGCTCGTCGATGAACAGGATCGGCTTCGGGCGTTTGCTCAGCGCCCCAACGACTGCCTTGAAGCGCTCCTCGAAATCGCCGCGGAATCGCGTCCCGGCAAGCAGCGCGCCCGTATCGAGCGCGAAGACCTCCGCATCCTTCAACGCGCCCTGCACGTCGTCGTTCAACAGGCGCGACGCCAGACCCTCAGCCATAGCGGTCTTGCCGACGCCTGGCTCGCCGACGAACACCGGGTTGTTCTTCCGACGCCGACACAGCACTTCGATCGTGCGCTGCAGTTCGCGCGTCCGGCCAATCAGCGGATCCAGATGACCCTGACGTGCCCGCTCCGTGAGGTTCGCGCAGTAGGCCCCGAGCGCATCGGCGGCCGCTCCTGAGGCTCCCTCGTCTTCAACGTCTCCGGTTGATGGCAGCGGCGCGCCGGCGCTGGCCATCGGCACTTTCGCGATGCCGTGCGAGATGAAGTTGAGCACGTCGAGGCGAGTGACACCCTGGTCCGCCAGCAGTTGCGCGGCGTAGCTTTTAGGCTGTTGCAGGATGGCGGCGAGGATGTCGCCGACCGTCGCCTCGCTGCGCTGGGCGCTCTGGACGTGAAGGATTGCTGTCTGCAGCACGCGACGGAACGCCGTCGTCTGTTCGGGGTCGTGATCGGATTCGCGACGTTTGCGTTCGATCGACTCGTCCAGATAGCTGCTCAAGGCGCGCCGCAGCGCCGGCAAGTCCACGCCGCAGGCGCCGAGAATCCGTTCGCCGTCCGGATCGTGGGCAACGGCGTACAACAGGTGCTCGAGCGTCAGGTGCGCGTGGCGCCGCGACACGGCCTCGCGAAAGGCGATGTGAAGAACTACTTCCAGGGCAGGTGAGAACACGCTTGAATTTGTCCTGTGGTCCGACTGAGCCGGACGGTTATGCGTTTTCGATCGTTGCCTGCAACGGGTGACCCGCTTGCCGCGCGGTCGTGAGCAGCAAGTCGACCTTCGTTTCGGCAATTTCCCACGGGTAGATGCCGGCCACGCCGCGCCCGCCCAGGTGCACCTGCATCATGACCCGATATGCTTCAGCTGGCGACTTCTGAAAAATTGACTCGAGAACCTCAACCACAAACGCCATCGGCGTGTAGTCGTCATTGAGTAGGACGACGCTGTAAAGCGTTGGTTCCTTGGTTTTTGGCTTGACGCGCTCCTTGACCGCCTCGCCCGGCTGGCCGCGACGGTCGTCCCTCTCAGCCATACCCACAGAGTAGCGCATTCGCGAGAGGCGGTAGGATCAACTGTGAGCCTGGACGCGTCCCGAGAGCCGCACGTGTTGAGTCGAAAGCCTGAGCCGGTCGGAAAGAGCCGCTGGCGGATTCCGCCCGCGTCGGAATGGCCCGTTGACGATCTGGTGAGCGCCGGAGGGGACCTCGAGCCCTCGACGCTCATCGATGCCTATCGTCGCGGTCTGTTTCCGATGGAAATCACCGGGCTGCCGGGCGTCCTCGGGTGGTGGTCGCCGAACCCGCGCGGCATCCTGCCGCTCGACCGGCTGCGGGTCACCCGATCGCTGCGGCGCAGCGTCGGGCAGTACGAAGCGCGCGTCGATACCTGCTTCGACCGCATCATCCGCGCCTGCGCCAGCCCTTCGCGGCCCGATGGTTGGATTACCGCCGATTTCATTGCCGCCTACACCCGGCTTCACGATCTCGGATGGGCGCACAGCATCGAGGTCTTCGATCGCGCCGGCGGTCTGGCCGGGGGATTGTACGGCGTACGCATCGACGGATTGTTCAGCGGCGAGTCGATGTTTCACGTGCAGCGTGACGCATCGAAAGTTGCGCTGGTCGTGCTGGTCGACCTGATGCGTCAAGAAGGTATAAGCCTGCTCGACGTCCAGTGGTGCACGGATCACCTGGCGTCGCTCGGAGCGATTGCGGTTTCGCGGGACGAATACCTGACGCGCGTGGCCGACGCGATGGGCGTCTCGGCCGTCCTCGGCAACGAAGAGCACGCGTGAAAGATCTGTGGTTAAATCATCAGCGCTTCATCATTCGAAGGAGGCTGTGACGTGAGAATGTTCATCGCAGTGGTCGGTTTGTCGGTGGCGTCATTCGCGGCGCTCAGCGCGGCTCCGGCCAATGGCGCCATGATCGGCTACATCTCGGACACCAAGTGCGCGACCAGCGGCGCCAAAGCGAAGACCGCGGCTGAATGGATTCAACCGGCGGCGTTCGAAGACTGCGTGAAGAAATGCGTGAAGGAAGGCTCTGAGGCGGTGTTCGTCACCGAAGACAACAAGATCCTCAAGCTGGACGCGGCGTCGACCGCCAAGATCACGCAGTACCTCGGCCACAAGGTCAGCGTGACGGGCAAGGTCGAAGGCACGACGCTGAAGATCGACACCGTCAGCGGACTGAAGCTGCGGTAACCCGTCGTTCGTCGTACGTAGTGTCCGGCTGTAGCCGGACCATCGCCGGACACTACTCGACTCTCTTAATCCCCTCGATAAACCGCGCCCACAACTTGTCATCAGCCGGCCCGCTTTTCTTCGGCCGGAAGTAATTCAGCAACATCGCGTTCGACGACGACTGCACATTGCCGAGGTACAGCATGTAGACGCGTGACCCCATTGCATCGGCGACGATTTGCAGCGCCGGCAGACCCGCGATGGTTTCCTTTTTCCAGACGATCACTTTGCCGCCCGCCTGTATCAGCGTGGCGCGGATACCAGCCTCGCCCGCGCCATCCAGCGCATCGAACACTCCCGTTGCCGGCACATTGACGATATTCGTGGAGACCCGCGCATACAGGATGCCCCGCCGCAGCGACGTAAAATCGCCTTCGATCGGATTCGCCGTCGCCTTGTCGAGATCGTCCTGCGCGCCCCAGAGACAGCCCGCATCAATCGAGGGCGTCGGCGATCGGCCAATGAAATCGGCCGGCACGTCGAAGCGAACCTTCGCCGACGGAATCTTCGCGCACGTCATCTGGTTGAAGCTGATGGTGCGGAACGCATCGGGCGGAACGGGCGCATGCGCGGTCAGCTTGAACGATCCCTGGAACCGATCGATGTCGGCTTTGCTGAGCTTGCCTGCCGATCCAATGACCGTCACTTGATACATGCGTTCGTCGGTGACCACGACGCGGGAGCTGCCCTCGAACGACATGCCGCCTGCGGCGCCGGTCAGTGTGTAGAAGATGGACGGGTAGCCGTCGAAGTTGGCGGCGGAGCTCGTGCCGAACTTCCCGTTGAGATTCTTGACGATCTCGTCGCGCATCACCGTGATGTAGCCGACGATGAGCGCCTGATTGCCTTCGGCCACCGCCTTCTTCAGCGTCTCATCCAGCTGATCGACCTCGATGATGAAGGCGGAATCCTCGGTCACGTACGAGAATTTCATCGGATCGGCGGGATCGGGCTTCCGCGCGCCGGGCGCCTGAATGGTGAAGCCCGCCCCGGGCGGCGTGACGGTGGCCCATTTCTGCACCACATCCCGTTGCCCGCCCGCCGCCAGCGCCACGATGAGCGCGATGAGCTGTGCCGCCATGGATCGACTCCTCTCGACGTCGCGTCGTAACGTTACGTAACGGAGATGGTGCCCGGTTTCCACCTTCGCTGCGCTATGGTGGACCAGCGAAGCCTTGGCACAGGTGTCAGCCGGACGAAATCAGCGAGGCAGTATACGCCTGAGAACATCGAGGAGCGGATTGTTCGTGAAGTGTCGGCGTGGCCGGATGTGACGGTCGCGCCTCACCGTTTCGGCGGCGTCGAATTTCGCGTCGGCCGCCGCGAGCTGGGGCACCTGCACGGCAGCCGATGGGCGGACCTGCCGTTTCCGGTTCGAGTGCGCGACAAACTGATCGCCGCCGGCCGAGCCGAGCGTCATCATGTGCTGCCGGACTCAGGCTGGATCACCGTCAGGATCCGCAGCGCCGCCGACGTCGAGCACGTTGTCGAACTCTTCCGCATGAATTACGACCGCAGCTGGCTCGACTGACGCTGGCGCTTCGCATCAATTACAAATCTGAATCGGTGCAATTACTTTCTTCGTGGCTCGTGTGTCCTTTGTGACAGCCGTTTTTTGATCAGCCGCGCGCAAGCCAGGTGTCGAGCGGCGCCATGAGGAATAGACTGCTGCCCCGGTGCGCCGATTCGGCGCGGACCGCGAATGAAGCACCCGTCAAGCCCTGTGCTCGTCATCGTTGCCGCTCTCCTGACGGCGAGCTGCGGACGTGTCAGTCCTGCGACGCCGTCCGACCCGGCATCCCCACCGATCGCACCCGCCGACGCGACAGGCCAGGTGGTAAGCATCGAAAGTGTCGCCGGCGGGATCTCCGACGTCGTGATCTCCGGCATGAGCGGACGCGAGGCGCGAACTGACGCGCGGGGGTTCTTCACGCTCGACGCCAACACCTCGACCTATTCGCTGCTGCTGAAGCATCCTGACTACGTGGATCGTCGCACCGCCGTTCGCCTGCCCGCCAACGGCCTGCAGGTGTCGATGATTCCGTCGACCTTCGATCAGGCGGCCTTCGAGGAATTCGCGCCGCGGGCCACGACCACCGGGCTCCGGCGCTGGACAGAAGATCCGTCGCTGGTCGTGCTCACCAATGTCGTCAACTACGAGGTGATTGCGTTCGACCCGCTCGTCACCGATCGACGGGTCGCTGACGCGGACCTCGCGTGCCTGCGTGACGGCATGCAAAAGGCCATCGGAACGATGTCGGACGGGGTGTTGACGTTCAAGAAAGTCGAGATGCTGTCGTTGCCGGCCGGGTCACGCTTCAGCATCCCGAGCACCAACGAGGGCACGATCGTGGTCGCGGCGACAAGAGGACTGGGCGCGAACGGGCGGGCTTCGGCTTTTGCCGGCAATCAGCCCGGCGTTCTCGTTCGCGGCATCATCTGGGTGACTGCCGACAACCTCTCGCTGTGCGGCTCGACGGCCGCGCGCGTCTATCCCCACGAACTCGGTCATGCGCTCGGCTACCAGCACGTGATGCTCGAACCGTCGGTGATGAGCGGCATTCAGCCGTCGAACGGTCTGACGGCGTTCGATCGGGACGCACTCCGGATCATTTATCAGCGGCCGCCGGGCAACCGCGTCCCCGACATCGACCCGCCGACCTACGTCATTAACTGAGCCCGCGTTCCGCGTCTCGTTACATATCCTTTACAATGCCTCGCAATGGCAAAGGACCGCGTGCTTCGGCTCGTCCGTGAGCGCAAGCTGAAAGAACTTCTTCCCGCCGCGCGCAACAGCCACGTTCTGGAGGCCAGCGGTGTCGTCGTCAAAGACGGGAAGTACCTCGTCGTGTTCGACAACATCCGCCGCATTGCCCAGATCACCGGGACGCTGGCGCCGGACTCCCCGGACAACGAATGGGTGGGGCGGTTACGCAACGGTGAGGGCTACGAGGACATCGCCTACAGCCGGGAGCAGCGGCGGCTCTACGGACTCATCGAGGCAGAGAAGCACCTTGACGGCACCTACAAAGCGATCATCGAGGAATACGATTCGAACTATCGCTACAAAGGACGAAGCCGGGTCGATGTGCCGTTCGAGAAACGGAATCGAGGCTTCGAAGGTCTGTGCGCAGTGCGCTCAGGCGGCGCCGACTATCTGCTGGCGCTGTGCGAGGGCAATGATGGGCGCGCCGGCGACCGGGGAAAAACGCCGGGCGGCGGCCTGATTCACGTGCTCAAGAAGGGCAGGCAGGCCTGGCAGTCGATCGACAAGATCCGGCTCCCCTCGTCGCTCGACTTCAAGGATTACTCCGGGCTGTCGTTGCGTGGCGATCGCCTGGTGGTGATCTCGCAGAAGTCCGCCCGCCTCTGGGTCGGGAAACTGCGACTGAAGAACTGGACGATCACCGACGACGGTCAGAGTTATGAGTTCCCGAGGAACAAGGAAGGAAAACGTTTGTATTGCACCGTCGAGGGGGTGGACTGGCTCTCGCCCAGGACCTTCGTCACAGTTTCGGACTTGTGCAAGAGGGGCTACCCCGATCGGTGCGGTCGAACCGATCAGTCCATTCACATCTTCAGCGTCAGCTGATCAGTGACGTCCGGAAGGGCGTACCCTACTGAATCGCCCCACCCGTCTGGGGGATCCCGCCGCGGAAACGACGTGGGACACTCGAAGCGTGATCCCGGAACGACAGTTCGATGACTTCGACGACGAGCTGCTGGATGCGTACTCGCGAGCCGTCACCAACGCGGTCGATCGGGTCGGGCCCGCCGTCGTCAAGATCGAGGCCGGGCGAGGCGGCGGGTCCGGTGTCGTCTTCACGCCAGACGGCTTCATCCTCACGAACAGTCACGTCGTTCACGGCGCGCCGGCGCTGAAAACCATCCTGCCGGACGGACGCTCGATGCGCGCCGATCTCATCGGCGAAGACGACGACACCGATCTCGCCGTCATCCGGGTCACCGACCCGGAGAACGGCCGCTTTCCGTGGGCGACATTGGGCGACTCTCGCGCGATTCGCCCCGGCCAAGTCGCCGTGGCGATCGGCAATCCGTACGGATTTCATCACTCGGTGACCGCCGGCGTCATCAGCGCGCTGGGGCGCTCGCTGCGCGGAAAATCGGGCCGGTTGATGGACGACATCATTCAGACCGATGCGTCGCTGAACCCTGGCAACTCGGGCGGGCCGCTGGTCACTACGCGCGGCGACGTGATCGGCATCAACACGGCGATGATTCTGCCGGCGCAAGGACTGTGTTTTGCGATCGCGACCAACACCGCGCGCTACGTCGCGGCGCGGTTGATGCGTGACGGGCGGATTCGTCGCAGTTACATCGGGGTCGGCGGTCAGAATGTGCCGATTCCGCGCGGCCTGGCGCGTGCCCATCAACTCGCCGTTTCCTCAGGCGTGCTGATCGTGTCCGTCGAACCCGGCAGTCCGGCGGTCGCCGCCGGACTGCAGGACGGCGACATCATCTTTTCGTTCGGCGGCGACCCGGTTGCCGCCATCGACGATCTGCATCGCCGTCTCTCGGACGATCGCATCGGCAAGCCCTGCACCGTCACAATCCTGCGCGGGCTGGAGCGTCGTCAGATCACGGTCATTCCACAAGAATCGCGCGGCAAGTAGCGGACCTGCCATCCGCTCACAGTCGAGCTTTACCGATTTCGACGACAATTGTGGCGTCGCGCCCAGCCCGGCCGCGGTACACTCGTTCATCCGGCTTATGAACCAAACGGTAATTCACTGCGCACGGCATCGGTCTGTTTCCCTGCTGACAGGACTCCTGCTGACTCTAACGGCCGCCGCGTGCGGCGGCGGCAGTTCGACGCCCACGGAGCCGTCCACTCCGGTGAACATAAACGGTACCTGGAGCGGCAGCGCCTCGGACTCGTCTGGCCCCGGCACGATGACGTGGCAGATCACGCAATCAGGATCGTCCTTCTCCGGTTCATTGACGATGACCGACAGCAGCACGAACGTGACGGGACGTGGCACGGTGTCAGGCACCGTGTCGGGATCGTCACTGACATTTTCGCTGACGGTGCCGGCCGGCGGCTTCGACGCGCCCTATGGCTCATGCTCGGCGGTCGTCTCCGGAAACGGCTCCGTTTCGCAAACCACGATGACCGGCACTTACAGCGGATCGAGCACGGGCTCGTGCACCACGGCGACCATTGCCTCCGGTCAGCTGACCCTGAACAAACAATGAAACCG
>Ga0310810_10004800_pt1 | contig 15021 bp, 9 predicted proteins | sample NCmetagenome_FD_207641 | JGI IMG/M metagenome (GOLD analysis project Ga0310810, IMG submission 207641) | Soil microbial communities from experimental microcosm in Duke University, North Carolina, United States - NC | ecosystem: Engineered > Artificial ecosystem > Soil microcosm > Unclassified ...
GCTCCGCGCGGCACGCGTGCCGCGACGAGGCTCGCCCACACGGCGATCGCCGCGGTCACCAGCACGATCGCCAGCGTCACGCCGCCGTACCAGGCGCCGAGGTGCGTCGTCAGATATTCATCCCCGCACACGTTGAACACCGTGACGGCCATGGCCATTCCCAGCAGGCCCGAGCGATGCAGCACGAGCCCGAGGATCAGCGCCTCGATCAGCGTGCTGAACAGTATCGGCGCCGTGAGGCCGCTCGAAATGAACAGCATCACGACGGGAACCCACAGAATCCATCCGAGGACTTTGTTTCGGACCGTACGCTGGAGCAGGGCGAGCACGAGGCCGAGGACGATCGACAGGAGCGTGCCCTGACTGGCGCCCCGCATCAGGAGCCCGACCGCGTGCAAGCCGCCCGTCGCGGCAGATTGAATGTCGCCGGCCGGCGCCGACTTCGCGAACCAACCCTGCAGCTGCCCGACGTCGGCGACGATCGCGCCCCCCAGCAATCCCATGAGGGCGTCTCGACCGACGAGTCGGTCCGCCCAACGGCCATCGATCAGGCGCGTCCACGACACCAGCCACTCCGGGTGCTGGCGGCGGACGATCGGTTCGAGTGCCAGATACGCAAACGCCCCGAGGACGATGTAGTACGCGCCGAGGGCCAGCGACACCCCGAGCATCTGTCCGGCTACGAGCAGCCGCGGGGACGGCAGAAGCGACCACCCGAGCAATCCGACGACGCCGAGCGTGGCGCATATTCGAACGGCGCCGCGCGTGTCGGCACGCCCCTCGATGAGATTGCGGCGCGCGAAGTACACCACGAACGCCATGAGCAGGATGGGCACGAGACCGAGGATCGTGCTCCAGCGAACGGCTCCCAGGGTCGGGGACTCGAGAGCGTAGGGCGCGCCCACGGCGAAGAACGTGACGCGGCCTCCGTACGCGCCGCCCTGCGCGCGGCGCGTTCCGCCCGCACTCTCCGCGGTCCACGCGACGTTCGATCGCGTGGGGACCGGCGCGACGGCACTCGGTGGCCCGGGAGCGGGACGAGGTGCGTCGAGGCCGGCCGCGGTGAAGAACGGACCCCAGTCGGGCGCCGCGGTCCCGGTGTCCGCAACCGAGGGGAAGCGACGGAACTCGAGGAGCCGGCCCTGCAGATCGAAGCGCATCGCGATCGCCCCCGGCGAATCGAGCGCGGGCAAGGCGAACCGCGAGGCTCCGGTATACACGCGCTCGTCGACTACGTAGACAATCGACACCGGCGACCGGCGGTACCAGTAGAAGACGCCGGGAGTCGCCGTGGCGGCGCCCGCGGGCCGAGCCACTCGAACGTCGCGCGAGAATCCGTCGGCGACGTCGTCCCCCGCGTGCGCCGCGCCGAACGTCCGCGCCCATTCGTCGGCGCGGTCACGCAGCGCGGCGTGCGGCTTGTCGTCAGGCCCGAAGGGCGGACCCCGCCGCTCCGACAGCGCGATCGCTCCCGCCAGGCCGACCGCGAGCGCGACGAGCAGACCCAGCGCGACGAGCGGGTGCAGGCCGCCGGCGCCACCCGAGGCCGCGACCATCTCGGGCGACGGAGTCTCGCCGGCCATCAATGCCGAGAGAACCGGGTTTCCGCCCGGCAGAGCGCCCGCGACCGCGAGCGCGGAAGCCGGACGCAGCGCCGGATCGGTCTCGAGGCAGCGCAGGATGGCGCGCTCGACGACCGGATCGAGCGAGCGCACGTGGCTCGACGGCGTCTTGAGCACCGAGTCCGTCCCGCGCGATCGCTCGACGTGCTCCGATTCAAACGCGTAGCGGCCCGTGAACACTTCGTACAGCAGGAGCCCGAGCGCGAAGAGATCGCTGCGCACCGACACCGTGCCGCTCGCCAGCTGCTCGGGCGCCATGTACGCAGGCGTTCCCGCGCGCGACCGGTCGCCGGCGGCCGCGTCCGCCAGCGTCGCGAGGCCGAAGTCGGTGATGCGCGCACGCCCGCGCCCGTCGAGCATCACGTTGGACGGCTTGAGATCGCGGTGCAGCACGCCCTGATCGTGGATGGCCGCGAGGCCGGCGCAGATCTCGCGAGCGATCTGCACGCCGCGCTCCTCGGGAAGTCGGCCGATGCGCCGCAACAGGGAGCCGAGGTCCTCGCCGTCGATGTACTCCATCGCGACGAAGTGCAGCCCGTCGGCCTCGCCCACGTCCCACACGCGACAGACGTTCGGGTGCGAGACCTGGCGCGCCAGCTTCACCTCGTCCATCAGCAGCGCGAGCCGCCCGGCGTCCTGCTCGAGCGCGCGCGGCAGGAACTTGAGCGCGACGGCCTGGCCGAGCTTGAGGTCGTCGGCGCGATAGACCTCGCCCATGCCGCCGCGGCCGAGCGGAGTCACGATGCGATAGCGACGATCGAGCACGGTGCCGGGCAGGAACCGCCGATCGTCGCCATGCGACGAGGGCGGTCGTTGCGGGCTCGGCTCTGTCGTCGCCAGGTCGTCGGCGGCCAGTCGAGCGCCGCAGCTCGCGCAGCGCTCCGCGTCGTCGGGGACCGGACGGGAGCATGTCGGGCACGTCCTGGTCACAGGAACCCTCGCGCGGGAGCGGCCTGCGGCATCTTCGCCGGCGAAGCGGAACGGCGCGTGACCCTACAAGGGCGGGAAACCGCGAACAAGCGCCCCTACCTCTTGCTCGCCCCCGACACGATGAGGGCGATCAACGCGAGCGCCGGGATCCACAGAGCGGCGCGCGCGGTCCACGGCACGACGCGTGTCGGCGGCGGCGTGGGGTCGGGCACGCCGATCGCGTCGCGCGCCTGACGCATGACGGCGGCGAACGCGGCGAGCCAGGCGAGGCCGAGCGCGAGGAGCAGCCCCAGGTGCCCGGTCGTCGCCAGCGCGCGCGCGACGCGCATCCACAGCCACGCGCCCGGCGTTCCGGGCACGCCGGCCAGCGACGCGGTCGCGAGCCAGCCGGCGAGTCCGGCGGCGGGATGGCGGCGGAACAGCGCACCGCCCGGGCGCGCGGTGCCGCCCGAGACCGGCAGGAAGCGCGCGAGCACGCTCGCGCCGGTGACGGCCAGCACTTGGTGCGCGGTCCACGCCGTGAACCACGTGGGATCCGCGGCGCGGCGCCCGGCCAGCAGCATGCCGAGCGCGAGTCCGCCCTGCAGGCTGACGAGCGTGCCGACGCGACGCTCGGGGCGGCGCTGCACGAGCAACGTGGCCGCGCCGGCCAGCCAGGCGATGCCGGCGCACACGCCGAGCAGGCCGATGCTGATGGCGTTCGCGGTCGGCAGCATCTCGACGCCTTCCATGCGCGCGCCGATCCACGCCGCGCCGGTCGTCTGCAACGCGACGACCGCGAGCGGCGCGGCCCACGGGCGCGCGCCCTGCAGCACGTCGGCCAGCCAGAAGTGGAACGGCGCGCCGCCCAGCATCACGAGGCCGGTCAGCATCGACAGCGGCAGCGCCACGCTCCAGAGATACGGCGCGTCGATGCCGAGGCCGAGCACGCCCCACTGTTCGAGCACGCGCGGCGTGCCGGTCACGAGCACGAGCAGGTCGGCGCCGGCCCACGACAGCGCGAGCGAAACGCCCATCACCCACAGGAGCTTCAGTGCGCACTCGTTCTGCAGCAGCTCGTCGCGGTCGCGCGCCAGGATCGCGACGACGAGCGCCACCACGAGCGCCGCGCCGGCGTGGCCGAACGGGAGGCGGCCCGTGCTGATCGCGGCGAGCGGCAGCAGCACGACGATGGGCGCGAGCGCGTACAGCAGCCCGTGGCCGCGACGATCGACCGACAGCAGCAGGGCGGCCGCCACGAGCGCGGCGAGCGCGGGGCCGTAGGCCAGCAGCTGGGCGAGCATCGTGGCGGCGTTCATCGGAGGAACGGCAGCACGAGCGCGAGCACGCTGAGGCCGACGAGGAACAGCAGGTACTCCTGCGCATCGCCGGTGTGCAGATCGCGCAGCGGCGAGATCACGGACGTGGCGAGGCGTCCGAGCGCGTCCACGATCCAGCGTTCGAGCGCGGTCACGTTGCGGAACGTGCCGCGGGCCAGTCCGCGCGCGAGCGCGCCGAAGCCGCGCGGCAACGGATCGCGCGGGCGCGGCGCGCTCTCGCTGGCGATCGCGGCCCCGGCGGTCGGCTGCACGACGTGCTTGGCGGCGCGCTTGCGCTGAGCGCGGACGGCAGCAGCGAGATCACCGAGCCGGGCCACGACGCCTCGAAGCCGAGCCACCAGCCGAGCAGCAGCGCGAGCGGCCCGAGCACGAGCGTGAGCAGCGCGCTGAAGTGGCTGAGCGTGACCGCCGCGTCGCGGCGCATCATCTGGCGGCGCTCGGGCGCCTTCACGATGCGCCGGACCGCGATCCACGCGGTGAGCGTGACCGGCACCGCAGTCAGGAAGAAGCGAACCGCGTGCGCCCCGCCGCCCGGGCCGAAGCCGACGCGGATGAGCAGCGGCCACGACAGCGCGGCCGAGCCGACCCAGCTCGCCGCGCGCCACATGCGCGGCAGCGTCGTGCCGCGCCGCGACGTGGCGCCGCGCAGCTCGCCGGCCAGCATGAACGCGCGGCCGCCGCACGCGCCGAGCCACAGCAGCAGGCTGACCTGCGGGCGCACGGCGGCGCTGGCCACGAGCAGCGCGCCGAGCGCGCTGTCGGTGATCGTGAGCCAGCGCAGCGACGCGATCCATTGGCGGCGCCCGAACGCGCGGAGCGCGGACAGCACGGCGGTCAGCAGCAGCAGCGCCTCGGCGATGCGCCGGATCTCGGGAACCGGCACCCACGCGTCGGCGTTCCGCCACAGCACGGCGAAGCCGGCCGCGGGCAGCAGCGTGGGCAGCCACGGGCGCATGACCAGCAGCGGGCCCGAGACGTCCGAGTAGGGCCGCGACAGCGGCAGCGCCGCGAGCAGCTCGAGCCCGGCCCACACCACGCCGCCCGCCTCGAGGCGCGGCAGCAGCGCGGCCGCGCCCATGTGCGCGAAGCCGGGCCACGCCGGCACCGACGCGGCGATGGCGTGCACGCCGGCCGCGAACCACAGCGCCTGCGCGGGGCGCCTCAGCCACGACCAGCGCCGCACCTGCTCCACCGCGTCGTCGGCCGCGCGCGCCCAGCACCAGAACGCGAGCGCCAGCAGTTCGAGGCCGAGCGCCGAGAACACGAGGCCGCGCGCGGCCAGCGACGCGAGCCCGAGCACGGTGAGCGTCGCGCCCTGGCGGCGCGCGTCGAATCCCTGGAGCAGGCGGCGGAGCATGTCAGTCGTGCAGGTCGTGGGCCTGGCTGACCCACACGCTGCCGGCGGCCGCGGCGCGCGCTTCGGCCAGGCGCGACGTCAGCGCCGCGGCCAGCGCGGTGCCGAGCAGCACACCCGAGGTGACATGCGGCTCGCTCGGGATCTGCGCCGAGTGCGCCGCGTTGTCGAGGAGCTGGAGCCCGAAGCCGAGCGTACCGAGCGACAGCATGGCGCGCTGCAGATGCCGGCGCAGCATGAGGTGGATGAGCCCGAGCGTCATGAGCGCGATGCCGTACGACACGGTGCGGCTCAAGGCCGGCGCCAGGTCCTGGCGCGCGATGGCGGCCACGATCAGCAGGAACAGCGCAGTGCCGAGCAGCAGTCCGACCGCGCCCGACTCGAAGCCGCCGGGCCGCGCCGACGGATCGGGCGCCGGATCCCGCTCCGCGGCCACGATGCGCGCGCCGATCGCCAGCCACAGCGCGAACCAGCCCGCGCGCAGCCACAGGCCGCCGAGCTCGACGAGCACCGGCGAGGCGATCGCCAGAAGCAGCGCCGCGAGCGCGGCCGTGCGCCGCCCCGGCAGCAGGATCGCGAGCACGAGCGCGATGGCCGGCAGCGCGAGGCGCAGCGCCTCCCACGGCTCGAGCTGGCTCCAGGCGTCGAGAAAGTGCATGCGTCGGTCCCCTTGGGGGAGGTCAGGGCGCGTCGAAGTCGCGATTCGCGGGCGCGGGCGTGCGTCCCAAGCGCCGTGCCGATGCGAGAGCCAGGTGTCCGCGGCGAGCGGCCGCCTGAGCCGGCGGTCGCCGGGCTTTCAGGGAATGTAGACGCTTTCCGCCGACTGGAGCGCCGCGAGGAAGGCTTCGGGGCTCTTCACTTCGCGCAGCGTCCGCCGCACCGATTCCTCCTTGAACAGGCGCGAGAAGTTCGCGAGCACCTTGACGTGCTGCGTGGTGGCGTTCTCGGGCGAGACGAACAGCACGAGCAGGTAGGCCGGCTGGCCGTCGTCGGATTCGAAGTCGAGGCCCTCGGGAGCGACGCCCACGGCCGCGGCCATCCGGTCGACGGAGCGGGCCTTGCCGTGAGGAATGGCAACCCCGTTGCCGATCCCGGTGCTCATCATGGCCTCGCGGCGCATGACGCGATCGAGGATCTCGCCCTTGCTGTCGAAGCCGTGCGCCGACTCGAGCAGCTCGACGAGCTCGACGAGCGCCTCGCGCTTGCTGTGCGCCTTGAGCTTGAGCGCGATGGCGTCGGGATTGAGCAGTTCGGACAGGCGCATCGGGGCGCTCCACGGGGCGAACAGGTTCATCGACAGAGACACCGAAACCTAGGGAGCGCTCGGGTGGGTGTCAAGCGCGAACGCCGCGCGCGTCGCGAAGATCGTGCAGGATGCACGGGCGCGCGACGCGCGAGCGAATGCGTGATGGCGCGCATTCGCATGCTTCGCGGCGCGGTGACTGTGATAGGATTTTTCGCGTGCGCGAGCGTGGTCCTGGAGCCCCGCTTCGCACGCCACCCCCGACACCCCCTTTGGGACTGAAGGATCAACCGAATGGGCCGCCCGGCAGGGAGGCAGGGAAGCCCCATGAAGCAGAAGACCATCGATTTTCGCGAGCTGCTCGAGCGGCTGCTGCCGATCGAAGCGCTCCCGCCGGCCGATCGCCTGAGCGTGCACCGCGCGCTCGCCACCGGCGTGGCCGGCCAGATCGAGCGCGCCGCGATGCATGCGCTGCACCAGCTCGAGCAGGCTGGCGCCGTGCGCCGCATGCCGGGCGGCGACCCGGCGGCGCCCGGCCACGTGCGCTATCAGCGCGAGGGCGCGGTCGACGTCATCACCGTGCAGATGCCCGAGTCGCAGCGCCACGCCGGCATGCTGGTGTTCGAGCGCGCCGCGCTGCCGTCGCAGGCTCCGGCCGGACTCGATCACGTGCGCAGCCTGCTGCGGCTCGACGATCCGGTGCTGCTCGCCGACCCGCGCCGGGCCGACGCGCGCGTCGCGCTGCTCGAGCAGATCCGCCAGGCCGGCCGCGCGCTCCTGGGCGCGAGCGAAGTCCACCTCGTGCTCACGAACGAGCCGGGCGCGCCCGGGGACACGCCGTTCGATCGCGAACTCGTCGAGGAGGCGCGGCGCCGGCCGGACGCGCTGTTCTACGGACCCGATCTCGCGCAGGCTCCCGCGCTGGCGGCGGAGGCCGAGCGCCGCGGCGTGCGCTCGATCGTGCTCGGCGCCATCGTGATTCCGGAGCGCGGCGCGATCGGCGCGCTCGAGGTGCTGACCCGCGAGCCCGATCCGTTCCGCCCCGAGGACCTGGCCATGATCGCGCTGCTCGCCGACTCGTGCGCCACGGCGCTCGAGCGCGCGGCGCGCATCGAGAAGCTGGTGTTCATCGATCCGTTGACGTCGGCGTACAACCGCTCGTACTTCGATCTGCAGGTCGCGAACGAGATGGCGCGCGCCCAGCGCGAGCAGACCTCGATCGCCCTGTGCATCGCCGACATCGACGAATTCAAGTCCTTCAACACGGCGTTCGGCTACGAAGCCGGCAACGAAGTGCTCGTGCAGGTCGCGAGCGCGCTCAAGCGCGGCGTGCGCCCGTTCGACACGGTGGCGCGCTGGGGCGGCGAGGAATTCGCCGTGCTGCTGACTGCGCCGGTGCAGGCCGACGACGTGGCCACCGTGTGCGAGCGCCTGCGCACGCTGGTCGAGCGCATGCCGGTGCGCATCGAGGGCCTCGACCGCCGCGCGCACCGCCTCGGCGTCACGATCAGCCTCGGCGTCGCGATGTTCCCGGACCACGCCGAGACGCCGCAGGACCTGTGGCGCGCCGCGAACCAGGCCCTGCTCCGCGCGAAGCGGCCGCCGAAGAACCAGGTCGTGTTCTTCAGCGCGCCGCGCGACGCGCGTTCCCAGGCGGGCTGAGCCGACGTTCGCCGCTCCGGCCTGACGACACGACGATGGATCGTCGACCGCGCTCGTGGTGGCCGTGGATCTACGCGCTCGTCGCCCTGATGCCGGCGACGTGGGCCGCGTTCCGCTCGAACGTGAACCCGCGCGCGCGCGTCCCCGACATGGTGACCGGGGTCGCGTATCGGCCGTACGTGTACCGCACGCTCGTGCCCCTCGCCATCCGCGGGCTCGACGCGCTCGTGCCGGCGCCGGCGCGCGCCGCCGCCGACTCGGCGGTCGCAAACTCACCGCTGCTGCGCGAGCGCCTGCGCTGGGAACCGGCGCACGCGACGTGGTTCGCGTGGAGCGTGCTGCTCGGCTGGCTGTCGCTCATCGCGTTCGCGATCGGCTTCGCGCGCCTGCTGCGCGCCGTGGCCGCGTGCGACCCGGCGCTGGCGGGCCTCGCGACCGTGGCGCCGCTCGCGGCGTGCGCGATGCTCGTGCTCGTGCCGATCCATTTCGGCTACCAGAACTTCGTGTACGACTTCGCCGAGCTGGCGCTGTTCACGCTGGCGCTCGCCGCGCTGGCGGCGTCGCGCTGGCCCGCCTACTACGCGTGCTTCGCGCTCGCGCTCGTCAACAAGGAGACGAGCCTGCTGCTGACTGGCGTGTTCGCCATCTGGCACTGGCGGCGCATGAGCGCAAGAGCGCTCGCGGCGCACGTCGCGGCCCAGTTCGCGCTCGCCGCGCTGGTGCTGGGCGCCATTCGTCTCGCATACGCGCACGCACCGGGCGAGCCGCTCGAGCACCACCTGATCCGCAATCTCACGTACCATCCGAGCCTGCGCCAGCGCCTGCACGACGCGGCGTACGTGGGCTTCTGGCTCGTCGCCCTATTCGGCGTCGCGCGCCAGCCGCGCGTCGCGCTCGGCGCCGCGCTCGTCGGAGGCGCGCTGCTCGCGACGATGCTGTTCTTCGGCTTCATCGGGGAGTACCGCGACTTCTACGAAGCGTTCGCGCTCGGGGGCCTGCTGGTGGCCGGCGCCGTCTGGGGCACGCGCCGCACGCGAGCCGCGGCCCGCGCCTAGAAGCGCGAACGCGCCGGGCTCGATCACACGAGCGCGGCGCGCGGGCGACGACGGCTTTCGCGGCTAGTGGAGGTCGCCGACCGACTTGGGCGGCACGACGTCGGTCGCGGCGGTGGCGCGGGCCAGCACGTTGCTGAGGAGCGACCAGTTGTTCGCTTCGTCGCGAGTCTTGATCGCGAAGTAGTACTGCGTCGCCGGCGTCAGGCCCGTCATCACGTAGCTCTGCACCGTGGCCGGCACGGCCGGGACCGGCTCCGTCGCGACCGAAGTCGCCGCCGCCCAGCTCACGTCGTCCGTGATGGGCTGCGTCGACCAGCGCAGGTCGTACGCGGCGGCCACGCCCACCAGACCGTCATCGCCGGGAGCGGCCCACGTCAGCGTCACCACCTGATCGGACACCATGACGCTGGCCAGCGTGGTGATCGCCGCCGGCGGCGTCACGTCGGGCTGCCCGCTGCCGAAAGGGTAGGCGCCCGCGTCCACTCCCCCGGCGCCGAGGCCGATGGCGACGGAGCCGGTGCGGATGTGCGGATCGAAGTTCGCGAACGACGTGTTCGCGAACTTGGGATCGCCGTACTTGGAGTTGACGTCGTTGCCGGTCGCGCTCGCCCAGCTCGTGCCCGGGCCCGGCGCGCTGCAGAAGCTCGACTGCCAGTAGAGCGACTGGTTCGCGGCGGTCACGCCGGACGTCGCGGCGCGAGCGAAGAACAGGTTGTTGTTCTGGGTGAAGCCGGTCGGGTAGCCGTGGAACAGCACCGCCCTGCCCGAGTAGCACGCCGCCACCGAGTCGGAATAGAACACGTTCGAGTAGAACTGGTTGCCGCCGCCGCGCGGGTCGCCCTCCAGCTTCATCGCGGCGCCCGACCACGACGCGATCGTGCAGTTGCGAATGATCGTGTTCTGGATGTCGCCGAGGATGTACAGACCATACGAGCCGCGCGAGGCGAACACGCAGTTCTCGATGAGGCAGTTGTTGAGCAGATCCTGGTTGAACGTGTAGCTCGAGGTCAGGAAGTAGCAGCCCTTCCAGTGATTGTTCACGCACTGGCCGGTCCACGCGGCGTTGCCGGCGTTCACGAGGCGGCCGCCGATCGCGAACCCGCTCTGCACGCCGCACAACATGGAATCGCGCTCGAACAGGTTGTCGTGCGACGAGTCGCGCAGCGCGAACGCGACGTAGGGACTCGCCTGATCGGCGTCGGCCTCGAAGTGCCAGGAGTTGTCGCGGAACGTGTTGAAGTACGAGTTGTAGATGTAGCGCCCGGCCAGGTCGCCGCCGTTCGCGCTCACGAAGAACTGGCTGATGCGGTTCGAGTCGACGAGGCAGTACTGGACGAAGCCGCGCACCGAGAAGCCCTTGATGCCCTGGGTGATCGTGCCGACGTCGATGACGTTCGCGCGGATCGTGTCGAACGCCGTGTTGATCACGCCCGGGGGTCCCGGCTGCCAGTTGTTCATGAGCAGCGAGACGGTGCCGCTGATCCGGTTGTTCGCGACGACGCAGTTCTTGCTGCCCGCGCTGCCGAGTCCGCCGCCGGTGGCCACGCACCACGCGATCGAGTCGTACACGGCCTTCGCCGACTCGCTCGTGTAGTACAGCGTGAAGCCACCGCTGGTGACGCCCTTGACGCTCACGTAGGCGTGTTCGATCCAGATGCCGTTCACGACGACGGAGGCCGGATTGGACAGGCTGCCGACGTAGCTGATGCGCTGGGTGATCGAGGCGCCGTTGTGTTGCGGGTTGACGGCGTCCGCGTACGTGCCCGGCGAGATGAACACGACGTCGCCGGCATTGAGCGTGGCGTTCGCCTTGGCGATCGTGCGCCAGGGCGCGGCCTGCGTGCCGGCATTGGAGTCGCTTCCCGACGTGCTGACGTAGTACGACCCGGCCAGGGCGAGGGCGGGAAGGGCCACGCCCAGCACGAAGGTCGCGATGGCGACCCGGAGGCCCTGCTGACGGCGGCGCGGCGCGCTGATCGCGACCCGGCGCGGCATTTGGAAACGCGTCATGACTCCTCGCAAGGCTGAGAGGCGATGGATGGGGAGCTGGAGTGCAGAAGGGCCGCCCGAGTTTGCAGGCGGCATGCCAGCGCGGAGGGAACCTCCGAGGCCGGCCGGCCCTGTTCAGAACCAACGCGTTACGAGACTTCTACCCCGACCACCCCCGGTCGGGTTCTCGGGAGAGACCGTAAATCTGCAATGTCTGCCGGCACCTACCGGGCGAATCGGTCAGCTTTGACGGCCGCGCGGGCACCGTAGCACGGCCGGAGGGCTCGCCCAAGCCGGCCCGGGAGGGCGCGGACCTCGCGGCGAGGCCGCCGGTCTTGACCGCGGCCTGAGGGGCGGGGACGATAGGCCATTCTGACCGTCGTCATGGGTCGTCCGAACCGGGAGGCCGTTTGAACGCGCGTTTGGCCGGTGCGCTGTACTTCGCGATGCAGCAGGCCCGGGGAGAACCCGTCCGCCAGGTGTGGCGCGAGCTCGACGCCAGCCAGTCCTGGCCGAGGCAGCGGCTGCTCGACCTCCAGTGGGAGCGGATGAAGGCGCTGTATCGCCATGCCTACGAGACGGTCCCGTTCTATCGCATGCGTTGGAGCGCGGCCGGCCTCGACGCAGGGTCGATGCGCTCGCGCGAGGACTGGGAGCGACTTCCGGCGCTCGACAAGCGCGACCTCCGCGAGCACGGCGCCACGTTGCACTCGAACCAGGCCCCGCCCGGGCTCAAGGCCACGACCTCGGGCTCCTCGGGCACGCCGATCGCGGTCCTGCGCAGCCATCGCTCGTGGGCGCACGCTCACGCGAACGTGTTTCGCGGCTGGGCGTGGCACGGGATCCGGGTCGGCGACCCTTACGCGTACCTGTGGGGCCTGGCGCTCGACGCCTCGGGGCGACGGCAGGCCGGCTGGCGCGATTGGGTGTTCAATCGCGAGCGACTGTCCGCTTTCGAGATCACGCCGGAGCGCGTCCGCACGTACTACGCGCGCCTGCTCGCGCGACGCCCGCGCTTTGCGTTCGGCTATCCGTCGGCCGTCACGCACTTCGCCGAGGAGGTCGCCGCGCTCGGCCTCGACGGGCGCGCGCTCGGCATGCGCGCCGTCATCACCACCGCCGAGGTGCTGCGCCCCGAGCAGCGCGAGCGTCTCGCCGACACGTTCGGGTGCCGCGTCGTCGACAGTTACGGATGCGCCGAGGCCGGCGTGGCCGGCTTCGAGTGCGAGCACGGCGGCATGCACGTGCCCGTCGAGTCGGTCGTGGTCGATCGCGCGGCTGCCGAGGACGGGCGCGAGGAACTGCTGCTCACCGATCTCTTCAACTTCAGCGAGCCGGTGATCCGCTACCGCGTCGGCGACTTCGTGGCGCCGGCACCCGAGTCGTGCGCGTGCGGCCGCGCCCTGCCCCTGCTCGGGGCGATCGAGGGCCGCGCCGGGGACTTCCTCACGCTGCCGGACGGCCGCCGCATCAACGGACTGCTCCCCTATTACATCTTTCGACCGCACGCGAAGAGCGGCGAAGTGCGCGAATACCAGTTCGTCGAGTTCCCGGACGGCCGCATCGAATTGCGCGTCGTGCCGGGCGAAGCCTGGAGCGACGCGGCCCGCGGCCAGATCGAGGCCGAGGTGACGGCTGGCCTCGGGCTGCCGATCGCGCTCGTTCCGGTCGAGCGCATTCAGCGCGTGGGCCGCGGCAAGCATCGCGACTTCGTGAAGGCGGCCGACGTCGGCGCGTAGACGCCCCCGCAGGCACGGTCTACGATGCGCGGGATCGAGACGAGAGCGGGCGCCGCCCGCGCCCTCGAGGTCGCGGCCTTCCCCTGACGGGACATCCATGCTCTCCAAGCCCCAGACGCCCGACGACCGAGTGACCCTGCTGCGCGACGTGTCGGTCATCGCCGGGGCGTTCCTCGTGGTCGTCGTCTCGCTGACCGCGGTCACCGGCCTGTCGATGCGCATGCAGTCCGCGGTGCGCGCCTACGTGAACGGCGAAGGGCTGTGGTCGAAGGGGCAGAAGGACGCGCTCCACGCCCTCGTCCGCTACGCGGACCATGGCGACGAGGCCGACTGGGCGCAGTTCGAGGCCGAGATCGCCGTGCCGCTCGGCGATCACGCGGCGCGGCTCGAACTCGAGAAGCCGAGGCCCGACCGGGAAGTCGTGCGCCGCGGATTCGTCGCCGGACGCAACGATCCGCGCGACGTCGACGACATGGCGATGCTGTTCCGGAACTACCGGCACACGGCGGTGATGTCGCGGGCCATCGCGATCTGGACGCGCGGCGATGAGGAAATCGCGGAGCAGGTGCGGCTCGCGACCGCGTTGCGCCGCGAGATCACGTCGGGCCATCCGCGGCCGCAGGCGGTGCGCGACATCCTCGACGAGCTCGACGCGCTGAACGTGCGGGTCAGCGCGCTGGAGCGGGATTTCTCGTCGACCCTGGGCGCCGGCGCGCGCTGGGTGCGCGGTCTGTTCGCCCTGCTCTCGTGGATCGCCGCCGGGCTGCTCATGCTCATCGCCACCTCGTTCTCGTGGATCATGCTCGGACGCATGCGCCGCGCCGACCTCGCGCTGCGCGACAGCGAACAGCGCTACCGCACGCTCGTCGACAACCTGCGCGAAGTCATCTTCCAGACCGACGCACACCTGCGCTGGACGTTCCTCAATCCCGCGTGGCAGGAGATCACCGGGCGCGACGTCGAGGCGTGCCTGGAGCAACCGCTCATCGACCACGTGCATCCCGAGGATCGCGACGCCGCGCGCCTCGCGTTCGCGTCGCTGCTCGGGCGGGAGCGCGACGACTGCCGCTTCGAGCTGCGCTTTCTGACGAAGGACGGCAGCGTGCGGTGGATGCAGGCGCACGCCCGGCTCGTACCCGGCGACGGCGGCGTCCCGGCGGGACTCGCCGGCAGCCTCGTCGACATCACGGAGCGTCACGCCGCCGAAGAGGCGCTGCGCGCGAGCGAGGAGCAGCTCCGCCAGTCGCAGAAGATGGAAGCGATCGGCCAGCTCGCGGGCGGCATCGCGCACGACTTCAACAACCTGCTGACCGGCATCCTCGGCTACGGCAGCCAGCTCGTGAAGGGTCTGCCCGAAGGCCACGTGCAGCGCGCCGAGGCCGAGGAGATCGTGCACGCCGCCGAGGCCGCGGCCGGGCTCACGCGCCAGCTGCTCGCGTTCAGTCGGCGCCAGCTGCTGGCGCCCCAGGTGCTCGACCTGAACGGCGTCGTCGGCGGGATGCAGGGCATGCTGCGCCGCGTGATCGGCGAGGACATCCACCTCGTGACCGTGCAGGGCCAGGACTTGGGCCACGTGCGCGCCGACCGCGGGCAGATCGAGCAGGTCATCCTCAACCTGGCGGTGAACGCGCGCGACGCGATGCCGCAGGGCGGCGACCTCGTGCTCGAGACCGCGAACGTCGACCTCGACGCCGCGTACGCGCAGGAACGCCCGCCGCTCGTCCCCGGCGCCTACGTCCGGCTGACGGTGCGCGACACCGGCGTCGGCATGGAGGAGGACACGGCGCGGCGCGCGTTCGAGCCGTTCTTCACGACGAAGGCCATGGGCCAGGGCACGGGGCTCGGGCTGTCGACGGTGCACGGCATCGTGCTGCAGAGCGGCGGACACATCGAGATCCAGACCGCGCGCGGCACGGGCACCGCGATCCGCATCGATCTGCCGCGCGTGAACCAGGCCGTGACCACCGAGGCGCACGACGCGCCCGCACCGCACGAGACGCGCGGCACCGAGACCGTGCTGCTCGCCGAGGACGAGCCCGTCGTGCGCCGCCTGGCCGGGGACACGCTGCGCGGCCTCGGCTACACCGTGCTCGAGTCACGCGACGGCG
>Ga0310810_10004801_pt1 | contig 15020 bp, 11 predicted proteins | sample NCmetagenome_FD_207641 | JGI IMG/M metagenome (GOLD analysis project Ga0310810, IMG submission 207641) | Soil microbial communities from experimental microcosm in Duke University, North Carolina, United States - NC | ecosystem: Engineered > Artificial ecosystem > Soil microcosm > Unclassified ...
AAGTCCATCAAGCACCACGCCGAGGATCGCGGCGAGGCACGAAATTCGACCGGAGTCAGCGTGCCGTCATGACGGCGATCGAGCCGGTCGCGGGGGCGGCGGGCTCACCTCCCGCCCCCGAGGCTCGCGAGCGCCTCGCAGCCATCGATGTGGGTTCGAACTCGATCCGGCTACTCGTAGCGGAATACGACCCGCAGAGCGGGATCTCCGTCATCGACGAAGTGAAGGACCAGCCTCGCCTGGCACAGGGCCTCACGGCCACCGGGCGGCTGGACGAGCGCGCGATGGCACGTGCGCTGGCTACACTCGCCCGCATGCGAGAGGTCTGCCGTCGCCGCGGAGTCCGGCGGATCGCCGCAGTCGCGACTGCGGCCGTTCGCGAGGCCCAGAACGGCGAGGCGTTCGTCCAGCGGGTCCGGGAAGAGCTCGACATTCCACTTCGTATCATCGACGCCGAGACCGAAGCCGCTCTCAGCTACCGCTCCGTCGCTCACCACTTCCGGGTGGTGGGCGCCCGGACTCTGGTCGCCGACATCGGCGGCGGCAGCCTCGAGCTGATTGGAGCGGTGGACGGCCTGGTGGAGCTGACCCGCTCGCTGCCCCTGGGCGCCGTTCGCCTCACCGAGACCTATCTGCTCGGAAAGCGCGATGCTCGCCGCGAGGTGACGTCGCTGCGGGCCCAGATCCGCCGGCAGCTCAAGCGGGGATTCCGGGTGCGCGAGTGGACCGCAGCCACGGTGATCGGGTCGGGGGGCACGTTCACGACCCTGGGCCGAATGGCGACCGCCCGCCGGGGGCTTCCGCTACCCGACACGGTGCACGGGGTGAGTGTGGCGACCGCCGAAGTGGAAACGCTGCTCGAATGGCTGGCCAGCAAGACTCCCGAGCAACGGCGAATGGTGGCGGGGCTCAACCCCCAGCGTGCCGACATCATCCTCGCAGGGCTCGCCGTCACGGCCGAGCTGCTGGAGCTGCTGAGCGCGCCCACGGTCACGGTGAGCGCCTTCGGGCTTCGCGAAGGAATTCTGCTCGAGATGGTGGACGCACACGCGCCGTTGGCGCCGCGCGACCCGTTGCGGCTGATGCGCGAGTTCGTCGAGCGGTGCCAGGGAGACCGCCGCCACGTCGAGCACGTTCGGGTGCTCGCCCGCCAGCTATTCGATTCGCTGAGCGACCCGCTGGGGGCTGGCCCCGAAGAATGGCCTATTCTGGAGGCGGCGAGCCTGCTCCACGATGTCGGCCAGCTGGTCAGCTATCGCAAGCATCACCGGCACAGCTATCAGCTGATCATGCACGCGGAGCGGCTCGACCTTTCGGCCCGGGATCGCGCTCTGGTAGCGCTGGTGAGCCGATACCACCGGAAGAAGGGGCCGAGTCGAAAGCACCCGGAGTTCGCGGCGCTCAATGCGGGAGATCAGGGTGTTGTCCGTCGGATGAGCGCCCTGCTCAGAGTCGCGGACGGGCTCGATCGGGGCCACACCTCCAACGTGGACCGGGTCAAGGTCGGTCTTGCCCCGGAGGAAGTCGTGATCGAGGTGGCACCCCGCGTGGCCGGAGCCGATCTCTCCCTCGAGTGCTGGGGTGCGGAGCGCAAGTCGGACGTGCTCGCCAAACTTATGCAGCGCGATGTCATCATTCGGGCGGCAGCCTAGCCGGCACGAAATCGGGCCCAGTCGATCTTGAGCTTCCTCATCCGCGCACGCAGCGTGTGCGGATTCACCTCGAGCAGCGCCGCCGCACCACGACTCCCCTCCACCCGCCCAGCCGTGGCGCGGAGCGCCTGAACGATGTGCCGTCGTATCGCGTCGTCGAGTGGTACGATGTCCTCCGGCGGAGCCGGGGCGACGGGCGCGGCCGGGTCGGCGGGTTCTGGTGGCCCTCCTAGGGCGCGGCGGATGTCGAGCGTCTTCCCGTCTCCGAGAATGGCGGCCCGCTCAATCACCGTAGCTACCTCGCGAACGTTGCCCGGCCAGGGATACTCCACCAGCAGCTCGATGTCGTGCTGCGTCGGCGCCAGCGGATGGCCGCTGAGGCGCATGCCGGCTCGCCAGGCGAAGTGAGCGGCGAGCGCCGGCAAATCCTCCAACCGGTCACGCAGCGCTGGGAGACGGATCGGGAACACCCCGATGCGATACCACAGATCTTCGCGAAAGCTCCCGTCGGCCACCCGCTCCCGAAGGTCGCGATGGGTCGCCGCGACGATCCGCACGTCCACCTGCAGGGTCCGCTGGCCGCCGACCCTCTCGTAGGTGCCGTCCTGCAGGATCCGGAGAAGCCGGACCTGTGCGTCGAGCGGAAGTTCGGCGACCTCGTCCAGGAAGAGCGTGCCGCCGTCCGCGCGCTCGAACCAGCCCTTTCGCTCCGCCACTGCGCCGGTGAAGCTTCCCCGCACGTGGCCGAACAGCTCCGAATCGATCAGGCCCGGAGGAATCGCGCCGCAGTTCACGCGCACCACCGGGCCGCCGGCGCGGCGGGAACGGGCGTGAATGGCGCGGGCGATGACCTCCTTGCCGGTACCGGTCTCGCCCAGCAGCAACACCGGCGCATCGGTCGGGGCCACCTGCTCGACCCGTTCCATCACCTGCCGCAGCCCGGCGTCGGCTCCGACGATCGTGTCGGCGATCGTGTCCCGTTCCAGGCGTGACAGGAGAGCCCGCCGATCGGCTTCCGAAGCCTCCCGCAAACGAACCAGCTCGTGCCAACGCGCATCGTTGACCAGCGCCACGGCGCAGGGCTCGAGCAGGCGACGCAACAGCGCTTCGTGATCAGCCGTGAACTGTCGGGGCGAAGCAACCGCCGCGACCAGCAGTCCGATGGGCCGTTCGTCGTCCAGGAGCGGCCCTGCAATCACGTCGGCCCAAATCCCTCGCGGCGCGATCATCTGCCCCAGCGGATGCTTCGAGGCAGGGCCGCAGCGGAGGACCGCCCCGCGGCGGGCCCATCGAAGCAACTCGTCCAGCTGTTGGGCGGTGCATTCGGTGCGCTCAACCGAGGCCCCGCCCTCGCGTTCGCCCCGGCCGGAAGGCACGGTTTCGATCCGACGGCGCTCGGGATCGACCCGCCGCACCACCAGCAGATCAGCGGGGATGCGGGGTCCAACCAGCTCAGCAATGCGTTCGAAAGCGTCTTCCACGGCGAGGTGGCGGCAGGCTTCCCGCCAGACATCGAGCAGCAGTTCCATCGGGCTTCTCGGGAATCTGGTGCCTGTACTATATAACGGGCACAAGGCAGAGGCCATCAAATAAGACAGAAAGCCCTATCCTATTTGACGGCCCCGCCGCAACACTGCCTCGGTCCTTTGGCCGTAACTCGCTTCCCGACAAAGCCATAGAAGATGACCACCGGCAGGCATGTCCCCTGCCACTTGTCATCGCGTCGCCCTGCGCGCGAGATCTCATGGCAAGCCCAGCATACCACGCCGAGGAACGTCAACAGGACGCGCACCCGGCGCTCGACAACCCCGATCTCGTTGTCCTCTCATCCGAGCCCCTGTGCGCAGAGGCAGCGCCCGCCGGACTGGTGGCACGCCTGACTTCTCCCGCCGGCTTCTTCGTTCGCACCAACTTCTCGGTACCGAACCTCGATCCCGTGACCCACCGGATCGACGTGGGCGGTGCGGTCGCGCGCGCGCTCACGGTTTCCATGCGAGAGCTGCGCAACTTCGGTCTCACCACCATCGAGGCCACCGTCGAATGCGCGGGCAACGGGCGCGGCGCGCTCGATCGTCCCGTGCCGGGAGAGCCGTGGCGCCATGGAGCCGTGAGCACGGCTCGCTGGACCGGCGTGCCGTTGGCCCGGCTGCTCGACCGCGCGGGGCTGTTGCGGAGCGCGTGTGAGATTCTGATCGAAGGCGCCGACTCCGGTCGACCCGCCGGCACGGCAGCCCCACTGCACTTCGCCCGCGCTCTTCCGCGGGCGCAGGCGCTGGCGCCGGAAACCCTGCTCGTGCTGGACATGAACGGCGCGCCGCTCACGCCCCTGCACGGCGCCCCGGTACGGCTGCTCGTGCCGGGATGGTACGGAATGGCAAGCGTCAAATGGGTGGCCCGCATCGTCGCACTGCCGGAACCTTACCGGGGCTACTTCCAAACTCGCCGCTACATCTACGAGACGCCGGGGAAAGAGGGCGTCGTCGAGCCCGTCCAACGGATGCGGGTGAAGTCGCTGATCACGAACCCGCTGGATGGAAGCACTATCGCGAAGGGCCCGGCAATGGTCCGCGGCTGGGCCTGGTCTGGAACCGGCATCGTCACGCGGGTAGAGGTCGCGGTCGGAAATGGACCGTGGCAGGTGGCCCGATTGCTGGGCCAGCCTGATCCCTTCGCATGGCGTGGGTTCGAGCTCGAGTGGCGGGCAACGCCCGGGCGTCAGACGCTGCGTTCACGGGCGACCGACGCCTCGGGCGCGGTTCAGCGGGACGTCGCGGAGCCCAATCGCCTCGGATACGGCAACAACGCGATTCGCACATCCACGGTCGAGGTGGCGCCATGAGTATCCATGTCGAGCACCTCAGCAAGCGGTTCGGCGAACATACAGCGGTAGACGACGTCTCTTTCGAGGTGGAGACCGGCGAGCTGGTCGCGTTGCTGGGGCCGTCGGGCGGCGGCAAGAGCACCATCCTGCGCATCATCGCGGGTCTCGAGCCGGCCGACCAGGGGACGGTTCGCTTCGATGGGGCCGAGGTGGACCACCTCAGGGCTCGCGATCGGCGAGTTGGCTTCGTATTTCAGCACTACGCGCTGTTCCGTCACCTGAGCGTCTGGGAGAACGTCGCGTTCGGTCTTCGGGTACAGAAGGCCCCGCGCCAGGAGGCCGACGCACGCGTCGGTGAATTGCTCAAGCTGGTGGGTTTGGATTCCCTGGGTAACAGGCGGCCCGCGCAACTCTCCGGTGGCCAGCGGCAACGTGTCGCGCTGGCCCGCGCGCTGGCGCCGAGACCCCGCCTCCTGCTGTTGGACGAGCCTTTCGCGGCGGTGGATGCCAAGGTGCGCCAGGAACTCCGACAATGGCTGCGGCGGCTGCACGACGAGATGCACGTCACGAGCATCTTCGTCACCCACGATCAGGAGGAAGCGTTCGCCATCGCCGATCGGGTGCTCGTCATCAACCGGGGCCGGCTGGAGCAGGCCGGCAGCGCCTTGGAGATCATGGACGAGCCCGCGACGGAGTTCGTCGCGCGATTCGTCGGCGAGGTGAACGTCCTCGATGGACTGGCCCGCGAAGGCAAAGTGGCGATCGGAGCGCTGGCCGTGCCGGTGGAGCACGCCGCGACGGGCGGCCCGGTCCGCGTGGTGATCCGCTCTTACGATCTCAAGTTCTGGCGGTCGCCCAACGGACTCGCGACCGTGCAGCGGGTGCAGACGCTCGGCGACCGGGTCAAAGTAGAAGCGACCATCGACGGCGGCGGCCCACTGTTCGCCCACTTTCCCCGCCGAAGCAGCCTGCTGCATGGCATCGAGCCGGGCTGCCGCATCTCGGTCGAGGTGACCCGAGCCCGGGCCTACTCCGCTTAGTCTGACGCGTCCGTACCCAGCGCGCGAGCCAGCAGGGTCGCAAGCTGTCGCGTCAGGGGACCAGGGCTTCCGCTCGCCACCGGACAACCATCGAGCGTCACCACCGGCAGCACGTCCGACGTCGTCCCGGTCAGGAAGACCTCTTCTGCCCGGCCCAGCTCCTGAATCGTGACCGCGTCTTCGCTCACCGGCAGTCCGGCTTTCACGATCAACTCCAGCAGCACTTCACGGGTGACGCCAGGGAGAATGAGCCGGCCGATCGGGTGCGTGCGCAGGGTCCCATCGACCACCGCAAACACGTTGCTCCGAGTCGCCTCGGTGATCCGACCGTCACGCACGAGAATCGCCTCGAACGCGCCGGCCTGGCTTGCTTGTTGGGCGGCGAGAACGTTCGCGAGCAGGTTCACTGATTTGATGTCGCAGCGGGACCAGCGGAGGTCCGGCGCCGTAATGGCGGCAACGCCACGCTGTGCCTGCTCCAGCCTCGCCTCGAACGGGGCGACCGTCATGAGCACCGTCGGCGGCACAGGGCGGGCCGGGAACGCATGCTGGCGATATGCCGCCGCGCCCCGACTCACCTGGAGATAGATCAGCGCCTGCCGTTGCTCTAGGCGGTTCCTTCGGAGGAGGTCGATCGCGATGCCAAGCAGATCGAGCTTGAGGATCGGTAGAGCGATCTCGCCCAGGCTTCGGGTCAACCGATTGAGATGCCGCTCGGGCTCGATGAATCGCCCCGGCATGGACCGGAATACCTCGTAAACGGCGTCACCGAAGAGAAAGCCGCGGTCGTCGATCGAGACGGTGGCTTGCGAACGGGGCAGAAGCCTTCCGTTCAGGAAAACGATATCGCTCATCTGGTCACACTTGGTTGGGCGTCGAGGATTTCGCTCAGCGGCGGTGCCCCGGGCCCGATAATCGGCTTCAGGCCTGACAGGCTCGAGAGGCCGATGCGGCTTGCCCCGGCCGCGATCATGGCGACGGCCTGCTCCGCCGTTCGAATGCCACCCGACGCTTTCACGCCGATGACCGCACCAACAGCATCCCTCATCCGGCGCACCGCTTCCACCGTCGCGCCGCCAGCGGGATGAAATCCGGTCGACGTCTTGACGAATCGGGCGCCTCCGCCCACTGCGACGGCGCAGGCCCGAACCAGCTCGGCTGAGTCCAGAACAGCGCTTTCGACGATCACCTTGACCAGGGCGCCGCGGGCGGCGCCCACGACCAGCGCGACATCGTCGGTCACAGCGCGCCAATCGCCGGCCTTGGCACGCCCTAGCGCGAGTACCATATCCAGCTCGGTTGCACCATCCGCCACGGCGCCGGCCGCCTCGGCGGCCTTGGCGGTACTGGCCCCGGCACCGAGGGGGAAACCGACCACCGCAGCCACCCGGATTCCGGTCCCGCGCAGTCGCTCAACGCAGGTCGAGACCCACGCTCCGTTCACGCACACGGCACAGGTAGAAGCCGCAGCTGCCTCGTCACACAACCGCAGCACGTCGTCCCACGTCGCTTCAGGTCGGAGTAGCGTGTAGTCCAGCAGATGGCCGATGCCGGGGCGCCCTCCAGTACCGGCATCGAGCCAGGAGGGAAGTCGCGGGTTCACCAGGCGCCGGCGTAGGTGCGAGCCAGCCGCCGATGCTCGGCCACGTAGACGGGGTTCTTGAACAGCGGCACCAGCAACGCTCCTCCCAGGAATCCACCTACGTGAGCCCAGAACGCCACGCCGCCTTCGGCACGAAGGGACGTCGTTCCACCAAGCAGCTGGATCAGGAACCAGTAACCGAGCATCACATAGGCTGGGACGACAATTCGGGTAACGAATATCACCAGCACCACGAGCATGTGTACCTGAACGCGCGGGTACAGAATGACGTACGCACCCATAACGCCGCTGATCGCGCCGGACGCCCCGACCATGGGCACCGCGCTGTTGGGCGAGAGAAAGGTTTGCGTGCCTGCCGCAGCCAGACCGCACAGCAGGTAGAACGCGAGATACCGGGCCCGCCCCATCGAATCCTCGACGTTGTTTCCGAACAACCAGAGGAACCACATGTTGCCGATGAGGTGGAACCAGCCTCCATGCAGGAACATGGAGCTGAGCGGCGTAATCCAGGTCGGCCCATGGCCGAGAATGCAAGTCGTGTAAGGGCCCAGCCGCACTTCCGCGCCTACCGGGAGGCGGCGCAGAAACTCGCCCGGGATGAGGCCCAGCTCGCATACCGACCGGGTCAGTTGCGGGTCGGTTCCCATGCCCTGGATGAACACCCACGTAGCCACGTTGAGTACGATCAGGCTCACCGTGATGACCGGTGTGCGGAGCGTGGGGTTGTCGTCGCGGTAGGGGAACATGCCCAATTATATGCGGCAGGGTGACGGGCAGCGCCAAAGCGGCGGCGACGGACTTAGCGGCCGATCCAACGGCGGGCCTTTGGTGAATGCTGCTGCCATTTCGCTGCCAAAACGGCAGCTTTCCCGGGTACGCCGTTTGCCCCCTGCCCCACGGTCTCGCCTCATAACCAGCAGCACGGCTTACCAGAGGCGACCCGACATTTCAACTGAACGGAGCAATCATGGCGTCAAAAATCATCGGCATCGACCTGGGTACGACCAACTCGGTCGTCGCAGTGATGGAAGGGGGCGATCCCGTCGTTATCCCGAACGCCGAAGGCGGGCGGACGACGCCTTCGGTGGTTGCCTTCACCAAGGACGGTGAGCGGCTGGTGGGCCAGGTCGCCAAGCGTCAGGCAGTCACCAACCCCAAGCAGACCATCTTCTCCATCAAGCGGTTCATGGGCCGCCGGATCAACGAGGTAACCGAAGAGGCGAAGCGGGTTCCCTACAAGGTCGTGCAGGGCCCCAACGGGCTGGCCGCGGTGGAGATCGCGGGAAAGACCTACACGCCGCCCGAGATCTCGGCCATGATCCTCCAGAAAATGAAGCAGACCGCCGAGGACTATCTGGGCCACACGGTCGAGAAGGCCGTCATCACCGTACCGGCGTACTTCAACGACGCGCAGCGTCAGGCCACCAAGGATGCCGGCAAGATCGCCGGGCTGGACGTTGTCCGGATCATCAACGAGCCGACGGCGTCGGCGCTGGCCTACGGTCTCGATAAGAAGAAGGAAGAGAAAGTCGCGGTGTACGACCTGGGCGGCGGCACCTACGACATCTCCATCCTGGAGCTGGCGGAGGGCGTGTTCGAGGTCAAGAGCACCAACGGCGACACTCACCTCGGCGGCGACGATTTCGACCAGCGGGTAATCGACTGGCTGGTTTCCGAGTTCAAACGCGATCAGGGCATCGATCTGTCCAAGGACCCGATGGCGCTCCAGCGGCTCAAGGAAGCCGCCGAGAAGGCCAAGATGGAACTGTCCACCGTGATGCAGACGGAGATCAACCTGCCCTTTATCACAGCGGACCAGAGCGGGCCCAAGCACCTGAACTACTCGCTGACCCGCGCCAAGCTGGAGCAGCTGGTGGACGACCTGGTGCAGCGGACCATCAAGCCGATGGAGCAGGCCCTCAAGGACGCCGGCATCAAGCCGTCCGATATCGACGAGGTGATCCTGGTGGGCGGCCAGACCCGCATGCCAAAGGTGCAGGAGATCGTGAAGAACTTCTTCGGGAAGGAGCCCCACAAGGGCGTGAACCCCGATGAGGTGGTTGCGATCGGCGCCGCCATTCAGGGCGGCGTGCTGGGTGGCGAGGTGAAGGACGTCCTCCTGCTCGACGTGACCCCGCTCTCCCTCGGCATCGAGACGCTCGGCGGCGTGACCACGGTGCTCATCCCCAGGAACACCACGATCCCGACCAAGAAGTCGGAGGTGTTCTCGACCGCGGAGGACAACCAGACCACGGTGGAGATCCACGTGCTCCAGGGTGAGCGGCAGATGGCGGTGGACAACCGTACCATCGGCAAGTTCCAGCTGACCGGTATTCCGCCGGCTCCGCGGGGCATGCCGCAGGTCGAAGTGACCTTCGACATCGATGCCAACGGCATCCTGCACGTCTCGGCCAAGGACAAGGCCACCGGCAAGGAGCAGAAGATCCGGATCGAAGCCTCGAGCGGGCTGAGCGATTCCGAGATCGACAAGATGGTGAAGCAGGCCGAGCAGCACGCGGCCGACGACAAGCAGCGCCGGGAGGAGATCGAGGCCCGTAACCAGCTGGACGGCCTGGTGTACAAGGTCGAGAAGGACAGCAAGGAGTGGGTGGACCGTCTGCCCGCCGATGCCAAGTCACGGCTCGACGCGGCGGTGGAGGCCGGTAAGGCTGCACTCCGCACCGGCGAATCTGCAGGTATCCGTAAGGCGCTCGACGAGCTGAACGCGGCGTACTCCGCTGCTGGAGCTTCGCTCTACCAGCAGGCCCAAGCCCAGGGCAGTCCGGGTGGAGACCAGGGCGGCCCGCAGGCCGGGCCCACCGCTGAGCCTCCCGGCAAGGAAAAGGAAGATGTGGTCGAGGCGGACTACGAGATCGTAGACGAGGGCAAGAAGTAAACGGGAGGGGCGGAGGAGTTGGGGGCCGCCTCCGCCCGAAACCTTCCCGCGAAATCCCGAGTATCTTACACAGCAGCTCACCAAGGACTTCGAGATGTCCTCTCGTTCGTTGAATTGGCTCAAGTTCGGCGGGCTCGTCGCCCTGGCGTTTGCCCTGGGGCTTCTCTTCGCGGGCCTGTTGGATCTGCCCAGCCGATCCTCCGCGCAGGAAGCGCAGGTCGCCTCGGCGATACCCGCCGTGCCCGCGCCGACTATTCCGGCCGCCAAACCGCTGGTCGATCTGAGCGACGCGTTTTCCGCGGTAGCGGATCATGTGCGGCCGAGCGTCGTCTACATCCGGGCCCAGCATACGGAACGCCCCAACCAACGCCGGCTCCCGCCCGGAATGGAGCGGTTCTTTCCACGCTTCGGCCCTAATCGGCCGGAGCTCGAGCAGGGCAGTGGATCGGGGTTCGTTGTTTCGGCCGACGGATACATCCTGAGCAACAACCACGTGGTTGAGGGGGCGGAGACGGTCATCGTCCGCCTGCTGGACCGCCGCGAGTTCCGGGCGAAGGTGGTCGGCACCGACCCCAACACTGACGTCGCGCTGCTCAAGATCGACGCCAAGGGACTACCACCCGTCGCCCTCGGCAACAGCGATGATGCCCGCGTAGGCAGCTGGGTCCTCGCGATCGGCAACCCGCTGGGCGAAGGTCTCACGTTTACGGTGACGTCCGGAATCGTGAGCGCCAAGGGCCGAGCGCTCAGCACCCTGCCCGGGCGCGGCGCCGGCAGCATCCAGGATTTCATCCAGACGGATGCAGCGATCAATCCGGGTAATTCAGGCGGTCCGCTGGTAAACGTTCGGGGCGAGGTAATCGGGGTCAATTCCGCGATCGCGAGCGAAACCGGGTTCTACTCCGGGTACGGCTTCGCCATCCCCATCAATCTGGCCCGCACCGTGATGAACCAGCTGATCGTGGACGGTAAAGTGCACCGCGCTGCGCTTGGTGTCTCGATCCAGGACGTATCCCTGAACGACGCGCAGTACGTCGGCCTGCCCGAGATCAGCGGCGTCGTGGTCAAGGACATCCCCAGCGACGACTCGCCGGCCAAGAAGGCGGGCATCGAGCCGGGAGACATCATCGTCGCCATCGATGGGAAGCCGGTGGGTTACGTAGGCCAGTTGCAGCAGCAGGTTGGGTTCCGTAAGCCGGGCGACGTGGTGAAGGTCGAGGTGGCGCGGAAGGGGGGCGTGCGGAAGACCTTCCAGGTCAAGTTGCAGCCGCTGCAAGACACCCCACAGCTGGCCGCCAACTCCGATTCGGGCGGCGGCAACGACAACGCCGGCACGACCGGCAGCGCGGTCATGCGCCGGATGGGTATCAGTGTCCAGCCGGTGACGGCTCAGATCGCTCAGCAGCTGCAGTTGCCCGTTGACGCGCGTGGCTTGCTGGTCACCGACGTCACCCCGGGAGGGCCGTCCTGGGATGGCGTGCTCGACGAAAGCCGGGGCGGCCCGGACATCATCGTGGCCGTCGAAGGCAAGCCGGTGAAAACGGAGGCCGATCTGCGCGCCGTGCTGAAGGAGCAGGAGCCCGGCGCCGTGGTGACGCTGCGGCTGTATAACCCAAGACTGGGCCGGCGCATCGAGCGCGTAAAGCTCGCCGATACGCCCTGAACCCTGGCTCGTCGCGAGCGACCGGCGGACCTTCCGGCATGAGCGGGAGGTCCGCCATATTTCATCCCTCCTCAGCTGGTAGAGCCGTGTCGTGACCGACTTCGTCAAGCGCACCGACGTCGCGCTGGCTGGCGCCCATACGCTTCCGGGCCGCTATTTCACGTCGCCCGAGATTTTTGCTCTCGAAACGGAGAAGATCTTTCTGCAGCGCTGGCTTTGCGTCGGGCGGGAGAGTCAGATCGCCCGCCCCGGCGACTATTTCCTCCAGCAAGTGGGTAGCGAAAGCATCATCATCCTGCGCGACCGGTCCGACCGCGTCAGAGCGTTCTACAACGTCTGCCGCCACCGCGGCACCCGCTTGTGCGAAGAGCACCAGGGGCAGTTCGCCGGAACGATCCAGTGCCCCTACCACGCGTGGACCTATTCCCTGGACGGCCGCCTGATCGGGGCGCCGTCGGCCGACACGATCGAAGACTTCGACAAGGCCGAATGGCCCTTGCACAGCGTTGCCATCGCCGCCTGGGAAGGCTTCCTGTTCATCAACCTGGCCGACGAGCCGGAGCCGTTCAACGAGGCGTATGCTCCCCTGATGGGACGCTTCAGCCGGTTCAATCTTCCGGCCCTCAAGTCGCACCGCCGAATCGGCTACGAGCTGGCTTGCAACTGGAAGTTCGTGGTGCAGAACTATTCGGAGTGCTACCACTGTCCGTTAGTGCACCCCGCGCTGGTGAAGCTGTCGCCGCCTACCAGCGGCGAGAACGATCTCTATCGCGGCCCGTTTCTCGGCGGCTACATGGAACTCGTCGACTCGAGCGAGAGCCTGACGATGAGCGGTCGCACCTGCGGCGCCATGGTGGGCGATCTGCCGGAAGAGGATCTGAAGCGGGTCTACTACTACTCGCTGTTTCCGAACATGCTTCTCAGTCTGCATCCCGACTACATCATGTACCACACGATCTGGCCCAGGTCGGCCGGCAAGACGCTGGTCACGTGCGAGTGGCTCTTCCATCCGGACACGCTGACGAACCCCAGCTTCAGGCCGGACGACGGTGTCGAGTTCTGGGATCTGACCAATCGCCAGGACTGGCACGTGTGCGAGCTGAGCCATGCCGGGGTTCAGTCCAAGAGCTACACGCCGGGGCCGTATTCCCGCCGTGAGGGGTTGTCGGCGGCGTTCGATCAGGAAGTTCTGCACGCGCTCGGCCACAGTCCCGAGTGGTGAGACAGGCCCGCGACGGCTCACTCACTCCGCCGCGTTGACGTCGCCGGTTTCAGCTGGCGGTCGAACCAGTCCGCATACCGGATCAGGCGGTCCCTCACGAAGCTCGGTCGGCTGAGGCGTGGGAGGGGGAGCCATGCCAGGAGAGGACGGCGACCCTAGAAAAGCAATCGACGCAGATCGCTCGGCCGCGGGGAGGCGACTCACTCGCCTCAACCGCGGCCGCCGCTTTCCCGAGGTTGTTCAGCCTCACTCGAGTCGCGCCTTGCCCTAAACTACTTGGCACTGTAGAGTTCTTTGCACACACCAACAGGCCCCTACGGAGACCCCGCCCCCGTGCCCGCCCCTGTCCCCCCGTCTGCCGCCTCAGCACCGATCAGCTCCGAGCGCTGGCTCGATCGCTTCCGGGTCAACGCCACTACGCCCGACAGGATCCCCTGGACCGATCTTCCAACCCTGTCGCCTGCCGAGCGGAAGGCGGTCACCGAGTCGATCCGCGAGTTCCAGTTGGGAGAGAGTTCGGAAGGCAGGCACCTGCAGTCGGCTGCGGATCGCTACGCGCTCACCACCGGCGATGCCGCGTATGCGACCACCATTCGCCTCTTCATTCGCGAAGAGCAGCGGCACGCCGCGTACCTCGCGCGATTTCTCGGAGCGGAAGGAGTCATGCTCAAGACTCGGACCTGGGCTGACTCTGTGTTTCGGAACCTCCGCCATCTCGGCGAACTGGAGACCGCGATTGCGGTGCTGCTCACAGCCGAGATCATCGCCCAGGTCTATTACCTGGCTCTACGCCGTGCCACGGGATCGCGGGTGCTGCGTGCGATCTGTCGGCGGATTCTCGCGGACGAGGCAGCCCACGTCCGCTTTCAGGCCGAGCGACTGGCCATCCTTCGCCGTGGCCGGACAACTGTGAGCCTGATGCTGCGCCTTTCCCTCCAGCGATTGCTTTTCGGGTTGGCGCTGGCGGTGGTCTGGCACAATCACGGCGATGCCCTCAGGCGCGGCCGGTTGAGTACGCTCGAATTTTGGAGAGCCGGCTGGCGGGCGTTCGAGCGAGCGGCGGAGCAAATGGATCCGCGGTGTTACACGTGGGACGGGGACCTCGATTCCGCGGCTTGAGGGGGCCGCTAGACCATGTAGCTCCTGGGTGGGTTTTTCTCCTTCAGAATCGGCCGCTCGATGGTAAACGGCGAAATGTCTGCAACCGAGCGCCCCTCGCGGGCAAGCTCAGCGAGTGTCTTGCCGATCAGCGACGCGAACTTGAACGCGTGTCCCGCGCCGATCGCCACAAATACACCCCCGGCCTGCGGTACGGCGTCGATCACGAAGTCGCGGTCGGGAGTCAGTGTATAGAGACAGGTACTGGTGTAAATCTCCGGCCCGACGGCCCCGGGGAGATAACGAGTGAGAAAATCCCGCACCCGCTGCGAGTTCTGCGGGTCCGGTTCGAAGCTTCGGGAGTCCGCCGTGACCGGCTTCCCACCCGCGTCCTGCGCCGCCTTCGGACCGTCCTCTCCAAATACCGGAAACCCGTAGTAGCATGGGTCGTCCATCCAGATCCACACCGGAAAGCGGTCGGGCATGAACTCACGTCGCCGAGGGCTGGCAAAGTAGGTCACCTGCTCCTGGGTGACCTCGAGCGGCAACTCCACCCCGAAGTTCCCCAGCGCCCGGTTCGACCACGGACCCGCGGCGATCGCAAGTCGCCGGCACCGGTAGGAGACGCCTCCGGCCTCCACATCGATCTCTCCTCCAGCAGACCGGATTCCCTCCACAGGGCGTCGATCGGCGAGGGTGGCGCCGTGCTCTCGCGCCATACGTTGATGGGCGGCGTTGGCGCGGGCCGCCATGGCGATACCGCTCTGCTCCTGATACAAGCCGTGGATGTCGTCGGTGAGGTGGAATTGCGGCCAGCGGTGCATGATCTCGGCGGCATCCAGGTGCTCGAAGGAGACACCGGCGGCTTTCATGCTCTCGCTGTAACTCTCGAGCGGAATGGCGCTCATGCGTGGGGCAAAATCGAGGCCCCCGGTCGGCAGAATGACCCGCTCGCCGCTGTCCTTCTCCAATACGTCCCAGGCGGCGTACGCCTGCTTGGCAAGCTCCACGTATCCGGGCGTGTG
>Ga0310810_10004803_pt1 | contig 15017 bp, 14 predicted proteins | sample NCmetagenome_FD_207641 | JGI IMG/M metagenome (GOLD analysis project Ga0310810, IMG submission 207641) | Soil microbial communities from experimental microcosm in Duke University, North Carolina, United States - NC | ecosystem: Engineered > Artificial ecosystem > Soil microcosm > Unclassified ...
CGCGCGCTCAGGCGAGCCGAGATGCGCTGCTCGTGCGCGGCGATGTCGCGCACCGCGCGCCCGAGCACCGCGCGCCCGGCGCGCGTCAGCCACAGCCCGTTGGTGCGCCGGTCGGTGCCGCGCCGGCGCTCGATCAGCGCCCGGCCTTCCAGCTCGTCCAGCACGCCGACCATCGTCGAGCGGTCGCGGCGCACCGCCTCGGCCAGGCGGCTCTGCGTCACCCCGGGGTTGGCGTCGATGTAGATGAGCAGGCCGACGCGGCCGGGCGAGAGGCCGTGCACGCTCTCGGCGAAGTCGCGGAACACCGCCTGCTGGGCGAGCCGCAGCCGGTAGCCGAGCAATTGCGGCAGCGCGCCCTGCCTGAGTTTTTGTTTGTTGTCCAAACAATTTGACCGTCGAACAGTCGGACCGCTACGATCCTAGGCCAAGAACAAAACACACGCAACGCAAACCACGATGAACGCAGTCGAGCACTTGCTCGGCGCCGCCGCGCTCGAGCGCCATGGCACGCGCGTCGCCCTGATGTGCCGGGGCGAGTCGCTGACCTACCGCGACCTCGCGGCGCGCGTGGCGCGCTCGGCGAACGCGCTGCGCTCGCTCGGCGCGCAGCCGGGCGAGCGCGTGCTCGTGCTCATGCGCGACTCGCTCGAATTCGCCTCGATGTGGCTCGGCGTCCTGCACGCGGGCGCGGTGGCAGTCGCGCTCAACACTCGTCTTTCGGAGGCCGAGTACGCGCACATCCGCGCCGACAGCGGCGCGCGACTCGCCCTCGTCGAGGATCTCTTCTGCGACAACAATCCGCAGCACGCCCTGCGCTATGCGCGCGAAGGCGGCCTGGTGGTCACGGGGGATGCGGCGCGGCGCTATCCCGGGGCGCTTTCCTGGCGCGAGGCCTGCGAGCGCGCCGAGCCGCAGGCGACGCCGGTCGCGGTGCGAGCCGAGGATCCGGCGTTCTGGCTCTATTCGTCGGGAACGACGGGCCGGCCCAAGGGAATCATGCACGCGCACCGCGCGGTGCTGAGCGCCGGCCAGGCGCAGCGCGAGGTCGTCGGCCTCGCGCCGGGCGAGCGCACGCTCACGACCTCCAAGCTCTTCTTCGCCTACGCGCTCGAGCACAGCCTGCTCGGCCCGCTCGCGACCGGGGCGACCGCGTTGCTCGACCCGGAATGGCCAGACGCGGAGTCGGTGCTCGCGCGCGTCGCGGCCGATCAGCCGGCGGCCTTCTTCAGCGTGCCGACCTTCTACCGCCGGCTGCTCGCGCTCGGTGCCGCGCGCCTTGCGCCGTTTCGCCGCGTGCGACGCTTCATCGCCGCCGGCGAGCGCCTGCCCGCCCCGGTGCTCAAGGCCTGGCAGGCCGCGACCGGCGGCGAGATCCTTTCGCTCTACGGCATGTCGGAGACCTTCTGCGCCTGCTTCGTCACCCCGCCCGGCACCTCGGACGGCTCGCGTACCGGCAAGCCGCTTGGCGGTGTCGACACGCGGCTCGCGACCGCGGAGGGGCGCGACGCCGAGGCGGGCGAGCCGGGCATCCTCTGGATCCGGCATCCGGCGCTCGCGCTCGGCTATGCCAACCTGCCCGAGCGCACTGCGGCGCAATTCCGCGAGGGCTGGTTCTGCAGCCAGGATTTCTTCGTGCGCGATCGGGAAGGCTTCTTTTCGCACCAGGGCCGCTCCGACGAGCTCGTCAAGATCGCGGGGCAATGGGTGCAGCCGGCCGAACTCGAGGAGGCGATCGCCGCCGACCCGCTCGTCGCCGAGTCGGCCTGCGTCGCGGTTCCGGACAGCGACCGCTTCGAGCGCCTTGCGCTCTTCATCACGCCGCGCGGCGACCCGGCGGCGGCGGTCGCCTCCGTGACACGCGCGTGCGAGCAGAAGCTGCCGCCGCACAAGCGGCCCAAATGGGTCGTGCCGGTGGCCGAGCTCCCGCGCACGCCCACGGGAAAGGTGCAGCGCTTCAAGCTGCGCGAGCAGCTGGAAGAGCAGATCACGAAGAAGCGCTAGCGCGCCTGCGGCCGTAAAGTCAGGCCTCGACCGAGATCAGGCTGGCGAGGAATTCCGGGTCGGCGCGCAGCCGGCCGGACGGGCCGTCGTAGACGATGCGGCCGCGGTCGAGCACCGCGGTGCGCTCCGAGAATTCGAGCGCGACGCGGCTGTTCTGCTCCACCAGCACGATCGAGAGGCCGCCCTCGGCGCGTAGCCGCGCGAGCACCTTCACCAGCGCCTGCACGATCACCGGTGCAAGCCCCTCGGTCGGCTCGTCCATGAGCAGCACCGACGGATTGGTCATGAGCGCGCGCGCGATCGCGAGCATCTGCTGCTCGCCGCCCGAGAGCTGGGTGCCGGCGTTGCCCAGGCGCGTCTGCAGGTTGGGGAAGAGCTCGAACACCCGCGCCGCGCTCCAATGTCCAGGCCGCGCGCAGATCTCGAGGTTCTCGCGCACCGAAAGCGACGGAAAGATCTCGCGCTCCTGCGGCACGTAGCCGATGCCCTGCAGCGCCCGCCGGTGCGGCGGCGCCTTTTCGATCGGCCGGCCGTGCAGCGCGATCCGTCCGGCGTGCAGCGTGGTGTGGCCCATGATCGTCTCGAAGAGGGTGGTCTTGCCCACGCCGTTGCGGCCGATGATCGAGAGGCTATCGCCCTGCGCGAGCGCGAGATCGATCCCCTCGAGCACATGCGTCTCGCCGTAGCCCGCACCCACGCCCTGGAGCCTGAGCGCGTCAGTCATGCGTGGCGGTCCCTAGATAGACGGCGCGCACGTCCGCGTTGGCGGCGATGTCGGCGGGCGCCCCCTCGGCCAGCACTGCGCCGGCGACCAGCACCGTGATGCGCTCGGCGAAGCGAAACACGAGGTCCATGTCGTGCTCGATGATGAGCACGGCGATCTCGCGCGGCAGCGTGGCGATGGCATCGAGCAGGATGTGGCTTTCGGCGCTCGGGATCCCGGCCGCGGGCTCATCGAGCAGCAACACGCGCGGCTCGAGGCCGAGCGCGATGGCGATCTCGACCAGGCGCTGGCGCCCGTAGGGCAGCTCGGCCACACGTCGCCCGGCATCGGCCTCGAGACGCAGGAGCTCGATCAGCCCCGAGGCAGTATCGGTGACGTCCGCGCGCCGGCCCGCGGGCCTGAGCATCGCGCCGCCGACGCCGAGGCGCTCGGCCACCGCGATGCACACGTTGTCGAGCACCGACAGGCCGCGGAACAGCTGGTTGATCTGGAACGTGCGCGCGATGCCGCGCTTCACGCGCTTCGCCTGGGCAAGGCGGGTCACGTCCTCGCCGCCGAGCAGCACCTGTCCGCGCGAGGGACGCTCCAGGCCGGTGAGCAGGTTGACGAAGGTGGTCTTGCCCGCGCCATTCGGGCCGATGAGCGCATGGCGCGCGCCCGCCGCGAGGCGAAAATCGATCGAGCGCGCGACTTCGAGCGCGCCGAAGCTCTTGCACAACCCGCGCGTTTCGAGAACGGCGCCGCTCATCCGCGCGCCCTCTTGCCCGCGATGCGCCGCCGCAGCGTCTCGGCGAGGCCGAGGATGCCGTTCGGCACATAGAGCGCGACGATGACCAGCGTGATGCCGATGCCGAGCTGCCAGGTCGTCGGATACGCCTTCGCGAGCTGATCCTCGAGGACCATGTACGCGATCGCGCCGATCATCGCGCCGTAGAGCCGGCCGTAGCCGCCCAGGATCAGGATGATCAGGATCCCGGCCGCGCGCTCCAGGCCCAGCACCGCGAGGTTCACGTAGCCCGTCGTCTGTGCCCAGAGCCCGCCGGCAAGCCCCGCAAGCGCGGCGGAAATGGCGTACACGAGGATCAGGCGGGCGCGCACCGGCGCGCCGACCGCGTGCATGCGCCGCACGTTTTCGCGGATGCCGGTGAGGCTCTGGCCGAAGGAGGAATAGACGAGCGTGCGCACGAGCGCGAACGCACCGAGCAGCCACGCGAGCGAATACAGGTACTGCGAGCGGGAATAGAGCACGTCGAACGCGAAGAGTCCGAGGATTTTCTCGAAGGCGAGTCCCGGCATGCCGTCGAAGCCGCCGGTCCATTCGGCGCCCATGTTCGCCGCCTGCTCGAGCAGCGTCATCGTGCACAGCGTCAGCATGAGGAGCGTGAGGCCGTGCGTGCGCAGGACCACGAAGCCGCTCGCCAGCCCGACCGCGCCCGCGACAAGCGCCGCCGCCGCCAGCCCGGACACCGGCTCGGCCCAGTTGAAATGCTGCGCGAGGATGCCCACGGTGTACGCACCGGCGCCGAAGAAGGCCGCGTGGCCGAGCGTGACGATGCCCGCATAGCCGAGGACGAGATCGAGCGAGAGCGCGAACAGGATCGTGATGACGACCTTGGTGGCAAAGCCCAGGTGGTTCGGAAAGGCGAAGAAGACGGCGATGCCGGCGAGCCAGGGCAGCGCCTCCCACCATTGCAGGCGATGGCGGCGCGCGAATGCCTCGACGGCCTTCATGCGCCCTTCTTCCCGAACAGTCCGTGCGGGCGCCAGAGCAGGATGATCAGCGTCAGCGCGTAGATGAAGATCGCGCCCCCCTTGGGAAAGTAGATCTTCAGCACGAAATCGAGGACGCCGATGAGAAGCGCGGCGAAGAAGACGCCGGTCACGCGCCCGAGCCCCCCGACCGCGACCACGATCAGGAAGTAGACGAGGTAGCGCAAAGGGTAATTCGGATCGAGCCCGAGGATCTCCGCGCCGAGCCCTCCGCCAACGGCGGCAAGCCCGCTGCCGACGGCAAAGGTCACCGTGAAGAGGCGGCTCACGTCCACGCCAAGCGAAGCGACCATCCGGCGGTTGTCCACCGCGGCGCGGATGCGCGCGCCGAAGCGCGTGCGCTCGAAGCCGAGCCAGAGCCCGAGCACGAGGGCCGCGCCCGCGACGATGAGCGCGAGGCTATAGGTTCGGTACTGGAGGAAGCCGAGGTCGGTCTGGCCGCGCAGCCACGCCGGCAGGTGCACGACCTGGGTTTCGGGACCGACCGTGATCGTCACCGACGCGGTCATGACGAAGGCGAGGCCGATGGTGAAGAGCACCTGGGTGAGCTCGGCCGCGCCATAAAGGCGCGCATAGAGCAGGCGCTCGAGCACCACGGAGAGCGCGGCGACCGAGACGAAAGCGAGCCCGAGCGCGGCGACGAAGTCCAGGCCCCAGTGCTTCATCGCGAGCACGATCGCATAGCCCCCCAGCATGGCGAAGCCGCCGTGCGCGAGGTTGATGAAGCCCATCAGCCCCATCGTCACCGAGAGGCCGACCGAGACGATGAAAAGCACCATGCCGGCAGCGCAGCCGCCGAGGAGAATGCTCGCGAGATCCATAAAAAAAACCGCCGCCCGTCAGGACGAGGGCGGCGGCGTCTTGTCTCGGTGAGGCGCGGGACCCGCTACTTGCACTTCCCTTCCTTGAGCTCCTTGCACATGTCCTTCACCGCGTTGATGGTGGCGATGTTCTTCTGCACGAGGCGCCCGCCCGATTTCACCACCTCGCTCAGGTACTCGTTCATGACGATGTCGCGCGTGTTCGGGTCGATCATGATCGGGCCCTGCGGGCTGTTGAACTTCCAGCCCTTGAGCGCCGCCATCGCGCCGTCGGCGTCGACCTTGCCCTTTTGCGTCACCACCACATGCGCGATCGCCGCCATGCCGTCGTAGCCCTGCACGCCCATGAAGTCGGGCGACGAGTCCGCGCCGTATTCCTTCTTCCAGGCCGCCACGAAGCGCTTGTTGAGCGGATTGTCGAGATCGGCGTTGTAATGGTGGATCGTGATGAGGCCCACCGCTTCATCGCCCATGCCCTGCAGCTTGTAATCGGGCGTCAGGTCGCCCGGCCCGATCAGCTTGATGCCCGCCTGGCGCATGCCGAGCGCGGCATAGGTCTTCATCACCGCGACCGCATGATCGCCCGAGGGCACGAACACGTAGAACACGTCGGGCTTCTTGTCCTTGGCGCGCTGGAAGAACGGCGTGAAGTCGGGAACCTGACCCGGTCCGCCCATCGGGATCTCGTCGATCACCTTGCCGCCGGCCTTTTCGAACGCATGCTTGAAGGCCTGCAGGCTGTCCTTGCCCGGCGGGAAATCGGTGTAACCAATCACCGCGGTCTTCGCCTTCAGGTTCTTCACCGCCGCCTCGCCCATCGCGTAGCCCGAGTGCCACATCGAGAACGAGACGCGCGAGATCATCGGCGAGAGGTTGGTGATCCATGCGGTGCCCGCGTTCATCACCACCATCGGCTTTTTCGCCTCAGTCACCAGCGGCGCGGAAGCGATGGCGTCGGGCGAATAGACGAAGCCGGCGAGCAAGTCGACTTTTTCCTGCGTGATCAGCTCCTGCACCGCGGTCTTCGCGTCCGCGCCGCTCGGGCTCTTCGAGTCGCGCTTGATGAATTCCACCTTGTAGGGGCCGAAGGCGTTCGGGTTGAGCTTGAGGTAGACCTGCATGCCGCGGTCGACCTGCTGGCCGAACTCGGCGCCGACCCCCGAGTAGGGCAGCACCACGCCGACCTTGACGGTCTGCGCGGCGGCCGCGGTCGCGAGCGCCGCGAGCGACGCGGCCGCGAGAAAATGCGTGAAACTGGCTTTCATCCTCCCCTCCTGTAGGTGGTGAATACCGTTGAACCAATCCTAGCACTAGAATTCCGCTTCTTCCAGGAAAGGACTCGATGGCACACGTCATCTCGCTGTGGAGCCCGCCCGCGCTCGCGGTACAGGGCACGAAGGATCAGTTTCCGGTGCGGCGCATCTTCTGCGTCGGCCGCAATTACGTCGAGCACCAGAAGGAAATGGGCGGCGACGGCCGCGAGACGCCGTTCTTCTTCATCAAGTCCGAATTCGCGCTCGTGCCCGGCGGCGGCGAGGTGCACTACCCGGCGAAGACCGCGAACTTCCATTACGAAACCGAGATGGTGGTGGCGCTCGCCAAGGGCGGCCGTCGCATCAGCGCGAAAAAGGCGAACGAGCATGTTTTCGGCTACGGCGTCGGCTTCGACATGACGCGCCGCGACCTGCAGCAGCACGGCAAGGACCACGGCCGGCCCTGGGACTTCGGCAAGAACTTCGACGAATCGGCGCCCTGCAGCGCGCTCGCGCCCGCGTCCAAGATCGGGCATCCCGCGAAGGGCGCGATCTGGCTCAAGGTGAACGGCAAGGAGCGCCAGAAGGCCGACCTCGCCGACATGATCTGGTCGGTGCCCGAGCAGATCGCCTTCCTGTCCGAGTACTACACGCTCGAGCCCGGCGACCTCATCTATTCCGGAACGCCCGCGGGCGTCGGACCGGTCAAGCCCGGCGACGACCTGCACGCCGGCATCGACGGCGTGGGCGAGCTGAAGGTCAAGCTGGTGGCCGCGCTGTAGGCGCGGGCGGACGCGAGACGTGAAGCTCTACACGTACTTTCGCAGCTCGGCGGCGTACCGCGTGCGCATCGCCCTCAACCTGAAAGACCTCGCCTACGATCCCGCGTTCGTGCACCTCGCCAAGGGCGAGCACCGCAAGCCCGGCTACGCCGCGGTTAACCCGCAGGCGCTCGTGCCCGCGCTCGAAGACGCGGGGCGGCTTCTGAACCAATCGCTCGCGATCATCGAGTACCTGGATGAGTCGCGGCCGTTTCCGCCGCTGCTGCCGAAGGAAGCCTTCGCGCGCGCGCGCGTGCGCGCGCTTTCGCTTCTCGTCGCCTGCGAGATCCACCCGCTCAACAACCTGAGGGTGCTCCAGCACCTGAAGCGCGTGCTCGGTCAGAACGAAGACCAGGTCAACGCCTGGTACCGGCACTGGATCGCCGATGGCCTGGCCAAGCTCGAGGCGGCGCTCGCCGACCCGGCCACGGGGCGCTTTTCGCACGGCGATACGCCGGGGATGGCCGACTGCTGCCTCGTGCCGCAGGTCTTCAACGCGCAGCGCTACCAGTGCGACACTACGCTTTATCCGAGGGTGATGCGGATCAACGAGGAATGCCTGACGCTGGACGCCTTCCAGCGCGCGCAGCCCGGACAGCAACCCGATGCCGAATAAGCCCACCGCGTACCGGCGCCCGGCGCCGGGGACACAGCCCGACTATCTGTTTCCGCCGTATGCCTCGACGGTGAAGCGCGCGCCGACGCAGCCGCTCGTCGTGCTGCCGCAGACGCTCACGGAGACGAGCGGGCCGGTGTTCGGGCGCGGCGAGGTGAAGCCGGGCGATGCCGACCTCACGCGCCAGCACCGCGGCGACCCGATCGGCGAGCGCATCATCGTGAGCGGGCAGGTGCTCGACGAGAACGGCCGGCCGGTCGCGGGGACGCTGGTCGAGGTGTGGCAGGCGAATTCGGCGGGGCGTTATCCGCACCGGGTCGATCAGCACGACGCGCCGATGGATCCGAACTTCACCGGCTGCGGCCGCGCGCTCACGGACAAAGACGGCCGCTATCGCTTTGTCACGATCAAGCCGGGCGAGTATCCGTGGCGCAACCATTACAACGCCTGGCGCCCGGCGCACATCCACTTCTCGATCTTCGGCCCGGCGTTCGCGACGCGGCTCGTCACGCAGATGTACTTCCCCGGCGATCCGCTGCTCGAGCGCGACCCCATGTACAACTGCGTGCCCGATGAAAAAGCGCGGCGCCGGCTGATTTCCAGCTTCGACTGGGAGACGACGATCCCGGAGACCGCGCTCGGCTACCGGTTTAACATCGTGCTGCGCGGACCCGAGGAAACGCCGATGGAGAACCGCCGATGAGCCTGCATGCGACCACCTCGCAGACCGTAGGGCCATACCTGCACATCGGCATGACCTGGCTCGTCACCGAGAACCTCGCTTCTCGCAATGTGCCGGGCGAGCGCATCGCGATCGAAGGACGCGTGCTCGACGGCGACGGCAAGCCCGTGAACGACGCGTCGGTGGAGATCTGGCAGGCGGACGCGAAGGGCAAGTACGGCGCCAAGGGCTTCCGCGGCTTCGGCCGGTCGAATACCGACGCAAAAGGGCGCTTTCGCTTCAAGACGATCAAGCCGGGGCGCGTCCCCGGGCGCGACGGCACGCTGCAGGCGCCGCACATCGCGGTCAATATTTTCATGCGCGGGCAGCTGAAGCAGCTCGTGACGCGCATCTACTTCCCGGATGAGGCGGCGAATGCGGGGGATCCGGTGCTCGCGCTCGTGCCGGCGGCGCGCCGCGATACGCTGATTGCCCGGCGCAAGGGCAAGGCGCTCGAGTGGAACGTGAACCTGCAGGGCCGCGACGAGACTGTCTTCTTCGACCTGTAGCCCATGGACCACGCCCCGCAAGTCCGGCTGCACAGCACCTCGCACTACTTCCTCGAGGGGCTGAACGAGATCGGCATCGATTACCTCTTCGGCAATCTCGGCACCGATCACGCGCCGCTGATCGAGGAAATGGCGCGCTGGAAGAAGAACCGCCTGAAGCATCCGCCGACGATCCTGTGCCCGCACGAGAACGTCGCGGTGCACATGGCGCTCGGCTACACGCAGGTCACTGGCCGCGGCCAGGCCATCCTCGCCCACGTCGATGCCGGCACCGCGAATTCCTCGATGGCGCTGCACAACCTTTGCCGCGCGCGCGTGCCGACGCTGCTCATGGCGGGGCGCGCGCCTTTCACGATGCGCGGCGAGCTCGCCGGCGCGCGCGACACGCACGTGCATTTCATCCAGGAGCCGTTTGACCAGGCGGCGCTGGTGCGGCCCTACATCAAATGGGAATACACGCTCTACGCCGGCGTCGTGGCAAAGGAAGTGCTGCGCCGCGCGCATTCGGTGATGCACAGCGACCCGATGGGCCCGGTGTACCTGACTCTCCCGCGCGAAGTGCTCGCGCAAAGCTGGGACGAGGGCGCGGTGAAAAGCTTCCCCGATGAGCGCTACGGCGCGGTGCACGCCCGCGGCGTCGATCCCGGCACGATCGCCGAGATGGCGAAGCACCTCCTCGCCGCACGCCACCCGATCCTCATCACGCGCTACGGCGGGCGCAACCCCGCGTTCCCAGCGATCGTCGACGAGCTCGCGCGCCTCGCCGGCATCCGCGTCTACGAGTCCGGCGCGCTCAATCTCAACATTTCGTCCGATTCGCCGTGCTTCGCCGGCATTTCCGCGACGGCGGCGCTGCCCAGGACCGATGTCGGGTTGCTCGTCGACGTCGACGTGCCCTGGATTCCGGCGGAGACAAAGGAGAATCCTTCCACCGTCTGGATTCAGCTCGACATCGATGCGATCAAGGACAAGATGCCGATGTGGGGCTTTCCGAGCAGCCTGCGCGTCCAGGCCGACAGCGCGATCGTGCTTCGCCAGCTGCTGGAAGCAGTGAAGGAGAAGGCGGATAAATCCTTCCACGAGCGCGTGAAGGCCCGCCTCGAGGACATCCGCGCCGAGCGGGAGACGCGCGAGGCGAGCCTTGCCAAGCTCGCCGCCGATCGCGGCAAGGCGGGCGCGATCGGCGTGAACTATCTGTGCGCCGAGCTCGGCCGCGCGATCCCGGCCGAGGCCGTCGTCTTCAACGAGGGCATCCGCAACACGCCGACGCTCTTCAACCAGCTCAAGCGCACGAAGCCCGGCTCCATTTTCGGCCTGCCCGGCGGCGCGCTCGGCTTCTCGGGCGCCGGCGCGCTGGGCGCCAAGCTCGCGCGCCGCGATGCGCTCGCGGTGCAGATTTGCGGAGACGGCTCGTTCTATCAGGGCACACCCGAGACCGTGTACGCGGTCGCCAAGCGCTACGAGCTGCCGATTCTCACAGTGGTGATCGATAACGGCGGCTGGTCGGCGGTGAAGGAAGCGACACTGCGCATGTATCCGCAGGGCGAGGCGCACGCGGCGGGCGAATACGAATCACGCCTCGCGCCCGACATCGATTTTGCCAAGATCGTCGAATCCGCCGGCGGCTACGGCGCCAAAGTCAGCCATCCCGATGAGGTGGCGGACGCGATCCGGCGCTGCGTGGATGAAGTCCGGCGCGGGCGCTCGGCCCTCCTGCACGCCTGCGTCACGCCGCTGTAAGGACCGATCATGGCTTCGCCTTCCGACGAGCGCATCTTTACCTCCGAATTCTTCTTTGAGCGCGGGAGCGACAAGGGAGGCCGGCCGGAACTCGGCTCGCTGAAGGAGCCCGGGCGCGACATCCCCGTCTACCGCGCCTGCGACGTGCTCGTCGTCGGCGGCGGGCCCTCCGGCACGGCAGCCGCGGTCGCTGCCGCAAAGCTCGGCGCGGACGTGATCCTGCTCGAGCGCTACAACCATCTGGGCGGCCTTTCAACGGGCGGGCTGGTCATCTGGATCGACCGGATGACCGACTGGGCCGGGCAACTCGTGATCCGCGGCTTTGCCGAGGAAATCATGGCCCGGCTGCCGAAGGACGCGGTGGCGGGCCCCGAGCGGCGCGAATGGGGCTCGCGCGATCCGGCGCGCTCGGAATACTGGGCGCAGCGCACCTCGGCCTATCACGGCGTGGTGACCTGGGCGCCGACCGTCGACCCGGAGCGCCTCAAGCTCGCCTCGCAGGAAATGGTGCTCGAGCAGAAAGCCCGGATCGTGTACCACTGCTGGGCCGCGCTGCCGCTCATGCAAGAAGGCAAGGTGCGCGGCGCGATCTTCGAGAGCAAGGCGGGACGCCAGGCCGTGCGCGCCAAAGTGGTCGTCGACGCGACCGGCGACGGCGACCTGTTCGCGCGCGCGGGCGCGGCCTTCGAATCCGACATCGACCGGGACGACATTCATCACTGCATGAACACGCCCTGGCTCTTCGGCGGGGTGGACATGGAGCGCTGGATCGAGTTCAGGGGCGGGCAGCCCGAGGCGTACTCCGCCTTCATGGCGCGCGGCCGCGAGGCCATGCGCCTGTTCGACAAGCCCTTCGTCTCCTGGCGCAACGATGTCGCGCTCTTCATGGGGCCGCGCCAGTCGGGCTTCTCCGCGCTCGACATGGACGAGCAGACCGAGGTCGAGATCCGCTCGCACCGATTGATGGCGCGGCACCTCGATTTCTACCGCGCGCACGCGCCCGGATTCGAGGGCGCCTACCTGCTGCAGAGCGCGCCGCAACTCGGCGTGCGCCACGCGCGGCGGCTGCGCGGCGTGGCGCGCATCGAGCGCGCGCAATGGCCGCTCGGGCGCGCCTTTGCGGACGAGGTCGCGGTGAGCCCGAGCGTCTCGCCGAAATTTCCGAGCATCTCGGTGCCTTATGGCAGTCTCGTGCCGGAAGCGCTCGACGGCCTCGTGGCCTGCGGACGGCACATTTCCTGCGATCCGAACTCGCATGGCTTCATGCGCGAAATCCCGCAATGCTGGCTCACCGGCCACGCCGCGGGCGTCGCGGCGGCGATCGCGGCGAATCGCGGAATCGAGCCGCGCCGGGTCGACCTCGCCGAGCTGCAGGCGGCGCTCGTCCGACAGGGCGCTTTCCTGCGCGCGCCCGACTCCCGCGCCGCCGCGAGCGGCTGAGGGAATAAAATCCGCTTTCCCGCATTGCTGGAAACCCCCATGGCAAAACTTCCGTCCCGCGCCGACCACGTCGGCAGCTTCCTCAGGCCGAAATACCTGCTGGAGGCGCGCGAGAAGAAGGCAAAAGGCGAGATGTCCGCGGCCGAGCTGCGCAAGGTCGAGGACAAGGCGATCGCCGAGATCGTCCGGTTCCAGGAAGAGGTGGGCCTGCACGCCATCACCGACGGAGAATTCCGCCGCACCTACTTCCACATCGATTTCCTGGAGCAGATCGGCGGCGTCAAGACCGACATCCCTGTGATGGTGAAGCGCCCGGACGGCACCGAGGAGCTCGCCCCTCCCGTGATGCGCGTGGTGGACAAGGTGCGGCACGTGAAGGACATCCAGCTCGCCGATTTCCAGTATCTGAAATCGCAGACGAAGAGGACACCGAAGGTCTGCATTCCCTCGCCGACGATGCTGCACTTCCGCGGCGGCCGCGCCGGCATCAGCAAGGCGCACTACCCGGAACTCGAGCCCGAGTTCTACGAAGACGTGGCGCAAGCCTATGGCGACGAGCTGCAGTCGCTCGCCAAGGCGGGGCTCGGCTATGTGCAGATGGACGACACGAACCTCGCCTACCTCTGCGACGACAAGATGCGCGCCGCCGCCCAGGCGCGCGGCGACGACCCGAACGAGCTGCCGCACCGCTATGCCAAGTTCATCAACCGCGTGGTGGCGAAAAAGCCGGCGGGCATGACGCTCGCCGTGCACCTGTGCCGGGGCAACTTCCAGAGCACCTGGGCCGCGCAGGGCGGCTACGAGCCGGTCGCCGAGGCGCTTTTATCCGAGATGAACGTGGACGCCTACTTCCTCGAGTACGACGACGCGCGCTCGGGCGACTTCAAGCCCTTGCGCTTCCTTTCCAAAGGCAAGACCGTGGTGCTCGGCCTCGTGACGACGAAGCTGGGCGAGCTGGAGAAAAAAGACGATCTCAAGCGCCGCATCGACGAGGCGGCCAGGTACGCGCCGCTCGAGCAGCTCGCGCTCTCGCCGCAGTGCGGCTTTTCCAGCACCGTGCACGGCAACAAGATCGCGGTCGAGGCGCAGCGCGCGAAGCTCCGCCTGGTGATCGAGACCGCCGAGGAAGTCTGGGGCAAGGCGTAGACGGCCCAGGTCGTCGCTGAATGAGCCGTCTGCAGCAGCAGTTCTGGGACGAGGCTTGCGCCGAGTGCCTGTCGGATGAGCGCCTGCTCGCGGCCATGGCGCGCTTCGAGGGCGCGCTGGCGCGCGCTTGTGCCGCCGCCGGGCTTGCGCCCGCCGGGGCTGCGAAAACGATCGCCGAGGTCGCCGCGCGCTCCGAATTCGACGCCAAGGCGCTCGCGCGCGCGGCGCGCACCGCGGGCGCCCTCACCATCCCCTTCGTCAAGCGCCTGACCGAGCAGGTCGCCGCGGTTTCGGCCGAGGCGGCGCGCTACGTGCACCTCGGCGCGACGAGCCAGGACGTCATCGACACGGGCGTCGTGCTTTGCCTCGGCCCGGCAAGCGAGCGCGTCCTTGCGCTCTCGAAACGCCTTGGCGATGCCGCGGCCGCGCTCGCGAAGCGTCACGCGCTCACGCCCATGGCGGCGCGCACCCTGCTTCAGCCCGCCGTGCCGGTCACCTTCGGCTGGAAGGCCGCGGTGTGGCTCTCGATGATTGCGCGATCGCACGCGCGCTTGCGCGATCTTGCACGCTCGGCCTGCGTGCTCCAGTTCGGCGGAGCGGGCGGGACGCTCTCCGCCTACGGCGACAAGGCCGACGCGGTGGCGCGAGCGCTCGCTGCCGAGCTCTCCCTCGAGCGCGCGCCGATCACGTGGCACAGCGCGCGCGACGGCTTCGCGCGCCTGGGCGCCGAGGCGGCGATCGTCACGGGCGCCGCGGGCAAGATCGCGCGCGACGTGTCGCTCCTGATGCAGCCCGAGGTCGGCGAGGTCGCCGAGCCTTCGGGCGAAGGCCGCGGCGGGTCCTCGGCCATGCCGCACAAGCGCAACCCCGTGTCGAGCCTCGCCGCGCTCGAGGCCGCGCAGCGCGCGCCCGCGCTGGCCGCGACGCTCCTTGCCGAGCTCGCGCCCGAGCACGAGCGCGGCCTCGGCCAGTGGCAAAGCCAGTGGCTGACGCTGCGCGACCTGCTCGCGAGCGCAGCGGGAGCGCTGGCCGCGATGGCGGAAGCGCTCGAAGGGCTCGTGGTGGACGAAAAGGCGATGCGCGCGAACCTCGAGCGCTCCGGCGGACTGGTTTATTCGGAGAGCGTTTCGATCGCGCTCTCGGCGAAGCACGGCAAATCCGCCGCGCACGCGTTGACCGAAAAGCTTGCCGCGACCGCGGCGCGCGATGGCAAGCCGCTCAAGGACGTTGTCCGGCAGGCGCACCCGGAGCTCGACGTAGAGGGCCTTTTCGATCCCGGGCGCTGCCTCGGCGACTCGCAGCGGATGATCGAGCAAACGCTCGCCGAGTGGGCTAGCGTGCGCGAAAAAGCGCCTTCAAGTCCTCGCTGATTTCGACGCCCTTCAGCGGCGTCCCTGGCCCGTCCTGATAGCGGCCCCAGACGCGCGTCTCCGAGCCGCGCGCGAGCAACGTCCC
>Ga0310810_10004804_pt1 | contig 15017 bp, 14 predicted proteins | sample NCmetagenome_FD_207641 | JGI IMG/M metagenome (GOLD analysis project Ga0310810, IMG submission 207641) | Soil microbial communities from experimental microcosm in Duke University, North Carolina, United States - NC | ecosystem: Engineered > Artificial ecosystem > Soil microcosm > Unclassified ...
TAGCTCTCCGCGCCGCGCTGGAAGTGCAGCTCTGCCTCGTCCGCCTCGCCATCGGCGCGAGCGGGCAGAGGTCGCCCTGCGGTGACGGCGGCGACCAGGAGTAAGAGGGAGATGAGACGGTAGGAACGATTAACGAGCGCCGCGGATTTCGAGTTGGTCATCAGGTTTGGAAGAAGAAGAGGTCCTGGGTCGGGTCGGAGGCGGCGGCTCGTGCTGCTTCCCGCGCCGGATGGGCTGCTTCAGCGGCGGCTGTCCCTGCTTCGCTGGCTCGAGCGCGAGGGACACCACCACGTCCTCGTTCCCCGCCACCGAGCGCTCGATGGGCCGGAAGCCCTTCGCCTGGATCGTGAGCAGGCCATCGCCGTCGGTCGTCGGGGCCTGCACGTCGACCGGGGTGGTGCCGAGGAAGGTGCCGTCGAGCGTCACGCTGGCGCCGGGTGGCTTGGTGATCACGCTGACGCGACGCGCCGGGTCGACGCCCTCCGCGGCAGGCGCCGCGCTCGCGGAGCGGGCGTGCGTCGTCGACGGTTTCTCCGCCGCGGCGGCGGTGGGCTTGTCTGCGTCGCCACCACCGCGCATCAGGACGAGGATGAGGACGGCGGCGCCGACTCCGATCAGCAGCGCGCCTACCGTGACCGCGGCGCGCGGCACCGATCGCCGGGTCGTGGTCTCGTGGATGGCGGCGGGCGCGGCGACCACCGCCGGCGTGCTCGCCGAAGACGATCCGCTCGTGCTCGATACCACCGCGATCGAACCGGAGGTGGTGCTCTCGATGATCGGGAACGGGGTCGATGAGGTCGCGACCGGCACGCTGAGCGGCGTGCGGCGCGCGTGCAGGAGCGCGTCGGCGTCGGGAGGCAGCGCAGCGAGAAAGTCATCCTCCAGCTCGTCGATCGACTGGTAGCGATTCGCCGGGTCCTTCTCGAGCGCGGTGCGGATGACGAGGTCGAGCTCTACCGACATGTCCGGCACCAGCTCGCGCGGTGGCCGCAGCGGCTCCGCGACCTGGAGGTGGATGATCTTGAGGAGGTTCTCGTCGTAGAAGGGCAGCTGGCCGCAGATGAGCTGGTACATGAGCACGCCGACCGAGTAGATGTCGGCGCGGTTGTCGATCGCATCGCCGCGGCAGGTCTCGGGCGCCATGTAGAGCGGGCTGCCGAGCGCCTGGCCGAGCTTGGTGAGGCGCGAGTTCTCGGCGCGCAGTCGCGTGATGCCGAAGTCGAGCACCTTGATGCCGAAGCGATTCATCGGCCGCGAGGTGAGGAAGATGTTCTCCGGCTTCACGTCGCGATGGACGAAGCCTTCGGCGTGCGCCGCCGACAGCGCGTGGCAGACCGGCACCAGGACGGCGACCGACTCCTGCAGCGAGAGCGGTCCCTCGAGCAATCGCTGATAGAGCGTCTTGCCCTTGAGCAGCTCCATGACGAGATACGGGCGACCGTCGTCGGCGACCCCGTAGTCGGTCACGTTGACGATGTTCTCGTGCTCGAGCTTGGAGGCCGCGTGCGCCTCGATCTCGAAGCGCTTGAGCGCTTCCGGATTCTCGGCGAGGCCGGACGCGAGCACCTTGGCGGCAAAGCGCTTGTGGAGCGTCTGGTGCTCCACCTGGTACACCACGCCCATTCCGCCTTCATCGATCTTGTCGATGATCTGGTAGGTCTTCCCGAGCTGAGTTCCGATCATGGACCAGCGTGCCGAGCGCGCAGTGAACGCCAGCGCGTCTCTCCCCCGAGAGCGAATAGTAGCGCACCGGCTTCGCACTGCACGAGCGATCGAGGCACGTTGCAACGTCCTCCCTGCTCGTCGTCGCTTTCGCGCAGAGTTTGCGTCATGCGAAAGTCCCCGGGTACGCCTTGGTAGGAGATCGATGGCCACCCTGCCCGACCTGCTCGCGCCCGGCCTCGCCCTCGTGTTCGTCGGCATCAACCCGAGCACCTACTCGGTGGCGCGCGGCCACTACTTCGCGCGCAGGGCGAACCGCTTCTGGCCCGCGTTCTCGCGCTCTGCGCTGTCTCTGCCGGCGCGAGCTGCGCTGGGTGCGACAGCGCTCGGCCCGGAGCACGACCGCGCGCTCCTCGCGCACGGGATCGGATTCACCGATGTCGTCAAGCTGGCCACCGGCAACGCCGGCGAGATCCCGGCCAGCGCATGGGCCGAGTGGACTCCACGCCTAGTGCGGCGCCTCCGGCGGGCCTGCCCCCGGGTCGCCTGCTTCCACGGGCTGACCGGCTATCGTCCCTTTCTGCGGCTCGGACTCGGGATCGAGCGGCGCGAGGTCGCGCTCGGGCCCCAGCCGGAGTCGCTTGGCGCCACCCGGATCTATGTGGTGCCGAACCCGAGCCCGGCCAACGCCCACTTCACGCCGGCCGAGCAGACCGCCTGGTACGATCGCCTGGCCGAATTTCTGGCCTAGTGAACCGCCGGCGCGACGTACCAGTCCCCACCGCCCCCGAAGTAAACCGTGGCATCTGCGCGGCCGTCGCCGGTCCCGTCGCCGAGCAGCTGGTTCCACGAGCCGACCCCGTGGCCGGAGATCCACAGACTGTAGTCGGCGAAGCCGCCCCCCCACGACGGTGCCACGTACCAGGACCCGGTGTTGCCGAAGTACACGATGGCGTCCGCGCGGCCGTCACCGGTCACGTCGGCGAGGAACTGTCGGTTCGAGCCGATGCCGTGCCCCCAGCGCCAGAGTCCGTAGTTGGCGAAGCCGCTGCCGTAGGAGGGCGCCACGTACCAGTACCCGTTCGAGCCGAAGTAGACGACCGCGTCGGCCATGCCGTCGCCGGTCACGTCGGCCACCATCTGGCTCGACGAGCCGATGCCGTGCCCCCAGCGCCAGTGGCTGTAGTTGGTGAAGCCACCGCCGGTCGACAGTGACACGTACCAGTCGCCGCCGCCGCCGAAGTAGACGATGGCGTCGGCCCGGTGGTCGCCGTTGACGTCGGCGAGGAACTGATTCCACGAGCCGATGCCGTGGCCGGAGATCCAGAGTCCGTAGTTGGCGAAGCCGGACCCGTACGACGGCGCCACGTACCAGGAGCCGGTGTTGCCGAAGTAGACGACCGCGTCCTCCTTGCCGTCGCCGGTCACGTCGGCGAGGAACTGCCGGTTCGAGCCGATGCCGTGCCCCCATCGCCAGTGGCCGTAATAGGTGAAGCCGGGCGAGGGATACATCGCGCGCACGCCCATGATGTCGCCCGAGCTGAGCGCGGTGCGGTTGGCCACGATGCCGGTGCCGTCCTTCTTCAGCATCACGCGGCCGGACGGCACCAGCGGAGTGCACTGCGGGTAGATCGAGAAGTCGCACGACCCGTAGTGCATGATGGAGCCGTAGTCGTAGCCGGCCAGGTCGTCGGCGATGTCGAAGCCGCTCCACAGCTGGATGTAGTTCTGGAACTGGTTCTGCATCTCCGGGTCGATGTTGTTCCAGTAGATGTTGACGTAGCTGTCGCGATCGAGCCGCGACTGCTCGTGGAACAGGCCCACCGCGTGGCCGATCTCGTGGATCGCCTGGCCGGTCAGACAGCCGTCGCCGAGCGTGATCGGCTGGCGGCCGCCGATCATGCCGAGGTTGGAGGAGCAGCCGGGGCCGTTCACGAACTCGACCCAGTTGGGCTGCGTGGTGTGCTGCACGAACCGGATCGGCGTGTTCGCCTGCCAGTGGTTGATCGCGTTCCACACCCGCGACGGATCGGCGAAGTCGGGCGCGATGTTGAAGTAGATGACGCCGCCCGGCCAGCGCATGGCCGGGATGATGGCGGCGACCTCGTGCGTGCTCGAGCCGATGCCGTCGTCGGGATCGGCGCCGTCTGGCTCGACCGGGATCGGCAGGATGACGTCGCCGTCGAGCACTGCCTTGCCGTGGATCGCCTGGTAGGTGACCTCGAACTCGCCGGCCTCGGTGCGCACCACGCCGGTGCGCCACTCGCCGATCTCGCCGGGAAACGCCTGCTCCGGGATCGCCGCCGCTTGCGGCGCGTCAGACCCGGTGACCAGGCCGGCATCGCAGGCGGCGGCGAGGAGGACTGCGGCGAGGAGGATCTGCTTCATGCAGGCTCGAGCCAGCAACCGCCGTGCCGCGGCGGGTGGTCGCGCGTGCGCGGAGTTGTGCGCTCCTCGCGCGGACACCGATGTTCCGCTGCACTGTGTCGACACCGTTGCAGGCGCGACAGCCGGTCAGGGCGCCATGCAGTTGAAGCCGATCGCGTCTTGGATCGCGCCGGTTCGCTCGTCGGGCCATAGCTCGCCGCGCCACACGGAAGACCGGGTCGGCGTAGGGGGCGACCGGGTCGATGCCGACTCCGTCCAGCGCCGCCGCCACCCACACCGCCTTCGCGGACGAGGCGGACACGTGCGGGATGTCCGCCGACGAGGTCACCCACTCGATCGCGACCGCGAGCGAGCTCGCCTCGTCCTTGCTCGTCGCGAGGTCGGGCGCGCCGTCGACCGTGCAGCCGGCGGCGAGGAGGAGGATGCAGGCGGTGCGTCGCATGGCCGCGGCTCCGCGTGCACCGGCCGTGCCCCGTCTCGATCTGCGAAACCCGAGGGCCGGCGGACATTCGAGCGCTGCAGGAATGCAGCAGGCGGCAGAAGGTGCTTTGGCCAGGTTGCAACCAGGCTCGCGCGCTGGGGGTCGTCCCGCCCCCGAAGCGCGCGAAACTCCCCGGAAGCAGGTGCTGCAGGACGCGGCACGCAGGTTGCTCGGTACCAGCCGGTGCGCTTCCGGGTGATCTCTGTCGCGATCGCAGTCGTCGCGGCAGCGCCCAGCGCCCGCGCCGATCTCGGTCCGCGGCAGCACGAGGGACGGGCGGCGCGCGCGGTGTCGTGGCGAGGCGACGGCGGCTGGCTGGTCTCCGCGCCGCAGCGCGGCGAAGGCACCCGGGTGGCCGCCCTGTTCGAGGCGACCGGCGCCGTGGCGCTGGCGGCGCGCGGCGTGGACGGGAGCCGCCGCGGCCACTGGATCGCCCTCGCCGAGACCTTCCGCGAGGGAACCACCCGGGTGGCGGTGGCCGATCTGGAGGACCGCTGGCCCGCCGCCGAGATCCGCATGTCCGCCGGCGACCAGGCGCGGGTCGGCGATCTCGGCTGGGAGCTCCTGACCCCGCGCTATCCCGATGCCGGGCGGCGCGCCCGCGAGGCCGGCCCCGCGAAGGTGGCGCTCGCGCTCGACACCACCCTTCAGCGGATCGGCGTGGTGAGCCGCAGCGAGTGGGGCGCGCGCTCGACCCAGTGCACCAGCCCGGAGAACGACTGGTACCGGATGGCGATCCACCACACCGCCGGCCCGCAGACCAGCGGCGGCTCGGTCGCCGCCGTGCTGCGCTCGCTCCAGGCCTACGAGCAGGACGCCGGCGAGTACTGCGACCTCCCCTATCAGTTCATGGTCGGCTTCGACGGCTCGGTCTACGAGGGCCGGCCGCTCACCCTCTACAGCGGCGCCACCGGGGGCGGCAACAACGACGGCAACCTCGCGGTCTGCTTCGTCGGCTGCTACCACCCGAGCGGCTGCCCCGGCGGGGTGAGCCACCAGGCGACCGACGAGATGTTCGCCGGCGCGCACCTGCTCATCCAGACGCTCGTGCGCGTCCACGACATCCCGACCACCTCGGATGCGATCCGCGGCCACCGCGACTGGCCGGGCAACTCGACTGCCTGCCCGGGCGATTACGTCTATCCCCACCTCGGCGAGCTGCGCGCCGACCTCGCCTGGTACGGCGCCGCGGAGAGCGCGCGCTCCTACAGCGGCGACGCGCTCGACATCGGCGTCGGCGAGGCGGCGGACATCTGGATCGAGCTCGAGAACACCGGCGGCCTGAGCTGGGAGCCGGGCGAGGTCTTCCTCGCCACCACCTCGCCGCGCGACGGCGAGTCGCCGATCGCCGACCCGAGCTGGCCGCAGCCGGGGCGCGCCGCGACCGTGAGCGAGGCAGTGCCGCCGGGCGCCGTGGCGCGCTTCGCGTTCAAGGTGCGCGCCGACGCAGCCGGCGACTACCAGCAGGCGTTCGGGCTGGTGGCGGCCGACGGGACCTGGTTCGCCGACGCGCCCTGGGGTGCCGGGCCGGCCGACGACGCGCTCGTGGTGCAGATCCACGCGACGCCGGGCGGCGGGCCGCCTCCCGGGGGAGACGCCGGCGTCGACGACCAGCCGGACGACGACGGCAACCTCGCGGGCGGCTGCCGCGCGGCTCCGGGGGGCGGCGGCATGGCCTGGCTGCTCCTCCTCGCGCTCTCTGCCTTCCGGCGACGGAATGGCGGCGCCCGCTCCGGCGTATGACCATGGCCGTATGCGAGGTTCTCGCGTCCTCGTCCTGGCCGCGCTGACGGCCTGTGTCCGCTCCTCCTCCGTCGGTCCGCCGGCGCGTCCGGCCGCCTGCGCCGAGCCCGTGGAGGCGAACGCGACCTCGTCCACCGGCGACGACGTCTTGAAATTGCGCGCTGTTCGCTTCGCGGATCTGCCCGGCTGGAATCAGGACCGGCACGCCGAGGCGATCCAGGCCCTCCTCGCCTCGTGCGAGAAGATCGCCGCGCTAGGGGACCGCGAGCCGCTCGGGGTCAGCGCATACGGCGGCCGAGCGCGCGACTGGCGCGCCGCCTGCGCCGCCGCCCGCCGGGTCGCGCCGGGGGACGACGCAGCTGCCCGCGCCCTGTTCGAGGCAGAGTTTCGCCCGTACACGGCTATCGGCAAGACCGGCGCGACCGGAAAGCTCACCGGTTATCACGTGCAGGCGCTGCGCGGCTCGCGCGCGCGGCACGGCCGCTACCAGGTGCCGCTGTTCGCGCGCCCGCCGGATCTGGTGTCGGTCGAGCTCTCCGACTTCGTCCCGGACGGCCGCGGCCGGCGCATCTGGGGACGCGTCGACGGTGGCCGGCTGGTGCCGTACGCGACCCGCGCCGCGCTGCGCCGCGCGCCGATCGACGAGAAGCGGGTGGTCGTCTGGGTCGACGATCCGGTCGACGCCGTCTTCGCCGAGATCCAGGGCTCCGGCAAGGTGGCGCTCGCCGAGGGCGGCACCCTGTGGATCGGCTTTGCCGGGAAGAACGGTCACAAGTTCCGCGGGGTGGGCGGCATCTTGAAGAGGATGGGCGAGCTCCGCCGCGGCGAGGGCACCATGCAGGGCATCCGCGCCTGGTTCGCAGCCCACCCCGACCGCTACGACGAGATCGTCGATCAGAACCCCGCCAAGGTCTTCTTCCAGGTCTCGCCGCGCGCCGGCGCCATCGGCACCCAGGGCGTGGTGCTCACCGCGCGGCGCTCGATGGCGGTCGATCGCGCGGTCATCGCCCTGTCCACCCCGCTCTGGGTCGACACCCGGGTCAGGCTTCCCGGCGCGCGTCGCGCCGCGCCGTGGCGCCACCTCCTCATCGCACAGGACACCGGCGGCGCGATCCTCGGACCGGTGCGCGGCGACATCTACTGGGGAGACGACGCCGAGGCGGCAGAGATCGCCGGACGCACCGGCGGACCGGGGCGCATCTGGCTCCTCCTGCCGCGCACGATCCGGGTCAGTCCTTCTTCATCCGCTCGATGATGGCGTAGACCGCGTCGCGCACGGCCCTGGCCGCGGCGATGTCCTCCCACTCGCCGTCCCACAGACTGACCGTGCAGACCTGAGCCGCCGTGCGCACGGTGAGCGAGGGCTGCCCCTCGTCCGGGATGCCGCTCCTGCCCGAGCGCAACGTGCAGAACGCCGGATTCGATGTGGCGCGGCGAAGCGGAGCCAGCTCGCCCGGGCTGAGGCGCCGCGAGCGATCGACGCCGGGCTGGCCGCGCGCCGACTCGAAGCGGTAGTGCGCGGCACCGTCGGCGGCGATCGTGAGCTGCTCCTGGCCCCACAGGCCCTGGCTCACACCCCAGCTGAACGCGGCCGATCGGGTGTCGATCGGGTGGGACGCGCCGCAGCCGACCGCGGCGAGGAGCGCCATGCTCGCGAGCCGCATCTCAGCGGGTCGACGACAGACTGGCCAGCGCGCTGTCGAGCGCGCGTCCCTGGTCGGCATCGAGCGCGGCGAACTGGACGCCGACGTCGACCAGCTGGCTGTCCGCCCGCCGCGCGACGTGGCGCACCGAGCTGGTCAGCGTGATGTTGCTGCCGCCGGGCAACGCGACCGAGACGTGCATGGTCGCAGGAAGGCGCGCCGGGGCCCTGGTCGAGAACATGAGCCCACCTCGGCTGATGTTCGCGAGGTCGACGCGCCGGGCCTCCTCGCCGAGCGACACCTCCGCGTGCCATGCGGCCGCGCGCCGCGGCGTCCCTCTCTGATCGTTCTTCTTCGCCATGTGTCGCCTCCTCTGAACCGAACTTAGCGGATGGATAGGATATGGTGCGCGCCCATGCGCTACGAATTTCTTTCCGACGAGTGGTTCGACAAGGTGGACGAGCTCATCGCCCAGGCGGGGGACCTCGACATTCCGGAGGCGATGCGGCAGGCGCAGGTCAACGTCACCGTGGTCTCGGCGGGCGGCGAGACACGACTGCACATGAAGGACGGACTGTTCTACCGGGGGCACCAGGCGTCGATGCCGACCCAGCTCACGCTCGGGGCCGACCTGGCGCGGCGCATCTTCGTCGACGGCGACGTCACCGCGGGGGTGCAGGGCTTTCTCGAAGGGCAGATCGTGGTGGAAGGAGACCTGGCGAGCGTGGTGAAGCTCCAGACCACCCTGCCGAGCGAGGCGCAAAAGCGCCTCACCAGCCAGATCGCGGCGATCACGGCGTAGGGGGTTCGGGAACCGGGCTTGCATCGAAGATCGCTCGAGAGGAGGCAGGCATGAAGAGCGATCCGATCCGCGGCAAGACCATCAGCTGGACGTTCGAGGACGGCCCGATGAAGGGCAAGACCTTCGAGCACACGTTCGGCGCCGACGGCAGGGTCAGCTGGCGCTGCAGCGACGACTCGCAGAAGGGAGCCAGCAAGTACGAGAGCGTGCCGGTGAACGACGTCGTCCACGCGGTCTCGTACCTGTCCCCGGAGTCCGGCTTCACGCTCACCACGATCCTCGACTTCGGGACCGGCCGGATGGTGAGCTTCGCGTCGAACGCGGAGCAGCTGTTCCTCCAGCGCGGCCGCTTCGAGGCGGTCCGCCAGGCGGCCTGAGCCGCACCGCCTGACCGACCAGGGCGAGGATGGCGCCGGTGGTCGCCGCGTCGGTCCGGCCCGCCACCTCGCGCAGCTGATCGAACGTCGAAAACGAGGTGGCGAGGAGGACCAGATCGCGCGCCTGGTCGTTGCTCCAGCCGCGGCGGAGCAGGCCGCGCTCCGACAGGCGCGCGACCAGGCGATCGATCAGGCGCGCGCGTGCCCGCTCGCGCTGCCGGACCTCGGGGCGGTCGAGCAGGCCGCGCAGCAGGCGGCGATCGAGGGCCCACATCCGACAGAAGGTCTCGACCAGGCCGACCAGGGCGCGCTGCGGGTCCGGCTCGCGCGCCCAGATCGCGATCGGGCCGGGGCCGGCGGGATCGAGCGGGCCGGCGAAGACGGCGGCGAGCAGGCGGTCGCGCGAGCCGAACTGCTGGTACACGGTTCCGCGAGCGACGTCGGCGGCGCGCGCCACCGCGTCGATCGACAGGCGCGACGCACCGCCGCGGGCGAGCAGGCGGCGGACGGCGGCCAGGATGCGCTCGCGGGTCCTGTCGCTCGCCCGCCGCCGCCGCTCCATCGAGTAGGGGCGCGGGCTCATCCGCCTCCCAGGCAGGCCTCGCTCTCGGCGGCGCAGCTGGTATCGATGCAGGCGCGGCAGCCGTCGTCCGGCATCTGGCCTGCGCAGGCGGAGGCGCCGCAGGCCTCGGCGCAGGCGTCCTGGCAGGCGCAGGCCTGGTAGGCCTCGAGCGCAGGCTTCTGCTCGGCACACACCTGGTCCGGGGCCTGGCGGACGATCGCCTCGAAGCAGGTTAGGCACCCGGCGTCGTCGCAGGCGAGCAGGCCCGGCTCGGCGCCGCCGGGCGGCAGCCAGCCGCCGACCATGCTGCACATCGCGTCGTCGGCGAGCGACGGACCGAAGGTGATGTCCCGGTCCGCCTCGCCGCGGTAGGTGCAGGCGTAGGTGACCTGGCTGCCGCGCGGCAGGCGCACCGGCGGATCGAAGACCTGCATCGGCGGCCCGTCGGCGGTGTCGGTGCGGTAGATCAGCTCGTCGCCGGCGCGGATGGTGAAGTCGAGGCCGTGGCTGTGCATGTGCGAGCTGACCCAGACGAGGTCCGCGTCGCGATCGATCGGGCAGGTCTTCTTGACGACCGTCCCGGTCGAGCCGGCGGGGACCCGGATGGCGAGGTTGTCGAAGAACAGCGGCGAGAGCGCGGCGGCCCCGGCATCCGCGGTGAGGTCGAGGGTGAGGCGGTTCTCGATGGTGACCGGCTCGCTGCCGCTGTTCAGGTAATGGATCTGGACGTAGAGGCCGGCGGCCGCCGGTATGGATGCCGCGGCGCCCGGAGGAAACTCGACCCGCGCGCTGCCCGCCCGCTGCGACTGGAAGAGGAGGTTGTCGTAGCCCGGGTCCTGGCCGCACGGCCCGAGCGGCGTGTCGGTCGCCCCGTCCTGGCGCCAGACCAGCATGTGGTGTCCGCCGCGATCGAGGTCGGCCGCGAAGGCGCGGATCGCCGCGTCGCCGCCGACCGGGTTGGCGAAGGTCTGGCAGCGAAGGCCCTCCTCGCCCGGCTGGACGACGAACGAGTCGAGCGCGAGCGTCACGGTATCGTCTCCGGCCGTGTCGCCGGCGCAGGCCGCGGCCGTGAGGAGCAGGATGGACAGACGCATGCTTCATCACCTCCGGGTCGGCTGTCCTGCAGCACGCGCGCCAGCGGCGCGGCGCCTGGAGCGATCGGAGGTTGCGCGGCCACCGTTCATTGATTGAATGAACTGTCTGTTCAATTTGCAAGCAAGTCGCACAACCGATGAGCGGCACTGGTCCTGGCCCGCGGGTTGCACTCGGCGGGTCGGCCGGTCATGCTTGATCCGGTGCGCTGGCTCCCGCTGCTCCCGGTCGCCGCTTCCGTGGTGGCGGGCGGCTCCGCCGAGGCAGACCCCGGCTGGCGGCCGCGCTGTGCCCGCGGCGCGACCGTGCGCGGCATCGATGTCTCGAAGTGGCAGGGGGACATCGACTGGGACGCGGTGAAGGCGGCCGGGATCGAGTTCGCCTTCATCCGGGTCTCGGACGGCGCGGCACGCCCGGATCCGTCGTTCGCGCGCAACTGGGCCGAAGCGGGACGGGTCGGCATCGCGCGCGGTGCCTACCAGTACTTCCGTCCGCTCGAGGACGCAGACGAGCAGGCCGATCTGCTGCTGGCGGCGATCGGTCCACCCGGCCCGCGCGACCTGCCACCGGTCATCGACATCGAGGTGTCCGATGGAGTCGAGCCGCGCGAGATGGCACGCCGGATGGATCGCTGGGCGCGGCGGGTGAAGAAGGCGCTCGGCGTCCGGCCGGTGGTCTACACCAGCGCGAAGCACTGGGTGGAGCTCCTGGCCGGTTCGCGGAGCTTCCGGCGCCACCTCCTCTGGATCGCGCACTACGACTCCGACTGTCCCAACACCCCGACCGCCTGGCGGCGCTGGACCATCCACCAGGTGTCGCAGGAGGCGCAGGTCGCCGGCATCGCGGCGCCGGTCGACGAGAACCGCTTCCACGGCTCGCGCCGGGCGCTGGCCCGCATGAGCCGCCGGCCGACCCGCTCGCTCCTCGCGCGCTACCGCCGGTGGCAAGCGCTGGCCGAGGCGGATCGCCTGCGCCGCGAGCAGGCGGCGGCGACCGCGGACGACACCGCACAGACGGCGGACGCCGCGCCGTAGCGCGCCGCGACGGATCGCTCACAGCTCGATCTGCGCGCCGATCTCGACCACCCGGTTGGGCGGCAGGTGGAAGAACTGGGTCGCCGGACGCGCGTTGCGCGACAGGAAGGCGAACAGCGCCTTGCGCCAGCGCGCCATCGGCGAGCGGCCGCCGGTGAGCAGCGTCTCGCGCCCGAGGTAATAGCTGACGTCGACCAGATCCACCTTGAGCCCGAGGGTGGAGGCCTGCTTGAGGATGGCCGGAACGTCCGGGTCCTGCATGAAGCCGACCCGCGCCACCACCTGCCAGAAGCCCTGGCCGAGCTCGCGGACCTGCACCATCTTGTCGGAGGCGATCTTCGGCACCCGCTGGTTGTTGACGGTGAACAGGACCACGTTCTGGTGCAGCACCTTCGAGTGCTTGAAGTAGTGGAGAAGGACGCCGGGCGTCACGCCGACGTTCGAGGTCATGAAGACCGAGGTGCCCGGCACCCGGTACGGCTTGGTCTCGCCGATGTCGCCGAGGAACAGGTCGAGGGCGAGCGATTCTTCCGCGATGCGGCGGGCGAACAGCTGCCGGCCGCGATGCCAGGTGGTCATCATGATGAAGACCGAGAGGCCCATGGCGAGCGGGAACCAGCCGCCGTCGGCGATCTTCACCGCGTTGGCAGCGAAGAAGGAGATGTCGATGATCAGGAACAGGCCGACCAGGGCGGCCGCGGTCCAGGTGCGCCAGCCCATCAGGCTGCGCGCCACCACGTAGAACATGAGCGACGTGATGATCATGGTGCCCGTCACCGCGATGCCGTACGCGGCGGCGATGGCCGACGAGCTGCCGAAGCCGATGGTCAGCGCGATGCAGCCGACCATGAGCAGGTAGTTCATCTCCGGGATGTAGATCTGGCCCTCCTCGTGCGCCGAGGTGTGGAGCACGCGGAGCCGCGGCCAGTAGCCGAGCTGCATCGCCTGCCGGGTGACCGAGAAGACGCCCGAGATGAGGGCCTGCGACGCGATCACCGCCGCCATGGTGGCGAGGACGAGCATCGGGTAGATGGTCCAGCCGGGCGCCAGGCCGTAGAACGGGTTGTCGGCGGCGCGCGGATCGACCAGCACGTGTGCGGCCTGGCCGAAGTAGTTGAGCACCAGCGAGGGGAGGACGAGCGAGAACCAGCCGATGCGGATGGCGGTCCTGCCGAAGTGGCCCATGTCGGCGTAGAGCGCCTCGCTGCCGGTGACTGCCAGGAACACGGCGCCGAGCAGGAAGAACCCGTGCCAGCCGTGCGCGAACATGAAGCGGACGCCCCAGATCGGGTTGACCGCCTGCAGGACCTGCGGGTGCTCGGCGATGCCCAGGATGCCGGTGACCGCGAGGACGGTGAACCAGATCAGCATCACGATGCCGAACCAGCGGCCGAGCGGCCCGGTACCGTGCCGCTGCACCATGAACAGGCCGACCAGGATGCCGATCGTGATCGGCACGACCGCCGGTTCGAGCGCGGGGACGCGCACGCCGAGGCCCTCCATGGCGCCGAGCACCGAGATGACGGGCGTGATGAGGCCGTCGCCGTAGAGCAGACCGGCCCCGAAGATGCCGAGCATGAGGAGGATCGCGAAGTTGCGGCGGCCGTTCTTCTGCGCCGAGGCGACCAGCGCGAAGAGGGCGAGGATGCCGCCCTCGCCGTCGTTGTCGGCGCGCAGGATGAAGACGAGATACTTGAGCGCGACCACCAGGAGGAGCGACCACAGGATCAGCGACAGGATGCCGTAGATGTTGGCCGTGTTGACCGAGACCGCGTGCGGCCCGGACACGCACTCGTGGATGGTGTAGAGCGGCGAGGTGCCGATGTCGCCGTACACCACGCCGAGCGCGCCGAGCGAGAGGGCGGCGATCTCCTTGCGCGAGCGGACGCGCGCATGACCGTGCGCGTGAGCGGTGGCTGCTGGCGCGAGCGCGGCCGGGCTGCCGTCGCTCACGGAGCCCTCCTCTTGCGGGCGCGGCGCGCGCGCCAGCCGCGGCGGACCAGCAACGTCGAGCTGGTGCCGGCGATGAGGAGGGCGATGGTGGGCTCGGCGCCCCAGCTGCCGCGCGAGAACAGGCGCGGGATGAGGCCGAGCAGCGAGACCGCGAGCGCCAGCCAGAGGATGACCGGGTCGTCATCCGGACCCAGCTCCGGCTCGGGGCGCGGGGCCAGCTTCATCCCGCTCGTGCGGTAGGGGGTCACGCACGTCGGTCATAGCGCCAGGCGCGTCAAGATGGAGTAAAGGCTGGGCCCGGCGGCATCAAGGAAACGTCAAGACCGCCCGTGGTACGAATAACCTGCTTGATCCGATACCTCTGGACCTGCGTCTATGTCGCGCTGGCCACCGCGGCCGCCTGGTCGGCGCGACCGCTACTGGCGCTGCCGGATCTGGTCGCGCTCTACCTCTTGGTCATCATGGCGGTGGCGGTGCGCTACGGCCGCGGGCCCGCGGCGATCGCGTCGGCGCTCTCGGTCGTGGCCTACGATGTCTTCTTCATCGCGCCGCACTACACGTTCTCGGTGCACGACCAGCGGCACCTCCTGACCTTCGCGATCATGTTCGCGGTCGGCCTGGTGATCAGCCACCTCGCGCTGCGCATCCGGCGCCAGGAGAAGGAGGCGGAGGCGGCCACCCTGCGCATGCGCACCGAGGAGATCAGGAGCTCGCTCCTCAGCGCGGTGTCGCACGACCTCAGGACGCCGCTCGCCGCCATCACCGGCGCCGGCACCACGCTGCGCGAGAGCAGCGACCTCAGCGCACACGAGCGCCGCGAGTTGCTCGACACCCTGTGCGAGGAGGCGGAGCGGCTCGAGCGGCTGGTCGCCAACCTGCTCGACATGACGCGCCTCGAGGCGGGCGCGCTCGAGGTCAAGCGCGAGTGGGTGCCGATCGAGGAGCTGGTCGGCTCGGCGCTGAGCCGCATCGAGGGGCGCATCGACGGCCGTCCGATCACCACCGAGATCCCGCCCGACCTGCCGCTGGCCCCGGTCGACCCGGTCCTCTTCGAGCACGCGCTGGTCAACCTGCTCGAGAACGCCCTCAAGTACACGCCGGCCGGATCCCCGATCGAGATCGCGGCGCGGCGCGCCGGTGGCGGCATCGAGCTCGAGCTCGCCGACCGCGGCCCCGGACTGCCGGAGCCCGCCGAGCCGCTGTTCGAGAAGTTCGTGCGGCACGCGCCGCGCGGCACCGTCGGCGTCGGGCTCGGCTTGCCCATCGCTCGCGGCATCGCG
>Ga0310810_10004805_pt1 | contig 15013 bp, 7 predicted proteins | sample NCmetagenome_FD_207641 | JGI IMG/M metagenome (GOLD analysis project Ga0310810, IMG submission 207641) | Soil microbial communities from experimental microcosm in Duke University, North Carolina, United States - NC | ecosystem: Engineered > Artificial ecosystem > Soil microcosm > Unclassified ...
GCGCGGGAGCGATGGTGCCGGTGAGCATGGCTCTGGTCGCCGATCTGTATCCGCCCGAGAAGCGCGCACTGCCGCTCGGCATCATCGGCGCGGTCGACACGGCGGGTTGGGTGCTGGGACATCTCTACGGCGGGATCATGGTGCAGTTCATGACCTGGCCGTACCTGTTCTGGATCAATCTCCCTGTGGTCTTCGTGATGTTCTGCATCACGTGGTGGGGGTTGACCGGCCTGCCGCGAATGGATGTGAAGGGGGGCATCGACTGGATCGGCGTGACGCTCCTTGGCGCGGCGCTGATTCTGCTCAATGTCGGCCTTGGCGCACCGGAAGTCGGGCTCGAAGGATCGACCGCGCTTCCGTCGCCACATCGTCTCTATTGGGTCGCCGGGGCCGCGGTGGTGTTTGCGGTCTTCCTGCTTTCTCAGCGCCGCGTGCGTGATCCCATCCTCGACTTGCGCATCTTCTCGAACCGCAATCTGTCGGCGGCGAGCGGCGTCAATCTGCTCGTCGGCTTCTGCATCATGGTGGCGCTGGTCAGCGTTCCGATCTTCATCAACGTTGCCGGCGCGACAGACACGATGAAAGCGGCCCTCGTCACGGGATATCTACTCTGCGCTTTTACGGTGCCGATGGCGCTCGCGGCAATTCCCGGAGGTTGGCTGTCCGAACGGCTCGGCTATCGATCAACGGTCGTCCTCGGCTTGATCACGGCGATCGTCGGCTTCTGGATGATGAGTCTGTGGAAGGTGGAAATGGCCGCTCAGGCCGTCACCTTTTTTGACACCTTGCGACACGGGCCCGCGCCCTCCGACGCTCGCGGTACCGGCTTCATGGCGGCGGGGCTGGCATTGGCCGGCATCGGCATCGGGCTGACCATTGCGCCGGTCGGGGCGGCCGTCATCAACGGCGTCGGCGAACAGGACCGCGGGATGGCGTCGTCGCTCGTCATCATCCTCCGCCTGATCGGCATGAGCGTCAGCATGAGCTCGATGATGGCGTATGGGCTGCGGCGGACGACAGTCCTCAGCCGGACAATGCTCGGCCCCGACGATGCACTGGATTTGGAAAAGACGGCCAGGGTGGCGCTTGATGTGGTGACGAAGATCACCAGCGAGATCGCGTTGATTGCTCTGGCCGTGACCGTGATGGCCCTGGGTGTCGCGCTACTGCTGCGACGCGGCGATCTTCTGTCGCATTCTTAGATTAGTACCTGTATCAAAACCCCCGACTGGGCGATTGCGGGGTTTGCGCCCCGTAAACTACTCTGGGAAATTCATCTCGCGGAGCATCGCCTGGAACCGCGGATCGCTGCGAATCGGATCCCACGGCGGGCCGACCTTCATGTAGACGATGTTGGGCGCCCGCTGATCGAGACCCTTCCGGCACCACTCGATCGCGCGATCGATGTCGCCAATCGCCCCGTACGCGTTGCTCATGACGGCCGGATCGAGCCACGCATCCGCGGGCGGCTGTTCGACGATGCGGAGCAGGCGCCGCGCCTCCCCGGTCTCTCCGACGACGCCGAACGCCCAGGCGCACATACCGAGCAGCTGCATGTTGTATGCACCGGAAAGCGCTCTAAGGATCTTTCCGCACTCGACGCCGACTTCGGCGCGCTGTCGCTCGACGGCGTAATTCGAGGCGAGCATGAACGGCGCCATCAGATTGCCGGGCCATATCTCCTGCAACGTGCGCGCGTTCCTGATGGCGTCGTCGTGGCGGCGAGAGAAGAACGCCGTCCACACGGTTTGAATGCGCGAGAACGGGTTGAGCGGATCGACGGTGAGGATGCGCTGCGAGATCCGATCGGCGGCGACGGCGTCACCCGCAACGAGCACGAGATAATTGAGGGACGCGATCAGTCCTTCGACCGCGTCGGGGCTGAGCTGCAGCGCCCGATCGATTTCCCGTTTCGCGCCGGCCCAGTTCCAGTCGTGCCAGAGGAACACAGAGGCGAGCGCGGCATGCGCCGCCGGCAACTGGTCGTCGAGCTGCATCGCTTTCAACGCGGCAGCCTTCGCCCTCGGAAACGTGTCGGCCGGCGCCACCAGGCTTGTTTGCGCAGCTGTCTCGTAGGCTTCGCTCAGCGCCGCATACGGCGGAGCGTAGGTCGGGTCGACTTGGATGGCTCGCTCATACTGCGCGATCAGCGCGTCCAGCCCGGTTCGGGTGGGGGCGGTCGCTGTAAGGCTCGCGAACAAGGCGCGTCCCTTGAGATACGCGTCGTAGGCCGCCGGATTGACTGGCCGCGCGGCCGCAAGCCGCGCGGTCTGCAGTGGCGTGATCGTGGCCCGAACCTCTCGCGCAATCGCGCCGACCAGCTCGTTCTGCAGCGCGAGCACGTCGCCGACGTTGCGTTCGTACCGGTTCGCCCAGAGTACGGCGCCGGTGTCCGCGCGAACCAGTTGCGCCGTGACCTGAATCCGGTTGTTGCCCCGCATGACCGAGCCGGTCACGAGGCCCTCGACGCCCAATTCCTGCCCGATCTCGCGCAACGACTTTGTGGTCTTCTTGAACGCGTCCGCCGACGACTTCGCGATCACCTTCTGCAACCCGATCTGGGCGAGATCGGTAATCAGCGCTTCGTGCATGCCCGCGGAGAAGTAGTCTTGCTCCGGATCGCTCGACAGGTTCTCCAGCGGGAGGACGGCAATCGAACGAATCTGCGGCGAGCGGCCGGCAAGCCGATCTCGACTCGCAGCGGCGTTGAACCATACGGCTGCTGCGGCAACAATCAAGGTCACGCCGATCGCAAAACCGGCGACGAGCCGCGTCGGGCGTCTGCTCTCGGCTCGCCGCGGCACGACGTCCGAGGACGGGTGTTCCATCATCTCGAGCGCCGCTCGCACTTCGTCCGCCCGTTGATAGCGCCGCGTCGGTTCCTTCTCGAGGCACCGACGGATTACCGCCTGCACGGGCGCCGGCACCCGCGCCGGAAGAGGCGGAGGCGGCTCGTGCAGGATCGCCGAGCTCAATTCGTATCCCGTCCTTCCCGAGAAGGGTCGAGCGCCCGCAGCCATCTCGTGAAGCACGACGCCGAGCGCCCACACGTCGCTGCGGGCATCAGCCGGCACGCCACGCAGTTGTTCCGGCGCCATATACGCCAGGGTCCCCACGACCGCACCCGGTTCTGTGAGCGACAGGTCCGCGTGCGTACTGAGATCGGTCAGTTCCTGCCCGCCCAGAGACTTTGCCAACCCGAAATCCAGCACTTTGACGCGGCCTTCGGGCGTGATCATCACGTTCGAGCTCTTGAGGTCGCGGTGCACGATGCCGCGCCCGTGCGCGTGCGCCACCGCGTCGGCCAGCTGCACGCCGAACCGCACGAGCTCGCTCGCCGGCAGTGGCCGCTCGGCGAGGCGTTTGTTCAACGGCTCGCCCTCGACCACTTCCATGGCGATGTAGGCGTGGCCCTCTGCTTCGCCGACCTCGTAAATCGTGCAGATGTTGGGATGGTTCAGCGACGCGGCCGCGCGTGCTTCTTGTAAGAGCCGCGTGCGCCGCTGCGGGTCGTCGCCCGCCAGGGCAGGCAGTAGCTTGACCGCGACATCGCGTCGAAGAGTCGTGTCGCGCGCGCGGTAGACTTCGCCCATTCCGCCGGCACCGAGCACCGAGCGAATTTCGTAGGCGCCCAGGCGTTCGCCAGGGGACAAGGGCATGAAATCGAGGCCGATTGTAGCGGCGGTGACCGGTGCCGCAAAGGGGGAACCCCGTTCAGGCCGTCATCCAGCGCTTTCGCAGCGATTGCAACGGTCAGCCTGGCGCCGTGCCCGCGAACGCGAGCCCGGCGACGGCCGCGATTACTGCTTGATGCGCTTGGCCGACCACTCCATCGTTCCCAGGCCCGACACTTCGGCCTTGCCGTTGACGATGTTGTCGCCGTCGAGATCGCCGGTCATGACGACGGTCATGTCGCCCTGCGGAGTCTGCGCCACCATCGTCAGCTTGAGCGCTTTTCCTTCGGCGATCCCTTCGATCGGCACTTCACCGAGCTGGCTGCCGAACGTGCCGCTGACCTTGCCGTTGGTGTCGCTCAACGTCGCGTTGGCCGGCATATCGCCGCCGGGCGTCTTGAGCATCACGTCCCACTTGCCGCCGAAGCCGGTGCCGGTGGCGACGGTGGTCGTCGTCGTGGTCGTCGTCGTAGTCGTGGTGGCGGTGCTGGACGTCGTGGTCGCCGCCGATCGCTTCGCGCTCCAGTCGCCTTCGGCGAAGCCGCCGAAGTCCGCCTTGCCGGCGATGGTGTCGCCAGCGATCTTGCCGGTCAGCGTGATCGGCAGTTCCATCCCCTGCACCTGGACCGTGAAGGTGAACTTCAGATCGTCGCCGGTCACGCTACCGCCGTCGAAGGGCAGCGAGCCCTGGGGCCCCTTGAAGATGCCTGAGACTTTGGCGCCTTCCTGCTTGAAACTGACCGGCGTGGTGTTGGTGCCTTGCGGCGAGGTGACGGTCACGTCCCAGTCGCCGGTGACGTTGGTCTGTGCCAAGACCGGTGACGCGGTGAGCAGCGAAAGCGCCAGCAGCGTGGATTTCAAGCGGATCATACGAGCTCCTGAAAAAAACAGATTAGCGGTCGCCGGCGTCGCCAGTGCGGCGGGCGCTCAGCGGCCCTTCGCCGACGTCGCCGAGCTTGGCAACACCGGTGATGAGCGTGGCGGTCTCGAGCTTACCCTTCATCGTGATTTCGAGCATCTTGCCGTCTTCGGCCACCGACCAGACGACCGTGACCTCGTCGCCGGTCACGCGGCCGGAGATCTCGTATTCGCCGAACTCGTCGGTGGCATGGCCGGTGAGTTTCGTCCCCGACTGGTTGATCGTCATGATCGTCCAGTTCTGGCCGAGCGGAGTGACGAAATCGACGCGCCACTGACCGGCCACGCTGCGGGGTTGCGGTTGCTGCTGCGCGCGCGCCGGCGCCGCCGCGGCGGCTATCGCAAGACACACGGCCACAAGGGTTCGAATCATGATGCCGCCATTTTACTTCCGCCCGGCGCTTCCGGCCGGTCAAAGATCACACGAAAGTGCGCGGGCGGTAAGACGCCTGAGCTCGGCCGGAGGGTGCGTGGTGGGGCGCGATCAGACGTGGGGTCCGCCTTCAGGCGGACCTTCATGGTCCGGCTAAAGCCGGACCCCACCATCGAATCAGCAACGGGTCAACCGGCCTGGGCGACCGGCTCGGCCTCGATCTCGATGCTGGAAGCCACCGCCGCCGCGATGACCGGCGTGATCCGGCAGAAGCCGGCCAGGTGCCGATCGAACCGCAGCAGTGAACGCGCGACACGGCTGCCGGTCAGCCGCTCGTGGGTCTCCAGTAACTCGCGCAGCAGCCTCTGCTCGGCCAGCGTCGGCGCGTCGATCGCCAGATGCTGCGGATGGGTCCGCGCGGCCAGCGACTCGCGGTTCGCCGCCACGTAGATGACGCCGCCGGTCATCCCGGCGGCGAAGTTCTGGCCGACCGGCCCGAGCACGACGACGGTGCCGCCGGTCATGTACTCGCAGGCGTGATCGCCGACGCCCTCGACGACGGCGGTCGCGCCGCTGTTGCGGATCGCGAACCGCTCGCCCGCCAGGCCGGCGACGAACAGCCGCCCGCCCGTCGCACCATACAGCGCCGCATTGCCGGCGAGCACCTGGTTCGCGCGCCCGCGCTCGCGGGCGGCGGGCGCGACGACGATCTCGCCGCCGTGCATGCCCTTGCCGAGGCCGTCGTTCGTATCGCCGATGAGCGACAGGCGCATCCCGGGAAGGGCAAACGCGCCGAAGCTCTGGCCCGCGCTGCCGGTCATCGCCAGCTGTACGGAACCTTCGGGCAACCCGCGATCGCCGAAGCGCGCGGCGATCGCCCCGATCGTGTCGAGAAGCTCGGACGACGGCGTGACGTGCAGGGCGGGTCCTTTTGGACCCGCCGAGATGCCGGGTCCGAAAGGACCCGGCCTGCTCGACAACGCCGGAGCCAGGGGGCGCTCCGCACGAGCGGGGGACAGCAGCGCCTCCAGCGAGAGCGAGGGGATGACGCCGTCGCGGCGCCGCAGCAGATCCGCGCGGCCGATCAGGTCCTCGAGGCGCGTCAGGCCGAGCGACGCCAGGATCTCCCGCACTTCGCCGGCGATCAGTTTCAGATAACCGACCAGCATGTCGGCGGTGCCCGCAAACTCGGCGCGCAAATCCTCGCGCTGGGTCGCAATGCCGACAGGGCAGGTGTTCGCGTGACACTGGCGGGCCATCACGCACCCCAGCGCCACGAGCGCCGCGGTGCCGAACCCGTACTCCTGCGCGCCGAGCGCGGCCGCGATCGCGATGTCGCGCCCCGTCTTGAGGCCGCCGTCGGTCTGCAGGACCACGCGTCCGCGCAATCCGGCGCGCGTCAGCGCGTGGTGCGCCTCCGACAGGCCGATCTCCCACGGCATCCCGGCGTGCTTGATCGACGCGCGCGGCGACGCGCCGGTCCCGCCGTCGTGTCCGCTGATCTGAATCGCGTCGGCGCCGGCCTTGGCGACGCCGGTCGCGATGATCCCGACGCCGACCGAGGCGACGAGCTTCACGTTCATCCGCGCCGTTGGATGGAACGCGCGCAGGTCGTAGATCAGCTCGGCGAGATCCTCGATGCTGTAGATGTCGTGATGCACCGGCGGCGAAATCAGCGTCGTGCCGGGTTGTGCGTGCCGCAGCCTCGCGATGTGCGGGATGACCTTCATCCCCGGCAGCTGTCCGCCTTCGCCCGGCTTCGAGCCCTGCGCGATCTTGATCTGCAGTTCGTCGGCCGACCGCAGGTACGCCGGCGTCACGCCGAAGCGCGCGGACGCGACCTGCTTGGTGCGGCTGCCCTCCTCGTTCCCGAACCGGTCAGGTTCCTCGCCGCCTTCCCCGCTGTTGCTGCGCGCGCCGAGGCGGTTCATGGCGGTCGCGATCGTGCGGTGCGTCTCTGGCGAGAGCGCGCCGACCGACATCGCCGAGGCGAAGAAGCGGCGGCAGATCGCCTCGACCGATTCAACCTGCTCGAGCGGCGCCGGCGTCACGGACGTCGAAGGGGTCAGCTCAACGAGGTCGCGAATTGCCTGCGGCGGCCGTCCGTAGACGTGGGATGTGAAGGTCTCGTACGCAGGGCTGATGCCCTGCGCCACAGGAGCTGGCGCGAGTGCCTCGTCGCGCGCCTTCTGCAGGCCGCGCACGACGATCGGGTTGGTCGCGTGATACTCGCCGCCGCGGCGGAACCCGTGGAGGCCCGGGTACTCGGCGGCCGGCGCCGTCTCGGCGAACGCGCGCCGGTGTCGCGCGAGCACCGTCGCGGCGATGTCCGCCAGCGTGGCGCCGCCGATCGGCGACGCCGTCCCGGGGAAAAAGCGATCCACCAGCGACGCGTCCAGCCCCAGGATCTCGAACAGCTGCGCGCCGCAATAGCCGCTGAACGTGCAGACGCCCATCTTCGACATCAGCGTTCGCAGGCCGCGCTCGAGCGCGAGGCGATAGCGCGTGATGGCGACATCGCAGCCGGTGGGGTCGGTGTCGGCAAGCGCGGCGATCGTGTCGTAGCCGAGCGAGGGGCACACGGCCGACGCACCGTAGCCGAAGAGCAGGCCCAGGTGATGCGCGTCGCGCGCGTCGCCGGTCTCGACGATGATGCTCGCGCGCATCCGGAGGCCGCGGTCGACGAGCGCATGGTGCACGGCCGCCTGCGCCAGGAGCGCGGGGACGGCGGCCGCGTCGGCGCTGAGCAATCGGTCGGTGAGAATGACGAGCGCGCTGCCCCGCTCGACGGCGGCGCACGCCTCGTCGGCGATCGTCTGCAGCCGGACGTCGAAGGTCTCGACGCCGCCGCACACCGGAAACACGATGTCGATCGTCACCGGCTGCAGCGCCGGCGACATCGCGAGCTGATCGAGATCGCGCCGGCAGAGAATCGGCGAGCGCAGCACGATCCGCGGCGGCCGCGGCGCGAGCTCGTCGATGAAGCTGCCGTGTCCGCCGAGCAGCGTGCTCAGCGACATGACCGACGATTCGCGGTACGGATCCACCGACGGGTTGGTCACCTGCGCGAAGCGTTGGCGGAAGTAGTCGCCGAAGAGCCGCGAGCGCTGCGACAGCGCGGCCGGCGGCGCATCGTCGCCCATCGAGCCGACCGCTTCGTGCCCCTCGGTGATCATCGGCTTGAGCAGGAGCTCGATTTCCTCGCGCGTGCATCCGAACGCCGCCTGGCGGCGCGCGAGGTCTACCGTGCCCCGGTAGTGTCCGGCTTTAGCCGGATCCGGGTCCGCCTGAAGGCGGACACTACGTACGACGTCGTCACCTTCGGCGGGCTCCACGCCGACGACAGCGACGTCCGCGAGGGGCCGGAGGACGTCGGCGACGAGCGCGCGATACCGGCGCCGGAACGCGAGCCGACGGCGGATCTCGTTGGTTCCCATGACCGAGCCGCGCTCGACGTCCACGACGATCATGTCGCCCGGGCCAAGCCGCGCGCGGTGGACGATGTCGTGCTCGTCGGCCGGCAGCACGCCGACTTCCGACGCCACGGCGATCAAGTCGTCGGCGGTCGTCACGATGCGCGCGGGACGGAAGCCGTTGCGGTCCAACGCCGCGCCGACGTACCGGCCGTCGGCGAAAACCAGCGCCGACGGTCCGTCCCAGGGCTCGCTGACGAGCGCCTGAAACTCGTAGAAGGCGCGAACGTCGGGAGGCAGGTCGCGGTCACGTTCCCAGGCCGGCGGCACCAGCCGCGTGACGGCGTGCGCGAGCGAATAGCCGTGATGCCGCAGCAACTCGATCGCGTCGTCGAGCGACAACGAGTCGGAGCCGTGCGTCGAGATCGGCGGGTCGACGCTGAAGCCGGGCAGCGACGTCGCGTCCGCGCTGCGGGCGCGCATCCACAGGCGGTTGCCGGCGATGGTATTGATCTCGCCGTTGTGGGCCAGCGTGCGGAACGGCTGGGCGAGCGCCCAGTCGGCCGACGTATTCGTGCTGAAGCGCTGATGGAATGTGATGAACGGCGAAACGAAGCGCGCGTCGGCGAGGTCCGGAAAGAACCGGTCGAGCGCGTCCGGGGTCACCAGAGCCTTGTGCACGACGGTGCGCGTCGACAGCGACACGATCGTCAGCCGCACGCCGGCGGTCCGGGCGATCCGCTCGATGCGCAGGCGCGCGCGATAGAGCGCGGCGTCGGTCGCCTGCCGGCCGTCGTCGAACCCGCCGACCACCTGGAGCACCGTCGGCGTCGTCTCGCGCTGCGCGCGCAGCACCGCGGCGCGGTCGGTCGGCACGATGCGCCAGTCGATGGACCTGGCGCCGGAGAGGCGCAGCTCGCGGTCGACGATTTCGGCCGCCGGCAGGCGGTCGCCGAAGGCGTCGCCGATCCAGGTCCAGGGAATCGCGGTGAGGACGCCGCAGCCGTCGACCGCGCCGAGCGACGCCTCGGCGCCGCGGTGCGTCAGACGCCGGAGTGCGGCCAGCCCGTGCGCGACGATGTCGCGGCCGGCGCGGCCGCGCGAATGGGCGATGAATCCAACCCCGCAGGCGTCGTGATCGGATGACGGCTGAACGCGCGACTCCATGTCCACGCGTTTATGGGCCGATACCGGTGATAAGTAAAATAGAACTTACTGATACAACCGATACATTATGCGCATGTGTTATCGGTGCTGCGGTATCATCGCATCCATGAGCCCACGGCATCGTTCCCTCCTGGCGCTGGCTGTGCCGGCGCTGCTGCTGGTCGCATCCGCGTGCGGCCAGGAGCCGGCCAAACCGGCCACTACCGCCGCGCCAGCGGCCACTGCCCCGCCGGCGCCGCCGCCTGCCGTCCGCGTCTACGTGACGAACGAAACGTCAGGCGATTTGACGGTGATCAACGGTGACACGCAGACGGTAATGGCCACCGCGCCGCTGGGGAAACGGCCCCGCGGCATCCAGGCGAGCCCGAACGGCAAGCTGTTGTACGTCGCGCTCAGCGGATCGCCGCCAGCCGGTCCCGGCGTGGATCCGAAGACGCTGCCGCCGCCCGATCGCAACGCGGACGGCATCGGCGAGGTGGACGCCGACACCTACAAACTGAACCGCATCATCCACGCCGGCGCCGACCCCGAGCAACTCGCGATCAGCGCCGACGGCACGCGGCTCTACGTCGCCAACGAGGACACCGAAACCCTCAGCGTCGTCGACGTCGCATCCGGGAAGGTCATCGCCGCCGTGAAGATCGGCGAGGAGCCGGAGGGGGTGACGATCCGGCCGGATGGCAAGGTCGTGTACGTCACGTGCGAAGGAGACGGTGCGGTGTTCGCGATCGACACGCAGACGAACAAACTGCTGAAGCGGATCCCCGTCGGTCCACGGCCGCGGTCGATCGGGTTCCTGCCCGACGGCTCGCGTGGATACGTCTCGCTCGAGAACGAGGGGGCGATCGCGGTGTTCGATGCGAAGCAGCAGAAGTTCCTGCGGCTGATCAAGCTCGAAGGCCAGGGCAACACGCCGAAGCCGCGGCCGATGGGCATCGCCGTCAACCCTGACGGATCGACGGTCTACGTGACCGCCGGATCCTTCGGTCACCTGTTCCTGATCGACCCGGTGAAAAACGCGCCGCTCGCCTCGTTCGAAGTAGGACAGCGTCCGTGGGGCGTCGCGCTGCTGCCCGGCGGAAAGACGGCCTACACCGCCAACGGGCCGTCGAACGACGTGTCGCTGGTCGATCTCGTCGCGAAGCAGGTCGTGAAGAAGATCACCGTCGGCAATCGGCCTTGGGGCGTCGCGATCATCAGTCGTTAGTCATCAAGCGCGCGTGCGCGAGTTATCCGCGGATTACGCGGATTACGGGATTCGATCACGAGGCGTCCGGCGCCGGCCGCGAAGCGGCCGGTCACGGTGAGACGCGAACGGGCGTGAATGCGACCCCGATGAATGGTGTGGCTCGCATTCACGCCGTTCGCGTCTCATCGCGCGCGGCTGCGCCGCGCCGCCGGACGCCGAGTCAGCGCTCGGCGTGCGCGCCAGACACGTCCGTACAGCGGGTCTCAATCCGCGTCATCCGCGTAATCCGCGGATGCTTTTCTTGGGTCGTGTTTTAGCCGCGGGACGCGCTTTCGTGTCCTTTGTGTCCTTCGTGTTCATGCAGCGCGACGACTCATCGAGCAAGATCGACGTGTAACTCCGCACCGAACAGCATCGTGCGGTCGTTGTCTGAGGCGGCGTACTTGAGCAGCGTCCGCACGTTCTTCTCGACCTTGCCGTCGAACACCGTCCGTCCGTTCGCCACGACCTTCACCGGCTTGCCGAAGTCGAACTGATCCGGCGACAGCAGCAGCGTGAACGCGGCGACGCCTCGTGTCGTCGCGGTGATGACGTTCCCAGAGCGCGCGAGGTCGACGCGGCCTGACGGCCCGCCGCGCGCGAAGAGCGCCCTGGGCGGCGTCTCGACGATTTGCGGCTGGTAGACGCCTTCGAGCTCCACGGGCGCGTTGTCGCGGGCGACCATCAGCACGATCTTCGATCCGGGCGGCTCGTCGGCGAGCGCCTCGGCGACGTCGGCTGCCGCCGCGACGCTGCGATCGTTCACGCGCAACAGGACGTCTCCCGCTTTGAGGCCGACGCGCTCGGCATTCGATCCCGGCATCACGCGGTTGACGCGCTTGCCGATGCTCCGCGCGCCGAAGTCGGCTGACGGCGGCATCGGCATCTCGTTGAGGTCGGCGAGCGATTTCGCGTCCCCCTTCCGGGCGCCCAGCCGGTCGATCACGAGCCAGTGCGCGCGGTTGAACGCGGCGCTGTTTCCCGTTTCCCACGTCAGCGTGTCCGGCAGCGGCTGGCGCGGGTGCTCGCGGACGAATGCCTCGTACGTGTCCTTGACCTCGGGCCACCACGCGGTGTTGTGTCCGGCATTCGGCTGGGGGTGATAGTCCACCAGAACCCCGCCGCGTTTCAGGTGCTCGATGTACGGCTCGACCACCCGCGTGGGATAGAGCGGATCGCGCCCGCCGTTGACCGCGAACATCGGCTTGTTGCGCAGGTTGTTCGCGAAGATCAGTCCATCGTCGATGTCCCGAAGCGCGAGAACCATCAGGTAGCCGTTGAGCGGCAGGATGCTGGCGAACGCCGTGGTCTCGCGCATGGCGATATAAAGCGCGCCGCTGCCGCCATCGGACACGCCGGAGAGCACGACGCGATTTTCGTCGACGTTGTAGAGCCGCTTCAGGCGGTCGACGATGGCCGTCAGGTTGAGCACCTGATCGGGGCTCCACCAGGGTGCCTGCGCCCACGCATAGGGGACGATGTAGATCTGCTCGGCGCCGGCGAGCGTGCCGACAGTGCCGTTGCCGACGGGCGCGTTGGTCGCGCGTCCGCCGACGCCGCCGTGGAGCTGAATACGGACTTGATAACGGCGCGCGGGATCGTACGTGTCGGGCACATTCACGGCAAAGAAGTGTTCGACGTCGTCCGACGTGCGGTTTTCCATGCGGACGACGCCCGTCTCCCGCGCGGCGTAGTCTCTGCCCTTTTTCAGGCGTCGATACGCTTCGTCGAAGCCCACACTGGAGTGCAGGATGGGATCGATCAGGCGGGCTGCCTCTGCCGGCGAAGTGGCCGACCAGAACGCGCCGAATGCCGCGTCGGCCGCGGATGTCCGGGCAGCCGGATGGCCAGCGAAGCCAGCCAGACAAACGACCACAGCCGTGAGGGCGAACAGCAGCCTCCGTCCCATGCGTCGGTGTATAACATAAGTAGTCGTCCCATGAGATTTACGGTATCCGCCGTTCTGCTCCTCGCGTTCGCGGTGGCCGTCACGCCGGCGGCTGCGCCGCAGACCGCAACGCCCGCCTCGGCGTCGGCGCAGGCCGAGAAGCTGCCGCCGATTTCCTATACGTGCCCGATGCATCCGGAGATTCTGGAAAGCAAGGGCGGCATCTGCCCGATCTGCAAAATGGATCTCGTGCCGATCCGGCTCGATTCGGTATGGACGTGTGGAACCAAACCGCTCGCCGTTGTCCGCGACGCACCAGGGCGCTGCCCGATCGACGGCACCGCGCTCGTCCAGGTGACCGCCGTGGTCTCGTGGACCTGTCCTGGCGGCACTGAAGAATCGGCATCGCCCGGCAACTGCCCCGGCGGCGCGCCGAAGACGAAGACGTACGCGCTGCGCGCGCACGGCAATCACAACCCGCAGCACGGCGGTCTCTTCTTCATGGCCGCCGACAACACCCATCACCTCGAGGGCACGTACCTCTCGAACGGCACGTTCCGGATGCATTTCTACGACGAGTTCACCAAGCCGCAGAAGATCGCCGCGGTGCGCGCCTACAAGGCGACGCTCGTCGTGAAGGATCCGAAGGCCGGAAAGGAGACGACGTATTCGCTGGTGCAAAGCGGCGCCACGATGCAGGCCGCGATCGGCAAAGTGCCGTTGCCGGCGGAGATGTACGCGAGCGTGACATTCGCGCCCGGTGGCAAGCCCAATCGCTTCGATTTCACGTTCCCCGAGTACTCGAAGGAGCCGCACGCGGTCGGCGGACCGACGCTGACGAAGGCGGCGCCGATGCCGGCGACGACGGCCCCGGTCGTCGAAACGCTGCCGGCGCCGTCGGATACCTCGGCGGGGATCGATCCGGCACTCGTGCCACTGCCGATTCCGGATAGGGTGCCCGAGATACTGGCGCAGCTCAAGACGCGGACCGATCAGATCCGCTCGTTCATCGACAAGGGTACGTTCGCGGCGATCTACGTGCCCGCCTTTCAGGCGAAGGATCTGGCTCTCGCGCTGGACGAACACAAGAACGAGCTGACGCCCGAGCACCGCAAGATCGCCGAGCCAGCCATCGCCAAGCTTGTGCGTTGCGCGTACCTGCTCGACGCGTTCGGCGACATCGGCAACAAGCAGCAGATCGCCGAGGCCTACGCAAAATTCGTGGAGGCGGCGACCGACATCCACACGGCGTTCCCGCCATCCGCGGGGCGGAATCCGCAATGACCGCACACCCACGCCGCATCGCCCTCATCGTCGGGCTCGCATTCGGTGCCGCCGCGGTCGCCATTCAGCCCGCCGGCGCGCACAAGGCGATCACGTCGAAGTACACGTACAACGACGATGTATTTCCGATCCTGCGCGACAAGTGCGCGAGCTGCCACGTGCCGGGCGGCATCGCGCCCATGTCGCTGATGACCTACGACGATGCGTTCCCGTGGGCGGAGTCGATCCGGGCGGAGCTCGTGGCGGCACACATGCCGCCGTGGAACGCGGACGAAGGCTACGGCGAGATCAAACGCGCCCATACGCTGACGCCCAGGGAGCTGGACGTCATCCTGACGTGGGCTACGGGGGGAAACCCGCGCGGCTCCCTCGATCAGAAACTGCCCGCCGTCGAGCTGAAGAATGAATGGAAGCTTGGCGCGCCGGACCTGATGCTGAAGCTGCCGGCCGACTTCACGCTTGCAGCCGACAAGATGGAGGACTCGCAGGAGTTCACGCTTCCAAGCGGCACCGGCGAGGCGAAATGGATCCGCGCCGTCGACCTTCTTCCGGGGACGCCGTCCATTGTCCGCAGCGCGACGATTTTCGTGAAGGGCGGGGCCGCGCCGTCGGCGGCGCCGGCGCCGGAGCGCGTGCTCGCGCTCTGGCTCCCCGGACAGGATCTGCCGCCGCATGACGGCATCGCCTTCAAGCTGCCGGCGGGCGCCCAGCTCGGCGTACGCATCCATTACAAGAAGACGTGGCAGTTCGAGGGCAAGCCGGTGACCGACCGGAGCACGGTCGGCCTGTACTTCGCGCCGTCCGGGAACACGCAAGAGCTGTTGTCGGTGCCGATCGACTCGCCCGCCGCGGCGGCGGGCTCCGCCGATCAGACGATCCGGTTCAGCCAGACGATCGCGGACGACGTGCAGGCGCTCGCGCTGAGCCCGGACAAGGTGCCCGGCAACATCTCGCTGCAGGTGGAAGCGATCAAGCCTGACGGATCGCGCGTGCCGATGATTCGGTTGAACACGCGCGCCGACTGGGATCGCCGCTACTGGTTCGAGAAGCCGATGACGCTGCCGCGCG
>Ga0310810_10004806_pt1 | contig 15008 bp, 16 predicted proteins | sample NCmetagenome_FD_207641 | JGI IMG/M metagenome (GOLD analysis project Ga0310810, IMG submission 207641) | Soil microbial communities from experimental microcosm in Duke University, North Carolina, United States - NC | ecosystem: Engineered > Artificial ecosystem > Soil microcosm > Unclassified ...
AGCCGGCCCCGCTGCAGTACATCGCGCCGTACTCCGGCTGCGCCTTCGCCGAGTACTTCATGTACGAGGAGGGGAAGGCGACCCTCTGCGTCTACGACGACCTGTCCAAGCAGGCGGCGGCGTACCGCCAGCTGTCGCTCATCCTGCGGCGCCCGCCCGGCCGTGAGGCGTATCCGGGCGACGTGTTCTACCTGCACAGCCGGCTGCTGGAGCGGGCGGCCAAGATCTCCGAGCACCCCGACGTCACCAAGCTGGACGACCGGATCAAGAAGCCGGGCGGCTCGCTCACCGCGCTCCCCATCATCGAGACCCAGGCGGGCGACGTGTCGGCGTACATCCCGACCAACGTCATCTCGATCACCGACGGGCAGATCTTCCTCACGACCGACCTCTTCTACTCCAACGTCCGCCCCGCGGTGGACGCCGGCATCAGCGTGAGCCGGGTGGGCGGCAACGCCCAGATCAAGGCGATGAAGCAGGTGGCGGGGCCGCTCCGGCTGTCGCTGGCGCAGTTCCGGGAGCTGGAGGCGTTCGCCCAGTTCGGCTCCGACCTCGACGCGGCGACCCAGAAGCAGCTCGCCCGCGGCGGCCGGCTGGTGGAGATCCTCAAGCAGCCGCAGTATCAGCCGGTGCCGGTGGAGAAGCAGGTGGCCATCATCTATGCGGTCACCAACGGCTACCTGGACGACGTGGACATGAAGTACCTCCGCCAGTGGGAGCGGGACTTCATGGAGTTCCTCGAGGCCTCGCACCCGGCCGTGCTCACGGACATCCGGACCAAGAAGGCGCTGGACGACGACCTCACCGGCCGACTCAAGAAGGCGATCGACGCCTTCAAGTCGGTGTTCGTGGCCGACTGATGGCCAAGGGAGGGAAGCTCAAGGGCCGGATCCGCTCGGTCCAGAACACCCGCAAGATCACCCGGACGATGGAGCTGGTCTCCACCTCCAAGCTCAAGCGGGCGCAGGATCGCGTCGTCGCCGCCCGGCCCTACGCCCAGGCGTTGCGCAAGGTCCTGGCCGATCTGGTGACGCCCGAGCTGGCCGACCGCTTCCCCTTGCTCCGGACCCCCGCGCCGCCGTCCAAGGGCGGGCCGACCCGCGCCGCCGTCATTCTGGTGACCTCGAACCGCGGACTCGCCGGCGCCTTCAACTCGAACCTGATCAAGGAAGCGCGTCGCCGGATCGATGCGCTCGAGGCCGAGGGGTACACGGTCGACCTCTACGGCGTGGGCAAGAAGGGCATCGGCTTCTTCCGCTACTTGGGCCGCCAGTGGGCCCTGGAGCGGCAGGACATCGGCGACAAGCCGACCGCGGAGCACGCCGCCGAGATCGCCGAGCCGCTGATCGAGGCCTACGCCGCCGGAAAGCTCGCCAGCGTGGACCTGGTCCAGGCCCAGTTCATCAGTCCGCTCCAGACCCCGCCGGCGACCGTGAAGATCCTGCCGGTGGAGACGCCGCCGGCCGACGTCGATGCCCCGGTGCACAACTACATCCTGGCGCCCAACGCCGAGGCGATCGTGGAGCGGCTGCTGCCGCTCTACGTCCGGAACACGGTGTATCGGGGGCTGGTGGAGACCGCGGCGGCGGAGCACGGAGCTCGGCGGACCGCGATGAAGAACGCCACCGACAACGCGGGCGAGATCCTCGAGGTGCTGAAGCGCACCTACAACCGCCAGCGGCAGGCCGGCATCACCCAGGAGATTGCCGAGATCGTGGGCGGCGCGGCGGCGTTGCAAGGGTAGGGCGGTACGACGGTAAGGCGGTACGGCGGTACGTGAGATCGCGGATAAGTCGGCAGCCCGGCGTGAACACCTACCGCCGTCCCGCCCTACCGCCGTCCCGCCGATCACGGAGTCACGGACCACACGAGGAACTCAGTCAATGGCCACTGCCATCGCAACCGAAAAGAAGGACGCCACCGGCGCGGCGACGAAGAACATCGGCCGCGTGGTGCAGGTGATCGGTCCGGTGCTCGACGTCGAGTTCGAGCCCGAACACCTGCCCGAGATCTACAACGCCCTGGTGCTGGAGGACGCGACCGGTGCGGTGCCGGTCCGCCTCACCGCCGAGGTGCAGCAGCACATCGGGCAGAACCAGGTGCGCGCGGTGGCCATGAGCACCACCGACGGCGTGACCCGTGGCATGTCGGTGGTGGATACCGGCTCGGCGATCACCGCCCCGGTGGGCAACGCGGCCCTGGGCCGGATCCTCAACGTGCTGGGTGAGCCGGTGGATGGGGGCCCCGCGCTCCCGGCGGACACCGAGCGCTGGCCGATCCACCGGGAGACTCCCAAGTTCACCGACCTCGAGCCCAAGACCGAGATCTTCGAGACCGGCATCAAGGTCATCGACCTGATCGCCCCGTTCGTGAAGGGCGGCAAGATCGGCCTCTTCGGTGGCGCCGGGGTGGGCAAGACGGTCGTGATCATGGAGCTGATCAACAACGTGGCCAAGGGCCACGGCGGCAAGTCGGTCTTCTGCGGGGTGGGCGAGCGCACCCGTGAGGGGAACGACCTCTATCTCGAGATGGAGGAGAGCGGCGTCATCAAGAGCTGCGCGCTCATCTACGGCCAGATGAACGAGCCGCCCGGCGCCCGTCTCCGGGTCGGCCTCACCGGCCTCACCGTCGCCGAGTATTTCCGGGACGTCGAGGGCCAGGACGTCCTTCTCTTCATCGACAACATCTTCCGCTTCACTCAGGCGGGCTCTGAGGTGTCGGCGCTCCTGGGCCGGATGCCGAGCGCGGTGGGCTATCAGCCGACCCTGGCCACCGAGATGGGCGACCTGCAGGAGCGGATCACCTCCACTACCAAGGGCTCGATCACCTCGGTGCAGGCGATCTACGTTCCGGCCGACGACCTGACCGACCCGGCTCCCGCGACCGCCTTCGCTCACCTCGACGCGACGGTCGTGCTCTCCCGCTCGATCGCCGAGCTGGGCATCTATCCCGCGGTGGACCCGCTCGACAGCTCGAGCCGGATTCTCGATCCCCAGTTCGTGGGACAGCGGCATTACGACGTCGCTATCGGCGTGCAGCGGACGCTGCAGCGCTACAAGGCGCTGCAGGACATCATCGCGATCCTGGGCATGGACGAGCTCTCCGAGGACGACAAGCTGGTGGTGAGCCGCGCGCGCCGGATCCAGCGCTTCCTGTCCCAGCCGTTCTTCGTGGCCGAGCAGTTCACCGGCTTCGCCGGCAAGTACGTGAAGCTCGAGGACAGCATCGCGAGCTTCGAGCGCGTGCTCTCGGGCGAGTTCGATCACTTGCCGGAGCAGGCGTTCTACATGGTCGGCGGGATCGACGAGGCGGTGGAGAAGGGCAAGAAGCTGGCGAGCGCGTGATGCAAGTCACGGTGATCTCCCCCGAGGCCTCTATGTTCGACGGGGAAGCCGACGCGATCGTGGCGCCGGCTTTCGACGGCGAAGTCGGCATCCTGCCGAACCACGCTCCGTTCATGACGCTGCTCGGGGAGGGAACACTGACGGTGCGGAGAGCCGGGTCGATAAGCCGCTTCCGCGTGCGCGGTGGATTTCTCCAGGTCGTGGACAACCAGGTGCGGGTCGTGGCCGAACACGTTCAAGGAGAGTCGCATGCATCGTAGCCTCTGGGGAAGTGTCGTGGTGCTGGCCCTGCTCGGTGGCGCGGTCGAAGTGGCGCAGGCGCAGGAGACGTTCACGCCGATCTTCAAGTCACCCTATCGCCCGTTCGAGCAGCACGAGTTCGGCGCCTCTTTCTCCGACCCCGGAGAGGACTTCGACTACGCGCTGGAGGGCTTCTACGGCTATGGGAAGGACAAGAACGACTTCGGTCTCCGGGTCGGCTACGCCAACGTCAGTGGCGGCGACACCCGCCTGCTGATCGGGGGCGACTTCCGCACCCGGGTCCTCAACTACAGCGAGAGCTTCCCGCTCGACGGCGCGTTGACCGTCGGCTTCGGGGCGAACTTCGGCGAAGGGGACGACGCCTACGCGCTGCCCGTCGGCCTCTCCCTGGGCCGCCGATTCGACATGGAGGGGTCGGACACCAAGTTCACCCCCTACGTGGCCCCCAATATCGTTCCCGTCTTCGGCACCAACGACGACGGCGTGAAGTTCACCCTCGGCCTCGGCGTCGACATCAAGTTCAGCGAGACGTGGGCGGTGAGGGCGAGCGGCGGCTTGGGCGACATCGAAGGGGTCGGCATCACCTTAGCGTACATCCGCTGAGCCCACGACAGGCGAACCGCGCCCGGCCGCGCCCCGCGCGGCCGGGCGTTTCGCTGCGTAGGGTCCGGGCGCGAACCGCATTGACATCGTTTCGAGGCACCGAGTACCTTGCGGCGCCGGCGGAGGACCACCGGCGCATCCTGGCTTCCTGGAGGATGATCGGCATGATCCACGGTTGGCGCGCAGCGGCGGTGCTGCTCGCCGCGCTCCCGGGCGTGGCCGCCCCGGCCGCGGCGCAGGTGCGCGGCATCCCCATCGACAACAGCGGCGTGCCGCGCGGCATCGGCATTCACGCCACCGTCGGGTTCGCCAACGACGATGCGGGCGGCGGGACCGGCTACGGGCTCCTCGGCAAGGTGGGCTTCGGCGCCCTGGGCGTTACCGGCTCGATCTCCACCTCCGACCCCGATGCCAGCGACGCGGAGGTCTCGCTCGGCGGCACGGTCGACTACCGGGTCTTCGGTGGCCCCCTGGTGCCGCTGTCGGTGACCCTTCAGGCCGGCGCCGGCTGGGTGCAGGCGCAGGGCAGCGACGTGGTCTTGCCGCCCCCCGACGTCACCACCTGGCATTTCCCCATCGGCGCCGGCTTTACCCTCACCATCCCCAATCCGTCGCTCGCCATCCGGCCATGGCTCGCCCCGCGGGTGGACATCGTACAGACATCGACCGACGGTGGGGACGACACCGAGACCAACTTCGGCTTGAGCGGCGGGGTCGAGCTCAACTTCCTCAACGGGCTCGGCCTCCACGCGGCTTACGACGCGGTCTTCACCGACGGCGCCACCCCGGGCGTGTTCGGGGTCGGTGCACACTACGCCTTCCGGACCCCCGGCCTGTGAGGTTGTTCCGCCGGGCAGCGGCCGGACTGCTTTCCCTCGCCCTGGTCGGCTGCGCCGAGACGTTCGATGCGGCCAGCGTGGGCGTGCCGGTCACGATGGCGTCGCCCGCCGGCCAGCCGGCGCAGGGCGAGAAGTTCTCCGTCACCAGCCACGCCGTCTATGGCTTCTGGGGCATGTTCCGGGTCAAGCAACCGTCGCTGCAGCGGGCGCTGTCCGCTCAGCTCGGCGGCGGCAAGGCCATCGCGGACCTCAAGATCCACTCACGGAGCCGCTTCTTCGACCTCCTCATCACCGGGCTCACCCTCGGGATCATCGCGCCGCGCTCGGTGACCTACGAAGGGGTCGTGACGAAATAAGTCCCGCGAGCAGCTCGGCCGAGCGCCGCGCCGCGCCCGCTCCGGACTCCACTATCGCGCGCGCACGCCCGCTCGCGGCACTCCGCGCGGACCCGTCCGCCTCCATCGCACGCCACCAGTCCGCCAGCCGCGCCGCGGCCAGACCCGGATCCTCCGGCAGGGCCAGGGCGGCATCCCCCGAAAGCAGCAGGCCCGCGTCGCGGCTGTCGCGCCAGCGCGGGCCGAAGCTCACCGGGAGGCCCCACGCCGCCGGCTCGAGCACCGAGTGCAGGCCGGCTCGTCCGTACCCTCCTCCCACATAGGCGAGCATCCCGGCTCCGTAGAGTCGGGCCAACACGCCGACCCGATCGACCAGAAGGAGGGGCACCGGCTCGGTGGCGGCCGAGAGGCGTACCGGCGCCGGGAGGCCCAGCGCGGCCGCGGCGCTCTCGACCGCCTGCAGGTGCGTCTCGGTCGGCTCGTGCGGCACGACGATCAATCGCGCCTCGGGCGAAGTCGTCCGGGTACTCGCGAAGGCGCACAGCACCACGCCTTCGTCCGGCGGCCAGGTGGACCCCGCCACCAGGGTGCCGGGTCCACCGAGGGCCAGGAGCGGGTCCGCCGGCGACACCGCCTGGACCTTCGCCGCCACGCTGTCGAACCGCGGGTCGCCCAGCACCCGGATCCGCTCGCGGGGCACCCCGAGCCGCGCAAGGCGGTCGGCGTCCGCCTCGGCGATCGCGCCGGCGGCAGAGAGGGACGCGTAGCCGGCCCGCAGCAGTGTCCGCGCCGGCCAGCGCAGGCGTCCGCTTCCCGGCGCCACCGTTCCAGCCACCAGCGCCACGGTCACACCACCCGCATCGGCCTGGGTGGCGAGCTCGGGCCAGAGGTCGAGCTTGGAGAACACCAGAAGATCCGGCGCGAGCGCGGTGAGCAGCGGCCTGATGGTCGCAGGCAGGTCGTACGGCAGGTAATCGGCCGTGTCCACCGGCAGCCGGCGGGCGAGCCCTTCGGCCGACGGACTGAAGTGGGTGTAGAGGTACTGGGCCTCCGGATGCAGGCGCCGCAATTCGAGCAGCACGCTTTCCGCCTGCAATCCCTCGCCGACCGAGGAGGCATGGAACCACACCAGCGGACGGCCGCGATCGCGCGAGGCCCGGGCCCATGCGGTGAGACGGCCGGGCCCGCTGCTCCGACCGCGATGCCCTTCGGCCGCCTTGGCGCTCCGATCCAACGTCGGCGCCAGCAGGACGCCGAGGCGAAGGAGAGCGCGGTAGGCGATGGAGGTGCGCGGCATGGCCAATGTTGGACGGGGTGGGAGCGGGCGTCAACGGTATGGACGCGCCCACCCGGGCTTGCCCCAGCGCCGGCCGCCGCTAGAATTCGCTGCAGGCAGGTATGTTCCACCCGCTACCGAGGAGGTGATCCATTGTCTACAGAGTCGAGGGTCGCCTGCGGCCGTTAGCAGACGCATGACGACACCCAGGCGACACTTACCCTGGGGGGGCCGCCACTGGCGGCCCCTTTTTTTGTGACCGGGTACTGGCGCGCCTCGCGCGCGCCCCGGCACAGCCTGCTGTTTGCCCTCCCGCTGCTCCTGTTGTATGAGCTGCTCGCCTTCACGCTCTCCCACGACGCCATCCTCGGCGTGCGGAACGGCGCCGATGTCCTGCTCAAGAGTCTCTTCGTCGGCCTGGGCGGGCGCGATGGGCTGATCGCCTTCGGCCTCCTGCTCGTCGGGACCGCGGCGGCGCTGGTGATCCGCGATCGCCGCCGGGGCGGGCCGATCGAGCCGAGAATCTTCGTCCTGATGCTCGTCGAGTCGGTGGTGTACGCGCTCCTCTTCGGACTCGTGGTGGGGACCCTCACCGGACTCCTGCTCGGAGGCCTCGTGGCCGCGCCGGGCATGCGGTTGGTGGCCGGGCAGGCCCCGGCGACACTGAGCCTCCCGACCCAGCTGATGATCTCTCTTGGCGCGGGGATCTACGAGGAGCTGCTCTTCCGGGTGCTGCTGGTGGGGGCGCTGGCCTGGGGTGGGCGTCGTCTGCTCGGATGGGGCCCTCGGGGGGCCGGGGTGATGGCCACCCTGGTGGGCGCGCTGGTATTCTCGGCCTTCCACTACATCGGCCCCTACGGCGATCCGCTCGACCTGCCGTCGTTCACCTTCCGGACGCTTGCCGGCCTGGTGTTCAGCGCGATGTATCTGTTGCGGGGCTTCGGCATCACCGCGTGGACCCACGCACTCTACGACGTGTTCCTCACCTTAGGCTGACCAGGCCTCCAGATCACGGCCGGTGAGCTCGGCGAGCCGGCGGTTGTGAGGCCGATAGTAGTCCACCAGCCGGCGCAGGGCCGCCGTCTCTACCGGCGGAGGGGCCGCGCCACGCTTGCCGGCACGGCCCACCAGCGCGCGCACCCGGATCCTGAGCTCCGGAGGGAGGAGCCTCACCCCCGGCAGCCTGGCGATGAGGGAATTGAGGCGCGCCGCCCCGGCACTGGTGGCCTCGTTCTGGGGCCGTGCGTCCCGGAGCGGGTGCGGAGGCAGGCCCAGGAATGCTACGACGCGCGCCGTCACGGCCGAGGGGTCCGCGACCAGGTCGTCGAAGAACAGGACCAGGATGCGGTCGGCCCCGAACAGGCCACGGTATCGCTCGATGTGCTGCGCGTAGTGCCCTGGCTCCACGTAGAATCCGTAGGTCCGCTGTAGTCCCGCGTTGGCCTCGCGGCTGCTGATCTCCTGGTAACGGCGCACGCTGTCGTCGCATTCCAGGGTGTCTCCCTGGTCCAGCCGGCGGAGGTTCTTCTCCACCGCGGCGGGAAACGGCAACGCCTCCACACCCAGCCGCACGTTATGGCGCCAGGCCGAGACCGCTCGTTCGACGGGGGCGCGGCAGAGGACGATCAGCCGCGCTGCCGGCGCCGTGGCCGCGATGCGCGGCGCCACGAAGGGGAGATGCAGGTTCTGCGGCGCGCCGTCGCCCGCGGCACGCTGGCCGGCGTACCGCCGGAAGTAGTTGCGCCAGTACCACTCCGGACCCCGCGCGTACTCCAGCCGGAAGAACGGCGGCTCCTTGGGGTCGGACATCAGAATGTCGGGATGCTGCGCGAGGTAATAGTGGAGAGAGGTCGTGCCTGCCTTGCTGGCGCCGAGGAGGAAGAAGCTCGGCCGGTTCACCGGCCGGGGCGGCGCTTGGTGGCGACCACCGAGTCCAGCACCTGGCGGAACACCTCGATCGGCTGGGCGCCGGCCATGATTCCGCCTTCGATGTAGAAGCTCGGCGTGCTGGTGGCGCCGGCGCGCTCGGAGCCCTCGGCATCGGACTGGATCGCGGTCCGAGTGTCCGGTGACGCCAGGCAGGTCAGCAGCATCTTCTTCGAGATCTTCGCCGAGTCCGCCAGCGTGGCCAGGAACGGCCCCGGCTCCTTGAGCGGGGCCCAGGTGTCCTGGTGGGTGTAGAGGAGGTCGTGCACCCGCCAGAACGCGCCCTGGCGCGCCGCACAGAGTGCCACCTCGGCTGCCGCCACCGCGTTGGGATGGATGCTGGTCAGCGGGAAGTTGACGAAGACCCAGCGCACCTTGCCGCTATTGATGTATTCGCTCTCGAGGACTGGAAAGGTCTCGAGCGCGAACCGGCGACAGTAGGGGCACTGGAAGTCGGACATCTCGTACACCGTCACCGCCGCACCTGGCGCGCCCTTGCTGCGGCTGCCTGTCTCGGGTTGCTGGGCGGACAACGTCGTCGGAACGGCGATGACCGCTGCGGCGACCAGCATTGGCCAGGGTCGTCTCATGCCCATTCTCAGTAGCGAGGGCGCTGCCGCCCGGCCCGGCTCGACAGCAGGATGGTGTCCGAGGACACCGGCACATTCCAATACCATTCGGCGTTGGGATCGGTGGCGTCCCACGAGCGGCCGTAGATCCACCAGGGCCCTTCGTCGAGGGTGAAATGGGCCCATCCGTCCGCCCCGGTCGTGTCGGTCACCGGCTGGCGATGCCGCTGCGCCGCGAGGGCGTCGGTGAGGCTGTCGTACCCCAGGTAGGTGCTATCTTCCCAATGCCGAATGGCCGCGCGGAGCGTTTCGCTGCGCTCCACGAAGGCCGCACGGGCCCGGTCGAGCTCGCCGTGCCGCTGTTCGGTGCGGGCCTGGAGCGCCGCCAGCGAGTCGTTCATGCGGCCGAAGGCGGCGTAGCGCTCGCGGTACTCGTCCGACCCGCGCGGCAGCGAATCGAGCCGGGCCTTGAGACGCTCGAGCGAGTCCCGCAGCTGTCCGGCGGCGAAGGCGGTCGCGGTGTAGGCGGTAAAGGGACCGCGGAACTCGTGAAAGAGGCGCTGCAGCTCGACCGTGTCCGGGCGAGGCGACCGGGCGTTGCGAGCGAGCGCGCCGAGGACGCTGTCGCGGTCGTAGGGCAGCGCCACCAGGCCGATGCCGGTGATCGGTGTTTCCACCGAGTCCGGCCCTGGGATGGAGACCCGGACCGCGACGGTGCGGGGATGTTCGCAGGCGATGAGCCCCGTCATCCATCCGGCGGTGGCCAGCACCAGGAGTAGTCTTGAGCGGAACACGAGCCAAAGCTATCCCCCTCCTGACGGCGCTACAACTCGCCGTGGCGACCGCGGTCCCCGCGCAATCTCCCGGAGTGGATAGCCTCTTCCCGCGGCAGGCGGACGGGTACGTCACCGATCGTGCGGGCGTGGTGGACGAGGCCTCGAAGGACAGGATGACGTCCCTTATCGAGCGGCTGCGGGCCACCACCGGTGCCGAGATCGCCGTGGTGACCCTGCCCACCATCGGCCAGGAGGACGAGGCCGAGGTCGCGCTCGCCATCGGGCGGGCGTGGGGAGTAGGGGCCAAGGCCGATGTCGGTTCCGAGAGAAGGAACGCCGGCATCGTGCTGCTCCTGGTGCCGCTTCAGAACCACGAGCCCGGCACCGGACACATCCGGATCGAGGTGGGGCAGGGACTCGAGGGGCTGGTCACCGACGCCGGTGCCGGTCGGATCCGCGACCTCATCCGTCCCGACCTGGTGCAGGAAGAGTACGGCAAGGCGCTGACCACCGCGGTGGAGACGCTGGCTTCCACCATCGCCCGGGGCATGGGCGTGGACGATTCGACCCTCACCAACGCCCGTCCCATCGCGACCGGCGCGGGCCGAGCCCCGCCGTTCGCGGGGCTGCTGCCGTTCCTGCTGCTGTTCCTGTTCTTTCTCTTCATCACGCGCGGCGGCCGGCGGCGTCGACGCCACGTATATTGGGGAGGTCCCTGGATCGGTGGCGGCGGCTTCGGCGGTGGCTTCGGAGGAGGCGGCTGGGGTGGTGGTGGCGGCGGATTCGGTGGATTCGGTGGTGGCGGCGGCTTCAGCGGTGGCGGCGCGGGAGGGCGATTCTAGTGCGCGAGACGGTGGATCGAGTGGTGGGCCCCTTTCTCGAGGCGGCCGACAGCGCGCTGGGCCGCGGGTACGCGGCGGTGCTCTACGGGTCGGCGGCACGGGGTGACTTCGTGCCGGGCCGCTCCGACATCAACCTGCTGCTCATTCTCGATTCGGTCGCCCCGGACACCCTGCGCGCCCTGGGGCCGGCGCTCGCGGCCTGGCGCAAGGCCTCGCCGCAGCCGCCCCTCCTGATCGGCCGCGCGGAATGGGCCCGTGCGGCAGATACCTTTCCGATCGAGATCAGCGACATGCGTACGGCGTCGCGCCTGCTGCGGGGTGACGATCCGCTGGCCGGCCTCGTGGTGGACCGCGCCGACCTGCGTCGGGCGGTCGAGCGGGAGCTTCGGGGCAAGCTGCTGCGCCTCCGCCAGGCATACGCCGCCTGGGCCGGCGATCCGGCGGCACTGGGCGAGCTGGCGAGCCGGAGCGCGGCCACCATCATGGTCCTGCTGCGCGCGCTCCTCGTGCTGCTCGGCCGGGCCGTACCCGGCGACCCGCTGGAGCTCGCGGCCGCCGCTGCCGGCGCCATCGGCATCGACGGCGAGCCCTGGCTCCGCGTGATCCGCCATCGGGGCGAGTCCGGCTGGCGCTGCACCCCCTCAGAGTTCGAGGACTATCTCGACACGATGGCGCGGGCGACGGTGTTCGTGGACCAACTTCAGCTCGGAGAGCAGCGATGAAGCGTTCCCCCTGGACCTCGGCATTGTTCCTGAGCCTGGCGCTCCTGACCGCCGGGTGCGGCTATAACGCGATCCAGTCGATGGACGAGAAGGTGAACCAGGCCAAGGGCCAGATCGAGACCCAGCTGCAGCGGCGGGCCGACCTGATTCCCAACCTGGTGGAAACGGTCAAAGGCGTGGCCAAGCAGGAGTCCACCATCTTCATCAGCGTCGCCGACGCGCGCGCCCGTCTGAACGGCGCGGTGCAGTCGGGCGACGTCGGCCAGATGTCCGCCGCCAACCAGGCGCTGACCCAGGGTCTGGGCCGCCTGATCGCGATCGTGGAGAACTATCCCGAGCTCCGCTCGAGCGAGAGTTACCGGGCGCTGCAGGACCAGCTCGAGGGCACCGAAAACCGGATCTCGGTCGCCCGGCAGGACTACAACGCCGCCGTGGGCGACTACAACGCCTACATCCGCCGCTTTCCCTACAACCTGACGGCCAAGATGTTCGGCCAGGGTCCCCGGGAGTATTTCGAGGCGGCCCCGGGGTCGGCGGAGGCGCCGAAGGTCAAGTTCTAGAAGGGAAAAAGCGAAGGGCGAAAGGCGAAGGGGGCATGCGATGAATCTCTCGCGCGCCCCCTTCGCCTTTCGCCCTTCGCTTCATGCCTCGGCTCAGTCCGTCACCACATGCTCCGGCAGCACGTACTTGAGCGGATCCACCGGCCGCCCGTTCACGTGCACCTCATAGTGCAGGTGGGGTCCGGTGGCGAGGCCGCTGTTGCCCACCAGCGCGATACGCTGCCCCCGGGAGACCCGCTGGCCCTCGTGCACCAGGATCTTCGAGGTGTGCGCGAACTTGGTGACGATGCCGTACCCGTGGTCGATGCTGACGGTGTTACCGTAGCCCGACTCCCACCCGGTCTCGATCACGACCCCGGCGGCAGGGGCCTCGATCGGGCTCCCCATGGGGGCGGTCACGTCGATCCCTTCGTGCGGCCTGGCGATGTGCAGGATCGGATGGATCCGCATCGAGGCGAAGGCGCTGGTGAGCCAACCCTGCGTCGGCATGATCGAGGGGGTGGCGGCCAGTCGGGCGGAGTGCGTGGCGAGGCTGTCGGCGGCTTCACGGAACGAGAGAGCCAGGAGGTTGGCCCGGCGAATCAGCCCGTTGAGATCCACCCGGATCTCGTGGGACTGCCGAATCGCGGGGGTCTCGGCCGCGCCTGGCGGCGCCGGTTCCGCGGGACCGCCGACGCCGGCGGCCTGCACCTGGGGGTCGATCGGGTCCAGGTTGGCGAGCACCCGGATCCGCGCGTCGCGCTGGGCGATCCGGGTCAGCGTGTCGGTCAGGGTGGCCAGCCGGCCGTTGATCTCTCCCAGCTGCTGTTCCAGCCGGACGTTTTCCTGGGTCAGCCGCGCGGTACGCTGCTGGTCGGCGGTGTGGCTGACCGCGGCGTACCCGAGCAGGAGGGCCAGAATAGCCACGACGCCGACGGCGACCCCGGCGCTCTTCAGCACACCATAGGAGACCTCGACGATCTTCGAGGGCTCCGAGGTGTGCGGAACGAGCACGACGGTCCAGCGGCGTTTGGCCATCTACCGGGTTACCTCAAAGAATGTCCGACTTGCGACTCCGGCCTACCCAATCTGCACTTTGCCCTGGCTCCGCCGGCGTGACCCAAGTCACGGGATTCAGCAAAATCAAGGTGGGCCGCGCCAGACCTTTTGTCAAGCTTGGATCCAACGCATAACTCTTTGACTGTCAAATAGTTTTGAAGCTCAACAGTCTAACTCCTAGACAGTCCCAGGCTTGGGGAAAAGGACCTCCGGGCGACGCGTGCTAACCCCTCCAACCGCAGGAGAATCCAGCAAACCCCAAGCCTTCGCGTTCGGACCACCTTCGAGACCGAGTGACTGCCAAAGACTGCACGCTTTCCCCGGAAGAAATGGGCTGACGAGCACCGCGAGACGAAAGAGCGCACGCCCCAACGCCGCGAGCGCAACGTCCAGCTCTGCATCCTTGCCAGCCTTCGCCAGACTCCACGGCGCCGTTTGCTGGATGTAGAGATTCGCGGTCGCGACCAGTTCCCAGGCCGCTTCCGCTCCGCCTCGGAGATCGAGCCGATCCATGGCCGCGGCGTATCGGCGAGCGGCTTCTACGCCGGCCGTATCCAGCGTCGTGGTCTCGGTGGCACGGGGAACGACGCCGTCGCGGTACTTCGCCAGCATCGCCAGCGCGCGGGAGGCCAGGTTTCCCAGTCCGTCGGCCAGGTCGGCGGTGTACCGCTCGTCAAACCGCTCCCAGCTGAAGTTGCCATCGTTCTCGAAGCCGACCTCACGGAGCAGGAAGTAGCGCAAGGCGTCCGGTCCGTGGCGCTCGATCGCCTCGTCCAGGGTCACCGCCGTACCGGCGGTCTTCGACATCTTGGTCCCCTCCCACTGCACATACCCGTGGGCCCAGACCATGCGAGGCAGCGCCTCGCCCGCGGCGAGCAGCATCGCGGGCCAGATGATGCAGTGGAACCGGGTGATCCCCTTGCCGACCACGTGCAGGTCGGCCGGCCAGCGGCGCTCGTAACCCGGCGAGGGGAATCCCGTCGCCGAGAGGTAGTTGATGAGCGCGTCGAACCAGACGTAGACCGTCTGCTCCGGATCGCCGGGGAAGGGGATCCCCCAGCTCGACCGATGGCGCGAGACGGAGATGTCCTGCAGCCCGTCCTCCAGCAGCCGGACGACCTCGTTGCGCCGGATGGCCGGCTCGACCCGGAACTCGCCGCTCCCGATCCGCTCCAGGACCGCGTCACGGTACCGGCTCAGCCGGAAGAAGTGATTGCGCTCCCTGGTCGGCACCAGCTCGAGGCTGGGGTGCTCGATGCAATGGCCGTTCACGATCTGCGCCGGCTGCTTGAACTCCTCGCAACCGGTGCAGTAGAGCCCCTCGTAGTCGGCGACGTAAAGGTCGTCCGGGTTCCGCTCCTGGATGCGCCGCAGGAGCTCGGTCACGGCCTCGCGGTGCCTGGGTTCGGTAGTCCGGATCCAATCGTCGTTGCTGCACTCGAGCCGGCGCCAGAAGGCCTCGAACCGCTCCGCCATCCGGTCCACCCAGGCCTGGGGCGTATACCCCTCCCGCTCGGCCGCCTGGATCACCGCCTGGGAGTGCTCGTCCATCCCCATCAGGAAGCGCACGTCGTCCCCCCGCAGTCGCCGATAGCGGGCGATGGCGTCGGCTCCCACCTTCTCCAGGGCATGCCCCAGATGGGGATCGCCGTTGGAGTAGTCGATGGCGGTGGTCAGGTAGAACGTCGGCACTCGTGACTCCCTCGGGTTCGAGGGCGGAAAGCTAATCGGGGTCGTGGCTATCGGTTACCTCTTGATGGCGGGCGTCGCTGCGGTGCGCTAAGGCTGTGCGGCCAGTTCACACGAAGGACACGAAGGAACACGAAGGACACGAAGAACAGCAGTGATGTGTGGGTGTGCACCCCACCATCACGCTTCTCTTCGTGTCCTTCGTGTGCTTCGTGGCTTCGTGGTGAA
>Ga0310810_10004809_pt1 | contig 15004 bp, 15 predicted proteins | sample NCmetagenome_FD_207641 | JGI IMG/M metagenome (GOLD analysis project Ga0310810, IMG submission 207641) | Soil microbial communities from experimental microcosm in Duke University, North Carolina, United States - NC | ecosystem: Engineered > Artificial ecosystem > Soil microcosm > Unclassified ...
ACGCCGGGCTGCGAAACGCGTCGGTGCGCCGCCTGACGGCGGGGCTGTACATCGTCAGCGCGGAGACCGCGGTCAGGAGCGCATGAGGTGGACGCGCGACCCTGGATGCTGCTCGTCCTGACCGCCGGCTTGACGGCCGCGGCCTGCGCGGTGGTGCTGCGAGCGCGAACGACGTGGAGGCAGGTGGGACCGCCGCGCGACAATCCGTGTCACCGCTCGGGCCGCAAGCTGGTGGCGGGCCTCGTCCCGGTCTCCATCGCCACCCTGGTCTGCCTGCTCTCGGTCGGCCTCGCGCTGGAGACGGTCGCGCTGCTCGGCAGCGTCGCCGGTCTGGCGCTGGTCGGCCATCTCGACGACCGGACCGCCTACACCGCCGGCGGCAAGCTCGTCGCGCAGCTGCCGTTCTTCCTCCTCTCTCTGCTGGTGCAGCCGGGCTGGGGCGGCATGGCGTTCGTTCCCGGCCTGATGGTCGGTCTCGCCTTCGCCATCGTGATCACGAACGGCATGAACGTGCTCGACGTCGCCGACGGGCTGGCCCCGGGGGTCAGCGCAGTCACGCTCGGCGCGCTCGGTTTCATCCTCCTGGCGCAGGGCAAGGAGGACCAGGCGGTCGTGGCGCTGGTGTTCGCCGGCGGCGCATGCGGTTTCCTGCTGTTCAACGCCGCACCCGGCCGCTTGATTCTGGGCGATGCTGGATGCCTGCCGCTCGGTGGGCTCACCGCCGCGCTCGTGCCGCAGATCCTCGACGACGACGTCGCCCTCGGCCTGCCGGTCGCCGCGCTCCTCCTGTCGGCGCCGCTGTTCGAGGTCTCGTGGGTGTCCGTCCGGCGGCTGCAGCGCGGCCTGCCCCCGTGGGTGGCGAGCCCGCACCACCTCGCATACTGGCTGGTCTCCCGCGGAATGACGGGGGCCCAGGCGGTCGGCCTGATCGTCGCCGGCCACGCGCTGGCGGTCACCCTCGCACTCTGGCTGGCCGGCGCCGGTGCCGGGACCTTCTGGGCGGTGCTCGTCGTCTCCGTCCTCGCGATCGCGTCCTGGACCAAGAGCCGATGGCTGGCGGCCTGAACGCCCAGGCGAGCGCCCCGCGCTTCGCGATGACGGTGGACGTCGAGGAGTGGTTCACCGGCGTCGCCGACCACCCGGACGAATTCGCCCGCTACCCGTCCCGCCTCGAGATCGGGATGGGACGGCTGCTCGATCTGCTGGAGCGGACCGGCACCCGCGCCACCTTCTTCTTCCTCGGGTACCTGGCGGAGCGGTCACCCGACTGGGTCCGCGAGGTGGCGCGGCGCGGACACGAGGTGGGCGTCCACGGTCACCACCACATCCCGATCTGGCGCCTCACGGCGGCCGAGCTTCGCGCCGACGCGGATCGCGCGCGGCAGGCGCTGCACGCGGCCGGCGCCGCCGCGGTGTCCGGCTTTCGCGCGCCGCTGTTCTCGATCGACCGGCGGACCACATGGGCCTTCGACGTCCTCGAGGAGCTCGGGTTCGAGTACAGCTCGAGCGTCTTCCCGGTCCGCAATCCGCGCTACGGATTTCCGGGCGCACCGCGCTTCCCCTTCCGGCCGACGGCGAGCGGGCGGTTCGTCGAGTTTCCGCTGTCGACCATCGGGCCGGCCCGGTTCGCGCTGCCGTTCTGCGGCGGCTTCTACCTGCGCGCGCTGCCTGGCTGGACCACGACGCGCGCCTTCGCGCGGCTGGCCGCCGAGGCGCGGCCGGCGGTCTGTTACATCCATCCCTGGGAGCTCGACCCGGGTCAGCCGGAGCTGCCGGTCGGCGCGCTCGCCCGGGTCCGCCACCGCATCGGGCTCGAGGGCCTTGAGCGCAAGCTCGAGGGATTGCTGCGCACCTTCAGGTTTGCGCCGATGCGCGACGTCCTGCGCGACCTCGTGCCAGCGAGAGCGCGACGTCGACTGCCCCTCGCGCCGCTCCGGCCATGACCGCCAGACCGAGGCACAGATCGGCCGCGTACATCCGCGGAAGCTCGCGGACCGGCGCGTGCCGCACGAGGAGCGTGAAGAACCGGCGATTCGCCACCAGGTAGGCACCGTGCAGCGCGATCGCCGCCGGCCACAGCGGCGGCCAGCCGAGCGCCGCACCGGTCGCGACGGCAACGCCGGCGCCGAGGAGGCGGAGAGCCGCGGTGCTGCCGGTGGTGGTGTGGTTGTCGAAGCGCTGCCGGCCGCGGAACAGCCGGACCCAGCCGGCGCTCCGCCGGTAGTAGTTCACCAGGTTGACCGCGAACGAGGGGAAGTGGTGCTGCACCTCGACGTCGCGCAGGAGGTGGATGGCGGTCCGCTGGAGGATCCGGTAGCCGAGCTCGGTGTCCTCCACCTCGCGCGCACTCTCGCTCTCGTCGAAGCCGCCCAGCTCCTCGAACAGCGCCTTGTCGATGCCGGCGACCGCGGTGACGAACAGCGTCGACTCGCCGCGGACCGGAAGCGACGCGTGGTAGGAGTGGTTGAGGAGCGCGCGGTACCGCTGGAACCACCCGTCGACCGCGGGCTCGCGGGCGTACACCCCGGTGAAGCAGCGCAGCTCGGGCGTCTGCGCGCGGTGGGCATCCACCCGCTCCAGGAGCCCGGGCTCCGGGACCACATCCGCATCGAGGAACACCAGGAAGGGGGCCCGCGCCGCCCGGGCGCCCAGGTTGCGCGCCGCCGCCGGACCACGCCGACCGGTGGTCCGCAAGACGCGCGCTCCGGCCTGTGCCGCGACCGCCTCGGTGCCGTCGGTGCTGCCGTCGCTCACCACGATCACCTCGACGCCGTCGAGACGAGACGAGGACAGTCGCTCGAGCAGCCGGCCGAGCGGTATCTCCTCGTTCCACGCGGGGATCACCACCGAGTAGGCCGGCGCCGTCATCGCGATTCAGCTGGCGCGCTGGCGCCGCGGCAGGAGCATCCCCGGCAGCTGAAGGCTCGCGGCCGTGATGTGGGCGCACTCGAAGGAGCAGGCGCAGCGCTCGCGCGCGATCTTGTCGCGAAACGCCCGCGCCGGCTCGCCGCGCAGGATGCGGGCGAGATCGTAGTCCTGCTCGGCCAGGTGGCCGAGGAGGGCCTGTTCCTTGGGCAGCACCTCGCAGCCGAGGACCTCGCCGCTGGCCGCCACCTCGACCAGTCCTCCCCCGGCCGGACAGCGGAAGTCGCTGTCCTTCCCCTCGGCGAGCGCGTTGATGTTCTCGTACATCCGGTCGTGGAGACGCTTGAGCAGCGCCTGGCGGGGAAAGAGCGCGCGCTCGGAGACGTGCTGGCCGGTGACCTCCTGGTAGACGCGGAGGACCTCGGGATCGACGGTGCCGCCCGGCGGCGTGCGATGCAGGCTGAAGACCTGGTCGGCGAGGCGCGGCATGCGAACGCGCACGAACCCGCGGAAGGCGGCGACCTGGTCGAGGTTGTCGTGCGTCACCACGGTGTTGACCCGCAGGCTCAGGCCGGGGAAGCGGTCCTGCAGGCGTACCAGCCGCTCGTAGCTCTCCATGGTGGCGTCGAACGCGCCCGGCTTTCCGCGCATCTGATCGTGCTTGTCGCGAAAGCCGTCGAGCGACACGTTGACCTTCAGGCGCGGCCTGTCCGACGCTGCGAGCGCGTTCGCCACCATCTCCTCGAGACGCGCCGGCAGGAGGCCGTTGCTGTTCAGCGATACCGAATGCACGCGGGCGGCGAGCGCGGCGATCAGGATGTCGGTCAGATCCTTGCGCAGCGTCGGCTCTCCGCCCGTGATGCTGAGCTGGACCGCGCGCAGCGAGCGATAGAACCGGGTGATCTCGTCGAGCGACAGCTCGTCGCGGTGCAGCCGGTTGTGGCCGTCGCAGCAGAACTCGCAGAAGAGGTTGCAGCGGTGAGTGACGAAGTGGATGACGTAGATCGGCGGCAGGGCCGAGCGGATGGAATCGAGCACTCTCACGGTTGCACCTCGGCGTACTTGAGCCTGGTCGCCTCGAAGTCCCAGATGGGAGCCTTCCAGCCGATCAGGCAGGCCAGTCGCTCGGCGTCCGGGGCCAGCCGGTCGACGAGGAGGTCGATCGTGTCGACCCGCGGCGGTCGCGGGCGGACCGGCGCGGGGCGGAAGAACGGCCGCCGCAGGCGCTGGCGCAGGCGCTCGGGGATCGCGCGGCGGACCAGCACCAGGTCGAGGTTGCCGCTGAGGAGGCGCAGGAGCCGTCCCGGCACCTCCTTGCCCTCGCTGCGGTTGAACGCCTGGTCGGCGCGGATGCGCTTCGCGTCCACGGACACCGAGAGGAACTCGCCGACCCGCTGGAGGCCGCTGGCGCGATCGGCGACGTAGTCTTCGAAGCGCATGACCAGGGCTGATTCCGGGGGAAAGACGCGCAGCCAGGCCCCGAGCTGCATCGCGTAACGCCCGAAGTCGACCAGTGAGTCGTCGGAACGCACGGCCGCGTTCACGTCCGGCCCGCACACCCCGGCCGCGAACGCGTGATGGTGGTGGCTGATGGCGCGCTCGACCGGGTTGCGCACCAGGTAGATGAGGCGCAGGTCGGCTCCCAGGACCCGCCGCGCCCGCTCCGGGATCCCGGCGTGCTGCGGCAGCTTGCTGTACAGGCTCGACACCTCGCCGAGCCGGCGAGCCTCCGGTCCGGCGGCGAACATCCGCCGGTAGTAGTCGGCTGCCTCGTCCGGCTCGGCCCGCACCAGGACCGACGGCTCCCGCACCGTGGTCATGCCGATCGACGGCTGGCTTGCGAGGTCGAAGTAGAGCGTGGTGGTGCCGCTCTTCATCGCGCCGATGACCAGGAAGTCCGGCACTCCGCGGCAACCCGCGGTCGCTCGGGGCACCTCACGCCGCCGGAGCCGGATCATTCGACCAGGATATCGCGCCGCCGCGCGGCGGCCTAGGACTCGTCGAGCTTGCCCAGGTGGCGGATGTCCTTGCCGCGCACCAGGAAGATGACGAGCTCGGCCAGGTTGGTCACGTGGTCGCCGATGCGCTCGAGGAACTTGGCAGCCGCCTGGACGTGGATGCCGCGCTCCACGGAGTTGCCATCGTGTGCCATGTCCTTCTGGGCGTCCTGCGCCAGCTGCCAGTACAGCTTGTCGATCTCCGAGTCCTGGCCGCAGACCTTCTCGGCGCGCGCGGTGTCGCGGCTGACGAACGCCTCGATCGCCTCGCGCAGCTGCGCCTGGTCGAGATCGGCCATGCGCGACAGCACGGTGGCGAAGACAGCCGGCCGCTCGCCCGACAGCGCGACGGCGCGCTCGGCGATGTTGACCGCCAGGTCGCCGATGCGCTCGAGGTCGGTGACCATCTTCATGGCCAGCGTGATGAAGCGGAGGTCGCTGCCGAGCGGCTGGCGCTTGGCCAGGATGAGCAGGCACAGGTCGTCGGTGTCGACCTCGAGGCGGTTCACCTTGTGGTCGTCGTCGATCGTGCGCTTCGCGAGAGGAACGTCTCCGTCCAGCAATGCGCGCACCGAGTCGGCGATCATCTGCTCGACCCGCCCGGTCATGCGCAGGAGGTTGTCGCGGACTCGCCCCAGCTCCGCCTCGTACTCCCTGTCCGTGTGCCGCTTCTGCTGCATGCGTTCTCTCAGCCGAACTTGCCGGTGATGTAGTCCTCGGTCCGCGGGTCGCGCGGCGAGGTGAAGAGATCGTCCGTGGCTCCCATCTCGACCAGGTCGCCGGTCAAGAAGAAGGCGGTCCGGTCCGACACCCGGGTCGCCTGCTGCATGTTGTGAGTCACGATCACGATCGTGTAGTCATTGCGCAGGACGTGCAACAGATCCTCGATGCGCGCGGTGGCGATCGGGTCGAGCGCGGAGCAGGGCTCGTCCATGAGGAGCACCTCGGGATCGACCGCCAGCGCCCGCGCGATGCAGAGCCGCTGCTGCTGGCCGCCCGACAGGCTGCCGCCGGTGTCGTCGAGCCGGTCCTTGACCTCCTCCCACAGGGCGGCCTGCACCAGCGCCTTCTCGGCCACCTGGTCGGCGGTCGACCGGCGGAGGCTGGCGGTCAGCCGGAGGCCGGCGAGCACGTTGTCGCGGATCGACATGGTCGGGAATGGATTCGGCTTCTGGAACACCATGCCGACCCGCCGGCGCAGGAGCACCGGGTCGACGCCCCTGTCGTAGATGTCGCGGTCGTCGAGCAGGACCCGCCCCGAGATGCGCGCGATGGGGGACAGCTCGTGCATCCGGTTGAGGCAGCGGATGAAGGTGGATTTGCCGCACCCCGACGGGCCGATGATGGCGGTGACCCGCCTGTCCTCGATCGGCATCGAGATGGAGCGCAGAACCGTCTTGTCGCCGAAGCCCGCCGACAGGTCCCGGACGTCGATCTTCTTCGGCGCGGTCTCGGCCGAGCTGGCGCGGTGCGCTTTGGGCTTGGCGATGGACATCTCAGTAGTTGCGCTTCTGGTAGCGGTTTCTCAGCACGATGGCCACCGAGTTGAGCAGGAGGAGGACCACCATCAGGACCACGATCGCCGCCGCCGCGTTTACCAGGAACGCCTTCTGCGGCATCGACACCCAGTTGAAGATCTGGATGGGCAGGGCGGTGTACTGCGAGTGCAGGTCCGGGCTGAAGGTGATGAAGACGACCGCGCCCACCACGATGAGCGGCGCGGTCTCGCCGAGCGCGCGCGCCACCGCCAGGATGGCGCCGGTCAGGATGCCGGGCAGGGCGAACGGTAGCACCACCCGTCGGATGGTCTGCCAGCGGGTGGCGCCGAGGGCGTAGGCCCCCTCGCGAAGCGAGTCCGGCACGGTCCTCAGCGCCTCGCGCGACGCCATGATGACGATGGGCAGCACCAGGATCGCCAGCGTGCAGGCGCCGGCCAGGACGGTCGCGCCGAACCCGAACAGCCGAACGAACACCTCGAGCCCGAGCAGGCCATAGATGACGGACGGCACGCCGGCCAGGTTGGCGATGTTGACCTCGATGAAGCCGGCCACCCGACTGCGCCGCCCGTACTCCTCGAGGTAGATCGCGGCGCCGACCCCGATGGGCACCGCGAGCAGCGCGGTCAGGCAGATGAGGTAGACGCTGCCCACCAGGGCCGGCCAGATGCCGGCGACGGCTGCGCGGCGCGACGGGAACCCCTTGATGAAGCTCCAGTCGATGCGCTCGGCGCCGTCGACGACGACCTTGCCGAGCAGGATCCCCAGCATGGCGAGCGGGATGATCACGCAGGCGATGCTCAGCGCGACGAACAGGCGCTCGCCGATCTTGCCGCGCCGCCGGTCGACCGGGCCGGGCGCCCTCACGGTCCCGCCCTCACTGTCCGGCTCCTCCGTAACGCAGCTTCTTCGCCATCCGGTGGCTCACCAGGTTCATCACCAGCGTCATGAGGAACAGCATGGAGCCGACCGCGAAGATGGTGCGGTACTCGAGCGTGCCGGTCGGGGTGTCGCCCTTCGAGATGCTGATGATGTAGGCCGTCATCGTCTCGATGGGGACCCGCGGGTCGAGGGTGAAGTTCGGCTGCTGGCCGGCCGCGATGGTGACCACCATGGTCTCGCCGATGGCGCGCGAGATGGCCAGCGTGATCGCCGCGATGATGCCCGACCTGGCCGCCGGAATGACGACCCGGAATATGGTCGGCAGCTTGGAGGCGCCGAGCGCGTAGGCCCCCTCGCGCAGCCCGTTCGACACCGCGTAGAGCGCGTCCTCGCTGAGCGACGAGATCATCGGCATGATCATGAAGCCCATGACGATGCCGGGCGCCAGCGCGTTGAAGCCGGCCAGGTCGGGCACCACCTTCTGCAGGAGCGGGGTGACGAAGACCAGGGCAAAGTAGCCGTAGACCAGGGTGGGGACGCCGGCCAGGAGCTCGAGGGTCGGCTTGACGATGCGCCGGGTCCGCGGGGTGGCGAACTCGCTGAGGAAGATCGCCGACAAGAGGCCGAAGGGCAGGGCGACCGCGATGGCGATCGCCGAGGTGAGGAGCGTGCCGAGGACCAGCGGCCAGATCCCGAAGTGCTTGTCGGAGAAGAGCGGCGTCCAGCGCGTGTCGCCGAGGAACTCGGCGAGCGAGACCCCCTTGAAGAACTCGAAGGTCTCGAAGGCGAGCACCAGGAGGATGCCGCCGGTGATCAGCACCGACAGTGCGCCGCAGGCGAACAGGCCGATCTCGATCAGGCGCTCGTGCCAGGGCACGGTGCTGCGCGGCGAGCCGTTGCGCGCAACCAGCCTGGTGATCGCCTGCCGCACAGCGGGGATCACGTCACTGGGCCAGGAGCTGGTCCACCGTGACGCCGACCTTCGAGCCGTGGAAGACCGAGCCGGTCTTCTTGTCGGCGAAGCGCTTCGACACCAGCTTGTAGGCGCTGTCCGGCAGCGGGATGTAGCCGACCTCCTTCACCAGCGCCGGCCCCTTCTCGATGTAGTAATTGACGAAGGCCGTCACCTCGGGTCGCGCGATCGCCTTCGTGTTGACGTAGATGAAGATCGGTCGCGACAGCGGCTGGTAGGTCCCGTTGGCCACCGTTTGCTGGCTCGGCGCGATCGGCCCCTTGCCGTTGTCGTCCTTGCCGTCGTCGATCGGGACCAGCTTCAGCTTGTCCTGGTTCTCGACGTAGTAGGCCAGCCCGAAGAAGCCGAGCGCGTTCTCGTCGCTGGAGACGCCCTGGACCAGCACGTTGTCGTCCTCGCTCGAGGTGAAGTCGCCGCGGCTCGCGTGCTCCTTGCCGTTGATGGCCTCGGTGAAGTAGTCGTAGGTGCCGGAGTCGACGCCCGGACCGAACAGGTGGAACTCCTTGTCGGGCCAGCCCTTGCGGACCTGGCTCCACTTCTTCACCTTGTCCTGCGCCTCGGGCGCCCACATGGTCTTGAGCTCGGCAGGGGTCATCGAGTCGACCCACTTGTTGTTCTTGTGCACCACGATCGCGAGACCGTCGTAGGCGATCGGCAGCTCGATGAACTCGATCCCGCCCGCCTTGCACTGCTCGACCTCGGCGTCCTTGATGGGTCGCGATGCGTCGGAGATCGCCGTCTCGCCGCGGCAGAACTTCTTGAAGCCGCCGCCGGTGCCGCTGATCCCGACGGTCACCTTGCCGCCCTTTTCCTTCTGGAACTCCTCGGCGACCGCCTGGCTGATCGGGAAGACGGTCGACGAGCCGTCGAGCTTGATGACGTCTCCCGACACCTTGCCGCCGCCCGTGTCGGTGGAACCGCCTGCCGACTCGGCCGTCTTGCCCGACTCGCCGGAGCCTGCCTTGTCCTTCTTGCAGCCCTGTGCGCCGGCCAGGGCCAGCACCGTCACCAGACCGATTGCGAGCTTCATTCCGTGCTTGTAGCGCCCGTCGGTGTCGGCCCGGTGACAGGCCTGCGACACCTCCGGATCAGAAGACGAGCTGGAGCTGTGAGCGGATCTGGAAGTCGTTGGTCTCGGCCGCCGACGAGCTGAGAAAGCCCACGTCGCTCGCCCACTTGAAGTTGTGGCCGCTGAAGTACCAGTCGAAGGCCAGGCGGGTCTCCATGAGGCTCTCGTCCTCGACTGCCTCGTCCGGGATGAGGGAGAAGCGGGCCGCGAACTCGGCGGTCTCCGGCACCACGAAGTAGCCGGCCTGGACCAGGAACCCGAGGTCGAGGTCGGCGTCGCCGACCTTCACGAAGTAGAGCCCGGCCTGGGCGTCGAAGTTCTCGACCTTGACGAGGCCGTCGAGCTCGATGCCGTGCTCGAGGACCAGCGCGTCGTCGGCGTCCTTCTTGAACTGGTTGAAGTTGAGCCGGTAGCTGGCGGCGACGCCGAGCCGGAACGGGCCGCCCTCGAGGTCACCCTCGCTGTAGCCCTTGATGCCGCCGGTGTTGAAGCCGACCCGCGCCACCAGCTCCGGGTCGAAGTCGGCCGGCACGTTGGTCGGGGTCGACGGGGTGCAGGTGCTGGCGTCCATCGGGTCGGTGCAGGTCACCGTCTGCTTCGGCTTCTCGCCGGTGCCGTTGAACATGCCGACCGCCCACTCGATCCCGTCGGGCGACTTCTCGTAGCCGTTGTGCAGGGCGACGCCGAGGTCGCGGCCGGCACCCGCCCATTCGTTGACGATGGCGCGCTCGTTGAACTCGCTGCCGAAGTCCGAGACGATCTCGTGGCGGCTGAACGGCTTCTTCCACTGACCGGCGCGGACCTGCAGGGTCGGCGAGAAGGCGTGGTTGACGAAGAAGTCCTTGAGCAGCGCGCTGCCCTTGTTCGCCATGTCGAACTCGACCTTGTAGGTGTTGTCCTTGCCGAAGGCGAAGCCCTCGAGCTGGAGGCGCAGGCGCGGCACCACGAAGTGCGTCTGGAACTCGGCGTCGTCCTGGTCGGCGCGGAAGATCTCGATGCGGAACTGGCTGCGGACGCCCGCCTTGAGCTCGAACTCCTCGTCGCTGGTGGCGAGCGTGAAGCCCTTGTCGTACTTGGCCGAGACCGTCGGCTCGCTCTCGACCGGCATCGAGTGCGGATCGGCGGCCGGCTCGGCGGTGGCGGTGGGCGGTTCGGGCGCCGGCGCCGGCGCAGGCTCGGGCGCCGTGGTCGGATCCGGTCCCGGCGTCGGTGTCGGTGTCGTCGGCGCTGGCGCCGGTGCCGGTGCGGGCGTCGTGCCTTGCGCCAGGGCGGACGAGCTCAGGAGAAGGAGGAGGGACGAGGACAGGACGGCCGAGGTCGCGTGCGTCATGGCCTGAACGTGTCGCACCCCTGTGACACGATCGTGTCGACGCGGTCACGTGTTCGGCGGCGGTAGATCGATCCAGAACACGGCGCCGTGCGGCTGGTTGTCGCGCACGCCGACCTGGCCGCCCATGGCCTCGACCATGTGCTTCACGATCGACAGACCGAGCCCGGTGCCGCCCATCGCGCGCGAGCGCCCGGGATCGATCCGGTAGAAGCGCTCGAAGATTCGCTCGCGCTGGGTCGCCGGGATCCCGTTGCCGTCGTCCGCTACCTCGATGCGGACGCCGCCTGCGTGTTCGGCGGCGCGGATCACGACCCGGCTCTTCTCCGGCGTGTGCACGATGGCGTTGGTCACCACGTTGACCAGCACCTGGTGGAGGGCGCCGGCGTCGGCGGCCGCGATCAGATCGCCCGGCACCGCGACCTCGATCGTCGTGCCGCGCTGCGCGGCCACCCGCTCGAGCGCCTCGACCGCGCGCAGCGCAGCCGCGCCGATCGCCACCGGCTCGATGTCGACCTTGTACTGGCCCGCCTCCAGGCGCGACAGGTCGAGCAGATCCTCGATGAGATCGGTCAGCCGTTCGGCGTTCCGGTGGATCGCCCCGACCAGCACCGGGGCCGTGGCGCTGTCGCCGAGCGCGCCGGTCGCCAGGGTCTCGGCGTTGGCCTGGATCACGCTGACCGGCGTCCTGAGCTCGTGCGAGACGTTGGCGACGAAGTCACGGCGGATGGTCTCGAGCCGGTGCAGCGCGGTCACGTCCTGCATGACCAGCACCGCGCCGCCGCCCGGCTGCGGCGCCCGCCGCGCGCGCACGCGCCGCCGGGTGGTCGGCACCTCGACCTCGATCTCGCCGCGCTCGCCGGCCCCGGTGACCAGCTCGTCGAGCGCCGGCACCCGCACCACCTCCAGCAGCGAGCGTCCGGCGGCGTCCGCTCCGGCGCCGAAGAGCTCGTGAGCGGCGCGGTTCATGAGGGTGATGCGCCCGCTCGCGTCGGTCGCGACCACGCCGTCGCCCATGCCCTCGAGGACGGCGGCGAAGCGGGCCCTCTCCACCGCCAGCGTGCCGACCGTGCGCTCGATGTCGCGCGCCGACGCCGCCAGCTGGTCCGCCTGCGCCATGTTGGTGGCAGTGGCGACCACGTCGCGCAGCGTGCGCGACAGCAGCCTGGCTGCCCCGGCCGACAGCGCGATCGCGGCGGCCAGCGTGATGCCGGCGGCGACCAGGAACAGCCAGCGCAGCCGGGCCAGCGCGTCGGCGATCTCGTCGAGCGGCTTGGCGATGCGCACCACTCCGTGTCCGTCGCCGAAGGGCTCCGCCATGTAGAGGAGGTCGACGTCGACCGTGGCCGACCGGCGCCGCGCGGTGCCGGAACCGTTCGCCAGCGCCTCGCGCACCTCGGGGCGGTTGGCGTGGTTCTCCACCTGCGGCAACCGCTCCAGCGCGAGGTCGCTGTCCCCGAGCAGCGTGCCGTCGGGGGCGATCACGGTGACCCGCGCGCCGAGCGTGGCGCCCAGTCGATCGGCCAGCGGGTCGATCTCCTCGCGCGTCCGCGCCCGCGAGGCCTCGAACAGGATGCGCGCCGCGTGCAGGTCGGTCTCCAGCTCGCGCTCGATGCGCTCGTCGAGCGTGGCGCGCAGCTCGCGTTGCAGGTAAAGTCCGCCCGGAATCAAGACGGACAGCGAGACGCCGATGGCGTAGAGGAACAGCTTCCAGCGCAGGCTCATTCGCCGTCGTCGGGCGCGTCGCGGAAGCGGTAGCCGACCCCGCGCAGGGTCTCGACGTAGGCACCGGCCGGGCCGAGCTTCTCGCGCAGCCGCTTGACGTGGGTATCCACCGTGCGCGTCGTGACGTCGGGGCTCATGCCCCAGACGTCGGTCAGGAGGGTGTCGCGGCTCTGCACCCGCCCGCGCCGGTCGAGGAACGTCGCCAGCAGCCGGAACTCGAGCGCGGTCAGCGCGACCTCCTCCTCGTCGACCCAGACCCGGTGCGCCTCGCGATCCATCCTGAGGCGCCCGAAGATGGTCGGCCCCGGCTCGCTCGGCTCCGGCGCCGCGCGCCGCAGGATGGCGCCGACCCGCAGCATCAGCTCGCGCACGCTGAACGGCTTGGTCACGTAGTCGTCGGCGCCGACCTCGAAGCCGACCACCCGGTCGATCTCGTCCCCCTTGGCGGTCAGCATGAGGACCGGCACCGCGCGTCCGCTCTCGGTGGCGCGCAGCCGGCGGCAGACCTCGGTGCCCGGCATGTCCGGCAGCATGAGGTCGAGGATGACGAGGTCGGCGGCCGGCGGGGTGGCGAACGCGGCCAGCGCGTCCCGCCCGTTCTGCGCCGAGCGGGTCTCGTACCCCTCGCGCTTGAGGTTGTACTCGAGCGTTGCGACCAGGTCCGGCTCGTCATCGACGATGAGGATCAGGGTAGACACGTCGCTCCCAGCATGTCCCGCGGCCCGCACGCACTGGAGTGACAGCCACGTGACATCATCGAAACAGCGGCAATCTCATGAATCGGCACTGCTGTCGGGCCTCGACGGATCGACCGCCGGCAGCTCGATGACCGGCTTCTCGGGGTGCCGCCGGTAGAGGAGGACGGTGTTGCCGAGCACCTGCGCCACCTCCGACCCGGTCGCCTGCGCCGCCTTGTCGGCGGCCTCCTGCCGCTCGAGCTCGCTCGCCGAGCCGAGCTTGATCTTGATGAGCTCGTGGCTCGAGAGCGCGCTGTCGATGGCGCTCACCACCTGATCGGTCAGCCCGCCGCGGCCGATCTGCACGACCGGGTTCATCGCGTGTCCCAGCGAGCGCAGGTAGCGCCGCTGCTTGCCCGACAGGCTCATCGCCCACCCTCTCTGCAGGCGGCCTCGACGTCGGCCACCTGCTTGGGCGCCGCCGCCGTCAACACCTCGCAGCCGTCGTGCGTCACCAGGACATCGTCCTCGAGGCGGATCCCGATCCCGCGCAGCTCGGCGGGCGCCGACTCGGCATCGGCCGCGATGTAGAGGCCCGGCTCGATCGTGATGACCATCCCGGGCTGGAGCGGCCGCGGGCTGCCGGCCCCGGCGCCCTGCATGTAGGCCCCGACGTCGTGGACGTCCATGCCGAGCCAGTGCGAGGTGCGGTGCATGTAGTACGCCTTGTAGCCGCCGTCCTCGATGCGCGCCGCCGCCGGTCCGGACAGGAGGCCGAGGTCCACCATCCCGGCCGCCAGCCGCTCGACGCAGCGCTCGTGGATCTGATCGAGGGTGACGCCCGGCCTCGTCATGCGGATCGCCTCCTCCTGGGTCGCGAGCACCAGCTCGTAGCAGCGCCGCTGCGCCGGGCTGAAGGTTCCGCTGGTCGGGAAGGTGCGGGTCACGTCGGCGGTGTAGAAGTCGATCTCGCAGCCGGCGTCCACCACCACCAGCTCGCCGTCGCCCAGCGTCCGCGCGTTCTCGATGTAGTGCAGGATGGTCGCGTTGTCGGCCGAGCCGACGATGGTCGAGTAGCCGGGGCCGGCGCCGCCGCGGCGGCGGAACGTGTACTCGATGACCGCCTCGAGCTCGTACTCGGGCACGCCCGGGCGGCCGGCCGCCATCGCGGCGCGATGTGCCTCGGCGGTGATCGCCGCGGCGCGCCGCAGCGTTGCGATCTCCTCGGGCGACTTCACCAGGCGGAGCTCGTGCAGCGTCAGGCGCGGGTCGATGATCCTGACCGGCGGGCGCTGCCCGCGCCGCTCGGTCGCGCGCAGGTGGACGATGGCGGCGATCACCGCGCGGTCGAAGCGGGCGTCCACCCCGAGCGCGTGGTGGACGTCCTCGAGGTTGGCGAGCAGCTCGGGGAGCTTCTTGTCGAGCTCGGCGGCCGGATAGGCGGCGTCGGCGCCGTAGCTGGCGAGCGCCCCCTCGACCCCTTCGCGCCGGCCGTCCCACACCTCGCGCTCCTTGTCCTTCGGGCGGACGAACAGGACGAAGCGCTCCTTGTCGGCGCCGGGACGCAGCACCACGGTGGTGTCCGGCTCGGTGAACCCGGTCAGGTAATAGATGTCCGAGGACTGGCGGTAGCGCACGTGCACCGAGCCGCGCTGGGAACCCGGCGGCGAGTGCAGCACCAGGGCGGCGTTCGGCCCGATCGCCTTCATGAGCGCCGCGCGCCGGCGCGCGAAGACCGCCATGTCCATGCGCGGGGTATACCACGCCCGACGACGACTCAGCCGGCGAGCAGGCGGGCGAGCTCCTCACGGTCGTCGCCGTCCGGTCCGAGGACGAGGATGGGGACGCCGACCAGCGACGGCTCGGCGCGCAAGAGCTCCAGCGCCTCGACGCCGCTCGTCGAGTGAGGGCCGTGCGACAGCACGATGGCGCGCGGCTCGAGCAGGCGCGCCAGCCGCGGCAGCTCGTGGGTGGCGTGCATCAGGGAGACCGC
>Ga0310810_10004811_pt1 | contig 14999 bp, 8 predicted proteins | sample NCmetagenome_FD_207641 | JGI IMG/M metagenome (GOLD analysis project Ga0310810, IMG submission 207641) | Soil microbial communities from experimental microcosm in Duke University, North Carolina, United States - NC | ecosystem: Engineered > Artificial ecosystem > Soil microcosm > Unclassified ...
AAGCGGAGCAGGTGACGGAGCTGAAGGAGGTCTTCAAGACCGCCAACACCGTCGTCGTCGCTCACTATGCCGGCCTCACGGTCGCCCAGATGCAGGTCCTGCGCAGGCAGGCCCGGCAGGCTGGCACCACCGTGAAGGTCGCCAAGAACCGCCTCGCCAAAATTGCTCTTGAAGGCACGGACGTTGCCAGCATCGGTTCCCTGCTGCAGGGACCGACCCTGATCGCCTATTCAAACGATCCGGTTGGCGCGTCGAAGGTCGCCGCCGATTTCGCCAAGGGCCACGAGAAGTTCGTGATCCTGGGCGGAGCGATGGGCAAGACCGTGCTCGACCCGAACGGCGTCAAGGCGCTGGCTGCGCTTCCGTCGCTCGACGAGCTGCGGGCCAAGATCGTCGGCCTGATCCAGGCACCGGCGACCAAGATCGCGCAAGTCATCCAAGCCCCGGCGGCGAAGATGGCCCGTGTGGTCCAGGCCTATGCCAACAAGAGCCAAGCTTGATCGAGGCTAGCAAACTCAATCGGTTCGAACCGAATAAGGAAACCTACCAATGGCTGATTTGTCCAAGATCGTAGACGATCTGTCGAAGCTCACCGTCCTCGAGGCGGCTGACCTCGCCAAGATGCTTGAAGAGAAGTGGGGCGTGACGGCGGCTGCCGCAGTGGCGGTGGCGGCTGGCCCGGCCGGCGGCGGTGCGGCCGCGGCGGAAGAGAAGACGGAATTCACCGTCATGCTGGCGGCGGTCGGCGACAAGAAGATCGAGGTCATCAAGGAGGTCCGGGCGCTGACCGGCCTCGGGCTGAAGGAAGCCAAGGACCTGGTCGAAGCCGCGCCCAAGGCGGTCAAGGAAAGCGTGAACAAGGAAGAAGCCGACAAGATCAAGGCCACCCTTGAGAAGGTCGGTGCCAAGGTTGAGTTGAAGTAATCGGTACCTATCTATGGAATTCCCGGTGATGGCCCGGGAGTTGCAACAAAAATCGGTGATTTCGGGGTGAGAGCCCCGGAATCACCGTCTTTGCCGTGCAGCGGCAGGGATGAATGGGGCGGTCCGGCGCGGCCGAATCGCTTAGAAGTCAAAGCGTTGGCACGGTTGTCCAGATGGTCGCGATGATGGCGGCTTTCCGGAGAGTCGTCCCGGCGCCTCAATGAGAACCCGGTGGCCCGTTCGAGCGGGGCTGCGCGGACGAACATAGAGAGAGCACATGGCGCAGACGTTTATCGGTCGCAAGCGCGTAAGGAAGTTTTTCGGAAAAATTCAGGAAGTTGCAGAGATGCCGAACCTCATCGAGGTTCAGAAGGCATCCTATGACCAGTTTTTGATGGTGAAGGACCCGCCGGGCGGCCGCTCGGACGAGGGCCTTCAGGCCGTCTTCAAATCGGTGTTCCCGATCCGGGATTTCTCCAACACCTCGCAGCTCGATTTCGTCGCCTACGAATTCGACCCGCCCAAATATGACGTCGACGAGTGCCGCCAGCGCGGCATGACCTACGCCGCGCCGCTCAAGGTCAAGCTGCGGCTGATCGTGTTCGATGTCGACGAAGAGACCGGCGCGCGTTCCGTGAAGGACATCAAAGAGCAGGATGTCTACATGGGCGACATCCCGCTGATGACGAACAACGGCACGTTCATCGTCAACGGCACCGAGCGCGTCATCGTTTCCCAGATGCACCGCTCGCCCGGCGTGTTCTTCGACCACGACAAGGGCAAGACGCATTCCTCGGGCAAGCTGTTGTTCGCCGCCCGCATCATTCCGTATCGCGGCTCCTGGCTCGACATCGAGTTCGACGCCAAGGACATCGTGCACGCGCGCATCGACCGCCGCCGGAAGATTCCGGTGACGTCGCTTCTGTTCGCGCTTGGGCTGGATGGCGAGGCGATTCTCGACACCTTCTATAAGAAGATCCTTTACAAGCGACAGAAGGACGGTTGGCGCGTGCCGTTCGATGGCAACCGACTGAAGGGGTATAAGGCAATCAACGATCTGGTCGATGCCGATACCGGCCGTGTCGTGGTCGAGGCCGGCCAGAAAATCACCGTGCGCCAGGCGCGTCAGCTCACCGAGAAAGGGCTCAAGGCGCTCCGCATGACCGATGAAGAGCTTATCGGGCACTACATCGGCGAAGACCTTGTCAATGCCAAGAGCGGCGAGATTTACGTCGAGGCCGGTGACGAGATCACCGACAAGAATCTCAAGGTGATCAACGAGGCTGGTTACAAGGAAATTCCGATCCTCGACATCGATCACGTCAACGTCGGTGCCTACATCCGCAATACGCTGGCGGTCGACAAGAACATGACGCGCGAGGATGCGCTGTTCGATATCTATCGCGTCATGCGCCCCGGCGAGCCGCCGACGCTCGACACCGCGCAGTCGATGTTCACCTCGCTGTTCTTTGACACCGAGCGTTACGATCTCTCGGCGGTCGGTCGCGTCAAGATGAACATGCGGCTCGATCTGGATGCCGCCGACACCGTGCGCGTGTTGCGCAAGGAGGACATCCTTTCGGTCGTGCGGACCCTGGTCGACCTTCGCGACGGCAAGGGCGAGATCGACGACATCGACAACCTGGGCAACCGCCGGGTGCGTTCGGTTGGCGAGCTGATGGAGAACCAGTACCGCATCGGCTTGCTCCGCATGGAGCGTGCGATCAAGGAGCGCATGTCGTCGGTCGATATCGACACGGTGATGCCGCAGGACCTGATCAATGCGAAGCCTGCGGCGGCGGCGGTGCGCGAGTTCTTCGGCTCGTCGCAGCTCAGCCAGTTCATGGACCAGACCAATCCGCTGTCGGAGATTACCCACAAGCGTCGTCTCTCGGCGCTCGGCCCAGGCGGTCTCACCCGCGAGCGGGCGGGTTTCGAAGTGCGCGACGTGCATCCGACCCACTACGGCCGTATCTGCCCGATCGAGACGCCGGAAGGCCCGAACATCGGCCTGATCAATTCGCTCGCGACTTACGCGCGGGTGAACAAGTACGGCTTCGTTGAGACGCCTTATCGGAAGGTCAAGGACGGCCGCGTTACCGACGACGTGAATTATCTCTCGGCCATGGAGGAGAGCCGCTACACGGTGGCGCAGGCCAACGCGCCGATCGATGCGCGCGGAAAGTTCACCGACGAGATGGTGGTGTGCCGTCACGCCGGCGACGTGCTTCAGGTGCCGCGCGAGAAGGTCGACTACATGGATGTGTCGCCGAAGCAACTCGTTTCGGTGGCCGCCGCGCTCATTCCGTTCCTGGAGAACGACGACGCCAACCGCGCGCTGATGGGTTCGAACATGCAGCGCCAGGCGGTGCCGCTGGTTCGTGCCGAAGCGCCGTTTGTCGGTACCGGCATGGAAGGCGTTGTGGCCCGTGACTCGGGTGCTGCGATCGCGGCGCGCCGCACCGGCGTGATCGATCAGGTCGATGCGACCCGTATCGTTATCCGCGCCACCGGCGAGACCGACCCGGCCAAGCCCGGCGTCGACATCTACCGGCTGATGAAGTTCCAGCGCTCCAACCAGAACACCTGCATCAACCAGCGTCCGCTGGTGAAGGTGGGCGACCACGTCAAGAAGGGCGACATCATCGCCGACGGTCCCTCGACCGAACTTGGCGAACTCGCGCTCGGCAGGAACGTGCTGGTCGCGTTCATGCCGTGGAATGGCTACAACTTCGAGGACTCGATCCTGCTCTCGGAACGCATCGTGAAGGACGACGTGTTCACGTCGATCCACATCGAAGAGTTCGAGGTAATGGCCCGCGACACCAAGCTCGGGCCGGAGGAAATCACCCGCGATATCCCGAACGTGTCGGAGGAAGCGCTCAAGAGCCTCGACGAGGCGGGCATCGTCTACATCGGCGCCGAAGTGCGCGCCGGTGACATTCTGTGCGGCAAGATCACGCCGAAGGGCGAAAGCCCGATGACGCCGGAGGAAAAGCTCCTGCGCGCCATCTTCGGCGAGAAGGCCTCCGACGTTCGCGACACCTCATTGCGGGTGCCGCCGGGCGTGCAGGGCACCGTCGTCGAAGTCCGCGTGTTCAACCGCCACGGCGTCGACAAAGACGAGCGTGCGCTGGCGATCGAGCGCGAGGAGATCGAGCGGCTCGCCTTGAGCAGCGCTTCCTCGATAAGGTCGAGAAGCTGCAGCGCGGCGACGAGTTGCCGCCCGGCGTGATGAAGATGGTCAAGGTCTTCGTCGCGGTGAAGCGCAAGATCCAGCCCGGCGACAAGATGGCCGGCCGCCACGGCAACAAGGGCGTGGTGTCGCGGATCGTGCCGATCGAGGACATGCCGTTCCTTGAGGACGGCACCCATGTCGACATCGTGCTCAATCCGCTCGGCGTGCCGAGCCGCATGAACGTCGGTCAGATCCTCGAAACGCATCTCGGCTGGGCCTGCGCCGGTCTCGGCTTGAAGATCGGCAAGGCGGTCGAACTCTACAACGCAAAGGGCGACACCAAGCCGCTCAAGGAGATGCTCAAGAAGGTCTACGGCGACGATGACGACATCAAGTCGCTCTCCGAGGACAATCTGATCGAGCTCGGCACCAACCTGAAGCACGGCGTGCCGATCGCAACGCCGGTGTTCGACGGCGCCAAGGAACACGACATCGAACAGATGCTCGATCTCGCCGGCCTCGACCACTCCGGCCAGTCGGTCGTCTATGACGGCCGCACCGGCGAGAAGTTCGATCGCAGCGTGACGGTGGGCTATATCTACATGCTCAAGCTCCACCACCTCGTCGACGACAAGATCCATGCGCGCTCGATCGGCCCGTACTCGCTGGTCACCCAGCAGCCGTTGGGCGGCAAGGCGCAGTTCGGCGGCCAGCGCTTCGGCGAAATGGAGGTGTGGGCGCTGGAGGCGTACGGCGCCGCCTACACGTTGCAGGAGATGCTGACGGTGAAGTCGGACGACGTGGCCGGCCGCACCAAGGTGTACGAAGCCATCGTTCGCGGCGACGACACCTTCGAAGCCGGCATCCCGGAAAGCTTCAACGTGCTGGTCAAGGAAATGCGCTCGCTCGGCCTCAACGTCGACCTGCACAATTCCAAGCAGGCGCCGGGCGGCGGCACGGCCGAAGCGGCCGAGTAACAGTCCAAAGGTTGCGGGACGGCGAGGGCGCCGTCCCGTGGACAATTTGACGATCCGCGGGGCGTCCCCCGCCCGAGATCGAGGAGAATACGATGAACCAAGAAATCATGAATCTTTTCAGCCCGCAGGCCCCGGCGCAGGTCTTCGACCAGATCCGGATTTCGATCGCGAGTCCGGAAAAGATTCTGTCCTGGTCGTACGGCGAGATCAAAAAGCCGGAGACCATCAACTACCGCACCTTCAAGCCCGAGCGCGACGGCCTGTTCTGCGCGCGCATCTTCGGGCCGATCAAGGACTACGAGTGCTTGTGCGGCAAGTACAAGCGCATGAAGTACAAGGGCATTATCTGCGAGAAGTGCTCGGTCGAGGTGACTCTCAGCCGCGTCCGGCGCGAGCGCATGGGGCACATCGAACTGGCCGCCCCCGTAGCGCACATCTGGTTCTTGAAGTCACTCCCGTCGCGCATCGGGCTCTTGCTCGACATGACCCTGAAGGACCTCGAGCGGATTCTGTACTTCGAGTACTACGTCGTTCTGGAGCCGGGTCTTACCCCGCTGCAGGACCGTCAGCTCCTTTCGGAGGATGAGTACCTCAAGGCGCAGGACGAATACGGCCCCGATAGCTTCACCGCGCTCATTGGCGCCGAAGCGATCCGCGAGATGCTCAAGGGGCTCGACCTTGAGAAGATGGCGGCTGACCTGCGCGTCGAAATCCAGGAGGCCACGACCGAGCTCAAGCCGAAGAAGCTCGCCAAGCGCGTCAAGCTGATCGAGGCGTTCCTGCAATCCGGCAACAAGCCGGAGTGGATGATCCTGACCCAGGTGCCGGTCATTCCACCGGACCTGCGTCCGCTGGTTCCGCTCGATGGCGGCCGTTTCGCCACGTCGGACCTGAACGATCTCTATCGCCGCGTCATCAACCGCAACAACCGCTTGAAGCGGCTGATCGAACTGCGCGCGCCGGACATCATCATCCGCAACGAGAAGCGCATGCTTCAGGAAGCGGTCGATGCGCTGTTCGACAACGGCCGCCGCGGCCGCGTTATCACCGGCGCTAACAAGCGCCCGTTGAAGTCGCTCGCCGACATGCTGAAGGGCAAGCAGGGCCGGTTCCGGCAGAACCTGCTCGGCAAGCGCGTCGACTACTCCGGCCGTTCGGTGATCGTGGTCGGTCCCGAGCTCAAGCTGCACCAGTGCGGCCTGCCGAAGAAGATGGCGCTCGAACTGTTCAAGCCGTTCATCTACTCGCGGCTCGACGCCAAGGGTCTCTCAACCACGGTGAAGCAGGCCAAGAAGCTGGTGGAGAAGGAGAAGCCGGAGGTTTGGGATATCCTCGATGAGGTGATCCGCGAGCATCCGGTGCTGCTCAACCGCGCGCCGACGCTCCACCGCCTTGGCATCCAGGCGTTCGAGCCGGTGCTGATCGAAGGCAAGGCAATCCAGCTTCATCCGCTGGTCTGCGCTGCCTTCAACGCCGACTTCGACGGCGATCAGATGGCCGTGCACGTTCCGCTGTCGCTTGAGGCGCAGCTTGAAGCGCGCGTGCTGATGATGTCGACCAACAACATCCTGCATCCGGCGAACGGCCAGCCGATCATCGTGCCGTCGCAGGACATCGTGCTTGGTCTCTACTACCTGACCATCATGTCGGAGGGTGGTCCGGGCGAGTGGAAGTATGAGTTCCACAAGGACGACGAGCTCAAGAAAGACTCGAAAAAGGTCAACACAATCCGCGGCCACTACCGCGACATCGCCGAGATCGAGCACGCGCTCAATCACGGCGCGATCCACCTGCACAGCAAGATCAAGTATCGCTGGTCCGGTCTGAACGAGGCCGGCGAGACCTACACCAAGGAGTACGAGACCACGCCGGGCCGTGCGCTCCTCGGACAGGTGCTTCCGCAATCCGCGAAGGTGCCGTTCGACGTTGTCAACAAGCTCATGACCAAGCGTGAAATCTCGGGGATGATCGACCAGGTCTATCGCCACTGCGGCCAAAAAGAGACGGTGATCTTCTGCGATCGCATCATGGCGCTCGGCTTCTTCCATGCGTTCAAGGCCGGCATCTCGTTCGGCAAGGACGACATGGTGGTGCCGCAGAAGAAGTGGGACATCGTCGACCGCACCCGCGAGCTCGCCAAGGATTTCGAGCAGCAGTACAACGACGGCCTGATCACCCAGGGCGAGAAGTACAACAAGGTCGTTGACGCGTGGTCGAAGTCGACCGACGAGATCGCCGCGGCAATGATGAAAGAAATCTCGTCCGTCAAGAAGGACAAGGATGGACGCGACGCCCAGGTCAACTCGATCTACATGATGGCGCACTCCGGTGCGCGCGGCTCGCCCGCGCAGATGCGCCAGCTCGCCGGCATGCGCGGTCTAATGGCCAAACCGTCAGGCGAGATCATCGAGAGCCCGATCATCTCGAACTTCAAGGAAGGCCTCTCGGTGCTCGAGTACTTCAACTCGACCCACGGCGCCCGTAAGGGTCTCGCGGACACCGCGTTGAAGACCGCGAACTCGGGCTATCTGACTCGCCGTCTGGTCGACGTTGCCCAGGACTGCATCATCACAGCGGAAGATTGCGGCACCAAGGACGGCATCGCGGTGCGCGCCATCATCGACGCCGGAAACGTTGTCGCGTCGCTGGCGATCCGCATCCTCGGCCGCACCACCGCAGAGGACGTCAAGGACCCATCGAGCGGCAAGGTCGTCGTCAAGCGCGATACGCTGCTCGGCGAGCCGGAGGTCGATGCGATCGTCAAGGCCAACGTGCAGGAGCTGCGCATCCGTTCGGTGCTCACCTGCGCGCTGACCAACGGCGTGTGCGGCGCCTGCTACGGGCGCGACTTGGCCCGCGGCACTCCGGTCAACATGGGCGAGGCGGTCGGCGTGATCGCGGCGCAGTCGATCGGCGAGCCGGGCACCCAGCTCACCATGCGCACGTTCCACATCGGCGGCGCGGCCCAGATCTCCGAGCAGTCGTTCATCGAGAGCAACTTCGACGGCAAGATCAAGATCAAGACCAAGGGCAAGAACGCCGTGGTCAAGAACAGCGACGGCGACTCGATCGCCATGGGGCGCAGCATCGTGATCGCCGTGACCGATCCCGATGGCACAGAGCGGGCGGTCCACCGCATCCAGAACGGCGCGCGATTGCGGATCGAGGATGGCCAGGAGATCAAACGGGGTCAGCGGATCGCCGAATGGGATCCGTACACCCGGCCAATCCTCACCGAGGCCGAGGGCACCGTTGCCTTTGAGGATCTCGTCGAGGGCCAGTCCATGTCGGAATCCGTCGACGAGGCGACCGGCATTGCCAAGCGCGTGGTCACCGATTGGCGGACATCGAGCCGCGCCGCGGATCTTAAGCCTGCGATGGTCATCAAGGGCAAGGACGGCAAGGTCCAGAAGCTCGCGCGTGGCGGCGATGCCCGTTACCTGCTGGCGGTCGACGCCATTCTTTCCGTCGATCTCGGCGGCAAGGTGAAGCCGGGCGATGTGATCGCGCGTATCCCGACCGAAAGCGCCAAGACCCGCGACATCACTGGCGGTCTGCCGCGGGTCGCGGAGTTGTTCGAGGCGCGCAAGCCGAAGGATGCCGCAGTCATTGCGGAAATCTCCGGCACCGTGCAGTTCGGAAAAGACTACAAGAACAAGCGCCGCCTCAGCATCGTGCCGGCCGAAAAGGATGCCGAACCCGCGGAATATCTCATTCCGAAGGGCAAGCACATCCATCTGCAGGACGGCGATGCCATCGAGAAGGGCGACTACATCGTCGAAGGCAACCCGGCGCCGCACGACATCCTGGCGATCAAGGGCGTCGAGGAACTGGCGAACTATCTGGTCAACGAGATCCAGGAGGTCTATCGGCTCCAGGGCGTGCAGATCAACGATAAGCACATCGAGGTGATCGTTCGTCAGATGCTGCAGAAGGTCGAGCTCGACGACGTCGGCGAGACCGACATGATCCACGCCGAGCAGATGGACAAGCTCGAGTTCGACGAGATCAACGCCAAGTTCGTGGCCGAGGGCAAGAAGCCCGCGACCGCGCACCCGATCCTGCTCGGCATCACCAAGGCCTCGCTGCAGACCCGTTCGTTCATCTCGGCGGCGTCGTTCCAGGAGACCACGCGTGTGCTCACCGAAGCCGCAGTCAATGGCAAGGCGGACACGCTCGAGGGCCTCAAGGAGAACGTCATTGTCGGCCGCCTGATCCCGGCGGGCACCGGCGCGATGATGAACAGGCTGCGCGAGGTTGCGACCAAGCGCGACCAGCTCATCCTCGACGAGCGCGAGAAGGAGGCTGCGAAAGCGGCCGAGGCTGCCGAAGCGGCGGCGGAAGCCGCTAAGGCTGCGGAGCCCGCGGCGCTTCCGGCGGCCGAGTAGCGCACGCCCACACAAGGCAAAAAAAAGGCCGCCGGTTTCCGGCGGCCTTTTTCATTGGACGGATTGCAGACTGTAGCCGCGATCGCTCAGATCGCCGGCGACGAGGCCGGGCTTTCGACCTTGGGCAATTCGGCCGGCTCAAGCTCCGGCGCCGGGACCACCGGCACGTCGGCGCCGTGGGCGCCAGCACGGATCGCGTCGCCGCGGTGCTTGCGCGCCAGCGCCGCTTCGCCGCCGCGGGTGGCATGAAACAGCTCGAGTGCTTCGTCCGCTTCGCCGCGGAGGGGATCGATCGCGATGTCGGTGTAGCTCGCGCGATCGGGGGCGGCCTTAACCTCTTTCAGGATGCTCTGATAGAGGCGATAGGTCGTCCAGTAGCCGCGAAGCTTGCGCCAGTTGTCGCGCAGCAGCTTCGGGTAGAACACCAGCGGGTTTTCGATCGGCCGTCCGCGGCGGCGGTCGCGGCGCGACTTCATGCGCACGATGCCGCCTTCGAGCGGGTGCAGCCCCTCGATCGGGATCATGGTGTTGAACCACAACAGTGTTGACGTGATCGAGTTGAGCATGGCCGGCCGCTTGGTTGCGACGCGGCGCAGGATCGTGCGCACGTGCTCGGGCGTGTAGTAGGTCTTCCACGCCGCGCGATAGGCGTCCTCCCACTCGGCATCCGACATCTTCGGATGGTGCGAGACCCGGTGATTGAGGTCGTACTTGTTGAGGTCGCCGTCCATCCACACGTTCTTGGACCACTGTGTCTTGTGATCCTCGGAGCCGGGCAGGGGGGTCAGGAAGAAGAATTCCAGGATGTCGACCGGCAGTTCGCGCTGGATGATCTTGATGTCGCGCAGGATCGATTCCTTGGTGTCGCCCGGGAAGCCGAGGATGTAGCCGGCGCAGGTGACGGCGCCGTGATCGCCCCACTTCTGCAACATCGCCCGGTAATCGGTGATCTTGTTCTGCCGCTTCTTAGCGCCGATCAGGTTGTCGGGGTTGATGTTCTCCAGCCCGATGAACACGCGACGCGCGCCGCCCTTGGTCGCCTTCTCGATGAAATTCGGGATCTTGTGGCAAAGCGTGTCGACCTGGATGGTAAAGCCGATGTCCATCCCCTCATCGACCTTCATCTTGATCATCCGGTCGAACAGTTCCTCCCACATGCTGTTGCGGGCGAGGTTGTCGTCGGTGATGAAGAAACGCTTGATGCCCTGCGCGTAGTTCTCGCGCACCGCGCGCTCCAGATCGTCGGCGGTGCGCACGCGGCTCTTGCGGCCTTGCACGTTGATGATGGTGCAGAATGAACATTGGTAAGGACAGCCGCGTCCGAGGTCGATGCTGGATACGGTGCCGGCGGTGCGGCGCACAATCTTGTGCGGCAGCATCGGTGCGGGTGCATCCTCCAGCACCGGCAAATCGTTCATGAAGTTGTAGAGCGGGGCAAGCTTGCCGTCCCAGCCGTCCTTGAGGACCTGGTCGAGCCGTCCTTCCTCTGCCTCTCCGGCAAAGAACGAGATGCCAAGCTCCTGCGCCTCGCGGATCTCGGCGGGCAACTCCGGCAGCATGGCGATGCAGCCCGACACGTGAAAGCCGCCGATGCAGACCGGCAGGCCGGCGTCGAGGAAGGGGCGGGCCAGATCGACCGCGCGCGGAAACTGGTTGGATTGGACGCCGACAAAGCCGATCAGGGCGCGCCCGCCAGCCTTGCGGATGCCACGGATGATCCGGTCGGGACGCACTCGCCGGTTGGTCTCGTCGTAGGTGTCGAGGCGGATTTCAACGCCGGGGCCCAGAACCTCGCGGCGCTGGGCGTCCTGGGCCAGCCCATTTAGGCAGGCCAGGGTGTTCGAGGGAATGGCGGAGCGGAACCACTGGATCGGGTAGCCGTCGTCGTCATAGTGACTGGGCTTGATAATGACGAAGTGCAATAGCCGGGTGTGCGGGTCGCCCTTGGAATGCATCAAAGCGCCGTCCCCCAATGCGAAGCTCGTAAATTAGCACATCTTGAGCGATACCGATCCTCAAATTCCAGTTGCGTGGTGTCCTACTGAAACTTGCGCGCGGGAGAATCGTCCGTGCTTTCGAGCCGGTGCAGGTTAGCGGAAGCGTCGAAAACCTCAATAATTCCGGCCCTTTCGGCCTTGACACCCCGGGCCCACGCCGATAAACACGCGGCACTTTCGGCAGGCGGTGAGCTTCGCCAGTCGGAACGGCCTGCCTCGAAAGACCGCTAAACCGTTCGGATCATTGATCTTTTCGGCTGCGGATGGGGCGCTCCGAGCCTCGACCCATGAAGCTCAAACGCTGCCTCTGACGTCGAACGATAGTCAGATTCCTGGTGCACGACTGCGGCTCGTTTTGCTGTGGTCCTCTGCTCCGTTAACGCCCATCCCCGCCGGGGAGGATGGCGCGATTTCGTTTTGCGCGGGTCCGGGCCGCAACGGTGACGCTGGGGCGTCACGGCCGCTTAGCAAGGTAAAGGCAACGCATGCCGACGATCAACCAGTTGATTGCCAATCCGCGCCGCGTGCAGAAAGCGAAAAAGAAAGTGCCGGCGCTCCAGCAGAGCCCGCAGAAGCGCGGCGTTTGCACGCGCGTTTACACGACGACGCCGAAGAAGCCGAACTCGGCGCTTCGCAAAGTCGCCAAGGTGCGTCTCACCAATGGCTTCGAAGTGATCGGCTACATCCCGGGCGAGGGGCACAACCTTCAAGAGCACTCGGTGGTGATGATTCGCGGCGGCCGCGTCAAGGACCTGCCGGGTGTGCGCTACCACATCCTGCGCGGCGTGCTCGACACCCAGGGCGTCAAGAACCGCAAGCAGCGCCGTTCGAAGTACGGCGCCAAGCGTCCCAAATAGGATCGTTCGTCATGTCCCGCAGACATTCCGCCGAGAAGCGCGAGATCAACCCGGATGCGAAGTTCGGGAACCTGGTGATTTCCAAGTTCATGAATTCGATCATGTACGAGGGCAAAAAGTCGGTGGCCGAGGCCATCGTGTACGGCGCGCTCGACACCATCGAAGGCAAGACCAAGTCCGATCCGATCAAGGTTTTCGAGCAGGCGCTCGACAACGTGATGCCGTCGATCGAAGTGCGCTCGCGCCGCGTCGGCGGCGCCACCTACCAGGTGCCGGTCGAGGTCCGCTCATCGCGGCGTCAGGCGCTGGGTATCCGCTGGATCATCGCGGCCGCGCGCGAGCGCAGCGAAAAGACGATGACCGATCGGCTGTCAGCAGAGTTGCTCGATGCTTCCAATAACCGGGGGAACGCCGTCAAGAAACGCGAAGACACGCACCGCATGGCGGAAGCCAACCGCGCGTTCTCGCACTACCGCTGGTAACGGCTCAGCGTACGAACGAGATCCATAGGAAAAGCGATCCCCATGCCCCGCGCCCATCCCATCGAGAACTACCGCAACTTCGGCATCATGGCGCACATCGATGCCGGCAAGACCACGACGACGGAGCGGATTCTCTATTACACCGGCAAGAACCATAAGATCGGCGAGGTGCACGAAGGCGCCGCGACGATGGATTGGATGGAGCAGGAGCAGGAGCGCGGCATCACCATCACTTCGGCCGCCACCACCGCGTTCTGGAACGGCAAGCGGCTGAACATCATCGACACCCCCGGCCACGTCGACTTCACCATCGAGGTCGAGCGCTCGCTGCGCGTTCTCGACGGCGCGGTGGTCGTTCTCGATTCGAATCAGGGCGTCGAGCCGCAGACCGAGACGGTCTGGCGCCAGGGCGACAAATACAAGGTTCCACGCATCGTCTTCGCCAACAAGATGGACAAGATCGGTGCTGACTTCTTCCAGTGCCTCGGGGACATCGTCGATCGTCTCGGCGCCAAGCCGGTGGCGATCCAACTCCCGATCGGCACGGAGCAAAATTTCAAAGGCCTTGTCGACCTCGTCCGCATGAAGGGCGTGATCTGGAACGACGAGGCTCTCGGCGCCCAGTACGAGGATATCGATATCCCGGCCGACATGGTCGACCAAGCCAACGAATACCGCGAGAAACTGATCGAGGCAGCGGTCGAACTCGATGATGACGCCACCACGGCCTATCTCGAGGGCAAGCTGCCCGACGAGGCAACGCTCAAGAAGCTCATCCGCAAGGCCGTAATTACCGGAGCATTCTATCCGGTGCTGTGCGGCTCCGCATTCAAGAACAAGGGCGTGCAGCCGCTGCTCGACGCCGTTGTCGATTACCTGCCGTCGCCGCTCGACGTGCCGGCGATCAAGGGCGTCGATCCCAAGGGCAACGAGATCGAGCGCAAGCCGGACGACAAAGAGCCGATGTCGCTGCTCGCGTTCAAGATCATGGACGATCCGTTCGTCGGCACCATCACGTTCTGCCGCATCTACTCTGGCACGCTGTCGAGCGGCACCGGTGTCATCAACTCGACCAAGGAGCGCAAAGAGCGCATCGGCCGCATGCTACTGATGCACGCCAACAATCGCGAGGACATCAAGGAGGCTTATGCCGGCGACATCGTCGCGCTGGCAGGCCTGAAGGACACCCGGACCGGCGATACGCTCTGCGATCCGCAGCACGAGGTGATCCTGGAGAAGATGGAATTCCCCGATCCGGTCATCGAGATCGCGATCGAGCCGAAGTCCAAGGCCGATCAGGAGAAGCTCGGCGTGGCGCTGGCGAAGCTCGTCGCCGAGGACCCGTCATTCCGCGTCCACACCGATCAGGAGTCCGGCCAGACCATCATCAAGGGCATGGGCGAACTTCACCTCGACATCAAGGTCGATATCCTCAAGCGCACCTATAAGGTCGACGCCAACATCGGCGCGCCGCAAGTAGCCTATCGCGAGCGGATTACCAAGAAGGTCACGGTCGACTACCAGCACAAGAAGCAGACCGGTGGCACCGGCCAATTCGCGCAGGTCAAGATCATCGCCGAGCCCATCGAGATCGGCAGCGGCTTTATTTTCGAGAACGAAGTGGTCGGCGGCTCTGTTCCGAAGGAATACATCCCGGGCGTCGAGAAGGGCCTGGAGTCGGTGCTCGGCGCTGGCGTGCTTGCCGGCTTCCCGGTGGTCGACCTGAAGGTCACCCTGATCGACGGCAAGTACCATGAGGTTGACTCGTCGGCGCTGGCCTTCGAGATCGCGGCGCGCATGGCGCTGCGTGACGCCTTGCAGAAGGGTGGCTCCGTGCTGCTCGAGCCGGTCATGAAGGTCGAGGTGGTGACACCGGAGGACTACACCGGCTCCGTCATCGGCGACCTCAACTCGCGGCGCGGTCAGATCCAGGGCCAGGACATGCGCGGCAACGCCAATGTCATCACCGCGATGGTGCCGCTCGCCAATATGTTTTCTTACGTCAATAACCTGCGTTCGATGAGCCAGGGCCGTGCCACCTTCACGATGCAGTTCGACCACTACTCTGAGGTGCCGAAGGCAATCGCAGAGGAAGTTCAGGCGAAGTACGCCTAATCAACAATCCACACCAAACCGGAGCGCCGGGAGACCTCAATGGCCAAAGAGAAATTCAACCGCAACAAGCCGCACTGCAAC
>Ga0310810_10004812_pt1 | contig 14999 bp, 12 predicted proteins | sample NCmetagenome_FD_207641 | JGI IMG/M metagenome (GOLD analysis project Ga0310810, IMG submission 207641) | Soil microbial communities from experimental microcosm in Duke University, North Carolina, United States - NC | ecosystem: Engineered > Artificial ecosystem > Soil microcosm > Unclassified ...
GCCACTGTGTTTTCGCACGTTCACCAGCGCCTCGTGCAGCACGCGCAGGAGCTCGCGCCGTGCCAGTGTCGAGACGTGAATGAAGTCCTCGTCGCTCACGAAGTGCGCGGTGATGTTGTGTTGCCGCGCAAACCGGTCGACCATCTGCGCGAGTTCGCGAACCAGGTGGGTGGAATCGGTCTCGAGCACACCCAGCCGCATGTCCTGCGTCATGTCACGAAGGTTGGCGATCTCATCGCGCAACAGCGACTCGACTGCCTCCAGGTCCTCGGCCAGCGGACCGTCGACGCTCGGTCGTCGGCGCATCAGCTCGATCTGCATGACAGCCGCGCTGACGGTCTGAATCGGGCCGTCATGCAGCTCACGCGCCAGCCTCAACCGCTCGATACGCTCGGCTCGCCGGCGCAGCCGATGAATGACTGACGTTTGCCGGACCGCCGGACCGACATCGCGCACCAATCGCTGCACAAACAGGACTGCTTCCTCACGATCGAGACCGACCTGCGGATTCAGCAGCATCAGGCGGCCCGACCAGTCGGTGTCGAGGCCGACGTTCACAGCCAGAATGCTCCGACACGGGTACCGAACCGTGAATCCAAACGGCAACGACAGGAGCGGGTCGTTGACAAGCTTGCCGTTCTCGTCGACAGCCGTGACCGAGAATCCTTCCAGCGGTGACCGATCCACCGCGTACCAGCTCTGACCCGGAAAATCGAAGAGATAGGCGTCGCGCTCTGCTTCGCTCAGTTCAGACGATGTGACGGCGCCCTCGATCTTGCGCACACCCGTACGGGCGTCGAGAAGGAATGTCCGGCCGGAACCGACTTCCTCGACGACGAGGAGTGCGCGGCTTGCAGAGAAGGTCTTCGCGATCGCTGCAAGGAGGCTGTGAAGCGTTCCGGCAAGCCCGGCATCGAGCTTCGCCTCGCGTATCAGTTCGACGAGTGCGGCAGATTCGCGTCGGCGCTGGCGGTCCTTGTCGGCCAGATAACCAAGTGCGACGCCGAAGAGCACGAGATAGATCGTCCGGATGATCAGGCGGCCCGGCTGTAGCTCGCCGAACGAAATTCCGGCGAATCCGTTGAGTTGCGATTGGGGCAGGACTGCATCGGCAGCCAGAATCGCCAGGGCGACCGCCGCAGAGATCAGGTTTTCGAGAAGTCCCCAGCGATAGGCTGCTGTCAGCAACGGGAAGGTGAGGAGCAGGAAATAAGGGCTGTTCGCGCCGCCCGTGACCAGCGTAAGGCAGGCGCACGCGCCAACATCGATCAGGTGCGAGATCCACCCAAGCCAGCGCGCTTGCCGCGGCGTGCGTGGAACGAGCATGAGTGCGAAGACCGCCAAAACAGCGTAGGCGATGAGAATCGAGTAGGCGGGAGTGGAGTAGAGAGCCGGCTGCCCCGGATCGGCGGTGATCGCAATCAGTCCGCCGCTCGCCAGGGCGACCCGAAGACGAACGACCGCCCGCTCGATCCGGATCGGCTCGTCATCGTCCGGCGTGTAGAACAGCGATGCTAGTCGCTGCAGGCGCATCATAGTCCGCGGGAAAGTCAGATTATCTCCCTGAAAGCTTGACTTTGTACCCCCATCCAACGTTAGAAATTACAGTTTCGAACACGAAGGCCAATTTGTTAGCTGCTCTTTTCGCGCCGGAACTGCACTTTTTTTCCACGGATCGTGGCCGCTCGCATCGCAGTAATGATCTGATCCGCAAGGCTTTCCGGCACTTCGACCAATGAAAAGCGGTCGGCGATCTCGATCGCGCCGAGCGATCGCGAGTCGATTCCGGCCTCGCCCGTGATGGCGCCGACCAGATCGCCCGGTCGAACACCCGAAAGCCTGCCGGCTCCAACAAAGAGGCGGATGATTCGGCCGTCCGCCCCACCCGACCCACTCGCGCGCGATCGAACAAGGCGACCCGGTCCGCCCGTCTCGCCTCGACCCTCGCCACGTCCTTCACTGGTCGGACCGACACCTTTGTCGCTAAATCGCTTCTCGGGCCGCTTCGACATGTCGATGACCGATCTCGCGATCGTTCCCGTCGCCCGCAACCGACGCGTGGGCCATGTAGACAGCGGCACTGGCGATATCGACGATGTCGAATTCCTCGCTGAGGGACTCGACGACCACACGCACATGGTCGAGGTTGCCTGCCAGCAGACGCTCTCGCAGCGCCGCACGGGTGACATCGAGTTGACGCGCCCGCAGGTCCGCTACCGTCGGCAGCGTTGCGTTTTCGATCTTCGCTTTCGTGAACTGTTCGATCGCGCGCAGCAGCCGGTGCTCTCTTGGCTCGGCCAGGGTAATCGCGGTACCTCCGCGTCCAGCCCGGCCGGTCCGGCCGATCCGATGAAGGTAGACCTCGGGCGACGCCGGCACGTCGTAGTTGACGACGTGGGAGAGATGCTCGATATCGAGCCCTCGCGCGGCGACATCGGTGGCCACCAGCAGGTCCGCTTTCTGGGCGCGGAACAGTCCCATCACCTTGTCGCGCTGACGCTGCACCATGCCGCCGTGCAACGCCTCGGCGCGCTGACCGTGCGCGTTGATGGTTTCAACCAGCGTCTCGACTTCGATTCGCGTCCGGCAGAAGACCAGCGTGGCGACGGGATCTTCCATGTCCAGGACGCGCGCGAGTGCGGCGGACTTGTGCGCCCGGCCGACGATGTACGCGACCTGCCTGACGCGGGGAATCGTGCCGGCAGCGGGTTTCTCCCGGGCGATCGTGACGCGCGCCGCATCTTTCAGGTGCCGATCCGCGATCGCCAGGATCCGCGAGGGCATCGTTGCGGAAAAGAGCGCCGTCTGGCGTTCGCGGGGTGTCGCTTTCAGCAGTTCGTCGAGGTCGTCGGCGAAGCCCATGTCCAGCATCTCGTCAGCTTCGTCGAGCACCAGGATGCGGATGGAGTCGAGCTTGAGCGTGCCGCGCCGCGCGTGATCGAGAGCTCGCCCTGGCGTGGCGACGACGATGTGTGCGCCGCGTTCGAGCGAACGGATCTGCTGGTGCATCGGCGCACCGCCGTAGAGCGGCACGACGCTGAGGCCGCTGCCTCTGGCGTACTTGTGGAACGCCTCGGCGACCTGCATCGCCAGTTCGCGTGTCGGCACGAGCACGAGCCCCGAGGTTTGCCTGGCGGGCGGACGCTCGCTGCCGATTCGATGGAGCATCGGCAGCGCAAACGCCGCGGTCTTTCCTGTGCCGGTCGCAGCCTGTCCAAGCAGGTCCCGTCCTTCGAGCAGGACCGGGATCGTCTCGCGCTGAACGGGAGTGGGCTCCTCGTATCCCAGGGCAGAGACGGCATCGGCGAGTTCGCGTCGCAGGCCGATGCTGGCAAAGGTGACCGGCTGTTCAGAAGAAGTCATCCGACGATCATGTCACATTGCTTCATCCGCATGCGTCCGCAGCTACAATCGCGGTCGTGGAGGAGAAGCGATGCGATTCCGACTGACGGTAGTCGTGCCAGTGATCCTGGGAGCACTCGCGCTCGCGCCGCTGGCAATGGCACAAGGCTCAGGCGCGGCGGCGGCCAGGTTGTTCGCCTCGTCGGCCGATGTCAAGGCGATGATTGCGAAGGCCAAGGCCGAACGGAAACCTGACCAGCCGAATTTCACGCAGCCGATCGTGTCGCTCGCGCCGTACAACGCGAACCTGGAGTACCGGGTTGCCGGCCTGAACGCGCCGGCCTCCACGCACGACAAGGATGCGGAGCTCTTCTACGTGGTCGAGGGATCCGGAACCGTCGTCACGGGCGGAACGCTGCAGAGCGAACGGCGTACGAACGCGGACAATTCGAGCGGAACGGGTATCGAGGGCGGCGCGTCACGCAAGATCGGACCCGGTGATGTGGTGCTGGTGCCCGAGAAGACGCCGCATTGGTTCACGCAGATTGACGGTACGCTCGTGCTGATGTCGTTGCACCTGCCCAGGTAAGCTGGTCGTCGTGGACGGGAAGCGGCAGGACTCCGGCCTCTGCACGTCTTGCATATGGCGGCGACTGATCCGCTCGTCTCGAGGGAGCGAGTTCACCCTATGTGCCCGCTCCGAGATCGACCCGGCATTCCCGAAATATCCCGCGCTGCCTGTTCTCGCGTGCCGAGGCTTCGAGCCTGTCGATCCGGATGGGCCCGGTTCGACTACGGGGAAGCGGGCCTGAAGGCCCGCGGCTACCTCTGTGACTGACAACGACCCCATCGCGCGGCAGATTGAAGCCATTTACGAGTCGGAATCCCGGCGTGTGCTGGCGACCCTCATCCGCCTGCTCGGAGATTTCGATCGCGCAGAGGAGGCACTGCACGATGCCGTGCGGGCCGCGCTCGAGCAGTGGCCGCGTGACGGTGTCCCGGCGAATCCCCGTGCGTGGCTGGTGTCGACCGGACGGTTCAAGGCAATCGACGGACTTCGCCGGCAGAAGCGCTTCGATCCGCTGGAGGCGATCGGCGATCCGGCCGAGGTGCCGTCAACCGATCCGCTGGCGTGGGCTGACGAAGAGAGTGTCGAAGACGACCGGCTGCGGCTGATATTCACCTGCTGCCACCCTGCCTTGTCACCCGATGCGCAGATCGCGCTCACCCTGCGTGAAGTATGCGGACTGACGACGGAAGAAATCGCGCGCGCCTTCCTGACTCCCGCATCGACCCTGGCGCAGCGGATTGTGCGAGCCAAGGGCAAGATTCGCGACGCGCGCATTCCTTACCAGGTTCCGCAACGCGAGGAACTGGCGGAACGGCTCGATGCAGTCCTGCGCGTGATTTATCTCGTCTTCAACGAGGGCTACGCCGCCTCCTCCGGGACGAGCGTCGTGAGGCACGACCTGGCGGCAGAAGCGATCCGGCTGGGACGGCTGCTCGTCGAGCTGTTGCCCGAGCCCGAAGGTATGGGCCTGCTGGCCCTGATGCTGCTGCACGAGTCCCGTCGCGCGGCGCGCATGTCAGACGAGGGCGACGTCATCCTTCTCGACGAACAGGACCGCACCCTGTGGGACCGGGGGCAGATCGCCGAGGGCGTTCACCTTGTGGAACGAGCACTGCGGTCCAGGCGCGTCGGGCCGTACGCGCTGCAGGCGGCAATCGCGGCCTTACACGCTGAAGCGGCAACGCCGGCAGACACTGATTGGGGCGAAGTCGTCGGTCTCTACGACGTGCTGATCCGGGTCGAACCGTCGCCGGTCGTGGAGCTCAATCGTGCTGTCGCCGTCGCCATGCGTGACGGGCCGGCCGCCGGTCTGCGTCTCATCGACGCAATTGTCGACAGGGGCGACCTCAAGGACTACCGGCTCCTCCATGCGGCCCGTGCCGATCTCTATCGACGACTGGGTCGCGTCGAGGATGCGCACGCCGCGTATGCGCGCGCTCTCTCGCTGACGAGGCAGGAGCCAGAACGGCGGTTTCTCGAGCGAAGAATGAGAGAAGTCGGTCGGGCGTGACAGGTTTGCAGGAAAGCCAGCAACCTGACTTAAGAATTTAGAGTTAGCAGTGACGAAGTCCGCCGGAGAAGCGAAATGAAATATCTCTGCCTTGTTTACCTGGAAGCGCAAAAAATGCGCGCGGTTCCTGATACCGAATGCATGGCGTGCGGCGACGGCTTACGCGGTCGCGGCGTGCTGGTTGCCGCCGAGGCGTTGCAACCGGTGGAAACTGCAACGACCGTACGTGTCCGAGGCGGCCGGGCGACGATCACGGATGGGCCGTTCGCCGAGACGAAAGAGCAGCTCGCCGGGTTCTACCTGGTCGATGCCGCCAACCTTGATGAGGCGCTCGAGATCGCGGCGAAGATTCCACCTGCACGAGAGGGCAGTGTCGAAGTGCGGCCGGTCCGCCAGCTGGAGGCTTGAAGGCCGATGACAGACACCGAGATTGGATTTGAGGCATCGTGAGCGAGCGGTCGAATGCGCGCCTCGTCTACTCGACCGGTGGCGGCAAGGTGTGCTCTCGCTGCGGCTGGCCCGAGTCCAACTGCCAGTGCAGCGACCGCGCTGGAGCCCAAGAGGCTATTCCCTCGAAGATCGTCGCCAAACTCCGGATGGAGAAGGGCGGTCGCGGCGGGAAAACAGTGACGGTCGTCGACGGCCTGCCGAAGAACGACGCGTTCCTGAAGGAACTCTGCGGCGAGCTGAAGCGCGCCTGCGGCACCGGCGGCGCCGTCAAGGACGGCACCATCGAGTTGCAGGGCGAATTGAGGGACCGCGTGAGGGATCTCCTCGCAGCCAGGGGTTACGCCGTCAAAGGTTAGCGGCTACTGTGCCGTCGACCGCGCAGGCTGGGGCTTCGGCAGCGGCTTGCGAGGCAGCATGTCCTCACGGTTGGCCGCCTGCGCCACGAACGTGGCGACGATGACGGCGTTCTGCATCATGTCCTGCGGCTGAAGACGCTCGAAGACGTCCATGTTCGAGTGGTGCGTACGCGTGTCGTACTCCAGTGAGTCCTGGATGAACTGGAATCCGGGCAGGCCGACCGCGTCGAACGACAGGTGATCGGTGCCGCCGGTGTTGCGGATCGCCAGCGTTTTCATGCCCATGTTGTGAAACGGCTCCATCCACGACGTGAAGATCGGGCCGACCGCCTCATTTCCCTGCAGGTAGACACCGCGAATCTGACCGCCGCCGTTGTCCACGTTGAAGTACGCGGCCAGCTTTGCCTGCTCCGGCTTCAACTGCATCGTCTGCGGATCACCGAAGTGCTCCCTGACGTAGGCGCGCGATCCCAGAAGGCCCTCTTCCTCGCCGCTCCACAGCGCGATTCGGACGGTGCGTCGCAAGTGGACTCCGGCGGTTTTCAGGATGCGCATGGCCTCCAGCATCACTGCTGAACCGGCCGCGTTGTCGGTGGCGCTCGTGCCGGTATGCCACGAGTCGAAGTGTGCACCGAGCATGACGATTTGGTCCGCCTTATCTGTGCCCGGCAGCTCTCCGATGATGTTGAACGCGTTCAAATCGGCGTCGAGGAACTGGTTGTCGATGTCGATCTGCAACGTGACCGGGATCTTGCGCGCGACGTTCCGCGCGATGCGTCCGTATTGCTCAGTCGCGACAACGACCTGCGGCGCGACGGGCGGATCGGAGAGATTGCGCCCTCCGCCGCTCTGCACGAAGAGCGTGCCTCCGCCATCACCGCGGCTCGGCTCGAGCAGAGCCGCCACTCCTTCATCGACCCAGAACTGCGTTATCTTCCGGGCCAGTGACTGTGCCGCCGAGTTCGGCGCGCCACCCGGGCGCCTGGCCACTGGCTGCTTCGCGAGGTCGTCAAGCTGACTGTCAGTCAGGCGCTGGGCCTGGGGGGTGAAACGAGGTTGAAGATCGCGAGGCTGCGTCGTCAGCACGAACTTCCCGCGCAACTTGCCCGTGTAGGTTGCAAAGTCGGACTCGCTCTGGATTGAGACGAGGACCGCTTCGCCAGTCACAGGACCGTGAGTGCCCGGCGTCCACGCCTTCGGATAGGCGATGAGCGGATAGATGCGCGGTGTCAGCGCGCTCGCTGCGATGCGCCTGTTCTGCCACCCGCGGCCGAACGGATACGCCTCGGTGTGGACGTTCGACAAGCCCCACTCCCGCATTGACTTCTGAGCCCAATCAGCGCCCTCTTTGAACTCGGGAGAGCCTGTGAGCCGCGGACCGTACACGTCGGTGAGATACCCGGCGATGTCCATCACCTTCGAACGCTGCAGTCCCTCGTCCTTGATCGAATAGAGGACGTTGGAGTCGACGCGATCGACGACCGGACCTTGCGCTGCGAGGGGAAGCCCCGCAAGCGCGACCGTAATCGCAAAGAGAGTGGCGGGCCGCCGTAGATTGAACATCTGTCTTACTCCAGGAGGTAGCACTCGAACATAGCATGGCGCTTGATCAGTCAAGCCCGACTGTTACGATAGTCTGGCTTCGGCCAGACTTGTCGGCGTTTCCGGACGTCTCGCGCGCACGATCGCGAAAACGTCATCGCATGTTTTCGTCGGACAGAATCCGAGTGCGCTAAGATACCGCCAACTACCCAAGGATCATTTCGTGTCGGTCAAACCGGTCGGCAACTCAAAAGAGTCAGTCCAGGCGGACGACGAAACAGAATTCGATTCCACGCTGGACGTGCTCGAACGGGCGCGAAGCGGCGACGGATCTGCTGCACGCGTCCTCATCGAACGGACGGTCGGTCCGCTCAGACGATGGGCGCGCGGCCGGCTGCCATATTACGCGCGCGCCGGTGCAAACACCGAAGACGTCGTGCAGGATGCAGTGCTTCGCGCGCTCGCGCGTGTCGAACATTTCGAGCACCGTTCGGTCGACGGGATGCAGAAGTACCTGCGCGAGTCGGTTCGCAACCGCATTCGCGACGAGGTCCGCCGCGTCACACGCCGGGGCGTTGGCGAGGAGCTTCCCGATTCCCTCCGCGACAAGAGCTACACGCCGCTCGAAGAGTTGATCCTGAAGGAACGCTCGGAGCGTTACCTCACGGCGCTGCGGACGTTGAAGCCGAATGACCGGATGGCGATCATCTTCAGGCTCGAACAGCAGTTGTCGTTCGAGGAAATCGCGGCGAAGCTGGGAAAAGCGAGTCCTGACGCGGCGCGCATGGCGGTGACCCGGGCGGTCAAGCGGCTGGGCGAAGCCATCGGCCTCACCGCGCGTGTTACAGCGACAGGCGCATCTGGCGCAGCCGATCGCGGTGCGTCGGATCGAGCGAGAACAGATTCCTGATAAACGGCGACAAGTAGTTCAGCGGCTGTCCGCCGTCCCGATACGCGTCCTCCTGGTGCAGGAGGGCGCGGTCCCTCTCACCAAGACCGTAGTAGACATACACGTAGCAGTGCGGAGCCACGTACCGCCGGCTCTGCATCTCATCGAACTCGCGCACGATGGCCAGCGCCTTGTCGCGCATGCCGGCTTCACCGTAGCTCTTGCCGAGCAGCGCCGTGTAGAAGGGCGCGCGGCCGCCGACCTGCGCCGCCCGTTCCAGGTCGGCATGCGCGCTCGGGTACATGCCCTTCATGTGGTACGCCTGCCCTCGCTGGTAAATCGCAAACAGGTAATCGGGGCTGGCATCCAGGCACTCATCACACAGCGCGATCGACTCGTCGTACTGTCCTGCAAGGAAGTAGGTGAGCGCGGCGCCTGCAATGACGAAGCGGGCGCGTGTCGCCACGGCGCGACTGGCCTCGGCGAGCGCAGCGGTTTCGCGCCCGAGCAGCATCAGCAACCAGCTGTAGTGCACACGGGCGCTCGCGAGATCGGGATCGATTTCGAGTGCGCGACGGAAATGCGTTTCTGCCGCATTCCAGTCCCAGTCGTCGCCGAACCTGACGAGACCGAGCGCGGCATGAGCCGTCGACATGTCCTGGTCGATGGCCAGCGCGCGTTCAGCGGCGAGACGCGCCTTCAAGAACGCCACCCTCGGCTTCATGAGCGAGAGCAGACCCAGCGAGTTGTACGTGTCGGCGAGCAACACGTACGCAGGAGCGAAGCGCGGATCGATGTCGGTTGCGCGTGTGGCGTGCTCGATGACCGGGTTCCAGTTGCCGGCAAAGATCTCGCGCTGTGCGTAGAGTCCTCGCTGGTACTCCACGTAGGCGTCCGGGTTTGCCGCCGCGGGCTGCTGACTTGTGCGGATGGCTGCCGACTTGACCGCGTTGACAATCTGGCGAACCGCCTCGTCCTGTGCCGCGAGAAGGTCGGCGATCGGCAGGTCGATCCGCACCGGCATCTGCAGGTGTTCTCCGCTCGCGCCGGCGATCAGTCCAGCCTGGATGCGAAGTTTGTCGCCCGACCGCTGAATGCTGCCTTCCAGCACCTGATCCACGCCGAGCTGACTCACGATCGTGCCGACTGTCTGTCCGCGCACTGCGTCGATGGAGGTCCGCGATGTGACCCTGATGCCCGGCACCTGCTGCAGCGCCCACGACATGTCGGTAGCCAGGCCGTCCCTGAAGCCGCGGGCTGCCTCGTCTTCATCGCCAACGATGGCGAAGGGAAGCACCGCGATGGACATGCTGAAAGTGGTTGGCGGCGGCGGTGCGGCTGGACGCCGCAGGCCGCGAACCGATTCCAGGTCTTTCAGCAGGTCGGCTGCGCGCTGGTAACGACGGTCCGGCTCGGATTCGAGCAGGCGCATCACGATGCGTTCGAACTCCGGCGGCAAGCTGCCCGCGAGCCGGCGCGGAGGCACAGGCGGACGGCTCAGGATCTGCGTCATCACCTCCGTCTTGCTGCGTGCGTCGAACGGACGGGCTCCGGTGGCCGCCTGATACAGCACCGCGCCCAGCGCCCACAGGTCGGACCGGCGGTCCACAGGCTGCCTGAGCAACTGCTCCGGTGACAGGTAATGGACCGTTCCCGGAATGATGCCCACATCCGTGACGCTGTCGGTCCCGCTCGCGTCGCCATCGCCGTTGTCGCCGGCAATCGCCTTCGCCAGGCCGAAGTCGAGCAGCTTGGCCGATCCGCTCTCGGTGATGAAGATGTTGGCGGGCGTGATGTCGCGATGAATGATGTCGGCCAGGTGCGCGACCGATAGCGCCCTGGCCACATCCATCGCGATGTCCAGCAACTGTTCGATCGCGACCGGACCGTTGCGAAGGCGCTGCTTCAGGCTCTCACCCTGGAGCAACTCCATCGCGATGAAGGAGAGCCCTTCGGATTCGCCGACGTCCAGGATGGTGCAGATGTTGGGATGGTTCAGCGAGGCCGCGAGCCTTGCTTCGCGATCGAACCGTCTCACAGCCACCCGGTTCTCGAGCAGGGACGGTTTGAGGACCTTCAGCGCGACCGATCGCGGAAGACGCAGGTCCTGCGCCTCGTAGACGTCGCCCATGCCGCCGCTGCCCAGAGGGCCGATTATGTAGAAGTGTGAGAGCTGCCGGCCGATCACGTCAGCCTCAGGCTGGCCTAAAGGGGCGGTGCTTGGCAAGTACCTGATCAAAGGACCAGGTATCGCGATGATGATCGGATGCTGGCTAGAAGTCGGTATAGCCGTCTGGTTCCCTCACCGGAACGGCGCGATTGGCGTGCCTGAGGATCGAGGCTTCGCGGTACACGCGCCGGCGCGCGAGGTTGACCGTTCCGAGCGGGCGATGCTCGGGAAGACAGTGCCACGGGCTGAACGAGATCGTTTCGGCGAGCGCGTCCTGTGCCGGCTTGCGGAAGTCCTGCGGTTCGATCGTGATGGTTGCTACCTTCACGGCCTCCGACTCCCAGAGCTTTGTGCTGTCATCAATCTGCGCCGCGGCCGCATCGGGCGGCATCTGCACGCAGAACGCGAAGGTCGCCGCCTGCGTGGCGAGGTGCGTCGCCATCGCTTCACGCAGGTAATTGGGGCTGCGCGCCGCCATCTGTTCAGGTGTCAGGATCGGCGCCGGCTGTTCGGCTGGGTCGACGGGCCGGACCACGTATTTGACCACGTGAGGTCCGAGCGCATAGGGCGTCTGGCTGAAGTAGCTGATCGTCAGTGGACTCTCCAGCGTCCTGAATGACTTGTCGAGCTCCGGAAACATACGCAGCTTTTCGCCGAGCGAAGCCAATTGCACGAAGTCGACATAGGCAAACACGTCCGGTACGAAGAAAACCGGATGGCTCGCGAGGACGAAGTCGTGGGTGTGCCTCTCGTCGGCGCTCTCCTTGCGGCCCTCGACCCCAAACAGCTTGATGGCCATGCCCCGGACGTCAGGCGCGGCGTCAGGCGGCAACGTCGGTGTCGGGCGGCCGTTCGAAAAGCGGATGTACGCCTTGTAGCTCCGCGGAACGCTGAACAGTCCGTGCCGCATCTCAGCCGGCACATCGTCGGCAATGGTGAAGGTGGCGCGGACCAACCCGTGTTGCTTGGGATGTGCGTCGCGCGTCGTGCCGTTGCCAATGGCGTGCATCATCGACTGGACGATGACGTCGACCGCTTCGTCGACGGCTTCCTTCTGACGTTCGGTTTGATGCTGTTCCGGCAGAGCGGTGATGTAGCGCAGGCTTGTGAGGCTGGGGAAAAACAGGTACGCGGCTGCCCGGGTCGTTACGAAGCGTGACAGCCCGGTTGCGACGGTTGCTGTGCCGTCTGCGGCGCGATAGGTGAACGTGCCTCCTGGTTGCTGCGCGCCAACCATCGGGTCCTTCTCGCCAGGATCGAGACCGCGTGCGAAGAGCCCATCATTGACCCAGTGCCGCATGATGAATTCGAACTGGTCTTTGAGGCTCACGCAGAGAAAGAGGCCGATCATCCCTCGGGCTATACCGTCCCGTTTCCGCGACGGATCGTAGGGCGGGCCATATGGCATGCCGCGCCGGATCAGCCGAAGGCGGTTGCCCATGCCACCCAATATCTCGGAACTGCGCGGGTTCGAACGCCGGATGTGCGCACCGGCGGGACAGATGCTGCCGTTGCGATCCGCGGCGGCCTCTGGGAGGGCCTCCGTCGGACGGTAATCGAACGAGTTGAATAGATCGCGCGGAATCGCCGGCGAGGGATGCGGTGTCGATGGCGAGAGCGACAACGGCACGCCGTTTCGCCAGCGCCCGCACATGCGGGCGGCCAGCAGTTCGCGCGAATCCGGGCTCGTCGCGTTCCGATCGAGGAACGCCTCGTAGCCGTCGACGTCCTGTTCCATCATGCGGAACGCGCCGAAGGTGCCGTTGTGCATCAGCGAGGTCGGAAGCGGAACCGGCTGATTGGCGACGGCGAAGCTGTCGTTATCCTGCGGACCGTCGGGATGACCGAGGACGAACATGCCAGGAGGTACAGCAGCAGGCGCACCAGGCTGGCGCGTCGGCGCCGGGAGAATGTCCGGCTGGCTGATGCTGTCGCTGTAACCGAAGTGCACAGGTCGCGTCAGGTGCTGACCGGACTGGTGGGTGGAATCCGGAAGCGCCTCGGCGTCGAGTGTTCGTACGAGGGGACATCCATGCTGCTGGGCGCGCGACAGGAGATTTGTCGAGAGCGCCTCCAGCGTGGCTGGCTGACGCGCATAAACCATCACCACAATGTGCACGGCGTCAGGATCGATCAACCACCTGGTCGGGTCGCTTTCGCCGACGTCGCCGAGCGCTGCCGCGCGCACCTTCGCACCCTCCCGGAACTCCTGGGGAAACGACAGGAGCGTCGGGGCAGGCACGCCGAGCGCCTCGAGCCCTTTCCACGTGAACGCGACGTACACCAGTTGCTCGGAACGCGTCTCGGCTTCGCGGTGGCCGGCACTGTTCACGCGCAGGAAACTGCCCGGTGCGATCAGTGTGCGAATGAACCGGCGCCCGGACACAGGCTCGCTGGCGCGGAAGAAGTGGTAGCGAAGCAGCGGACAGGTCGTTCCGAACAGGACGAGACCCTGGATGTCGCGCCTGTCCCGATCGCTGAGCATGTGCTGGTCCGACACGTGTCAGATTCCCAGCGCGTCCTTGATGTCGAACAGCCGTTGTCCCGGATAGGCGCTGAATGCGTGGACCGAGGCGTAGTCGTGTGCGGCAACAAAGGACATGAAGGCCTGGCGATGCAATTCGACCGGGACGAGCGCGTCGGCGCCGTCGATGTACTGCAGGATGGCGTTGAAGATGCCGCCGATGTGCTCCACGAAGGCCAGGATGTAATCCTCGAACGGGCCGTCGTACCAGGTGAGCACGGCCAGCCGCGTGTCGTTCTCGAGGAAGACGAACTGCGCGTGATGCACGTTTCCGAGACCGATGAGTGCGCGCTCGACCGGCTTGTCTGCGCGTGCGCTGACGCCCGTGAGCAGCGCCCGGAGCAGCGGCGCTGCACCCGGCTTCACCGGCATGATCAGGTTCAGAGGTGTCTGGGTAGGGAAGATGGAGCCAGGCATGACCTCTCCAGGCATTGACGTGTTGCGTGCACAGTTGGTGTGTGCGTCGTGAGGCAGCGTCTGTTGGGCATTAACGCTGGAAACCGCCGGTCCGAACACACGCGGCCCACTCTGCCATTCGCTCGGGCCGCGGTCAGGATCGGAGCAGCACGTAGACGGCGCCGCTGCCGCCATCGTCTCTTGGTGCGTCGGTGTAGGCGAGCACTGCGGGGTGGCTGCGCAGCAGAGCCCGGACCTCGGCCCTGAGCACCGCCTTGCCAGGTGAATGCAGGCCGCGGCCGTGCACGATCGCGACACATCGATACGCTCTCCGGTTCACTTCGATGAAACCTGCGACTTCGCGGATGGCGGCTTTACTGGTGAGGCCATGCAGGTCCAGCCGTCGGCCGGGCGCGTACTGCCCGCGGCGCAATTTACGCAATTCGCGGCGATCTACGCCTGGCGTCACGAATCCCGTATCGCCTTCGAGATCATCGGGTTCGTCGTCGCGCGAGCGGGCCGGAGGAGGTCGATAAGGCGATCGCGTCCCGATCTTCGGGAGGGGAGCGGAGGACCGTACGCGAACGCGGTGGTCCTTCTTCAGCGGCGTCACATCGGACATCGCCTCGTCGAAGTGGCGCTGCTCTTCGTCGGGATCCGGTTCAGTCTGGCGCGAAGCCACACTCCATTATCCGACGCGGGCAGGCAAAAAGCGGAAGCTGGGGTACCCTTTGACTTCACGCATGACGCGACGGATGCCCTTCACGCTGAACACCATGGTGCTGCTCCCGCTCCTTCGTTCGTTGCCGGTTTCCAGCGCGGCGTCGATCGCAGGCACACTCGTCGCGATGACAGGGCTCGACGCAGGCCTCCTTGGCCTTGGCCATCCTGAGACGGCGGCAGATGATCTCGTTGCCTGGCTGATGTCGTTCAGCGTCGCAGTGCCGGTGTGCTGGGGCGGGTACATGGTCATGGCCTTCTGGGCCTGGGCCTCCGGCTTCGTCAAACACCTGCGCGAAAGGCGTTCCTGAAGCCCATCCCACGTCGCGCTGCGTTGCTGATCGCGCTGCGCACGGCTAGGATCCTTCCGACATGCGACGCGTCCTGATATTCGTCCTCCTCGCGGTGGCTGTGCTCGTGGGAAGCGTCTTTCTGGTCAACCGGCCCTCCCCGACACCTGCGCCCGCGGAAACGGCATCGGCACCAGGCGCGACTCCGCCAGCGAGCGCACCGACGCCTGCTGTTCCTA
>Ga0310810_10004813_pt1 | contig 14996 bp, 12 predicted proteins | sample NCmetagenome_FD_207641 | JGI IMG/M metagenome (GOLD analysis project Ga0310810, IMG submission 207641) | Soil microbial communities from experimental microcosm in Duke University, North Carolina, United States - NC | ecosystem: Engineered > Artificial ecosystem > Soil microcosm > Unclassified ...
CACCGTCGGGAAGCTGCGCCAGATCGAGCGGTTCTTGATCAACTTGTGGCCCGCGAGCTCGGGCTCGAAGATCTGCGAGAGCGTCGCGATCGTCTGATCCTCGTCGGCGCGGTCGAGGCCGGCGGCGCGCCAGGTCTCGGCGCGGCACTCGACGATGAACGTGGAGCCGCCCTCGACGTACTTGTACGCGTGCACGCGGAACAGGCCGTGCGGCGTCTCCTTGAAGATGAACGTGAAGGCGCGGTACGGCACCGTCGAGCCGAGCCACACGAACTTGTTCGGCCGCACGTCGACGTTCGGCTTGATCGAGGAAGCGAGCGCGTCGCGCACGCCGCTCGCGACGCCGTCGGCGGCGACGATCACGTCGGGCCGCATCGCCTGCACGTCGGCGAGCTTCACGTCCTTCTCGTAGACGACCTCGACGCCGAGCTCCCTCGCGCGCGCCTGCAGGATGCGCAACAAGGTGCGCCGCTCGATCCCGCAGAAGCCGTGGCCGGTCGAGCGCAGCGTCTCGCCGCGCACGTGGATCTCGATGTCGTCCCAGCGCGCGAACTGCCGCGTGATCTCCGCGTGGGTGCCGGGGTCGGCGGCCTCGAGGTGCCCGAGCGTCGCGTCCGAGAACACGACGCCGAACCCGAACGTGTCGTCGGGCTTGTTGCGCTCGAAGACCGTGACCTGGTGCTTCGGCGCGGCGAGCTTGACCAGGATGCCGAGGTAGAGGCCGGCGGGCCCGCCGCCGATCGAGACGATCCTCACGCGACGACGCTACTACGATTCGCGTGCCGCGCGGCGAGCTCGAGCGCCAGCTCGGCGCCGCGCGCGGTGTCCTCGTGCTTGAAGAAGACGTAGCCGAGGTCGGCGCCGAGCCCGGCCAGGCGGTCCAGCCATGCGCCCTGCTCGTCGGGCGTGTACTCGTCCTTGCGCAGGCGCGCGTAGATCCAGCTCGCCGTGCGCACCGCGCGCGCGGTGCCGTCCTCGCGATCCGCGATCACGCGCGCGACGCCGCGGTCGGCGCAGATCTGATCGATCTCGTCGGTGTCCCAGCTCGAGCTCGCGAGCTCGAGCGCGACCTTCTTGTCCGCCGGAATCGTCGCCGAGATGAACTCGCGCAACAGCCCCGCGTCTTTCTTGAGCCACGGCGGCGTCTGGATCAAGACCGGGCCGAGCTTGCCGCCCAGCGACGCGAGCTGCTTCCACAGGTACTGCATCGAGTCGTAGGCCTCGGGCGCCGCGAGCTTGCCCTTGTGGCTGATCCGCTGCGACGCCTTGATCACGAACGTGAAGCGGTCGGGCACGCGCGCGGCCCAGGTCTCGAGCACCGAGGTCTTCGGCATTCGATAGAACGTGTTGTTGATCTCGACCACGGGCAGCTTCGACGCGTAGAAGCCGAGCATGCCGTCGTCGTCGAGCTCGTCGGGGTAGAAGCGGCCGCGCCATTGCGGGTACGCGTAGCCGCTCGTGCCGGTCAGGAGCTTCATGTCGCCGCCGACGGTAGCGTGATCGTGAAGCGCGCGCCTCCCAGCGGCGACGCGCTCGCCGCGACCGCGCCGCCGTGCGCGGTGACGACCTTCTTCACGATCGCGAGGCCGAGGCCGAAGCCCGACGAATCGGGATCGCGCTGGAACGGCTCGAAGACCTGCTCGCGCCGATCGGGCGCGACGCCGGGACCGGTGTCGTCGACGTGGATCTCGACCGCGCGATCCCGATCTTCGATCGACACCGCGATCTTCCCGCCGGGAGGCGTGAAGCGCAGCGCGTTGCCGACCAGGTTGCGCAGCGCGCCCTCGAGCGCGCCGGCGTGACCGCGCACGCGCGCGCCATCGTGATGATCGAGCTCGAGCGCGACGCCGCGCGACTCCGCCGCGCCCGCGAGCGCGCCGCACACCTGCTCGGCGACGACCGCGACGTCGACCGCGGCGCCGCCGGCCGCCGGCGCGTCGGCGCGCGACAGCTCGAGCAGCGCCTCGACCAGCGTCGACAAGCGCCGGATCTCGTCGAGCGTGCGCGCGCCGGTCGCCTGCCATTCCTCGACGGTGCGCGGCCGCCGCAGCGCGATCTCGAGCTCGGTCGCGATCACGGCGAGCGGCGTGCGCAGCTCGTGCGACGCCTCCGCCGACTCGCGCGCGACCGCGCCGAAGCCCTCCTCGACGCGCGCGAGCAAGCCGTTGAGCGACACGACCAGCTCGCGCAGCTCGTCTTCGCGGGCCGGCACCGGCATGCGGCGGTGCAGCTCCTTCGCCGTGATCGCGTTCGCCTCCCGCACGACGTCGTCGATGGGCGCGAGCGCGCGCCGCGAGAAGACGAGCGCGGCGATCACGCTGCCGCCGATCGCGATCGGCGCCGCGAGCAGGAGCGCCTCGAGGACCTCGTCGGCGCTGCTCTGCTCGATCGACTGCTCGCCGCGCTCGATCTCGGCCTTCTCGCGGTCCATGAAGATGAACACGAACGCGCCGTACACCGCGATCGACGCGATGATCGCGACCGCCATCCAGATCGCGAACCGGGTGCGCAAGGGCGCCCTAGCCATGCGCGACCAGCTTGTAGCCGAAACCGCGCACGGTCTCGATCTTCACCGACGACGCGCGCAGCTTCCGCCGCAGGTGCGCGACGTGCACGTCGACGACGTTGGTGCCCGGATCGAAGTCGTAGCCGAAGACCTCGCGCAGGATGTCCTTGCGCGCGAGCACCTCGTTGCGGCGCCGCACCAGCATCTCGAGCAGCGCGCGCTCGCGCGGCGACAGCGCGATCGTCTCGGCGCCGATCTTCACCGACGGATCGTTCGGGGTCAGCACGAGATCGCCGGCGGACAGCGGCGCCCAGCGCGGCGCCGCCGCGCGACGCGCGAGCGCGCGCAGGCGCGCGACGACCTCCTCGAACGAGAACGGCTTGACGACGTAGTCGTCGGCGCCGGCGTCGAGCGCCTGCACGCGCGACTCGACCGCGTCGCGCGCGGTCAAGACCAGCACGGGGACGACGTCGCCGCCGCCGCGCAGCTGCTCGAGCACCTGCACGCCGTCGAGATCCGGCAGGCCGAGATCGAGCACGACGACGTCGACCGGTTGCTTCGCGAGCAGCGCGAGCGCGTCGCGACCGCGGGCCGCGCGCGCGACCTCGAAGCCTTCTTCGCCGAGGCCGCGCGCGAGCGACTCGGCGAGCGCCGCGGTGTCCTCGACGACGAGCACGCGCATGCCGTGCGTGTTACCACGCGCGCTCGCGCCGCGGGCGCCTAGCGGCGATGCCCGCGTCCGCCGCCGTGGAAGCCGCCGCCGCCGCGGACGTGATAGCCGCCGCCGCCGCGGACGTGATAGCCGCCGCCGCCGCGGACATAGCCGCCGCGCACGTGATGGCCACCGCCGTAGTTGTTGTACCCGCCGCGGATGATCACGCGCGGGCGCGACCACGTCCCCGCGCGCCATTCATGATGGCGCGGGTACCAGCGATAGTGCGCGTAGCCGTACGAGCCGAAGTACGGACGCACGCCGACGCCGACGACCCACGGCGCCGACAACCACGTCCACCCCTGCGACGGGTAGTAGACGTACGCGTACGGATTGTCGTAGTCGCTGCGAACGTACTGATCGCCGTATGGCTGCCACACCCAGCCGTACTGCTGCGTGTAGACCCATTGCCCCTCGGGCGCGGCCTGGTTCACGGCGATCGGCGGCGGCGCCGCCTCGGGTGCCGCGACATCGGGCGCATACGTTTGATCGTACGTGTCGTCGTACGGATCGACCGGTTGTGCCGAAGCCGTCGCACCGAGGGCGAGGACCGCGGCGGTCACGAAGGCGGAGAGTTTCAACATGAGGATCTCGTACCGCCGCGCCGGCCTCCGCGCCGCCGCCGAAACAATTCCTACACACGCCCTCGGTCGGCCACCGTCGTCAGCTTTTCGAGCGCCGCCGCGAGATCAGGACGTTCGGTCAGCACGTCGCGAACCGGATCATCCCCTTTCGCTTCGACCCGCGCGAGCGCGGTCCTGATGTTGAAGGCTTTCGGATCGAGCGACGGCACGACCTCGTCCCAGGTCAGCGGCATCGACACCGGCGCGCCGGCGACGGGGCGCACGGAATACGGCGAGACCAGCAGCTGGCCGTGCGCGTTCTGGCCCCAGTCGAGATAGACGCGCCCGCCGCGGCTCTGCGGGTTGCGATTGGTCGTCGCCTTGTCGGGGTGGCGCTGCTCGACGACCATGCCGAGCAGGTACGCGAGCTGGCGCGCCTGATCGTAGGTGAGCTGCCCGCCGAGCGGGATCAAGATGTGGAGCCCGGTCTGCCCGCTCGTCTTCACGTACGTGGGCAGGCCGATCGATTCGGTCAGCTCGCGCACCGCGAGCGCGAGCGGCACGACCCATTCGCGCGGCGCGCCTTTCGGATCGAGATCGATGATCGTCCAGTCGGGGCGACCGAGATCCGCGGTGCGCGACGCCCACACGTGGATCGGGATCGATCCGAGGTTGGCGAGGTACGCGAGGCCGTCGGCGTCGTCGATCAAGACGTAGTGGATCTCGCGCTCGCTGCCCTCGCTCCACAAGGCGATCGTGCGCAGCCACGGCGGCACCCAGTCGGGCATGTCCTTCTGGTAGAAGCTCTTGCCCTCGATGCCGTCGGGGAAGCGCGTGATCACCGTCGGGCGATCGACGAGGTACGGCAGGATCCACGGCGCGATCGCGCGGTAGTACGCGATCAGGTCGCCCTTGGTGTAGCCCTCCTTCGGCCAGAACACCTTCTTCGGGTTCGAGAGCCGCAGCTCGCGCGCTTCCGGATCGTTCACGACCGCGGGCTGCTCGGCGGGCTCGTCGAACGGCGCGGTGCACTCGTCGGCGCGCTTGTCCTCGCGCATGCGCAGGAAGATCGGCAGGCGCACGCGATGACCGTCGGTCCACTCGCGATAGCGGATCTCGCACACGAGGCTCGGCTCGACCCAGGTGCTCCGCGACGATCCTTCCGGCTTCTCGAACGGCGGCGCCCATTCCTTCGCGTCGCGCAACGACGCCGCCAGCGAAGCCAGCTCCTTCTCGTCGAGCCCCGAGCCGACCTTGCCCGCATAGCGCCACGACGATCCCGCGCGCACACATAGATGAAGCGCGCCGAGCCCCGTGCGCGATCCCTCCGGCGGCGTCCAGCCGCAGATCGCGAAGTCGCCGACGGTGTCGCGCTTGATCTTGCGCCAGTCCTTCGAGCGCGTGCCTCGATAGGTCGAGTCCGCCTTCTTCGCGACGATGCCCTCGAGCCCGCGCGCGAGCACTTGCTCGTACAGCGCGCGGCCCTGCTCCTCGACGTGATCCGCGTAGCGCACGGGGCCGACCGGCGGCAACAAGCGCTTCAGGAGCTCCTTCCGCTTCAAGAGAGGAAGCCCGCGCAGATCGTAGCCGTCGAAGGCGATCAGATCGAAGACGAAGTACGTCGCGGGGAGCGCGGCGCTCGCGCGCTGGATGTCGGAGGCGCGCGCGAGCTGCGTGCGCTGCTGCAAGAGCTGGAAGGTCGGCTTGCCTTCGGCGTCGCAGACGACGACCTCGCCGTCGAGCGCGATGCCGCCGATCGGCAGCGACCGCAGCGCGCCCGAGATCTCCGGGAAGCGCGCGGTCGCGTCGATGCCCGATCGATAGCGCAGCGCGGTCGCGCCCGCGCCGCCGAACCCGCCCAGGCGGAAGCCGTCGTACTTCAGCTCGAAGATCCAATTCGCGTCGGTGAACGCGTCGTCCTCGGGCTCGCACAGCATCGGCTTCCAGTCCTTCGCGGCGATCGAGAGCTTCGGCAGGTTCAGCGCGGCGATGTCCTGCTTCAACGAGGCCGCGCGTTCGCTGCCGTGCCACAGCTCGTCGATCGTGAGCCCCGACAAGACGCTCGTCTCCGCGAGCGGCTCGCCCTTCTGCAGGTACGTCTCGGCCCAGACGTCGCGCTTCTTGATCAGGAGCCAATCGTCCGACCCGCGCCCCGATCCTCGGCCGCGCCGATTCTTCCCCGTGTGCACGAGCGTGAACGCGCCGCGCAGCTTGTAGCCGTACAGCTCGAACTTGATCTCGCCGTCGCGGATCCCCTGCACGGGATCGATCGTCGGCACGAACAAGCCGCGGTCCCAGCAGATCATCGGCCCCGCGCCGTAGTTGCCCGGCGGGATCACGGCCTCGAACATCAAGTACTCGAGCGGATGGTGCTCGACCTTGACCGCGAGCCGCTTGTCGTCGGGATCCATCGACGGCGCGCGCGGCACCGCCCACGACACCAGGACGCCGTCGATCTCGAGCCGCAGATCCCAGTGATGTCGCGTCGCCTTGTGCTCGTGGACGACGTACACGCTCTGTCGTCCGGTTCCCGGACGAACACTGCCTATCGGTTCAGGTGTCGCGCCCGCGTGCCGCTTCGCGCGGTACGTGGCGAGGGCGTCGTCTGGCTTCTTGGCGTCACTCACAAAAGGCCCGGTACAATTATTGTCATGCCCGCGCGCGCCATCGGTACGGCAACGATCTCGTTCGGCCTGGTTTCGATCCCGGTCAAGCTCTACACGACCGCCGAGTCGTCGGGTGACATCTCGTTCAACATGCTGCACGACGCGTGCGGGTCACGCCTGAAGCAGCAGTACGTCTGCACCAAGGACGGCGAGATCGTCGACCGCGAGCACACCGTCAAGGGATACCAGTTCGCGAAGGATCAGTACGTGGTCCTCTCGAACGAGGAGCTGAAGGCGCTCGACGCGGTCGCGACCCACCAGGTCGATCTCGCCGAGTTCGTGCCGGCGTCCGCGGTCGATCCGCTCTTCCTCGACAAGGCCTACTACCTCGGGCCCGAGAAGGGCGGCGAGCGCGCGTATCACCTGCTCGCCGAGGCGATGATCGCGACGCAGCTGGTCGGCGTCGCGTCGTACGCCGCGCGCGGCAAGAGCTACATCGTGCTCGTGCGCCCGTACGAGAACGGGCTCTGCATGCACCAGCTCCGCTACGCCGACGAGCTCAAGCAGTGGAACGAGGTCCCGATGCCGGATCTCCCCGACGTGAAGTCCTCCGAGCTCGAGCTCGCGAAGCAGATCATCCAGCAGATCGCGACCGACGCGTTCACCCCGCAGAAGTACAAGGACGAGGTGAAGGCGCGCATGCTCCAGCTGATCGAGAAGAAGATCGAAGGTCAGGAGATCACGGCGGCGCCCGAGGTGCCGCAGGGCAAGATCATCGATCTGATGGAGGCGCTCAAGGCCTCGCTCGGCATGCCGAAGCAAGGCGAGCGCATGCCGGCGGCGGCCGCCGCGCCCGCCGCCGCGCCGGTCGAAGAAGAAGCCGCGCCGAAGAAGAAGAAATCGAGCAAGCGCTGACACGTGTCGACACGTGACGGCGTGCGCGATGCGCGCGCGACCACGATCTCGACGAGATAGCGCGGGCACGCGCGCTGCAAAATGCCGCGCGCATGAAGACCGCAACGCTGTTCGTCTCGCTCGCCCTCGTCGCAGCTCCCCTCACCGCGTCCGCCGGCGGACCGAGCCCGGGCCGCTATCGCATGACCGCGAACACCGAGTATCCCGGTGACCTGTGGCTCGCGCCGGTCGGCGACACGACGTGCGCGTTCTATCGCTACGACGGCGGCGCGGCGAAGAGCGGCGCGATGACGCTCAGGGCCGATGCCTCGAAGCTCGACGGCACGTGGGAAGAAGGCAGCAGCACCGGCAAGGTGTCGTTCAAGGTCGACGGCAAGAAGCTCGACGGCGCGTACACCGACGGCGACGATCCGGCAACCTCGCCGTGGGTCGCGAGCTACGTCGGCGCGAAGGCGAAGCTCGAGAAGTCGTACGACCTCAAGTGGGACGAAGGCGACAAGACGACGGTGACGTTCAAGGTCACCGGCTCGAAGGTCGAAGGCAAGGTCGCGTACCTCTACAGCGGCACCTCGGGCGGCACGATGACGGGCACGCTCTACGGCGACGTCGTCGCCGGCACCTGGCGCGAGAAGGGCGAGGACGGCAAGGTCAGCGAAGGCCGCTTCGTGCTCACGTTCGAGAAGAGCCTCGGCTCGAAGATCTACGATCACGTCGAGGGCGTGTACTCGGCGGATCTGTCTTCGTGCGGGAACGGCGGCCTGTTCACGGGGACGACGACGCGCTGAGCTTCAGGCAGTCCGGCTTCTCGACGCAGATCTGGGTGAAGCCGACCGCGGGATCCCAGCCGAGCTCGCTCTCGAACTTCTCGGTCTCGCCGTTCTCGGGGATCGTGTACTTGCCCTTGAACGTGATGGTCCACACCGAGCCCTTCGCCTTGATCTCGGCCTTGAGCTTGTACTCGCGATCGTCCTGACCGAAGCGATCTAGGTTCGCCTTCCACTTCTTCTTCTCGAGCTTCGCGGGGACGAAGCCGTACGGCATGTACGCGTTCTCGTACTCGCCCTTGAGGTCGTCGCCCGGATCCATCGTCGACATCAGCGAGCGGAGGCCGTCGGGGCCGATGATCACGACCGCCATGCCGAAGTACTCGGGACCACCGGTGACGGTGACGTCGTACGCGGTGTACGCGCCGCTCGTGCGCGGGCTGGTCAGCGTTAGCACCGCCTGCTCGCCGGTCTTCTTCTTGCCCTTGTAGACGTCGTAGGTCCACTTCGCGCCCGGCTTGGTGAGCACGTCGAACGCGCCGTCGGCGCGTGCGGCCCCGGCGAGGAGCGTGACGATCAGGAGCGCGCGGAACATGCGCGAGATGTTCGCACACGCCCGCCGCCAGCAGGTGATACTCGCATCATGTTGCCGGGGGAGATGGTGGCCGAACGCTTCGAGCTCGAAGCGCTCGCGCAGGCCGGCGGCATGGGCGCGGTGTATCGCGCGCGCGATCGCCTGAACGGCGAGCGGGTCGCGGTGAAGCTCCTGCACGAGGCCGGCGACGGCCAGCGCTTCCTGCGCGAGGCCGCGCTGCTCGCGGAGCTGCGCCATCCCGCGATCGTGCGGCACGTCGCGCACGGGCGCACCGCGACCGGCGAGCTGTACCTCGCGATGGAGTGGCTCGACGGCGAGGATCTCGCCCAGCGGATCGCGCGCGGGCCGCTCTCGGCCGACGACACGATCGCGATCGTGCGCCGCATCGCCGACGCGCTCGCGCTCCTGCACGATCGCGGCGGGCTCCATCGCGATCTCAAGCCGTCGAACCTCTTCCTCGAGGGCGGGCGCGCGGATCGCGCGAAGCTGCTCGACTTCGGCGTCGCGCGCGCGGCCGCGGTCGGCGTGACGCGCACGGGGACGATCATGGGGACGCCCGGCTACACGGCGCCCGAGCAAGCGCGCGGCGTGCGCGACCTCGACGCGCGCGCCGACGTCTTCGCCCTCGGCTGCGTGATGTACGAGTGCTTGACCGGCCGCCCCGCGTTCAAGGGCGATCACCCGATGGCGGTGCTCGCGCGCATCCTGCTCGAGGATCCGCCGCGGCTCGCCGAGGTCTCCGGCGCCGCGCCGCCGGTGCTCGACGCGATCGTCTCGCGCATGCTCGCGAAGGATCCGGCGCGGCGCCCGCGCGACGGCGGCGAGCTGCGCGATCTGCTCGACGGGCTCGGCCCGCAGGCGATCGCCGCCGGCGCGCGGCCGATCGGGCCTTTGACCCCGCGGCCCCCGACGCTCGGCCCGCACGAGCAGCGCTTCATGTGCCTGGTCCTGTGCACGATGCCCGACGCGCAGGCGATCGGCCAGGACGTCACGCTGGTGCCGAGCGGCGCCGACCCGACGCTCACGCCCGACGTCGAGCCGTCGCCGCAGCACCTCGCGACCCTCGTGCGATCGCACGGCGCGCGGCTCGAGCGGCTCGCCGACGGATCGTGGGTCGCCCTGCCCGACCGCGGCGCGCACGCGCCCGCGACCGATCAAGCGGCGCAAGCGGCGCGCGTCGCGCTCGCGCTGGCGCGCGCGCTGCCGGGCGCGCGGATCGCGATCGCCGCGGGGCGCGGCGTGCAAGCCGGGCGCTCGCCGGTCGGCGACGTGATCGATCGCGCGGTCGGGCTGGTCGCGGCGCGCGCGCACGGGATCGCGATCGACAAGCTGTCGGCCGGCTTGCTCGCGAGCGGGTTCGTCCTGCGCGAAGAAGGCGATCGCGCGCTCCTCGTCGGAGAACAGCTCGATCCCGAGCCCGAGCGGCGCGTGCTCGGCAAGATCGCGCCGTGCGTCGGTCGCGATCGCGAATTGGCGACCTTGGTCGGCACGTTCGAGGAGTGCGTCGCCGAGCCGTGCGCGCGCGCGGTGATCGTGCGCGGACCGGCGGGGTACGGGAAGAGCCGCCTGCGCGTGGAGCTGTTGCGCCGCTTGCGCGCGGGCGGCATCGCGTTCGAGTGGCTGTACGCGCGCGGCGATCCGCTGCGCGCGGGCGCGCCGTTCGCGATGGCGGCGCAGGTCGTGCGGCGCGCGGCCGAGGTGGTCGACGGCGAGCCCGCCCCTGCGCGGCGCGCCCGGTTGTCGGCGCGCGTCGCCGAGACGGTCGCGCCCGCGGATCGCGAGCGCGTCACCGCGTTCCTCGCCGAGATGATCCACGCGTCGTCGCCCGACGAAGAGTCGGGACCTCTCGTCGAAGCGGCGCGCCGCGATCCGATGATGATGGGCGATCACGTGCGCCGCGCGTGGGAGGACTGGCTCGCCGCCGAGACCGCGCGCCGCCCGGTCGTGCTCGTCCTCGAGGATCTCCACCTCGGCGATCTCTCGACCGTGAAGCTCGTCGATCTCGCGCTGCGCAACCTGCGCGAGCGGCCGCTGTACGTCGTCGCGCTGGCGCGGCCCGAGCTCGAGCTCGCGTTCCCCGGCTTGTGGAGCGAGCGCGGCGCGATCACGATCCCGCTGCCCGAGCTGTCGCGGCGCGCGTCGCAGAAGATGGTGCGCGAGCTGCTGGAGTCCGAGCCCGACGCCGTCGTCGATCGGATCGTGCAACAAGCCGGCGGCAACGCGTTCTATCTCGAGGAGCTGTGCCGCGTCGTGCGCGACGGCCACGCCGGCGAGCTGCCCGGCACCGTGCTCGCGATGGCGCAGGCGCGCCTCGAGAGCCTCGACGCGGCGTCGCGGCGCCTCCTCAGAGCCGCGTCAGTCTTCGGCGCGCGCTTCCCGCGCGGCGGCGCGCTCGCGCTCGGCGGCGACGACGACGCGGCCGCGGTCGATCGCATGCTCGCCGATCTCGTCGAGGTCGAGCTGCTCGATCCGGCGCCCGCCGAGTTCCGCGACGAGCGCTCGTACGCGTTCCGCCACCCGCTCGTGCGCGAGGCCGCGTACGCGATGCTCACCGACGCCGATCGCCGCCTCGGCCATCGGCTCGCCGCCGAGTGGCTGATCGCCGCCGGCGCGACCGATCAGGTCCTGCTCGCCGAGCACTTCGAGCGCGGCGGCGTGCACGAGCGCGCGATCGCGGGCTACCTCGCGGCGGCGCGCGACGCGCTCGAGGGCAACGACCTCGCCGCGGTGCTCGGGCGCGTCGAGCGCGGGCTCGCGTGCGGCGCGCGCGGCGCCGAGCTCGGCGAGCTCTTGATGTTGCGCGCCGAGGCGCTGCGCTGGCGCGCCGAGTCGCACGCCGCGCACGAGACCGCCGTGCTCGCGATGGCCGCGCTCCCCGCCGGCAGCGCGTCGTGGTGCATGGCGGCGACCACCGCGCTCACCGCGATCATGGCGCAGGACGTCCGCGGCCGCGTCGACGAGCTGCTCGCGAAGGTCGAGGGCGCCCCGCCGATCGATCCGCCGGCGCGCCTGCGCACGCTCTGCAAGTTCGCCGTGCACCTCTACCTGACCGGGCGCTACGAGCGCGCCGACGTGCTGCTCGCGCAGGTCGAGCGCGCGGCCGGCGCCGATCCGCTGCTCGAGGCGCAGCTGCTCGAGACCCGCTCGTTCCGCGAGGCCGCGCGCGGAGATCAAGGCACGTCGCTCGGCTTGCTCGAGCGCGCGACCGCCGCGTATCTCGCCGCCGACGACCTCCGCTCCGCGTGCATGGCGCGGAACAACGTCGGCTACACGTTGATCCAGCTCGGCCAGCATGCGCGCGCCGCGTCGCTGCTCGAGGGCGCGCTCGCCGACGCCGAGCAGCTCGGCATCGCGTTCGCCTCCGTGATCCTGCGCCACAACCTCGCGGTCGCGATCGCGGGGCTCGGCCAGCGCGATCGCGCGGAGCAGCTCCTGCGCCAGTCGAGCGAGGAGTACAAGGCGCAGCGCGACGCGCCGATGGCGTCGCTCTGCCGCGTGCACCTCGCCAAGATCTGGCTCGAGGACGGACGCGCCGCGGCGGCGGTGCGCGAGGCCGAGGCCGCGCTCGACGGGCTCGTCACCAACCCGACCTGCCGCGTGCTCGGCCTCGCCGTGCTCGCGCGCGCGAAGGTCGCGTGCGGGCAACCCGCGATCGCGATCGCGCGCGAGGCCTACGGCATCCTCGAGGCGCTCGGCTCGCTCGACGAGGGCGAGCTGCTCGTGCGCGTCGCGCTCGCGGAGGCGCTCGCCGCCGGCGATCGCGACGACGAAGCGCGCGCGGTCGTGCAGGTCGCGATCACGCGCGTCGGCGAGCTCGCCGCGCATCTGTCACCGGAGCTCGCGGCCTCGTTCCGGACCGTCGGCGAGATCGTCGCCCTCGACGCGCTCGCCGCCCGCCTGTAGATTGCGCGCGTGTCGTCGTCCACGCGCCTGCTCGTCCTCGGCGTCGTCCGCATCTTCCAGCCGGTGCACGGCTACGACGTGCGCCGCGAGCTGTCGTCGTGGCGCGCCGACGAGTGGGCCAACGTCGCGCCCGGCTCGATCTACAACGCGCTCAAGTCGATGACGAAGGACGGCCTGCTCGAGGTCGTCGGCACCGCGACCGTCGGCGGCCGCCCCGAGCGCACGACCTACAAGCTGACCGGCGAAGGCGAGAAGGAGTTCCAGCGGCTCCTGCGCGAGACGTGGTGGAACGTGATCCCGCCGCTCGACGCGGTCTCGCCCGGCCTCGCGTTCATGTGGGTCATGACGCGCGACGAGATGATCGCCGCGCTCGAGCACCGCGTCGCGGTGATCGAGGGGAAGCTGAAGGAGATCGAGTTCTCGATCCAGAGCTACGACGATCCGCAGTCGAAGGATCAGGTGCGCGAGATGCTGCGGCTGACGTCGGCGCGCACCGCGGCGGAGCTGCCGTGGGCGCGCGCGCTGATCGCGAAGCTGAAGAAGGGCGAGTACTCGTTCGCGGCCGAGCGGGCCGCGGCCGAGGCGGCAAAGAAGGGCCGCGCGAAACGCCGCGGTTGACAGCTTAGTCAAATTTGATTATTCAAGGCGCATGTCGATGATCGAAGCCCGCGGCCTGCGCCGCACCTTCAAGACCCGCACGGGTCCGGTCGAGGCCGTGCGCGGCGTCGACTTCCACGTCGAGGCCGGCGAGATCGTCGGGTTCCTCGGCCCCAACGGCGCCGGCAAGAGCACGACCCAGCGCATGCTCGCGACCCTGCTCGAGCCGACCGCGGGCGACGCGACCGTCGCCGGCTGCGATCTGCGCAAGGATCCGGTCGGCGTCCGCCGGCGGATCGGCTACGTCGCGCAGGGCGGCACCACCAACCCGGGCGCGCTCGTGAACGAAGAGCTGACCACGCAGGCGCGCCTCTACGGCATCACGAAGGCCGACGCGTTCGCGCGCGCGCGCAAGCTGCTCGGCGAGCTCGATCTCGCGGAGCTCGGCGCGCGCAAGATCGGGACGCTCTCCGGCGGCCAGCGCCGGCGGCTCGACATCGCGCTCGGCCTCGTGCACACGCCGAAGCTGGTCTTCCTCGACGAGCCGTCGACCGGCCTCGACCCGCACAGCCGCGCCAACCTGTGGGACCACATCCGCGGGTTGCGCGACCGCGAGGGCGCGACCGTCTTCTTGACGACGCACTATCTCGACGAGGCCGACGCGCTCTGCGATCGCATCCTGATCATCGATCACGGATCGATCGTCGCGTCGGGCACGCCGGACGAGCTGAAGCGCCGCATCTCGGGCGACGTCGTCACGCTCGCGCTCGACGATCGCGCGGAGATGGCGCGCGCGCTGCTCGCCGCGCAACCCGGCGTGCGCGAGGCGCAGCTGATCGAGCGCGGCGTGCGCGTGACCGTCGAGCACGGCGACGCGCAGGCGCTCGCGCTGATGCGCACCCTCGACGACGCCGGCATCCCGATCGCGTCGTTGTCGATCGCGCGGCCGAGCCTCGACGACGTCTTCCTCACGATGACCGGCCGCTCGTTGCGCGATGCCGACGAAGGCGCCCAACACCCTCTCCACGGAGTTCCGTCGTGACCCTCCTCCGCGATGCGATGGTCGTCTTCCGCTACCAGATGCGGCTGCTCTTGCGCGAGCCGGTCTGGATCATCATCGGGCTCATCCAGCCCTTGATGTACCTGGCGCTGTTCGGGCCGCTGCTCGAATCGCTGGCGAAGAATCCGCAGTTCGGCGGCAAGGACGCGTGGCAGACGTTCGTGCCCGGCCTCTTGGTGCAGTTGGGCATCTTCGGATCGATGTTCGTCGGCTTCGGCTTGATCGCCGAGATCCGCTGGGGCGTCGTGGAGCGGATGCGCGTGTCGCCGGCGTCGCGGTTCGCGCTGCTCTTGGGGCGCGTGTTGCGCGACACGCTGGTGTTGATCCTCCAGGCGGCGCTCTTGTGCGCGGTCGCGGCGATCTTCGGGCTGCGCGTGCCGGTCGCAGGCGCGCTGATCACGCTCGGGATCGTCGCGGCGCTCGGCGTGGCGCTGTCGTCGCTGAGCTATGCGGCGGGGATGAAGCTGAAGAGCGAGGACGCGCTCGCGCCGCTCTTGAACATGATCTCGGTGCCGGTCTTGTTGCTGTCGGGGATCATGCTGCCGATGACGATGGGGCCGAAGTGGCTCCAGCACGCGGCCGATGTGAATCCGTTCAAGCACGTCGTCGATGCGGCGCGGGCGTCGTTCACGGGCGACCTCACGACCGACGGGCTGTTGGCGGGGCTGGTGTCGGCGGTGGCGTTGGCGGCGGTCGGCCTGTGGATCGCGACGAGGACCTGGTCGCGCGAGCAGGCGTGAGTCGTAGCTTCGGTGACCCCTCGAACGATCGTTTG
>Ga0310810_10004814_pt1 | contig 14994 bp, 12 predicted proteins | sample NCmetagenome_FD_207641 | JGI IMG/M metagenome (GOLD analysis project Ga0310810, IMG submission 207641) | Soil microbial communities from experimental microcosm in Duke University, North Carolina, United States - NC | ecosystem: Engineered > Artificial ecosystem > Soil microcosm > Unclassified ...
GCGGCTTCGACTACATGGTCCACAAGGGCGCGCTGGTCGATGTGCTCCTCGGCCTCGAATATCAACACTTCGACGTCGGTTCGCACAACGCGTTCTGCTTCAACCCGGGTTGCAATCCGGGCAACGCAGCTGACTATGACCTCGGCGCCAAGGGCGACATCGTGCGCGCTCGCCTGACCATCAAGACCCAGGGGTACGGCTTCTGGTACCGCTGATCGGTTCAGAAAACCCGACCACATAAGGGCCCCGGGCAACCGCCCGGGGCCTTTTTCGTTGCCCTCGCTGCCGCGAATCGCGACACGCTCAGCCGGGTAGCGTGACCGCGCGGTATTGCGCCGCGCTCACCCCTTCCGTTGCCAGCGCCCCTGCTCGTCGGCCTGCCAATAGGTGACCTCGAAGCCTTGCGCCCTGCCCTCGTTCCAGCGCTGGCGCGCCGCGGCGACCGCCTCCGGATCGTTGCCGTCGATGAGGAGCACGATGCGCTGATAACCGCCGGCATCCGCCGGCACCGGCGCGCCATCGACGAGAAACCGCACGGCCGCGCCGTTCGGATTGTTGTCATCCACGGTGAGCAGGACCGGCTGCTCCGGGGCCTCGACCTCGCGCCAGGTCCCGTGCGGGAGGAAGCTGTCGTCGCGGAAGGTCCACAGATGCGCGTCGAGCGCCTCGACACGCTCCTCGGAAGCGGCCTGAACCACCACCCGCCAGCCCCGCTCCAGCGATTTCTCGATCAACGCGGGAAGCACGCGCTCGAGCGGATGCTGTTGCAGGTGGTAGAACAAAATTTCCGTCATGGGTGCTGCGCCGCGCCGGCCCTTCGAGTTCGCATCACTTCTCGTAATATTCGGCAACCAGCCGGTCCAGCAGGCGCACGCCGAAACCCGATGCCCAGCTCTTGTTGATGTCGGTCTGCGGCGATCCCATGCCGGTGCCGGCGATGTCCAGATGCGCCCACGGCGTCTTGTCCACGAAACGCTGCAGCAGTTGAGCCGCAGTGATCGCGCCGCCGTGACGCCCGCCGGTATTTTTCATGTCGGCAAATTTCGAATCGATCATCTTGTCGTATTCCGGCCCGAGCGGCATCCGCCATACACGCTCGCCGACTTCGTCGCCGACCTTGATGAGGCGTTCCGCGAGCCGGTCGTCATTGGCAAATAGACCGGCATATTCCTGCCCGAGCGCAACGATAATCGCCCCGGTCAAAGTGGCGAGATCGATCATGAACTTCGGTTTGAAATGCTTGTTCACGTAGTGGAGCACGTCCGAAAGCACGAGGCGGCCCTCGGCATCGGTATTGATGATCTCGATTGTTTGCCCCGACATCGTGGTGACGATATCGCCGGGCCGCTGGGCCCTGCCGTCAGGCATGTTCTCAACGATTCCGATCGCGCCGACGGCATTGATTTTCGCCTTGCGCGCAGCGAGCGCGTGCATGAGACCGACGACGCAGGCTGCGCCCGCCATGTCGCCTTTCATATCCTCCATGCCGGCCGCCGGCTTGATGGAAATGCCGCCGGTATCGAAACAGACGCCTTTGCCGATGAAAGCAACCGGTGCGGCCCCCCGTTTGCCGCCGTTCCAGCGCATGATGACCGTGCGGCTCTCATGCTGGGAGCCCTGCCCCACGCCCAGCAGGGCGTTCATGCCCAGCTTCTTCATCTCCTTGACGTCGAGCACGTCAACGAGGACGCCCAGCCGTTTCAGGCTGCCAGTTCGCCGGGCGAATTCTTCGGGATAGAGCACGTTGGCCGGCTCGTTGACCAGATCGCGCGCGATCACGACCCCATCCGCAACGGCGCGGCGCGGCGCGAACGCCTTCTCGGCCGCCGCAGCACCCGCGGTCGCGATTGTGACCTTGACCTGCGCCGGCCTCTCGTCGGGCTCCTTGCGCTTGGTCTTGTACCGATCGAAGGTGTAGGCGCGCAGTTGCAACCCGAGCGCGAGATCGGCGATCCGATCCGGCTTCACGGCCCCGCCGGGCAAATCGACAATGATGGTCGCCTCATCGGCGGCGGCCGGAATCTTGCCCATGACCGTACCGCCGAGCTTGACGAAATCGCGCGCCTTGAGCTCGCGGGCCTTGCCCACACCCACAACCACAAGACGCGGGACGTCGAGCCCCCGCGGAGCAACGAGATCGAGCGCGGAGCCGTTTTTGCCCTTGAACCGGTCCGCGGCCGCCGCGCGGGTGACCAGGTCCCCGGTCGGCTTGAGCGCGCGCGCCGCCGCCGTGCCGAATTTGAGCCCCTCCTCGCAGAACAGGACGAGAACTCCCCTGGCGGGCGTGGCAAGTGGGGCGAATTCTAGCTTGAGGGCGCCGGGCATCAGGATGGGTCCTCTCAATCGATTTCAACAAACGTAGACTTCCACCGCCTGCCTGCGGATGGTACCCGCCTGGCAAGCGTCGCTTTCCTCACGACTCATCCACGGAGGATCTGGGGGGCTTTGGCCCCGAAGCCCTGTGGCCCCCGGGCAACGCGCCCCAGATTAACGTTTTGTTGTGCATACTCAAAGGGTTTGCCTTGGCCAAGCCATTTTGTTGCTGGATCAAATAGAGGGTAAAAAGGGGACCGGTTTACCATTGGGGCGCCGCTGGGGGCATTGCAGCCGGCGCACCGAGGTTTTGCCGCGAGCGGGGACGCGTAATTCGGATGGGGTCCATCGGCCGCTATATTTTTCGCACCACGTTCGGTGCGTTCCTGGTCATTTGCGCCAGCGTGACCGCGCTCATGTGGATCACGCAGGCATTGCGTGACATCGACCTGATGACGAATCAGGGGCAAAGCATCCTCGTCTTCATCGGCATTACCGGCCTCATCGTTCCACTGCTCGTCCTGATCATCGCGCCGATTGCCGTGATGATCGCGGTCGCGCACGTGCTCAACAAGCTCGGCAACGATTCCGAACTCATCGTGATGAACGCGTCCGGCATGCCGCCATGGATCCTGTTCCGTCCTTTCCTGGCCGTCGGGGTCGTCGTGTCGCTGCTGGTTGCCGTCATCAGCATCTACGTTTCGCCCTGGGGATTGCGCGAGCTGCGGCGGTGGGCGACCGAGGTCCGCGCCGATCTCGTGTCGAACATCGTGCAGCCGGGCCGCTTCACCAAGCTCGAAGAGCGGCTGACGCTTCACATTCGCGAACGGCGCCCCAACGGACAATTGGTGGGGATCTTTATCGACGATCAGCGCGACCCGAAACAGCGTGCCAGCATTCTCGCCGAGCAAGGCGATATCGTTAAGAACGAGCGCGGCCTGTTCCTCGTGCTGGAGAATGGCACCGTGCAGCGGCACGAGACCGGACAGCGTGATCCCTCCATCGTGCTGTTCAACAGCTACGGCTTCGACCTGTCGTCGCTTTCCACCGGCAAACAGAGTCTGAAATATTCGGTGCGTGAGCGATATCTCTGGGAGCTTTTTGACCCGTCGCGGACCGACACGATGTTCGTCGATCAACCCGACCAGGTCCGGGCAGAGTTTCACGATCGGATCACGGCGCCGCTCTACCCGTTGGCCTTCGTCGTGATGACGTACGCCTATCTCGGAGCGCCGCGCACGACGCGGCAGGGTCGCACCATGTCGCTCCTCGGTGCGATCAGCGTGGTCGCGGCGCTACGCGGATTGGGCTTCGTCGGCATGATCGCCGGCGTGCACACGCCGATCGTCCTGGTGCTTCCCTACATCGCCTTGATCGTGAGCTTCGTGCTGGGATATCTCGCTATCTCGCGCGGGGTCATCATCGAGCCACCCGCCTTCGTCGCCAATGCAATTACCGCGATCATGGAGCGCATCGCCCAGCGCACCAGCGCGCTCATGGGACAAACGCCATGATCGCCGGGACGCTCTCGCGCTATTTCGGTTGGCGCTTTCTTTCAGCGGTGCTTGCGGTGTTTGCTGGCACGCTGGTGCTGACCGCCATGATCGATTTTCTCGAGCTGATGCGGCGGTCCGCGGATATCAAGGACGTCTCGGCTTTCGTCATCGCCCAGATCACGCTGTTTCGGGTTCCGTTCATTACCGAGCGCGTGATGCCCTTCGCCGTCCTCGTCGGCGCGATGTTCTGCTATTTGAACTTGTCGCGGCGTCTGGAGCTGGCGGTGGCGCGCGCCGCCGGCGTTTCCGCGTGGCAGTTCATCTCGCCCGCGATCATCATCGCCGCCTTGATCGGTGTCGCGCTGACGACGATCTACAATCCGATCTCAGCGAATCTGCGCGAGCTGTCGACGCGCCTCGAGGCCGATCTCTCGGGCCGCGACAAAGGATTTCGCAACTCCGGCAGCGGATTTTGGGTGGGCCAGCGCAACGACGACGGCCAGGCCGTCATCAACGCCAAGTCAAGCCGGCAACAGGGAATCGAACTCGGCGGCGTGAGCATCTTCCGGCACGACACCGCGGGGCATTTCCTCGATCGGATCGAGGCCAAGAGCGCCACTCTGGAGCCCGGATATTGGCGGCTCGAGGAGGCCCGAATCTACGCCAGCGGCGTGGCCCCCGTGGAGCGCGACGTCTTCCGCCTCAGCACCAGCCTGACGCCTGCGCAGGTCGGTGAAAGCTTTGCGACGCCGGAGACTGTGCCGTTCTGGCAACTGTCGTCTTATATCGATACGGCGGAGAAGGCAGGCCTTGCCGCCGCCGGCTATCGACTGCAGTACTATCAACTGTTGGCACAACCCTTCTATCTCGTGGCCATGGTGCTTCTGGCCGCGTCGGTGAGTTTGCGCTTCTTCCGCTTCGGGGGCGTGCAGAAGATCGTGCTTGGGGGGATCGGGGCAGGCTTTCTGCTTTACGTCATGGCGAAGGTCACCGGAGACTTGAGCAAGGCCGGCCTGATGGGTCCGATGACCGCGGCGGCGCTGCCGCCGGCCTTCGGCGGGGTAACCGGTTTGATCGCGTTGCTGTACCAGGAGGATGGCTAATGGCGCGGCCGGCCATCCATCCTCGATTGTCACGGCGGCGCGCCTGGTGCGGCGCGCTGGTTGTTCTTGCGGCCGCCTTGCTGGCCGCAGGCCCGGCCGGTGTTTCGCCAGCGGTCGCGCAGATGCTGACCTTTCCGCCACGTCCGAAGCCGCCGGTCAAGCCCGACCGCGGGCAGGAACAGATGCTCGTGCGCGCCGAGGAGATCAACTACGACTACAGCAACGAGCGGGTTTCCGCCGTCGGCAACGTGCAGCTCTATTTCGGCAACTCGACGCTGGAAGCCGATCGCGTGATCTACGATCAGAAGACCAAGCGCCTGCACGCCGAAGGCACTGTCACCCACGGCGAGATCATGGATCTGAGCGACGATTATCGCGACGGCTTTGTTGATTCGCTGAGACTCGATGCGCCCGAGCAGACTCGCTTCGCCGCCGAGCGCGCGGAGCGGTCGAGCGGCAATTACACGGTCTTCCATAACGGCGTCTACACCGCCTGCGAGCCGTGCCGGGACGATCCGAAGAAGCCGCCGAAATGGCAGGTGAAGGCGGCGCGGATCATCCATGATCAGGGCGAGAAGATGCTGTATTTCGAGGACGCCCGGCTCGAGTTCATTGGCGTCCCAATGGCCTATTTCCCATATCTGTCGGCGCCTGATCCGACGGTGAAGCGCAAGACCGGCGTGCTGACGCCGAACTACAGCACGAGCTCCGTTTACGGGCTCGGCGTGTCGGTGCCCTACTATTGGGCGCTCGCACCCGATTACGATGTGACGCTCACCCCGATGATCACGACGCGGCAGGGTCCGCTGCTGCAGGGGGAGTGGCGCCAACGGCTGCTCAACGGGGCATACAGCATCCGCGCCACGGGTCTGTTCCAGCTCGACAAGGAGTTGTTTGTAAATACGCCGGGTTATCGAGACTGGCGGGGCAGCATCGAGACGGCGGGCCAGTTCAATCTTTCGGACAAATGGGTCTGGGGGTGGAGCGGGACGCTGCTGTCCGACAGGAACTACCTGTACGACTACGGCCTCCTCAAGAACGTCGCAACGAGCAATCTCCTCACGTTCGTCACGCCCGACTACGCCTTGTCCCAGCTCTATCTGGCGGGTCGCGGCGACCGCAGCTACTTTGACGCGCGCGCGATGTACTTCTACGGCCTCTCGCCATCCGACATCCAGGGCCAGCTGCCAGTCGTGCATCCTGTGATCGACCACGACTACGTCTTCAAGAACCCGATATTCGGCGGCGAGTTGAGCTTCCATAACAACTTGACCAGCCTTTCTCGCGATACCGCCAGCTTCGATCCGATCTCGCAGGCGGCCGTTAACGGCGGCCTGTGCGCCCTGACCACCGCCGATCCCGCGGTCAAGAACGCCAACAATTGTCTGCTGCGTGGCGTGCCCGGCACCTACACGCGGCTCTCCACCGACTGGAACTGGAAACGCACGGTCATCGACCAGTGGGGCCAGATGTTCACCCCATTCTTCTCCGTGCGTGCCGACGCCGCGGACATGAACATTGCGGGGCAGCCCGGCGTGTCCAACTATATCAATGTCGGCCAGACCGACATCGGACGCGTGATGCCGACCGCGGGCGTCGAATATCGTTATCCGCTCATCAACGTACAGGCGTGGGGTACGCAGACGATCGAGCCGATCGCTCAGCTCATCGTGCGGCCGAACGAGACCTATGTCGGCGCATTCCCGAACGAGGATGCCCAGAGCCTGATTTTCGATGATTCCAACCTGTTCAAGGTGAACAAGTTCTCGGGCTGGGATCGCCTGGAAGGCGGCGGACGCGCCAACGTGGGCGTGCAATACACCGCCCAGTTCAATCGCGGCGGCAACGTCAACGTTCTGTTCGGACAATCCTATCAGCTGTACGGGTTGAATTCGTTCGCCCTTGGCGGCACGACCAATACCGGCCTCAACAGCGGCCTCGACACCGCGCAATCCGATTATGTGGCACGCGCATCGTACCAGCCGAACTCGCTGCTGACGTTCACCTCCCGGTTCCGAATGGCCGAGAACGACTTCACGCTGCAGCGCACCGAACTCGAAGCCACTGCGTCATTCGGCCGGTGGACGACCACGGTGATGTACGGCAACTATGCCGCCCAGCCCTTGATCGGGTTCCTCGACCGGCGCGAGGGCATTCTTGGCAGCGCCCGTTTGAAGGTGAACCCGAACTGGGTTCTGCTGGCGGGGGCGGGCTATGATCTTCACGCCAATTCGGTCACCCAAACTCAGATCGGCCTCGGTTACATCGACGACTGCCTCATCTTGGCCCTGAATTATATTACAAGCTATGCCTACAGCGGCAGCGTGTCGGTCAACCACACCTATATGATGCAGGTCAGCTTGCGCACGCTGGGCGGGAATACGGGCACAGGTGCGCCGTCCACCGGCATGGCAGGCGGCACATTCGGGGCGCGATAGCCCTACGGCGGCTGCAGAGGCGCGTTCGATCGGAGGATGATCAGAGCGGCGCGAGCCGATGCGAGGCCGCATATTGGCGAGAAAGCGGACGGAGCGATGATGTTCGATAGTCTCATGGCATTCCGTAGATTATTGGCCGCCACGATATTCATATCCGCCGCCTTGATGGCGGCTACCGCGGCCCGCGCTCAGCAGATCGTTGTCATCGTCAACGGAGAGCCGATCACCGCGCTCGACGTCGATCAGCGCAGCAAGCTTACCCAGCTGTCGACCCACAAGGTCCCTCCGCGTCAAGAAGTGATCGACGAACTGATCAACGAGAAGCTCAAGCTGCGCGAAGCCAAGAAATTCGGGCTGGAAATCACTGCTTCCGAAGTCGATACTGCCTACGCCTCCATGGCGGGCCGCATGCGATTTACCGCCGACCAATTGACGCAGCAGCTTGCACGGTCGGGCGTCAACGTTTCCACGCTCAAGGCTCGCATCAAGGCCGACATCGCTTGGGCGCAGATCGTGCGCGGCCGCTACCAGGCGAGCCTGCAGATCGGCGAGAAGGACATCCTCTCGGCGATGGACACGAAATCCGACGACACGGTCGGCTACGACTACACCATGCGTCCGATTCTTTTCCTGGTGCCGACTGGATCGCCGGAGGCATTCATCGATGGCCGCAAGCGCGAAGCGGAAGCCTTGCGTGGCCGCTTTCAAGGCTGCGAGGAAGGGATCGCCTTCGCCCGCGCATTAAAGGACGTCGCCGTGCGGGAGCAGGTCGTTCGCAGCTCGGCCGACATTCCTGCGGAGCTGCGCAAGGTTCTCGAGGGCATCGAGGTCGGCCGCCTGACGCCGCCCGAGATCACCAAGTTCGGCGTCGAGATGTTTGCGATTTGCGCCAAGAAGGAATCGTCGGCGGACAACTCGCCAGGCAAGCGCCAGGCCAAAGAGAACCTGATGGCCAAACGCTACGAGCAACGATCCAAGCAATATCTGCAAGAGATCCGGCGCGGCGCGATGCTCGAATACAAGTAAGGCTCAAGGGTTATGCCACCGCCTTTGGCGCTGACGCTGGGTGAGCCCGCCGGAATTGGACCCGACATCACCTTCGCAGCGTGGCGCCGGCGCGCCGAGCTTGAATTTGTCCCCTTCTATCTGCTGGCCGACCCGGAATTTATAGCGCGGCGCGCTGAAAGGATCGCGCCCGACATGGCCATCGCGGTGGTCGAGCCGCAGGCGGCCGCCGCGGCCTTCAGGACCGCGTTGCCCGTGGTCGATATCGGCGTGACGGTCAGTGCCGAGCCGGGCCACCCGGATCGATCGAGCGCGCCGGCGGCGCTGGCGGCGATCCGTCGCGCCGTAACCGACTTCTTCGCCGGCGCCGCCAGCGCGATCGTGACCAATCCGATTGCCAAGAACGTGCTCTATCGATCGGGGTTCGCTGAACCTGGACATACCGAATATCTTGGCAGGCTCGCCGAGGAAGCCTCCGGCGAGGCCGTGCAGCCGGTGATGATGCTGTGGTCGCCCGAGCTTGCGGTCGTACCCGTCACTATCCATCTCGCGCTCAGAGACGTGGTCGCCAGACTCACTAGTGACCTCATCTTCGACACCGGGCGCATCGTCGCGCGCGATCTCCACGACCGTTTCGGCATCGCTCGTCCGCGGCTCGCCATTGCCGGGCTCAACCCGCACGCGGGCGAAGAGGGCGCGCTTGGCGACGAGGATCAGACGGTGGTGCGCCCCGCCGTCGAGCGTCTCAAGTCAGCAGGCATCGACGCGCGCGGCCCGTTGCCGGCCGACTCGCTGTTCCACGCAGCCGCAAGGGCGAGCTACGACGTTGCGCTTGCGATGTATCACGACCAGGCGCTGATCCCGATCAAGACGCTGGCCTTCGACCACGCCGTCAACGTCACCCTCGGCCTGCCGTTCGTGCGCACGTCACCCGATCACGGCACCGCCTTCGACATTGCCGGGACCGGCCGTGCCAACCCCGCAAGTCTGATCGCCGCGCTGCAGCTCGCGGCAACGCTCTCGTCCCGCCACCAGTCTCGCCCGGATGCGCTGGATGTCTGCAGCCCGCGAAGACAGGCGTAAATGTCCTGATGAGTGCCATCGATGACCTTCCGCCGCTGCGCGAGGTGATCCGGCGCCACGGGCTCAGAGCCAAGAAATCCCTCGGCCAGAATTTTCTTCTCGATCTTAACCTGACGGCGCGCATCGCCCGTGCTGCGGGCCCGCTCGACGGCGTGGAGGTGGTCGAAATAGGGCCCGGACCTGGTGGGCTTACCCGCGCGCTGCTCGCCGCAGGCGCGCGCCGGGTGATCGCGGTTGAGCGGGATGATCGCGCTATCGCCGCGCTCGCGGAAATTGCCGCGCACTATCCCGGCCGCCTCGAGGTCGTCGCGGGCGATGCACTGGATTTCGATCCGCGCAGGCTTATCGGCGCACCCGCGCGTGTAGTTGCAAACCTGCCCTACAACATTGCCACAGCTCTGCTGGTCTCCTGGCTCACGCTCGAGCCGTGGCCGCCGTGGTATGATCGACTTGTGTTGATGTTCCAGCGTGAGGTGGCCGAGCGTATTGTCGCCGCGCCCGGCTCCAAGAGCTACGGACGGCTTTCCGTTCTGGTCGGCTGGCGCTGCGAAGCGCGCATCCTGTTCGATGTCGCCGGCAGCGCTTTCGTGCCGCCGCCCAAGGTCACATCGTCGTTGGTCGAGGTGGTGCCGCGCGCAAGACCCCTCGCCTGCGAGCGTCGCGCACTTGAACGGGTGACGGAAGCGGCGTTCGGCCAACGCCGCAAGATGCTGCGCCAGAGCCTGAAGTCGCTCGGAGCCGATACGTCGGCGCTGCTTGAGGCTGCCGCGATCGAGCCGACGGCCCGCGCCGAGGATATTCCGGTCGAGGGCTTCGTCGCACTGGCCCGCGCCTTTAGCGCGCGCTGAACTCGGGCCGGCAACGGCATCAATTGACCGCCTATCGCATGCCTCGCAGTTCGTCCTGCAGTCTGCGTACGAATGCTGAAATCCAGGGCTGCCGTTCACGCTTCAGACGTTCAACAGCCAAGATCGCCCGCACCTCTGCGAAGGCGGATTCGATGTCCTCGTTGATGATCACGTAGTCGTATTCAGGCCAGTGACTCAATTCCTCTCCGGCCTTCGCCATACGCTCTTGGATGACACGCTCGATATCTTGAGCGCGAACGCGCAAGCGTCTCTCTAGTTCGGGGATTGCTGGCGGCAGGACGAAGATGCTCGCCATGTCGCCCCGCGCCTTTTCGCGCAACTGCTGAGTACCTTGCCAATCGATGTCGAAGAGGACATCGCGCCCTTGCGCCATCGCGGCCTCAACTGGGGCGCGCGGCGTCCCGTACAAATTTCCGAATACATTGGCCCATTCCAAGAATTCGTTGTTCTCCACCATTTGGGAGAAACGCGCCCTGTCGATAAAGTGGTAGTCACGCCCATTGACCTCATTGGTCCGAGGGGCGCGGGTGGTGGCCGACACCGAGAGCTCGACGCCCGGATCGGCGGCGAGGAGCTTGCGCGACAGGGTGGTCTTGCCTGCTCCCGAGGGAGACGACAGCACCAGCATGAGCCCGCGGCGGGCGCTTGAATCCGCTTGTTGGTGACCGCCCCCTGCCGTCTTCATAGGTTCATTCCAGGTTCTGCACCTGCTCGCGGAACTGCTCGACCACGCTCTTGAGCTCCAGGCCGATATTGGTGAGTTCGACGTCGTTCGACTTGGAACACAGCGTGTTGGCCTCGCGATTGAGTTCCTGGGCGAGGAAGTCGAGACGGCGACCGATGGCGCCGCCATCGGCGATCAATCGCTCGACCTGGGCCACGTGTGACGCGAGCCGATCGAGCTCCTCGCGAATATCCGCCTTGGTGGCGATCAGGATCGCCTCCTGATGCAGGCGATCGGCATCGAAGCGATTGGAGCTGTCGAGCAGCATGGCAACCTGCTCGGCGATACGCGCCTTGATCGCCTCAGGCCTGCGGCCGGGCGCCGCATCCGCCCGGGCGGCAAGCACGGCGATCTCCTTCACCCGCTGGGTCAAGATTTGTCCGAGCGCCTCGCCTTCATGCCTGCGCATCGCGGCAAGCTCAGCCACGGTCGCCCGGAACCCGGCGACGACCGCCGCTTCGGCCGCACGGCGATCCTCTTCGCGTTCGTCCTCGTCGATGACCTCGATCACCCCTTTGAGGGAAAGGATGCCGTCGAGCCGCGGCTTGGCGGCATCCAGCCGCCCCGCGAGGGCATTGATGGTTGCGAGCACAGCCGACAACACCGGTTCGTTGACGCGCACGACGGGAGCAATGCCCTGGCGCCCGGCCGTGAGCGTTCCATAGACCGTTCCGCGCGCGAGCACCTGCGCTGCGCTGTTGCGCGCCGGAACCTCGACCGCGTCCCAGCCGGGCGGCAGGCGCAGCCGCAGATCCAGCCCTTTGGCGTTGACCGATTTGAGCTCCCAGGCCCAGCTATAGGTGCCGCTGACGCCGTGGCCACGCGCAAAGCCGGTCATGCTCGAGAGCGCCATCGGCCTCTACCCGCAAACAATTTGGATGACGGAATCGAAGTCGACCTTAGCGAGGGGGCACAGGGCTCACAAGAGTGGAGGCGCGCCCGGATCCCTGGGCCTTATTGCGCCGCCCCGGCCGCCCGCGACGAGCCGTTCGCGCCGCGCTTGCCGCGTTGCGCCGGCGCGGGCGTCGCGCGTGCCGGCGCGGGCGCTTGCGCGTCCGGCGCCGACGCCTCTCCCTTCTGCTCGCCCTCGAGCGCGCGCAAGCGCGCGACGTTCTTGAGGTGCTGATCGTAGGTCTCGGCAAAGGCGTGGCCCCCGGTGCCGTCGGCCACGAAAAAGAGTTCCTTTGTTCGCGCGGGATTGGCCGCGGCCTCGATGGCGCCGCGCCCGGGGTTTGCGATCGGGCCGGGGGGCAGGCCATCAATGATGTAGGTGTTGTAAGGCGTCGGCTGCGCGATCTCGCTCTTGGTCAGCGGATGACCGAGCGTCCCTTTGCCGAAGACGAGGCCGTAAATGATGGTCGGGTCCGACTGCAGCTTCATCTTCTGCTTCAACCGATTGGTCAGGACTGCAGCGATCCGCGTACGCTCCTCGGGCTTGCCGGTCTCTTTCTCGATGATGGAGGCGAGAATGACGAGCTGGTCTGGAGTCTTGAGCGGCAGGTCGGGATTGCGCCGCTCCCAGACTTCCCGGACCAGCCGGTCCTGCGCCTGACGCATGCGCTGGATCATCTGCTCGCGCGTGAATCCACGGTTGAAGTGGTAGCTGTCCGGCAGAAGGCTGCCTTCCCTCGGCACATCCTTCACGTTGCCGGAGAGAATGTCACTCTCCAGCAAGCGCGCGACGATCTGCTCCGACGTCAATCCCTCGGGAATGGTGAGCTGGTGCTGCACCACTTTCCCTTCCACGATCGTCTCCACCACATCCTTGACGCTGGCGCCCTTGGGAAAAAGATACTCGCCGGCCTTGAGCTCCGAACGCGCATTGAGCGCGAACACGCCGCCGATGAAGACGAGCCGATGGGCGTCCATCACTCCTTCGCGCGTCAGAAGGTCCGCGATGTCCATGATGCCGGAGCGCGGCGGGATGGTTACGACTTTGTCTTCTTGCAAGGGGCCGGGCGCTTCGAACCGGCCTTTGCCGACGACCAGGGCTCCTCCTACGACGATGAGGACAAGCACCAGCACGGTGATGATGGCGTTGCCGACGATGACCAACGGATTTCGCGCGCGCCGCGAAGGACGGGTTGGCATCGGCACGTGATCTGGTTCGAGGGCGGCGCGGGGGCTGCGCGGAGTGATGCGTTTAGGCTCCATGACCGACGTCGCAAATCCATCCAGCCGCCCGGAAATGGGGGGTTCCGGCTCGCCCAGCACCACCCGGGCCGGCGCCGGAGGCTGCGGCACCGCCGGGTTAGGCACCGACAGACCTGGCACCGACGAACCCGGGACCAGCTTACCCGACGTGGGCCCGTCCGCCATCGGCAAATCTGTCCTGGCGGTCCCGGTCGCCGCCGTCGGAGGAGCAGTGTCCGCACCTTGCGCCGGCGTTGCAGTACCTGCGGCTGACGCTTCCTTCGCGAGCCCCGAAATCGGCGGATTGAGGCCGAGACCCCCTTTCGCCGCAAACAAAGGGGTCGGATCGGGCCTGATTGCGCCCTTGGCCGATCCGGCCGGCGGCGGCTGCGGCGGCAACCCGCTGGCAACCCGATGCTGCACAACGGGCGCCCCGGGGCGATCCGGAGCGCCGGGTTGCGCCGAGGGTCCGCTCGAAACCGAGGAATGCTCGCCCGGCCTGTCCGCCACACTGGCGGAAGGAACAGGAGAAGCCGCGGATGCCTGTCCGGGGAGCGGATGCGCCGGCGAGTTTTCGGATTGCGCCGGCTCGCCGCGATCGCGCGCAGGCGGTGTGTCGTTCGAATTCACCGCCTATCCCCTATCTCAACGCCACCATAGCCGCCACCACCGCATCCAAGCTGGCAACCGCCCCGGGCGCCGTCGAAGGCATCAGTACCCGGGTGTGCCGGTCTGCGATCGCGTCCCCAACCGGAATCGGCCGACTGAACCCCGCACATTAAGTGGGAATATGGCCAAAGGTAGGAACCGCAGGCAGCGGATGCGTTGGCCGAGCCCTCATGCGCAACCCATAATGGAATGGATCTAAATGCGGATGCCGTGAGGTCGGACGCCTGAGGCTGCCGCTTGCGCCGCCGCGGCCGCTAATCGGCGATGCGGCGAAACACCAGCGACGCATTGGTCCCGCCGAAACCGAATGAATTGGAGAGGACAATGTCGATGTCGCGCTTTTTCGAGTGATGCGGCACAAGGTCGATCGCGGTCTCGACGGATGGATTGTCCAAATTGATCGTTGGCGGAACGACACGGTCGCGCATAGCAAGGATGGAGAAAATGGCTTCGACCGCGCCCGCCGCGCCCAAGAGATGACCGATCGATGATTTGGTTGACGACATGGAAATGCGCGCCGCGGCGTTACCGACCAGGCGATCCACCGCACCAAGCTCGATCTCGTCGCCCAGCGGGGTCGAAGTGCCATGAGCATTGATGTAGTCGATCTCCGCCGGCGAGATTCCCGCACGCTTGATGGCGGCGTTCATGCAGCGCAAAGCGCCGTCGCCATTCTCGGCGGGCGCCGTGATGTGATAGGCATCGCCCGACAGCCCATACCCGATAAGCTCGGCATAGATCCTGGCTCCGCGGCTCCTGGCGTGCTCGTAACTTTCGAGCACCACAATGCCTGCGCCTTCTCCCATGACGAAACCGTCGCGGTCGCGGTCGTAAGGACGCGATGCTCGCGCCGGCGTATCATTGAATGAGGTCGACAGCGCGCGGCAAGCAACGAATCCGGCCATGCCGATCCGCGAGATCGGCGATTCCGCTCCACCTGCCACCATTACCTCGGCGTCGCCGAGTGCCACGAGCCGCGCAGCGTCGCCAATGGCGTGCGCCCCAGTCGAACAGGCGGTCACGACGGCATGATTGGGCCCCTTCAGGCCGTGCGCAATCGACACATATCCGGAGGCAAGATTGATCAGGCGCCCCGGAATGAAGAAGGGCGAGACACGGCGTGGCCCTCGTTCCTTCAGCACGATAGCTGTTTCGGCAATG
>Ga0310810_10004815_pt1 | contig 14993 bp, 16 predicted proteins | sample NCmetagenome_FD_207641 | JGI IMG/M metagenome (GOLD analysis project Ga0310810, IMG submission 207641) | Soil microbial communities from experimental microcosm in Duke University, North Carolina, United States - NC | ecosystem: Engineered > Artificial ecosystem > Soil microcosm > Unclassified ...
CAACAACGTGACCGGGCGTTCCGCCTGCGCAATGCGCTTCGCCAACTCAACACCGGCGTGCGCCCCTACGATTTCACTTATGTGCTCGTCGACTGTCCGCCATCGCTCAATCTGTTGACAGTCAACGCGATGGCGGCCGCGGATTCGATTCTCGTGCCGTTGCAATGCGAATTCTTCGCACTCGAAGGTCTGTCGCAGCTTTTGAAAACCGTCGAGCAGGTCAAGACGACTCTTAATCCGACACTGTCGATCCACGGCATCGTGCTGACGATGTACGACTCGCGCAACAACCTCTCCAACCAGGTTGTCGCCGATGTGCGCCAGTTCATGGGCAACAAGGTGTATGAGACTATTATCCCACGCAACGTGCGCATTTCGGAAGCGCCGTCTTACGGGAAACCGGTGCTTGTCTATGACCTCAAATGCGTCGGCAGCGAAGCCTATCTGCGTCTTGCGACCGAAATTATCCAGCGAGAAAAGGCATTGAAGGCAGGGTAATGCGCGTTCGCGCACGGTGAATGGTCGACAAACGCAGAAAGGGATAGCGTGGCACGAAATTCAGGAGCGGCGATGGCGGATCATTCGCGATTGGGGCGTGGCCTTGCTGCGCTGATCGGCGATGTCGGTGACGAAACCGGCGTTGCTGACAGCGGGCGCAAACCCCGGCGTGCGCCGATCGAGAATCTGCAGCCAAATCCGCGCAATCCGAGACGGCTGTTCACCGATGATGAGCTTGATGAGCTTGCGGGATCAATCCGCGAGCGCGGCATTATCCAACCGATCGTCGTGCGCGCGCTCAAGGGCGACAGTTTCGAGATCATCGCTGGCGAGCGGCGGTGGCGCGCAGCGCAGCGCGCGGGACTTCATGACGTACCGATCGCGGTTGTCGAAGCGAATGATGCGCAATCTCTCGAATACGCCATCATCGAAAACGTGCAACGCGCCGATCTCAATCCAATTGAGGAGGGGACCGGTTATCTTGCGCTCATGGACGACTTCAATCGCACACAAGAGGAAGTTGCGCAGATCGTCGGCAAGAGCCGGCCACACATCGCGAACACGATCCGTCTGCTGAAGCTGTCGGAGCCCGTGAAGCAACTCGTCCGCGCCGGCAAGATTTCGGCGGGGCATGCGCGGCTCCTGGTCGGGCAACCCAACGCTGAATTGATCGCACATGAAATCATCGACAACGGCTGGAGCGTGCGCGATTTGGAAGCGGATATGCGCAAGGACGTTGCCAACCAGCTGCGCGACATGCGTCGCGAGGCCAGGGGCTTTGTCGTCAATATTCCAAAAGATGCGGACACTCGCGCCCTTGAGCGAAGACTCTCCGATGCGTTGGGGCTGGATGTCAGCGTCGATCACCGCGGCGAAAGCGGGACATTGCGCATCAAGTACCGAAATCTGGAACAGCTCGATGCGGTTTTGAAGAAGCTGGGCGGTTAGGGCCTAGCCGCCACTCATCCTTACTTCGACGCGGGAATCTGCGTTTATGTCGAGCTCTGCCGCAGGCGCAAGTCTTGCGCGCATATTGGCGAGTTCGGCATCCTCGTTGGCGAAGCCATCCTGGCGCTGCCACTTTGCGGCCTCGAAATCGATCGCATAAGCCTCGCCGACCGGCCCTGTCGACCAGTCTTCGCCAGGCAACAATGTGATCTTCGCATCCTGAATAAGACCTTGCGCGAGGAACGGATCGAAGTAGCGCATACTGCGCTCATTGAGATCGAGCACACGGCCCGATTTCAGCGGACCCACGTCGTTGATTTTAACGATCAACCGTTTTTCGCCGCTTGCAATGAGGGCATAAGTCGGCTGGTAGAGCCTGCCGAAGCGCACGCCACCAAATTGGTTTCGCAACCCGGTTTGTATCGCGGCGCTCCATGCCGAGGGATCGTACAGTTCGCCTGACGCTGTCTGCGCGCCACCTTCTTCCCTGCCGTCACGATAGGGATTGTAGGTCGAAATCGCGCCAACAATTGTTGTACGGGCAAGGGCAGCTTCTTCCTGGATGCGTGCCAAGCCCACCAGGGCTGCCAATTTCACGATCGACCGGTATGCCGTTGAGAATTTTGACACTATCTCCTTGCGCGTGAGGCTGGTGCCGTTGTTGCCAAACCTCGCAAGTATGATGTCGGCCGACTGATGCACGGTCGGGTTCGCATGCCGCGGGACAAGACCGGTCGTTGCCTCATCGCTTGTCACCGTGAGATTGAAGGGGGACGATGCCACCGCGTTTTCCAACGCGCAGGCCTCGCGGGCTCCATCGATATCGACCAGAAAAACCAACTCCGAATCACCCGTCGCGGAAGATCCGGAATGGGTAAAAGACAACACGACGGATCCGGCATCGGCATCCGTCTGCATGGAAGCTATCGTGGCTGAAAAACTGGTCTCGAGATCGTCCCATACCATCGCAAACAAAAATGCGATGGCAAGCAACGGTACGACCAGCGCTTCTCCGTGCTTCGCGGAAAGCAAATTCCGGATTGCATTGAACGGGAGAGACAACGCTGGCGGGGCCATCAACACCGTCGGCAGTTGAATAACTATCGACGTAATGCTGTACCGATGGCTTATAAAACGCGTGTAAAATGCTTTGTGAAATTACTCTTAGAGTTTTATGCAAATGCCGCGCGTGTCACTTACGTCGGTCGTATGGAACATTCGACAACCGCCGGTAGAAACATCAGAAAATCGCGGCTTCAAAAAATTTTATCCGGTGCGCCGCCTGACCTTTCTGTTAGTGCAGGGCGCGCTCTTTCGGTTTCATTAGTGCATCGAGCGTGAAGGCATTCGGACAAAATGATTTAAAATGCTCAACGGCCGTTCCTTCCGCGAGCTCGTGGGCACAGCGGCTCTTGTGTCCGCAACTGGTGCACAATCTCTGCAGATCCCGCATTGTTGCCGGCTCGCATTTGGCCAAAGCTTCAGGATCCACAGACAATGCGGCTAGCATTTTGACCATCAGGTCTGCAGCGTGCGGGTTCCTGGCGGACATCGCACACAATTCATCGACAGGGATGCCGAGATCTTTCGCGATTTGTCTGACATCCTCCGGACTGCATTGTCCGAGTTCATGCCGCACGCCCGCCAATGCGCGGTATTTGTTGACCCAGTCGGCAATCGCATCCATGACCAAACTGACTGTCGGGTAGTCGTCCTGACGAACCTGATCTTCAGCCATCACAGCCTCCTATATCAGCTTCCCAGATTGCATATCCGGCGATTTCCTGCGTTGCGGTAGATCAATTTTTTATGGCATTCATTTCATTCGGCGAAATCGCGGTTTTCGCCGCTGGATTGCCTGCGGCGCCAACTGCTAAGCATGCGCCCAAGGCGTGACGACATTGGGAGGATTTGAAGTGTCTGCATCACTGCAAGGCGAATCGCAGCCGACCTTCTACCGGTTCAAGCTCGGCGGTTTTGAGGTTGCGACGGTTTTGGACGCGAAGGCCGTCCGTGACGGATTGCATCCGCACTACGGGGCCAACGCCTCCGCAGATGAGGTGCAGGCTCTGGCGCGCGCGAATAATATCGACACCCAGCGATTTGAGCATCCGAACATCCCAACGCTCGTGAATACGGGCAAGCAGCTCATACTCTTCGATACCGGCAATGGTGCGCTGCCACGCGAATACGAGCAGCTCAGCAAGCGGCTGCCGCCGGGCCAAACCGCCGACCGGCTGTCGGCTGTCGGCTATAAACCGGACGACATCGATATAGTTGTCCTTACTCACGGCCATCCCGACCACATTGGTGGGCTGACAGAGGGCGGCAAACCGGTATTTCCGAAAGCCCGCTATGTCTTCGGCGCGGCGGAATTCGATTTCTGGAAACGGGGCGAAAATGTAAGGGAAGCGCGGAAATTCAATCGAGAGCTATATGTAAAGATATGCACGCCCTTGGCCGACCGGTCGGCCTTCATTAAACCGGGCGACGAAGTTGTCCCGGGCATTACGGCTGTCGACGCCGCCGGTCATTCGCCCGGATTGCTTGCTTTTCACATCGAAAGCAACGGCAAGCGATTCATGATCACCGCCGATACGTTCACGCAATACGTTATGGCCGTGCAGCGGCCGGAGTGGCATTTCGAGATGGATGACGACAAGGACAAGGCTGTCGCCACCCGCAAGCGAATACTCGATATGCTTGCATCCGAAAAATTGTTTGTCGCGGGCTTTCATATGCCCTTTCCCGGTATTGGCTTTGTGGAAAAAAGTCAGCGCGGCTATCGCTGGGTGCCGCACAGCTACCAGCTCAATTTATAGGGTCGCGGCGACTATTTGCCCCAAGTGAATGAGGCAGGTTTTTCCTGTTTAGGCTTGGGCTTGGGCTTGTTCTCGTCGCAGCGGCCAATACGGTCTTCGATCGTTTGGGCGGTTTTGTTGTCGAAGATCATATAGTGGCACAACGTGCCGTCCTGCAGAGTGCGTGCAATGCGCCCGGCACGTCCGTTGGCCGTTAATTCGTTCGAGGGATCGACGCCGTGGAACGTGCCGATCACCATCACGGTGCCGAGAAACAGGCTTGCGCCGAGAACGACGACGAAAAACATCGTGACGATCGTGACGTGCCAGAATTGCGTGCGCGCCTCGCTCGATCGGGCAATCGTTCGCTGCGCCTGGAAGGTCTGCAATCCGGATGCCGCCTGTTGAATTGGGACAGATCGCCTTTGGAAATTTAGTGAAAAAGCCTTGATCAGTTCTAAAGACGACAGGTCACATTGGTGTTATGCAAGTAATGCGATTTAAGGAGGCGCCGGAAAACGCTGCGGCGCCGGTAAATCAGGCCCTTTTGCGGGCATTCATCGCGAGTGAAAGGAGCGTTCGCTGCGCGATCGCATCCGCCAAAGGCGCGTTGCGGCGAATATCCAGGGAAGCTTCAGCCAGTTGGTCCATGGCACGGAGCAGCCGCGGTAGCGTCCATGCGCGCAATGCTTCACCTACTCTTGGTTCGCGCGTGAAATGCACGGGCGGAGCGGCGCGCTTCATTGCAAACTCAATAGTGTCGCCACCTTCGATGGCCAGCATCATCTTGTGCAGGCTTGCAACCTGCCGAATCGCAGCCGAGATGATCGCAGCCGGCGAAGAACCGCTGGCCCGCGCTTTGGAGAATTCATTGTCGACCTCTCCGGTGCGACCGGCAAAGGCAGCATCGACGACGCCATCGAGTGCGATTTCCGAAGCATCAGCAACCGCCGCATTGACATCGGCAAGCTCGATGCTTGGCTTTCCACGCGCGTAAAGCGTCAGTTTACGGATTTCGTTGCGCGATGACAGTCGATCGCTGCCCAGGAGCCCGATCAAGGCCGCACGAGCGTCACCGTCAATCGTCAAGCCAGCGGCACGAACTTCGTCATCGATAAGTTGAGTTAAGGCACGCGCATTGTCCGCGTAGCAGGGGAGGGCGGCGGCCGTTTTTGCTTTTTCGCACAGTGCACGCAACGGCGCGCTTTTTCCGAGATTGCCTGCCTCAATTATTATGCGGCATTCGGACGACGGCGCTGCGACAACAGTTTCGACCGCAGGCGCGATATTTCTTGATCCGGCCTTTACCAAAACCGCGCGGCGGCCCCCGAACAACGGGACCGTATGAGCCTCCTCAACCAAGCGTGAGGGATTGCCGGCAAGCTCGTCGCCATCGATGCGCACGAATGAGAAAGGATCGCCGGGGTCATCGACTGACGCGCGCACCAAGGCGTCCACCCGTTCTCGCACCAAGCCCGCATCGGGCCCGAACACAAGCATTATCGGTTGATTGCTGTCCGGTCTGGCGATGAAGCGATCGACGTCGGCGGCTTTGATTGCAGTCATTTGCTCGCCTTCGCCTGGCCGGTCGGCCCCAAAAGCTCACGTGCCGGCTGCGAAATGCGAGGCCAGCCGGTTTCGGATGTTTTCGGCAATTTCCCTGGCGGCGCGATTCTCTGCGTCACGCAGCCCGCGCTCGCCCGCGAACCGCTGCTCCTGGCCGGGAATATTGTAGGACACGCGGGCGAAAGTGGTCCCCTTGACGACCGGTTTTCCGGTTGCAATCTCGACCATGGTGTAGGTCGCGTCGATCCCGTAATTATTAATGTCAGGTCGCGCCGTATTGATATCGACGATGACCTGAAGCTGTGTTGCGGCCAGGCGTATATTCAGGCGATAGAGCGGCGAAGCGCCGCCGCCACCGCCGGTGAGATCGTAAATCAATTCGTCGCGGACGCCCACGCTGACGCGGGCGAGGCGGCTGCCACTCGGGGCATCGATTGAAGCGACGTCGACACTGCTCAGCCGATCCGCAACACCGGTGACGCCGGCGGGCGTGCGCCGCTCCGCGTAAAGCGGCTGAAAACATCCGGCGGTTAGGCCAGCGAGGGCCAGAGCAGCAAATACCCTGGCGAGACGCTTCGAATTAGACCACGACATTGACGATCCTTTGCGGGACGACAATGACCTTTTTCGGGCTTTGGTCCCCCAGCGCCTTTTTTACCGCATCGAGCGCGAGAACGGCAGCTATTATCTCCTCGTTCGTTGCGTTGCGGCTGACGGTGACTTCGGCCCGTTTTTTGCCGTTTATCTGGACCGGAAGCGTAATGGTATCCTCGACCAGCAATTGAGATTCGACCTTCGGCCAATATTCACTCGCCACCAATGTCTGGTGACCGAGCGCCGCCCAGCATTCTTCGGCAAGGTGCGGCATCATTGGATGAAACAGCTGGACCAGGATGTCGCCGGCTTCGCGCAGTGCCCAATTGAGCCCGTCATCCGGAGCTTTTTCGATATTGCCAATCGAGTCACCGAGAGCGTTGGCAAATTCGTAGATATGGGCGACGCATCGATTGAAACGCAGTTTGTCTATGTCTTCGGAAACGTGCGCAAGGGCGCGGTGGGCGGCCTTGCGTACTTTGAGCGCCGCTTCATTAAATTGCTGTGGCCGTTCTGATGCGGCCGGAAGTTTCGCGATCTCGCCGATCAATCGCCATAGGCGTTGCATGAGTCGCCAGGCGCCTTGCACCCCTTCTTCCGTCCAGATCACGTCGCGATCTGGCGGTGAATCCGACAGCATGAACCACCGCGCGGTGTCCGCGCCGTAGGCGGCGATAATGTCGTCAGGATCAACCGTGTTTTTCTTTGACTTCGACATCTTTTCGATGGAGCCGATTTCAACCGGCTCGCCGGTTGCGGCGATGGTCGCCCGCCGCGTGTCTCCGGCACCTTCGATCTTTACGTTCGCGGGTTCGATCCATTCGCCATTCGTGGAGCGATAGGTCTCGTGCACGACCATGCCTTGCGTAAACAATCCCGAGAAAGGCTCGTCCATTCCGACCAGATCGCATTTACGCATCGCGCGTGTGAAGAAACGCGAGTAGAGCAAGTGCAGAATTGCGTGCTCAATGCCACCGATATACTGATCGACCGGCAGCCACTCATCGACGGTCTTGCGATCAGTAGGTGCGGTCTTGATCCATGGATCGGTAAAGCGTGCGAAGTACCAGGACGAATCGACAAACGTGTCCATGGTGTCGGTTTCGCGGCGCGCGGGTCCGGCACACTTCGGGCACTTCACACTTTTCCAGGTTGGATGACGATCAAGCGGGTTACCTGGTTTGTCGAAAGTGACGTCCTCCGGCAACGTGACCGGCAGGTCTTTGTCCGGAACCTGGACCACCCCGCATTTTTCGCAGTGGATGATGGGAATCGGACAGCCCCAATAGCGCTGACGTGAAATGCCCCAATCACGCAGCCGGTAATTCACCTGACGTTGAGCGACGGGACGATTGCCGCGTGTTTCCTTCTCAAGCCGCTTGGCTATTTCTTCTTTCGCCTTTTCGATCGTCATTCCGTCGAGGAAGCGCGAATTGATCATCGTTCCTTCGCCATCATAGGCAACGTCAGTGATCACAAACGTTTTTGGGTCTTGGCCTGGCGGACAGACTACGGGTGTATTTCCGAGTCCATATTTGTTGACGAAATCGAGGTCACGCTGATCGTGCGCAGGGCAGCCGAAGATGGCGCCCGTTCCGTAGTCCATCAAAATGAAATTCGCGACATAGACCGGCAGCGTCCAGCTCGGATCAAACGGATGGATTGCCCTCATGCCGGTATCGAAACCGAGCTTCTCTGCGGTCTCAATTTCGGCCTGCGCCGTGCCCATGCGGTGGCACTGCTCGATGAACTCCGCGAGTTTGGGGTTCTTCTTCGCCGCCGCTTGGCTCAACGGATGATCCGGCGAAAGCGCCATGAACTTCGCACCGAACAGAGTGTCGGGGCGCGTTGTGAATATCTCCAGTTCATTTTCCTTGTTGGGCGTCGTCGCTGGATCGAGCATGAAACGCAGTAACAGGCCTTCCGAGCGCCCGATCCAGTTCTTCTGCATAAGGCGAACTTTTTCCGGCCAGCGCTCGAGCGAATCGAGTGCCCTGAGGAGATCTTCCGAGTAGTCGCTGATCTTGAAGAACCATTGCGTGAGCTCACGCTGCTCGACCAATGCACCTGAGCGCCAACCGCGGCCGTCGATGACCTGCTCGTTGGCTAAAACGGTCTGATCGACCGGATCCCAATTCACTTTCGATTGCTTGCGCTCGACAAGGCCCGCCCTCAGGAAGTCGAGGAACATCTTCTGCTGATGCTTGTAGTAAGCCGGGTCGCATGTCGCGATTTCGCGCGCCCAATCCAGAGACAGCCCCATTGACTGAAGCTGCTTTTTCATCGCGGCGATGTTGTCGTAGGTCCACGACTTGGGATGCACTTTACGATCAATAGCGGCGTTCTCGGCGGGCATGCCGAAGGCATCCCAGCCCATCGGGTGCAAAACGGCATTGCCCATGGCGCGCTTGAAGCGCGCGACAACGTCGCCCATCGTGTAGTTGCGGACGTGCCCCATATGGATGCGCCCAGACGGGTAGGGGAACATCTCCAGCACGTAGTATTTCGGCCTGGGGTCGTCGTTCTTTGTTGCAAAGATGCCGCGCTCGGCCCAGATTTTCTGCCAGCGGGCTTCGGCCTCGCGGGCGTTGTAACGCTCGTTTTTGCTCGAATCAGCGGTCATTTGGGCGTCTTTTATGGCGCGCGGAACAGACACGAAAGAGGCCGATGGGTCAACCGCTGCGTCTGAAAACCATGAGGAGTTGGCAGTGCCGGGGCGATGGCACCGTGCAGCCGCTCGGATGAAGGCAGGCTTAGGCTTGCACCAGTGAGTGCTGCACGGCACGCAGCAGCGCCGCCGCATCGTAGGGCTTTTCAATCACTGGCGCGCTTGGAAATGTTTTCGCGTGCACATCGTCGGTCCGCATGCCGGTCAGAAATACGAATGGGACGCCTTGTGCATGGAGCAAAGCTGCAACGTCGAGGCTGTTGCGCTCCACGCTGCCTAACTTCACATCGAGGACCGCAAGATCGAATTTCGGCTCGCGGCCGAGCAGCGCGATGGCTTCGGCTGCAGAGGCAACACTTGTCACGTGCGATGCGCCGGCACGTTCCAGGATTTGTTGAATGTCGAGGGCAATCAGGAATTCGTCGTCCAGCACGAAGCAACGCTTGCCGATCAGCAAACTATCCGACTTAGGCAAGGGTCATCTCCCAATGGAACTTTCCCTTGTCCTACGAATTGAAGAGGACAGCATTTAAAAAAGACATAGATCGCAAAAAATCAGGGTTGGACGGCTGAAACGCCGGTTCACTAATGTCGCGCGTGGCCGGGTATCGTAGCCTTGCTTGTGGGTTTTCATGATTCTTGGAAACGGAAGGCCGACCGTTCAATCCACGCCCTGCGAATTGTGCCAGTTACGCAAACGGCCCGGCTTGCGCGAATTCTCAAAGGAAGAGCTGGAGTTCGTCAAAACTTTCAAGGTCGATGAATTACGCGTCGAGCCTGGCATTAGTTTTCTCCGCGAAGGAAGTCGCAGCGAGCATCTGTACACCGTCCTCAAAGGATGGGCCTTTCGTTACAAGGTGCTCGATGACGGCCGCCGCCAGATATTGAATTACGCATTGCCTGCCGACATGGTCGGGCTGCAAGGCACTTTGATGCGGGAAATGCAGCATTCCGTTGAAGCGCTGACGCCCGTGGTCCTGTGTGTTTTTCCACGCGCAAAGCTTTGGGAGCTATACAGCCGCCTGCCGTCCTTGGCGTTCGATATTACCTGGCTCGCCGCGCGCGAGGAGCAACTCATCGACGAGCATCTGGTCAGTCTTGGCCGACGCACCGCGCTTGAGCGAACCGCGTTTCTGCTTCTGCATCTCTTCGTGCGTGCCGAGGAGGCAGGCCTGGTCAAGGATGCAACTATCCAGTTTCCATTCACTCAGCAGCACGTAGCGGACACGCTGGGAATGTCGCTCGTGCACACGAACAAGACACTTAAGCGGCTGTTCTTGACGCAGGCGGTGCGCTGGAAAGATCGTGTATTCGAGGTTCTTAATCGCACGGCGCTTGAGAGCATTGCCGGCACCAGCGTCAATCAGCACATTCCCCGTCCCTTCATTTGAGGTGGCGGCCCTTTGCTTGGTGCGATATAGGCAGCGCATGACCGCTGTCGGCTTGAAGCACGTCAGAATGGAAATTGCGCGTGCCTGTCGCGATGCCAACCGTAATCCATCGGAAGTGACGTTGATTGCGGTTTCCAAAACGTTCACTGCGGATGCTATCGAGCCGGCGATTGCGGAAGGCCAGCGTGTGTTCGGAGAGAATCGTGTGCAGGAGGCCAAAGCAAAATGGCCGCAACTCCTCGAAAGGCACAATGGCCTTGAATTGCACTTGATTGGACCGCTGCAATCGAACAAGGCAAAAGAGGCTGTCAGCCTGTTCGATGCCATCCACTCCGTCGATCGCACAAGCTTGTGCGAAGCCTTGGCTAAGGAAATCGGCAACCAGAAACGTCAGCCGACTTTATTTGTTGAAATCAACACGGGTGCTGAAGCGCAAAAATCTGGCGTGTTGCCTGAGGGCGCGGATGCGTTTCTTGCTGCATGCCGCGAGCAATACAAGCTGAAAATCTCGGGCTTAATGTGCATTCCCCCACTGGACGAAGCGCCGGGTCCGCATTTTGCACTGACCGCGAAAATTGCGCGCCGCAATGGCCTTGAGCTGTTGTCCATGGGCATGAGCGCTGATTTTACCACCGCTATTGCGCTCGGGGCCACGCACGTACGCGTAGGGTCCGCAATTTTCGGGACCCGTCCAAAATCGGGCACCTGAATTCTTACTCGACTACGATTTTTGTTCTCGGACCGAGGCGCGTCAGCAAACGGCGCAGCATGTTGAGTTCAAGAGCAACGCAGCCCGCGGTCGGCGCGAAGCCTTCGCGCGCCGCATGAATGAAAACAGCGCTGCCACGACCAGCTATACGCGGGCGCGTGTTGTGGTCGATTTCAACGATGAAATCATAGAGCCTGTCTTTACGCGCCAGCCGATCGCCTTCAGCGCGTGGCGGTACTTTGATTGGCCGGTTATAGCGGCGATCATGCGGGTCTTCGCACCAGCCATCGGTGGAGCTTATCCGTTGCGCAGGCAACGATGTGACGGGACGCGGGTGCCTATCTGCGCGCCACCACAGCCGCAAAAGCCGGAATACACCGCGCGGCGTACTGCCGTCGCCTTCACGTTTATTTGCCTTGATGCCGCCTCTGCCTAATGCCACTGGCAGCGCGAGTGTTCCCGCGGTCAGCCAGCCGCGCCGCGAGTCACCGGGCTTGCGACGTACTGTAATCCGGGACAAAGATCGTTTTTGCACTGACGGCGCCATCTTGGCTTCTGCTGGACCAGCCTTAAATACCAGTTCCCGCTTGCTCTTTTATCCCCGAATGCTCTATTTCGCGACAACAGTGATGGATGCCCGCGCTTCTTCTAAAGGGATCCGGTGGGGCGATGGCCAATAAGCGAACGATTCTGATCGTGGACGACGATGCCGAGCTGCGCGATGCGCTGGTCGAGCAGTTGGCGTTGCACGAAGAATTCGATGCAATTTCGGCCGACAGCGGAACCAAGGGTGTGCAGTCCGCCAAGAACGGCCAGGTCGATCTGGTCATTATGGACGTAGGCCTGCCTGACGTCGACGGCCGCGAAGCCGTACGGATCCTTCGTAAGAACGGCTTCAAAGCTCCGATTATTATGCTGACAGGTCACGATACGGATTCCGACACCATCCTGGGCCTTGAATCCGGCGCCAACGACTACATCACGAAACCGTTCCGCTTTGCCGTGTTATTGGCACGCATACGCGCGCAACTTCGACAGCACGAAGCGAGCGAGGATGCCGTTTTCGCGATTGGTCCCTACACGTTCCGGCCAAGCTCGAAAGTGTTGCTCAGCCCGAAGGGCAGCAAGGTGCGCCTGACTGAAAAAGAAACGGCCATTTTGCGCTACCTCTATCGTGCCGGGCAGAAACCGGTTTCCCGTGAAACCCTGTTGCAGGAAGTGTGGGGCTATAATTCCGGCGTTACGACGCATACGCTTGAGACACATATCTATCGTCTCCGCCAAAAGGTCGAAAGAGACGCCGCGGCGCCGGCTATTCTTGTGACAGAGGCTGGCGGCTATAAGCTGGTGCCGTGACCTAGGCTAGCAATAGGGAATTGTATGGGCCTCGAAGACGACATTGCCTTCTTCGAGCGAGTGCCGCCCTTGGCGGCATTGGGCAAGCAGGCCTTGCGCATTCTCGCCATTGGCGCGGAAACGCGGCATCTGCAAAGCGGCGCCGTGCTGTTCTATGCCGGCGAGCTTGCCGATGGGGGCTATGTCATTCAGGAAGGCTCGCTTCTGCTGGAGCCCGGTACGCTTTCCGAAGGTAAGGAAATTACGGTGGGTCCCGGCACCCTGATTGGCGAATTGGCGCTTCTCACCAATACAGTTTGTCAGGCCACGGCGATTGCAAAAGAGCCGACAGTTGTCGTTCGTATCTCGCGCAATCTTTTCCGAAAGATCCTCGAAGGCTATCCGGGCGCGGCTGAGACAATGCGCGAAAGTATGATCGAGCGATTACAGTCCTGGTCTAGAGAGCTTGCCGGGGTGAAACGTGCGCTCGAAGCGCGTGACAAAACCTAAATCAATTTGGGAAATTCAGATCTCAATCGTCGCCGTTACCGGCACGTGATCCGACGGCCGCTTGGCTCCGCGGTAGCTCTTGCCAATCTTGATAGCGGAAACGCGGTCGGCGAGTGCGTCCGAAGTCCAGACGTGGTCGAGCCTTCGTCCTCGATCGGACGCCCTCCAATTGTCCATCGCGCGATAGCTCCACCAGGTGTAAAGCTTCTCAGGCTCCGGCGTCAGCACGCGCATACTGTCGATCCAGCCGCCTGACTTTTGTGCGGCGACAAGTTTTTCGCACTCGACCGGCGTGTGCGAAACGACCTTTACCATCTGCTTGTGACTCCAGACGTCGTGCTCGAGCGGCGCAACATTAAGGTCGCCGACGAGAATGGCGCGCTGCGACTTGTCCGGACGCAGCCCGGCATGGGCGCGCATCTCATCGAGGAAATCCAGTTTGTGGCGGAATTTCAGATTGACCGCGGGATCTGGCTCATCGCCGCCGGCCGGAACATAAAAATTGTGCAAAGTGATCCGATCGCTCAGATTCGCACGCTCGCCGAGAACCACCGAGATATGCCGGCAGTCAGCTTTTCCGCAGAAGTTCTGTACGTCGACCTTCTCGAAGGGAACGCGCGAGAGGACTGCCACGCCGTGATAGCCCTTCTGCCCACTGATAGCTGCGTGCTCGTACCCCAGCCCCTTGAAACGCTTAAGCGGGAAAGCGTCGTCGGGGCATTTCGTTTCCTGCAGGCACAGGATGTCAGGCTGGGCACTTCTTAGAAAACCCGCAACCAGGTTAATTCGAAGCCGTATCGAATTGATATTCCAGGTGGTGATCTTGAGAGCCATAGCGTGCAATCTATGACGCGAGACGTGCACTTTCCAACGTCATGATTTGACTTGTCGCGGCCGTCCACGGCTTAATTTTCGTGTGCCAACGCTGTTGGCAAGTGACCGACGTCAATTGTGGTATCGCGTGTAGTCGATCTTGAATAATGCCGGATCAGGCCGTTTGCTGGTGTCGAGGTTATAGACCGCGACCGTGGTGTCATAGCCTTGAGGGTCGGTTACGGTCCATTGCTTGAGCTGCATATCCTTGGCACTGAACATGATCATCAGGCGGCTCGTGCCGACGACCCCATTTTTTTCTTCAAGAACGACGGTAACAAAGACGTCGTCGGCGTAAACGGACACCAGGTTTGTGTCTTTGCTCAGATCGACGCGCTCCGCGAGAAGAAAACGGAGCGGAGTTTGTGAGAGCGGATAGACATCCTGCGTCGCCAGGCGGCGGTCGCGAACGACGACTGATGAGCCGTCTGCGATCAATTCGATCGGGCTCGGATCGTCATATTCGAAGCGGACCCGACCCGGCTTGTAGATGTAAAAGTCTCCCTGCGTGCGGCTGCCGTCCGGCCCGACCTGCACAAAATTTCCCGTCAGCGTTTGCACGCCGGAGAGATAGATATTGACGCGCTCAACGATCGTTCGCTGCTCGGGGGTGAGTTTGCCGGCGCCGGCTGCCTTGCCGAGCAGGGCAGCGAAGGGGTTGGAGATCGGATTGTGCGACGGGGTGGGCTGCGGTGCTTGCGCCCGCGCACCGAGCGCCTGATTCGGAACCGCAGGCTTCGGCGTTGGAGCCGAGGACGGAGGTGCCCCTGTCTGGACTGGTGGACGGGGGGTAGGGAGCGGGATGGTCTGAGCGAGCGCTGGAACCGTGAGGCAGGCCAAAAGCGCGGCAAAGCCCAGTTTTGCACCGGTTCGCGCCCTGTCGTGTGCCGCCATTACGTTCTCCGCCTCGTGCCCCGGTATCGCGATAAGCCTATAGGGGTCGGCTGTGGCGATTTCGCGGCCCGTCAGGCCTAACGGTAATCCGGCTTAATGGCGAACCAAGCGATTCTCAATAGCGGTCGTCAGCCGGATTTTCCGGGATCAGGATCTCGCGTTTGCCGGCATGGTTGGGCTGCCCGACGATGCCTTCTTCCTCCATG
>Ga0310810_10004817_pt1 | contig 14989 bp, 8 predicted proteins | sample NCmetagenome_FD_207641 | JGI IMG/M metagenome (GOLD analysis project Ga0310810, IMG submission 207641) | Soil microbial communities from experimental microcosm in Duke University, North Carolina, United States - NC | ecosystem: Engineered > Artificial ecosystem > Soil microcosm > Unclassified ...
AACTTGAGTAAAGTTGAAGGTAGATCTGGTGGCCCAAAAAGAGGAATGGCAGACGCTAAATCATTTTGGAGGATCCAGCGTCTGCCTCGCTTCGCGTCGGTTTATGCGCAGTGGCTACTTTATAGATGAGGCCATTTGACTCCACAATAATGCTAATACCGTAGAGCGCATTAGGATATTCCTGTATATGCCAGGCATTGCAGTCGATTCATGTGGCCCTCCTCAGCCGGAAAAAAAGGAAGCGGCTCTCTGTTAGTTTCCGAACAGAGATCGACCCGGAACTCGCGCCTAATACATATTCTGCCGTATTCCTTTCGAGCTTCGTGCGTGAGATAAGAAGGGAAGCCGTCACACACAACACCAGCCACTTCGTTCGCTGGGATAGGGGTGCCCCATGGTATCGAACTGCGCCAATCCAGCTTGTGCCACTCCGCTTCGATATTTAAGGGACGGAAGACTGTTTCAATTCGAGATCAAGGCAGTTTCTGGAGCAAATGGTGACGAAGCAGCAGCGCGGAAGCGCAAGACTTCCCGGCAGGTCTGGCACTATTGGCTGTGCGGCCGCTGTGCCGCAAGTGTCACCTTGAAATTTGATGGTCAGCACGGTTTGAGGTTGATCCCGCTTCCGCCAACGTCCGCGCAGTACCCGGCAGCGATCTCTCAACTGGCTTCTTAGAATCCTTTAATTCCTGAGCCAGGCTCCCGAAGGAGCCTGACCCCGTCGATACTCACCCCCCGTTATCAACCTTTAGGTTGTTGGTGACGGAGAACACTCCAGCAACACTCTTCGCCTGCATTTCGGCTACCTGCTTATCCATTTGCCGCGCCACGGCACCCTCGAGCGTGACATTGCCGTTCTTAACGATGATATGAATCGTCGGTACCGCCCGCAAAGCGTACTGACTCAACACGTCATTTCCATAGATGGCCCGATAAACAGCGCGGCGGATCTGGTCATCGTTGGGCGAGGTTGGGAGCACGTCGATGTTGTTAACTACCTTCTCCACTCCCTCTATCCGCTTGACGGCGTTTTCGGCGTCCGACTTGGTGGTTGGACGAACCGTAGATCCTTGCAAAATCACAGTCCCGTCGGGTTGGACTTGGTAGGCGAGGTTATCGAACACACCATAGTAGGGGAGCAAAAGCAGCTCGTGACGAACTTCCCGAGTGATTCGGTCCAGGGCGGCTGGGCTCAGTTTATTCCCCTGGTCTCCTGACGCGGAACTCGCGTTACTGGAGCCAGCGCTCTGAGCCATGGCCGGCGACTGGATGCACAGCATTAAAGCAATTACAAGCAGGACCGAACAGGTAACTTTCATACTGGTTGTCTCCTGACGTTAGTAGAGGATGGTAAGTAGAAGCTGAGGATGCGGAATGTTTTGCAGACAGTTCGCTAGCTTTGGCTCCAATCACTTTCCATGTCCATGCTGTGATGGAGCTTTCCTTCCTGCGGTTGTTTATTGAACGTGCCCGCCCCTTTGCGACAGGACCGAACCAAGTGGTTGCTGATTACGGTGCCCGGCGGGCTCGATACTCTTCCTTGCGATTGTCCTCCGGATGATGGCTTTTCTGATGAAAAGCCAATCCGAAAGACGGCTTCTCGCGTGTGCCGGTAATTTTTATCGGCAATACGGTGCCCGCATCTTCCCCTTTGAAGAATGGATCTACTGCTTTGAGGAAGAATGACTTAAATCCCGTGGTGGTCTGAGATAATTTTGCTTTCAGGCGCAACCTGCCTTGAAAATTAAGCTGCTCGGAATGAAGCCCATACTCTCCACTCAAGTTGAGAGTTGCGCCGGGGATAGCGAAGGTCACTGTGGGGAAAGTGGCTACTCCGCGGTCTAGAATGAATCGGCCATTGAGATCGAAGGTATCGCTGCCAGCCGCAGGGTTCTTGGGCTTTCCCTGCGCGCGGCTGCTCAGCTTCCTGAGTTTGTCCTGAGTCTCCGGGTTCGTAGGCTCGGCGGACTTGGCATAGAACCGTCCATCCAATTTGAGCCGTTCTGAAACCTTTGTCTTTCCCGGACCGATGGCAAGTTGGGTGTGAAAGCGCAATGCGCCGATCATGGGGGGTGGGTTGGCCTTAACCCCCAGCCTCATTAGGTCTTCCAACCGCGCCGGATTTACAGTCACGTCGAGCAAGACAGCCTTGCCCTTTTTCCCGGGAAGCCCGAAGACTCCGCCGCTGGCTACTAAGGACGAATTCAAGAACTGAGCTTTAACAGGATCGAGAGCCGTATCACCGGTTGTGCCGTCGATAATTGCGTGGAACTGTGTTTTAAGCGCAATAGGGTGTTCAGTCGTATCAAGTGCGAAGTCGGCCATATAGGTTTGCCCATCGGCCACGATTCTCTCCAAAATCCCGGCGAATGTTCCGTTGGAATTCAGGGTGCCTTGAATTCCTGGGAAGGGGTCGAGATCTGCGTTGCGAAACGTATAAGCGCCGGAAAGAGCTGTCAGACTCGGCTGCTCAGGTTGCCACGGACCAAAGTTCCCGTGCGCCTGTATCTCCCCGTTCGGTTTAGGATTTGTTAACTGAGCTTGGTAAGGAGCTGACCGGGAGAGACCAACCGTTTGCATCGTGAGACGATGAATCGCAAATTGCAGAGGTTCTTTGTCAAGCTGCTTAGGGAGAATGTTAAGTTCACAATCATCACATTCGAGCCGATCGACGATGACCGGGTAGTGCTCTTTACGGGCCTTGATTACTCGCGGTTCGGAGTTGGGGGCGCGCGGCGGGACATGGATGTTCATTCCTTCCAAATAAATCCTCTGAATGTGTGCCGGCGTTCGGGCGAATTGGAGGAGGGAAGCGCGTACGGAAAACTTCTTGACGAAAATGAGGGCGGGCCGCCTGTCTTCCTGCTTTCGCGAAATGGCAACGTTATCGCCGGTGATAAACAATTCCGGGAAGATTAACGTCATGTCAAAGTGTCCGAACTGGACATCCGCCTGGAACCGCTCACGCACGATCTGCGCGGAACGTTCTTTTACGAAGTGAATGAGGTATCGCGGAAGAATGTAGCGGGAGGCGATGAGGGCGAGAAGAGACACCGCTCCGGCGATAAGTAAGAACCACCGGAAGCGCCTGCGCGAGAAAGCCATTCGCCCCACCCCGCTGCTCGCGAGGGCGCGCGAGCTGTTCCTGTCTTTCAGGAAAGTTTAGGATGGTGAGCTCTTCGTCGGAGTTGCACAACATCTATTGCGCTGGAGCGTAATAGCCAGTTCGGGCGTACACCTGCAACGGCGGAAGCCCCTTAGGGATCCGAATCTTCACCTTGATCTTGTGCCACTTTCCGTCGCGTACCTGTTTCTCGGGTCGGTAACCCAGCACATATTGGTTGCGCAACTCAGTACCTATCTTGGTAGCGACGTCGGGCAAGTCATTGGGATTGTCAATGGTGAAAGTTCTTCCGCCAGTCACATCAGAGATCTCACTCAGAAGCTCTGGACCGAGGCGTTCTTCCTGAGTGGGGAAGTAGTGATCATAAATACCGATTCCGTAGATCATCACATCCGCTTCCTTGACCAGAGACTTGATCTCACCTTCAGTGTAGCGGCTGTGATTGTCGCCCCCATCAGAGATGATGAGGAGAGCCTTCTTATGGTGCTTGGCCTCACGCATTTTGTGCATACCCAGATAAAGAGCGTCGAGCAGCGCTGTGCGTCCTTTGGGGACGGTCATTAAAAGTCGGTTCTGCACCTCGTCTACGTTGTTGGTGAAGTCTGCTGTAAGTTGTGGCTGATCGGAAAACGTTATCATGAAGAATTCATCTTGCGGATTGGCGCTGCGGCAGAATTCCACCACGGCCTCGCGCGCACGATCAATCTTTTGGGCCATGCTGCCGCTCATGTCAAAAATTATGCCAAGGGAAATTGGCGCGTCTTCACTGGAAAAATGCTTAATCTCCTGCTGCTGCTTTCCTTCGAAGAGTTGAAAGTTGTTCTTGTCGAGGCCCGTGATCAGTCGGTCCATTTGGTCCGTGATGGTGACGGGCACAAGTACGAGATCAACATCCTTCTTGATCGGGGTCGAGTGCGTGTTCAGTGCCGGATCGATCTGATTGGCAGCTTTGTCTGGAGTGGCAAGCGTATTCGGCATCACATGAACTTCATTGGTACCGATTTGCGCCAGACATATGGGAAATGTTGTACACAGGTAGAGAAGCAGTAGCCCGGGGCAAAGAGCGAGAGGCCGTAACGACGCTTGCATGACGTGCACCTTCTGAGTTGGGGAAAGCCGCTTTCCCCGTCTACTATGCTGTTTGTAGAGGCAGTTGGTTGAATTCGCAATCAAGGTGAGTTGGTAATTTCCAATAGGTAGTTACCGAGCCTGAGATAGAACTTCCGGTAACCGCGGTTGAAGACTCCTTTAGAAACGCCACTCCAGTCGCATTTCAGAAAGGGGTTCGCAAACTGCACTACATGCATGCAAGAACCGGGCTACGGTATGTACCCGATGGCCGTGCGAAACTGAGGAACTTACATTGAGCGGTTGTGCCGAGGCGAGCCGAATGCACCCCGAATAACAGGGCTATGTTGGCGAGATGGACTGGCTCGGAAGCCGGTGCGTGCTAGTCCGCTGCTTACGCTTCTCTATCCCGAACATTGCGAAGTCTGCATCAGTTGATCACTGGTAACCGAGCTCACCAGAGTGTTCATCAACACCAAGCCGACAGTTTGGCCCGGAAGACCCTATCCGCTGGGCGCCACGTGGGACGGCGAAGGTGTGAACTTCTCCATTTTTTCTGAGCACGCGCACAAGGTCGAGCTATGCCTTTTCGACGCCAGCGGACGACGCGAACTGTACCGCATACCGCTTCCCGAACAGACCGACCAGGTGTGGCACGGGTATTTGCCCGAAGCACGCCCGGGGCTGCTTTATGGATACCGTGTTCATGGCCCCTATGAACCAGCTAACGGCCTGCGGTTCAATCCCAACAAGTTGCTGCTCGACCCCTACGCCAAACAGATCCATGGAACGCTCAAGTGGAGCGATGCTCACTTTGGCTATCGCATCGGCGGCAAGCAGGAGGATTTGTCCTTCGACCGCCGCGACAGTGCCGCCGGGATGCCAAAGAGCATGGTCATCGATCCAGCCTTTACTTGGGGCAGTGATCGTGCGCCGCGTATTCCCTGGCATGAGAGCGTGATCTACGAAGCACATGTAAAAGGCTTCACCATGCGCCATTCGGAAGTACCGACCGCGTTGCGAGGAACGTACGCCGGCTTGGCCACTGCTCCCGTCATCGATTACCTCAAACGTCTGGGCGTCACCGCCGTAGAGTTAATGCCCGTTCACTACTTTATCGATGATCGTCTGCTGGTGGACCGTGGACTGCGCAATTACTGGGGTTACAACACCATCGGCTTTTTCGCCCCCGAGCCCCGGTACTCGGCTACGAATTCCATTCATGAATTCAAGACCATGGTGAAGACCCTGCACTCGGCAGGTATCGAGGTAATCCTCGACGTTGTCTACAACCACACGGCGGAAGGCAACCAGCTCGGCCCCACACTGTCTTTTCGTGGTATCGACAACCCCTCTTACTATCGCCTGGTGCCTGACAACCAACGCTATTACATGGATTACACCGGCACGGGAAACAGCCTGAATATGCGGCATCCGCGAGTGCTGCAACTGATCATGGACAGTCTGCGTTACTGGGTGCTCGAGATGCATGTCGATGGATTTCGTTTCGACCTCGCAGCAACTCTCGCACGCGAGTTGCATGAAGTGGATCGTCTCGGAGCATTTCTCGACATCATTCACCAGGATCCCGTCTTGTCACAGGCCAAGTTGATTGCAGAACCGTGGGATCTTGGCGAGGGCGGATACCAGGTCGGAAAGTTCCCCGTAGGATGGGCCGAGTGGAACGATCGTTATCGCGACGCGCTTCGATCGTATTGGAAAGGGGATGGGGGACTAATTGGAGAGTTAGCCTATCGGGTAACTGGTTCCAGCGATCTTTACGAGAGGAGCGGCAGGAGACCTTATGCCAGCGTTAACTTTGTCACAGCTCACGACGGTTTCACGCTGCGTGACCTGGTTAGCTACAACGAAAAACATAACGAGGCAAATGGCGAAGACAATCGGGATGGCACAAACAGTAACCGCAGTTGGAACTGTGGAGTAGAGGGACCGACGGATGACCCTGCAATCAATGCCTTGCGCCTGCAACAATCGCGGAACTTCGTCGCTACTCTCTTGCTCTCCCAAGGCGTGCCCATGCTGTTGGCTGGAGACGAGATCGGCCACACCCAGCTGGGCAACAACAATGCCTATTGTCAGGACAATGAAATAAGCTGGCTCAATTGGGAATCGACTGATCAGGATCGCGAGTTGCTCGCCTTTGTGCAGCGTATGATCACACTCCGGAAACGTCATCCTGTGTTTCACCGGCGTAATTTTTTTCAGGGCAGACCGATCAAAGGGGCCGGTGTAAAGGACATCCTATGGTTGACTCCCAGCGGACTCGAAATGACCGACGATGAATGGAAACAATCCCACGCTCAAACGCTGGGAGTGTTGCTGTCCGGCGAAGCGCTCGATGAACGTGGGGACCGGGGAGAAGCGATCAAGGACAATAACTTCTTGCTATTGCTGAATGCAAACCACGAGGCGAAACCGTTTACCCTTCCGACAATCGCGCAGGACGCGCATTGGCGCGCGCTGGTGGACACGACTTGGAACGACCATACCCGTCGCTCCATGCACGATAGTGGACAACCGTATCCTCTACAGGGCCGCTCCCTAGCATTATTGATCGAGCACCGCAGAGGCGACCGCAGGGGCTAGCATGAAGATCCGGCACAGAATGCCCTTCGGCGCGGAGCACTGCCAGGATAACCAAATCAGATTTCGACTATGGGCTCCGAAAGCACGTACGGTTGACCTATGTCTCGTGGAACAACACGGCGAGTTGAGTTTGCCGATGCTAAAAGCCGAGACGGGTTGGTTCGAGCTGTGCACTGATCGTGCTCGCGCGGGAAGCCGATACAAGTTCCAGATCGATGGCGGTCAGAAGGTGCCCGATCCTGCTTCTCGATTCCAGCCAGACGATGTGCATGGTCCTAGTGAAGTAGTAGACTCCGAATCTTTCGAATGGCGTGACCTGGGTTGGAAAGGACGGCCTTGGGAAGAAGCGGTAATCTACGAGCTTCACACCGGAACGTTTACGCAGGAGGGTACCTTCGCCGGGGTGGAAAAGCGACTCGATTACCTCTCCCAACTGGGTGCAACCGCAATCGAGTTGATGCCAGTGGCGGATTTTCCGGGCTCACGGAATTGGGGTTATGACGGAGTGTTACCCTTCGCGCCCGACAGCGCCTATGGCCGGCCTGAAGACCTGAAACGCCTGGTTCAGAGCGCTCACGAGCGCGGACTGATGATCATGCTGGACGTCGTCTACAATCACTTCGGTCCGGAAGGCAACTACTTGCGCTCCTATGCACCACAATTCTTTACTGATCGTCACCGCACCCCCTGGGGTGAAGCAATCAATTTCGACGGTGCCGAGAGCCGTACGGTGCGGGAATTCTTTATCGACAATGCGCTTTATTGGCTGATGGAATATCAGTTTGATGGATTGCGCTTCGACGCCGTTCACGCGATCGTCGATGAATCGAACCCCGATATTCTGACTGAACTCGCGGAAACCGTACGCTCGAGGATAGCTGGCGGGCGTACAGTACACCTCGTACTGGAAAACGACAACAACGCAGCGCGGTATCTCAGACCCAGATTCGGTCGCGGCAACTTGTATGATGCCCAGTGGAATGACGATATACATCATGCCCTGCACGTAACCGTGACGGGAGAGCACGACGGCTACTATGCAGACTATTCCGATACTCCCGTTGCTCGGGTGGCCCGTTGCCTTACAGAGGGGTTCGACTATCAGGGACAACCGTCCGTATTTCGTGGAGGAGAGTTGCGGGGCCAACCCAGTCGAGATTTAGCCCTTACATCCTTTGTGTCTTTTCTGCAGAATCATGACCAGGTAGGCAACCGCGCCATGGGAGAACGAATCGTTGAACTCGGCGAGGAGCGCGCCATCCGGGCAGCGATGTCGGTCATGCTACTGAGTCCTGAGCCACCTCTGCTCTTTATGGGCGAGGAATTCGGAGCGCAAACGCCTTTCTTGTTCTTCTGTGACTTCGGTCCGGAACTTGCCTCCGCGGTAACGGAGGGGCGGCGAAGTGAGTTTGCACGATTCGAACGCTTCAGCGATCCCTCCGCGCGTGAAAAGATTCCGGATCCCAGCGACATCGGCACTTTCACACGCTCGAAGCTGGATTGGGATGCACTGTCGAGCGATCGCTCGCAAGATTGGCTAAGGTTTTATCGTGATTTGCTGGGATTACGACAGAAAAGAGTCGTTCCCAACCTGAAGGGCGTCTCTGGCAATGCAGCTTCCTTCGAGATGTTGGGTGTGCGCGCATTTTTTGCACGCTGGAGTCTCGCAGAAGGTAAAGAACTCAGTGTGCTCGCGAACTTTTCGGAGAGCTCAATCCAGCATGCTCGCAGCCCTAACGGCACCTTGCTCTATAGCTGCGGCGAGTTCACGATGCAGCAACTCGGCGGGTGGTCAGTGGCTTGGTTCCTGAAAGCATGAAAGCACAGCCTCGGTTCCCGATCGCAACTTATCGGCTGCAATTCAACCGCGAGTTTACCTTTCGCGATGCGACGAAACTTGTACCGTACCTCGCTCAACTTGGAATCAGTCATTGTTATGCTTCTCCCTATTTGCGAGCGCGTCCGGGCAGTCTGCACGGATATGACATCATCGACCACAACGCGTTGAACCCAGAAATCGGAACCCCCGAAGACTACGAGAAGTTGGTTTCCGAGCTGCACCGTCACGGAATGGGACAGATTCTGGATATTGTCCCCAATCACATGGGCGTGATGGGCAGCGACAATGCCTGGTGGCTCGATGTGCTGGAGAATGGCCAGGCATCCGCCTTTGCCGATTTCTTCGATATCGATTGGGACCCCATTAAAGACGAGCTTCAGGGCAAGGTCCTGATACCTATTCTCGGCGACCAGTATGGAAACGTGCTGGAGAATAGCGAGCTAAAGCTGGTGTTTGACATCGAGCGTGGTGAATTCAGCATCTACTACCACCAGCACCGGTTCCCCATAAATCCTACCGAGTATCCCCGAATCCTTGGCTTCCGTTTGCAAGAGATCGAAGACAAGTTGGGCTCAACTCACGACGACCTTCTCGAGTTGCAAAGCATCAAGACTGCTTTCAGCCATCTTCCCACCAGTCAGGACATCACGCTGGAAAGAATGGCTGAACGTAACCGTGAAAAAGAAGTACAAAAGCGTCGCCTGGCTACGCTATGTGCGCGCTCAACCGACATTAAGAGCTTCCTTGAAGCTCACGTTGAAGCTTTGAATGGCGTGGTCGGTGAGCCGCGCAGCTTTGACGCGCTTCACGAGTTGATCAAGGCGCAAAACTACCGTCTCGCGCAGTGGAGAGTGGCGGCTGACGACATCAACTACCGCCGATTTTTCGATATCAATGATCTGGCTGCCTTGCGCATGGAAAATGCAAACGTCCTGAACCTAACTCACCGGTTTACCCTGGATTTGGTTGCGCAAGGCAAGGTGGACGGCTTACGGATCGACCATCCTGACGGTTTGTACGATCCCGCGAAATATTTCGAGGATTTGCAAGCCGGTATGCCTTGTCCCGACCCGAATAGCTCAGGCGATAGTCATGGGTGTAACTACGTGGTTGTCGAAAAAATTCTTACTGGGAGTGAAAGATTACGCAGAGATTGGCCGGTCCAGGGTACGACTGGATACGAATTCGCAAACCTGGTAAACGGCGTTTTCATTGATCAGTCTGCAGGCACACGAGCCGAGCGCATCTATCGTTCCTTTACCGGGCAATCCCTGGAGTTCGATGACCTCGTGTACGCCTGCAAGAAACTCATATTGAAGGTGGCCCTGGCTAGTGAGTTGAATGTATTGGCCAACGCGCTGAGTCGAATAGCCCTGTCCAACCGCCACACGTGCGATTTCACCCTGAATAGTCTGCGCAGCGCGTTGGGTGAGATCATTGCCAGCTTTCCTGTCTATCGTACGTATGTGAGCGCAGCGGGGGTTTCGGTCGAAGACAGGCGCTACATCGAACAGGCTGTCGCGCTGGGTCGAAAAAGAAGCAATGCAGCCGACCTTAGTGTGTTTGACTTCATTCGCCGGATGTTGTTGATCGAAACCAACGGTGAGCCGCAATGGTACCGCCGCGCGATTACAGCGTTTGCCATGAAGTTCCAGCAGGTAACCAGTGCCGTCATGGCAAAGGGTTTGGAAGACACCTCATTTTATCGCTACAACCGGCTGGTCTCATTGAACGAGGTTGGGGGTGACCCACAGCGTTTCGGCGTGTCCGTTGCCCAGTTCCATGAGGCCAACCAGAGGCGAGCCCAGTGCTGGCCACACTCCATGCTGGCGACGTCTACACACGATTCAAAGCGATCAGAAGACGTTCGAGCGCGAATCGACGTCTTATCGGAAATGCCGGCCGCGTGGCGCTTGAGCTTGCGGCGCTGGCGGGACTGGAATCGTGGCCGCAAAAGAGTGATCGACGAAAAGCCTGCGCCCTCCCGGAACGATGAGTATTTGTTTTATCAGACTTTGATCGGCGCGTGGCCTCTTGAGCGTCTCGATGATACGGGTTGGAACAAATTCGTCAGTCGAATTGAGCAATACATGCTCAAAGCGGTTCGGGAGGCAAAGGAATTCACCAGCTGGGCGAATCCGAATACCGAATACGAAAACGCTCTTACGGAATTTACGCGTGCCACATTGGACCGGCGCAGAAGGAATCGATTCCTCTCCGATTTCGGAGAATTCCAGCGAAGAGTCTCGCGAATTGGCATGTTCAACAGCATCTCGCAGACCCTTCTTAAACTGACAGCACCAGGGGTGCCTGATATCTATCAGGGAAATGAGCTCTGGGATTTCAGCCTCGTCGATCCTGATAACCGGAGAGCAGTGGATTACGACCGCCGACAGCAGTGCCTTAATCAGTTGATTGCCTCGCGCAAAGGGGCACCCCAGCAGCAGGCTACTGAGTTGCAGCGCCTCATCGGCTCTCTTGAAGATGGCAAGGCCAAGCTCTTCGTGACCTGGATGACCCTCTGCTACCGACAAGAACATTCCGACCTGTTTAGCAAAGGTGCGTATACAGCCCTTGTAGCGCGAGGCTCTCGCGCCGAACACGTATGTGCGTTCGCGCGGCATACCGCTGACGAGGCAGTCGTGGTTGCTGTCCCTCGGCTCTGTGCCACTCTCCTGGCCGAGAAGCGCGACGCTCCCATTGGTCACGAGGTCTGGGGTGATACCCGAATTGAATTGCCAACCGAGCTTGCTGATTTTTCCTTTCGGAATGTCTTCGGCGGCGAAAATGTGAAGCGGCCCGATTCTTCAGGCGCACTGCAACTAGGCGACATCTTTGAGTTCTTTCCCGTCGTCCTTTTGTGTTCTGAAACCGAGCCTAGTCATGCTACGTGATAAAAGCTGCCAAGAATCATTCCGAATACAAGATGAGTAACGATCACAGAGATGGGCGTCGGCCAACCATAATTTAAGGCCAGAAATCCGGGCGGTTCAAGCATACGATTGGCGCTAGGTCCATGCCGTTCACTAGCCATTCGAGGATGAAAACCTGGCATGAGCGAGACGACGACGGCAAGAAGCACTAAAGCGTGGCCCAGTCCAATAATAGCTCCAATCCACCAGGTCGCCCGCTCAAGCGATTCGAAGATCAAGACGTACAAAAGAGAGAAGACCCAGCCGTTGAGGACATGGAACAAAAATCCGTAGACTTTGGCGCGGTCGCGATCCGGTGTGAACAGAGTACCCATCATGTACGGCAAGTTCATGCGCGTAAGGCCAAGCGCCTGACTGCCATCCAGCAAGATCGAAACTGCGAGCGTAGCCAGGAAACCCCATAAAAGCCAACTTCCCAGGCTCATACGGCCACCTCCGTTTGATCAGATTGGGCAGCATCTTTCGATCGATGAGCGAGTTGCTCAGCACCCTCCTCGCGTTCACGCAGCGACAACGCCGCGCTTACCAAGCCGACGTGCGTGAATGCCTGGGGAAAATTTCCAAGAGCATCGCCCGTCGCGGGGTCAATTTCTTCGCCGTACAGACCGATGTCGTTCTGATAACCGAGGAGATCGCGAAATAGTCTGTGAGATTCATCAATGGAACCGCCTCCGAGGGCCAAGTACTCCGCTTCCCAAAAGCTGCAAATTGCAAACGCGCCCTCTGGGGGATCAGTTCGATAACGGTAAATCAATTCGTTGCCGGCTCCCAATTCGCGTCGTAAGAGCCGGTAAGTGCTCTTCATGCGGCTGGAATCGGCTTTTTCGAATCCGTACCACGACAGCGATAGTAGGCAAGCATCCAAGCCATCGCCGTCGAGCGTGCTGACATAGCTTTTTAAGCGGGGATTCCATGCACGCTTGCAGAGTTGTTCGCGAATAGCTTCACGGTGCCGCCGAAATTCGTCTACAGGAACGTTCTTCACGAAATCGCGCTCGGCCAGCGAAATCAGACGGTCTAGAGCTGTCCAACACAACAGCCGGGAGTGGGTGTGATTTTGCCTTTCGCCGCGCGGTTCCCATATACCTTCGTCGGGACAGTCCCAGTGTTTGACTACATAATTCCCAAACCCGACCAGGGCCTTCTGTGTTTCCCGGTCAAAACTGCCGCCATGAAAGCAGTATTGAGCTGCGGCATCGAGCACCTCGCCGTACACGTCCAGTTGTAGCTGATTCCGTGCAGCGTTTCCCACGCGTACAGGCCGCGAATCTGCATAACCACGTAAGTAATCCAGAGTGCGTTCTGCAGGCGCGGATCCGCCATAAACGTCGTACATGATCCGAAGCTCGGGACGCGTGCGGCGCGTGGCCATCAGCATCCAATCCATGAAATCAGCGGCCTCTTCCCGATAGCCGAGGCCGAGCAGGGCGCGAATGGTAAGCGACGCGTCCCGCAGCCAACAGTAGCGATAGTCCCAATTAAGGTCGCCGCCCGGGCGCTCTGGCAGGGAAGTGGTGGATGCGGCCACAATAGCGCCCGACGGTGCATAAGCCAGAAGCTTCAAAGCCAGAGCGCTGCGAACTACAGCGTCGCGATAAGGACCGCGGTATTCGGTGCGGTCTGCCCACTGTTGCCACCACTCTACGGAGCGCGCGATGCTCTCGCCAATGGATTTGCCCAACACGGGCAGGATCGCCGGTGACTCTTCCGAGTAGGTGAACGAGAACTGAAGGGTTTCGCCGGCATGCAAGGTCACTCGACCGCTCACACGATGCTCTTCAATCGCCAGCGGCACATTACAACGGAGCCAGTAGACACATCCACCGGAGTGAATCTGGATGCCCAGTTTCCCGAAATCCCTTGTCGATAGAGGCGTCAGTCCGTAGCGTGCTCGCGGGCAAAAATCGATGTCGAACTCGACGGAACCGAACAAGCATTCCACTTGCCGTACGAGATGGTGATCAGGGACGAAAGCCGTTCTCTTGTACTCCTCCGAAGAGACCGGCATCAAGTCCGTAAGCACAGCTGATCCATCTGAGACCTTGAAGGTAGTCTGCAGCACGTTAGTGTTCTTTATGTACTTTCGCTCAACCGAGTAAGGCTGCACCGGGCCTATGCGCCAATGTCCACCTCTCTCGGCATCCAGCAGAGACGCGAAGATGGCTGGGCTGTCATATCGAGGCCAGCACAGCCAATCGAGAGAGCCGTCTTTGGAGATCAGAGCTGCGGAACGGCAATCACCGATGATGCCGTAGTCCTGAATGGCAGCTTGTCGCGGCGGCGAACCCGCGTTCTGAGCGTTCGAAGCGCCCCGGTCGCGGGAGTTAAAAGCTGGTGTGGTATTTGCCATCAATCGCAAAGCCACCGTTCTCGTCCCGCGTTACGCTTGTAGACCAGCGTTTGTTGAACTGGTACTCACCTTGAATAATCTCGCGCTGCGTGGACGTCACATCGGTAGCAAAAGTGAACAAGAAGCTTCTCGTTACCCGCTTCTGAAAGGCGATGCGTGCACCCGGATTGGGATCGTTTCCGCCGAGTGTAGGGTCGATCGACAAGCTGGAAAGCCCCGCCAGTTTCTGAATGCCACCACTAACTTGGCTCGCTACTCCTTTTGCGATGAGGGAACTGGCGCCAAAATTCGAGGGAGAGGCGGCGGCTTGCTCGGTTGTCTCTCCGCGAGCAATCAGGTTAATGATATCGGCGGTCGGCAAGGTGGGATCCGAAACGTAGTTGGTGCGCATCTTGTCGATGGGACCTACGAAATTCAGGCTTAAATTGTATTGATTGATCGTTGTGGTCAGCACGACGTTGAGTACTGGCTCAGTGCGAGCCGGGTTCGAGAATTCAATGATCCCTCGTTGAATCTGGTAACGATTGTTCATCAGGAAAATCTCACCACCCGACAGCTCCGTGCGTCCCACGATTACGGGGTCTGCCGCGGTTCCGATAACGCGCAGATCGGCACGTCCCTGGACGTTGACCGTACTGCTGGTAAGGTTCAGGTTCGTAGAGGACCGCACGGCAACATTCAACTTCATGTTGTTGAGCAGATCGCTGGTGCTGGGTGTGCTCTCGGTGCCAGTTTGGAATTGGCTGGCCAATCCCGCCAGATCGAAGTTCTGAGTGAAGCCGAGACTGTCAATGGTAACTTTACCGTCCAGCGTGGAAGCACTACTGTTGCCAACCAGATTGAGTCCGCTATCGAAGACTACTCGCACTGCATCCTGATAGCGGATGCGCACGCTCTTTGCATTGAGCACCACATTCATCTGCAACTGCGGACGATATCCAATCAAACCGGTAGCCGAGATCTGGCCACCTCCCGCTTTGCCGGTGAGTTGGGTGATTCGCACCTGGTCATTGTTGATGTCGAGCGTTCCATTTAAGTTCTCGAGGCCCACAGGGGCGTCTGGAGTG
>Ga0310810_10004818_pt1 | contig 14987 bp, 12 predicted proteins | sample NCmetagenome_FD_207641 | JGI IMG/M metagenome (GOLD analysis project Ga0310810, IMG submission 207641) | Soil microbial communities from experimental microcosm in Duke University, North Carolina, United States - NC | ecosystem: Engineered > Artificial ecosystem > Soil microcosm > Unclassified ...
AGCACGCGCAGCTGCGTGCGCACCGTCGAGTAATGCGTATCGCCGGGGAGGTCCTCGAGCACCTCCGCGGCCGTGGCCCGGCCGCGCCGATAGAGGATGTCCATGATCTGCCGTTCGCGGCGGGTGAGGGCGGTGTGCGTGGTCGTGGGCATAGGCACTCGAAGGTGTGAGCTTTATAACTCAAGTGTTAGTTAAATAACACATCGGTCGGGCGGCGTCAACCCCGGGCGTGGTCGGGGCCAGCCCGACTACGCTCACGATGGCGGTGAGTCGCGGGATTCCCATGATCGCCCGTGACGCGAAGACAATGGTCCGCCGAACGGCGACCTTTTGGCGCCAGGTTACTCGCGATCCCACGCCAAATTGCTGGCGTTTTCTTTGCCTATACTGCGCCCAATGCTCCGCACACTCGCACTCCCATTGCCCGCAGGCCGGTTCAGGAAAGCGGAGCTGGTGTGGCTGGCCTTTGTCGCCGTCCAGGTCATGGACGGCATCATGTCCTACGTCGGCGTGAACACGTTCGGCTCGTGGATCGAGGCCAACCCCCTCGTCGCTTGGTATGCCTCGGTGTTCGGACCGGCCGTCGCGTTCGCCGCCGTCAAGCTGTTCGCGATCGCGTGTGGCACGGTCCTCTACCTGATGTCGCGGCATCGGACGGTCGCAGCGCTCACGCTGTTCTACCTCGCGTTCGCCGTGGTGCCCTGGGCCCACGTCCTACATAGCTACACGAATATCTAGACCTGTTAGGGCGAGGCATCCCTCACCCCAACTACAATGCGGACATGTATTCCGCATTCCTGGGCATTCATTCCTACCTTCGCTGGGTCGTTGTCATCCTTGGCCTGCTGGTGATCGTGCGCGCGATCATCGGCATCACGGGCCGTCGTGACTGGGGGGCCGGCGATGCGGCAGGCGTGCGCTTCTTCAACATCGCGCTCGACGTGCAGTTCCTCATCGGGCTGTTGTTGTATGTGTGGCTCAGCCCCTTCATTCGCGATGCGTGGGCCGACATGGGCGCGACGATGCGCAATGCGCCGCTGCGCTTCTTCGCGGTCGAGCACGTCACCGGCATGCTGATTGGCCTCGCCCTTGCGCACGTGGGGAAGAGCAAGATCGGCAAAGCCGCAGACGCCGCTCAGAAGCACAAGCTGGCGGTGATCTTCTTCAGCCTGGCCATGGTGGTGATCATGCTGTCGATCCCGTGGCCCGGGATGCCCGGTGGTCGTCCGTTGCTGAGAGGGTTCGGGGGCTGACGTTCGTAGGGTCGACGCATGCGTCGCCCTTATCGTGTGTAGAGTCCGAACCCGCGCGCTTTGGCGTCTTTTCGAAGTGCCTCGATCGCCTTCGCGCCAGCGGTGAGCGATCGACGCCCCTCGATCTCGGCGATCGCGCGGCGCGCGTCGAACTCCGAGCGCGCGATTCCTCGCTTGACCGCGTCCGCGCGAATGGACTCCAGCGAGCCGAGCGCGGCACCGAGATTCCCCTCACTGTTCACACGGGCCGCGGCAATCATCACCGGCGTGCGAGCCAACACGTGCTGCGGACTCTTGACCAGCGATTGTGCGCGCTCGATCTCACGGACGGCCTGGGCTCGTCGTCCCTGCGCCAGCATCGCCAACGCAATCACAGCGCGAGCCATGGCTTCGTTGTCTGGAGCTGACTGACCAGCGAATACGGACGCCGCGTCAGTCGCCAGTTTCTCCGCGTCGGCGGCGCGTCCTTCTTCGAGCGCGATCACCGCAAGTGCGCTGCGGCTTTCGGCGGCTGTGCCCTTTTCACCAAGCGCATTCCGGATCGCCAGGGCGTCGCTGTGGCGCTGCTTCGCGAGCGTGAAGTCGCCGCGCATCAGGGCAATGTCACCGAGCTGATAGGTCGAGTACGCCATCGGCCGGCGCCGATCGAAACGCCGGTCCATCTCCAGCGCCTCGCTGAGTACCTTTTCAGCTGTGGCGAGGTCTCCCTGGACGCCAGCGATGTGTCCGACGCCGTAGAGCGAGGTCGCCACGCTGGTCGGATCGTCGATGGTGCGGCGAATCGACAGCGCTTCCTCGTAGTTGGCTCGCGCACGCGCGATCTCTCCCTGCAGCTTCAGCGATTCGGCAGCGTTGTAGAGCGCGCGCGCCAGACCTCGGCGATCGCCCATCTCGCGGCTCATAGCCGCTGATTCCTCATAGTGGCGCGACGCGCTCTGGAGATCGCCGAGGTCGAGCAAGACGTTGCCGATGTTGTTCAGTGAGATCGCCGCGTTGGTCTTGTCGCCGATCTCCCGGCGGATAGCCAGCGATTCCTGATTCATCTTGAGCGATGCCTGCAGATTGCCGGCTCGGCGCTCCTGAATCGCGATGTTGTTGAGGAAGCGCGCGACGAGGTCCTGCTCGCCGACGCTTCGGGCGATCTTCAGACCTTCTTCGTAGAGCGCGCGGGTGCGCTTGGTATCGGGACCGTCGGAGATCGCGCTCGCGAGGTTGTTGAGGGTCCTGGCCACGCCGGCGTTATCGCCGGCAGCCGCGTAAATGGCCCGTGCCTCTTCGAACCGCTTGACCGCTTCGTCGGTCTTGCCCTGACGAAGCGTAGCGCTGCCCTCGCGCAGCCGCGCATTCGCCACGATCTGCCGTGCACCAAGCTTTTCGCCTGTCGCTGCGGCAGCGGAGGCTGCCGACTGCATCCTTTTGAAGTCCGACAGCGTGTCAGCGGCGTTTGCCTCCGCGAGGTCGAGCCGCGGATCGGTGATGGCGGGAAAACGTTTCCTGAACGCTTCGACCGTGGCGAGTCCCTCTTTCGCCGCGCCAGATGCGATCTGCGCGTTGGCGAGCCGCAGCGCGTGCTCCACATCGTCAGGGAAGAACGTGGACAGCGTTTGCCAGATCGCGATGGCTTCCTTCCACGCGCTCGACATCTCGCGATACGTCCCCTCGACGAGCAGACGATCCGCACGTGGGAGGTTGGCCGAGAGCTCGAACGCGCGCGCCGCCGCATCCTTGGCGCGGCTGTCGTACCCAAGTTGCGACCAGGTGTTGGCCAGCGCCGAGTATGCGAGAGGGAAGCGAGGATCCGCTTTGATGGCCTGCTCGAAGAGCGACCGCGCGCCGAGCGCATCGAACTGCCGCAGACGGATCAATCCTTCGGCATACAAGCGAGCGGCGTCGGGTGAGGCGGGCTGCGCCACTCGCACGGATGCCTCCGCCACTTGGACGCCGAGCTTGTCCCGCAGTCGCATGCCCGCTCGTGCGACCAGATCGAGCAACTCATGAATCGCCCCCATCTCGCTGACGAGGGACAACGTCTCGCCTTCACGCGAGTCCTGAAGACGAATGTCTACGCGCAACGTAGACGTGTCACCCGCGCCGACCGTCACATACGACCCGGTCACCACCAGGTCGGCACCGAGATTCTGCCGAATGCGCGTCAGGGTTTCGCGCGCATAGGTGTCGGCATCGGCGAGCGCCAGCTCGGTCTTCATTCGCGTGACGTTCTCGCCGGGGATGGTGCGCAAACGTTCACCAGCGGCCAGCTCCGTCGTCAGCATTTCCGACAGCGCCATCGATAACCACTGCGCGTCGCTGCGGCCCGCGAGATTACGGAATCCGAGCACCGCGACCGCCGGCCGCACCGTCTCGGCGCGCAGGGCAGTCGGGGCCGCTATTTCGGCGGAAGGAGACGCTCCTTGCGAGAGCGTTCGTCCGCGCCAGAGAAATAGGCCTGCGGCGACGACGAACAGCAGTGCGACTGCCGCCGCGATCACGAAACGCGAGTGCGGTGCGCGGGGTGGAAGCGTTCCATCGAGCGCATGCGCGACGTCGGTCGCATCTCTGAATCGTCCGTCCGGATATCGTGCGAGACAGCGCATGATGGCGCGGTCCCATTCGACAGGAAGATCCGGCTTCAGTTCCCGCGGCGACTTCGGCGTGTGGCCGGCCACGCGTTGAAGTGCAGAGGCGATCGGGGTTTCGGCCATGAACGGACGTTGGCCGGTGACCATCTCGTAGATCACGATTCCCAGCGCGTAGATGTCACTTGCGGGGGTGAGCACGCCACCCTCGAGTTGTTCCGGCGACATGTACTCGGGCGTGCCAGGCACGTCGCCTGTCACCGTGATCCCCTCGGCGATGCCGCTCGCGTCGCCAACGAGATGAGCCAATCCAAAATCAGTGACGACGACGCGAGGCGACCTGGAAGGGCCGGCGTCGAGCAGCATCACGTTGTTGGACTTGAAGTCGCGATGGATGACATCCGCCGCATGCGCTGCGGACAACGCCGCCGCCATCTGCTGAACGATCGGACGGGCGTCCTCCACGCTCAATGGCCCGTGTCTGCGGAGGTACTGCGACAGCGTTTCTCCCTGTAGCAGTTCCATCGTGACGAACGACACGGCGCCAGCGGTGCCTTCGGGCGGCCGGTGCTCGAACAGGTCGAAGATGCGGCAGATGTTCGGGTGCGTCACCTTGCGGGCGAGTTGGACCTCGCGCAGGAAGCGCTGGTTCGCCTTCTGGTGGACCGCGATCTCGGAGCGGATCGTCTTGAGCGCAACCCGTTCGCCGAGTGTCAGGTCCTCGGCCTCGTACAACTCGCCCATGCCGCCACGGGCGATGAAGCGGACGACGCTGAACCGGTCACACAGGAGGTCGCCGGCCCGAAAGGTCGCGGCCACCGGTGCCGTGCGGGTGACGTCGGCCTCAGGTGGGCCGTCTGGGGGAGGGTTCCGGGGGGAATCCATCGAGGGAAATATATAATTCTAGCTTCCCCATGCGCGTGGCACGTCGGTTTGTGGTCAGCGGGCGCGTGCAGGGCGTCGGATTCCGCTACTTCACGCAAGATACTGCCCGTCGCGAGGGCGTCACCGGCTGGGTGCGCAATCTGCCGGACGGCGGTGTTGAGGCTCTTGTCGAGGGCGAGGCCGAGGCCGTGACGCGCGTCGAGCGGGCGCTACGGACCGGTCCGCGAGGCGCGCGGGTCGATCGTGTGTACGTGGACGAAGAGGATCCGACCGGCTCATACACGACGTTTTCGGTGACGACATAGATGACGGTGTAGTGTCCGGCTTTAGCCGGACGACATGGGTGACGATGGATCTCAAACAGCACATCAGGCACGTGCCCGACTTCCCGAAGGCGGGCATCCTCTTCTACGACATCACGACGCTGCTCCGAAACGCAGAGGGTTTCGCGATGACGATCGACATGCTCTCGAGCCCCTACGTCGGTAAGGGCATCGAAGTGGTCGTCGGCATCGAGAGCCGCGGGTTCATTCTGGGAGCGGCCGTCGCCGAGCGTATCAAAGCGGGGTTCATCCCGATTCGTAAGCCCGGGAAGTTGCCGTCCAAGACGCTGAAGGAAAGCTACTCACTCGAGTACGGGATGGACTCGCTGGAGGTCCATGAGGACGCCATCGAGAACGGCCACAAAGTACTAATCGTGGACGACGTGCTGGCGACCGGGGGCACAGCCGGCGCCGCCGCCAAAATGGTGCGAAAGCTGGGCGGTGACCTGGTGGGGCTGGCGTTCTTGATCGAGCTCCAATTCCTGAACGGCCGGTCGAAGCTGGCCGACGAGAAGGTGTTCTCGGTCCTTCAGTACTGAGCAGGTACAATAGTGCGTTAACGTCCCCGTAGCTCAGTGGATAGAGCGTCCGCCTCCTAAGCGGAAGGCCGTGCGTTCAAGTCGCACCGGGGACGCCATTCGCCGGACGCGGGGGAAACCGCAGGCACGTATGAAGCGAAAAGAACGTCAGCATCTGAAGGAAAACGAGCTCGTCCACTCCATCGAGAGCGCGCGCGAGTTCCTCGAAACGCGTCAGCGGCCGATCGCCGGCGCGCTCGTCGGCATCGTGATTGTCGCCCTGGCCGTGATTGGGTTCATGGTCTATCGCAACCAGACGCAGTCACGTGGTTCCGAGCTGCTCGCGGAAGCGATGGTCGCGATGAATGCGCGCGTCGTTCCCACCGGCGCCACTGGCGAAGAGAATCTGCCCGCCGGGGCAACGCTCGGCGCCACCGGCACCTTTTCGACGGAAGAAGCCAAGCTCAAGGCCGCTCTCCCGAAGCTGAAGGCCGCGGCGGACGCGTATCCAGACAGCGCGTCTGGAATCACCGCGCGCTATCACATGGCTGGCGCGCTCGCGACACTCGGACGCCATGCGGAAGCGATCAAAGAGTACGACGAGGTGCAGCAGCGCAGCGGAGCGTCGAGCCTCTATGGACGCATGGCACGTCTCGGCAAAGCTGATACGCAGGCGCACGCGGGGCAACTGGACGCAGCGATCGCCACGTGGAAGGACATGTCTGCAGGCAATAACGGCGATCTGCCTGTGGACGCGATCCTGATCGAGTTGGCTCGCGCCTACGTCCAGAAGGGCAACACCGAGGAAGCGAAGAAGACGTTCACGCAGATCGTGGACCAGCATCCGAACTCGCCGTATCTCGGCGAGGCACGCACCGAGCTGGAAAACCTGAAAGGGTAAAGAGGTCCGGCTAAAGCCGGACACGACAGGGGTGCGGCTCAAGCCGGACACGACACTCAGCGCCGCTTCACATCCCTCAACGCCTGGAAGTCTCCGATCGCGTTGAGGTGCAGGCCATCCAGCGACCGCTGCGCGACGATCACGTTCGTGCGGTTCCACAGCGGAATATATGGCGCATCCTCAGCGATGCGCTTCTGCGCCTCGCCGTATGCGTGCTCACGCTCATCGTCATTCGTTGACTGTGTCGCGAGGTCGAGTAGCCGATCGACGTCGACGTTGCGATAGTAGCCACGATTGAACCCGAGCGGCGGTATCTGATCCGAGTGAAATACTCGCCGCAGGATGTCGGGATCGACGAGCGATCCGCCCGTCCACTGGAGCGAGAACAACTGGAAGTTCCCCTGGAGCACGTCCCCAAAGAACGTGGCGAACTCGTACGATCGCAGATCGAGCTCGATGCCGACGCGTCGCAGGTTCTCCTGAACGACTGTGGACTGCAGCCGGGTCTCCTCGTTTGACGAGATCTTCAGCGACAGTCGCAGTCGCGGTTCGGGTCCATTGCCATCAGGATCGCGATAGCCCGCCTCGTCCAGCAGTTGCATCGCCCGCGCCGGATCGTAGGTAAAGCGATGCACGGCGGGCTCGAAGGCCCACGCCTGATCCGGCAAGAGCCCGGTTGCCGGCCGTGCCAGACCACGACGCATGTAGCGGATGATGGCGTCGCGATCGATGGCGTAGCCGATCGCATAGCGGACACGGCGGTCGGCCAGAATCGGATCCCGCAGATTGAACCCGATGTAGGAGAAGTCGAGCCCCGGCGATGGCGCGACGCGGAACGAGCCGTCCTCGGTGAGCTGGTGCACGATATCGGGCGGCAGATCGTTGATGACCAGATCGGTTGCGCCCTTGCGAAGATCGAGGCCGCGCATCGTGTCGTCTGGAATGACCTTCACAATCACCCCGGCGTTGAGCGGCGCACCCTTCCAGAAGTGCTCAAATGCCGACAACACGACCTTGTCATCGTCGTCGTAGCGCACGAATCGGTAGGGGCCGGTCCCAATCGGCGCAGTTCGCATGCGATCGCCAGAACCGTCCGGGATGATGGGCGGCAGCACCAACTGAATAGGAAACGCGGCGAACGGTTCCGCGAGTGTGAACCTGACAGTGTAGTCGTCCACCGCGGTGACGGCGCGCAGCAGCTTGTAGGCGCCCTTCAGCGGTGAGACGAACGATGGATCAACAAACGCCGAGAACGTGTAGACGATGTCACGTGCGGTCAGTTCGTGGCCGTCATGAAAGCGCACACCGCGGCGCACGTGCGCAACGTAAGTCACCGGGTCTGAATGTTCGAGCCGTTCGGCGAGCGCCGGGTGAACGCGAAGGTCGTCGCCCCATTCCATCAACGAGTTGAAGATCAGTTGCGAGACGCGCTGCGAGCTTTCATCGGCGCCCTGCCGTGGATCGAGCGTCGTCGGTCCCGAGCGAACCGAGATAGTGATGACGTTGGGATTGGGTGGAGCAGAAGACGTGCACGAAACGAGTAATGCAAAAGGCACAATGCAAAATGCAATCTGCCGCGCGCGGTTCACCATTTGCATTTTGCATTGTGCATTTTGAATTACGACGTCACGATTCGTCCGACAACTTCTTCAGTTCAGCGAGTAGTTCGAGGGCTCGTCTGGGCGTCGTGTCGTCAACATCGATGGCCTTGAGCCGATCGGCGATTTCACGATGCTGCGGAGACGAGGTGTTTGCTGGCACTGCGAACAGACCGAGCTGCCGCGTGCCCGGATCGGCGCCGTCCCCGGAGAGTGTGGGGCGTCCACCGCGCGACAGTTCGTCGCGCTCGAGGCCACCGAGAATCTCCTGCGCGCGCGTGATCACCGAACCCGGCAAACCAGCCAGGCGCGCCACCTGAATCCCGTAGCTGCGATCCGATCGACCGCTGACGATCTTGCGCAGGAAGATGATCTCGTCCTTCCACTCGCGCGCGGATACGTGAGAATTCACGACGCCCGGCAGTGCGTCGGCGAGGTCAGTCAGCTCGTGATAGTGCGTGGCGAAGAGCGTCTTCGGCCGCGCGCGTGAATTGGTCGCCAGGTATTCAGCCACGGCCCATGCGATGCTCAAACCGTCGAACGTGGACGTGCCACGGCCGATCTCGTCCAGGACGACGAGGCTCCGTGATGTGGCTGCGTGCAGGATGTTGGCGGTCTCCTGCATCTCCACCATGAATGTGGACTGACCGCGCGCGATGTTGTCGGCCGCACCCACGCGCGCGAAGATGCGATCCACGATCGGCAGCTTGGCATCCTTGGCCGGCACGAACGAGCCGATCTGGGCGAGCAGCGGAATCAGCGCCGTCTGCCGCAGATACGTGGACTTGCCGCCCATGTTCGGGCCAGTGAGGACGACGAGTTGACGCGTCGTGCCATTCAGATCGATGTCATTCGGCACGAACGCGTCTGAGGTGAATCGTTCGACGACGGGGTGACGCCCGTCGACCACGACCATTTCGTCGCCATCGTGCAAGTGCGGCTTGGTGTAGTTGGCGATGGCAGCCGTTTCGGCGAGTGCGCCGAGGACATCGAGCGTTGCCAACGCGCGTGCCGTGTCCTGAATGCGAGGAGCCTCGGCAGCCACGCGACGACGCAGGTCTTCAAAGATCTCCAGTTCGCGCTCGAGAATCCGCTCGTCGGCCCCGAGCACCTTGGCCTCGTACTCTTTGAGAGCTGGTGTCGTGAACCGCTCGCCACCGGCGATGGTCTGCTTGCGCTGATAGTCGTCGGGTGCGGCGTGCAGGTTCGCTTTCGAAATCTCGATGTAGTAACCGAACACCCGATTGAACCGGACCTTCAGCGAGGAAATGCCGGTCCGTTCGCGCTCGCGCTCTTCCATCTCGGCGATGACCTGACGACCGGAGCGACTGATCGTGCGGAGCTCGTCGAGTTCAGGGTCGATGCCGTCGCGCGTAAACCCACCTTCGCGAGCAACCGCCGGCGGCTCGTCGATGAGTGTGCGTTCGATGAGATCGCGAACGTCCGTGAGTTCGTCGAGTTCGGCGCACAGGCTCACCAGCAGAGGCGCCCGTACCTCGCTCAGGATGTGCTTCACGCGGGGGACCGCGGCTAACGACAACCGCAGCGACACGAGCTCACGTGGGCCAGCCGTCGCCAAAGCTGCGCGGGCGACGAGACGCTCGAGATCGTGAACGGCTTTCATCGTCTCGCGGAACTTCCCGCGCTCTGTCGAACGGAAGGCCAGTTCTTCGACGGCGTCCAGGCGATCGCGAATGCGCTCCAACGCACAGAGTGGACGCAGCAGCCATGCGCGCAGCAAACGACCACCCATCGCCGTGATCGTGCGGTCCACTTCTTTGAGCAGCGAGCCTTGCGGTCCGCCGTCGCTGCCGGTGACGACCTCGAGATGCTTCAGTGTGATTGGGTCGATGATCAGGCAGTCGGCGCTCGTTCGGTAGGTGATGGCGCGGACGTGCGCGAGGTCGGCTTTCTGTGTGTCGCGCAAATACGCGACGAGACCGCCGGCCGCTTGAATGGCTGCGGTCCGGCCCTCGAGGCCGAAGCCCTCGAGGCCGTGCGTTTTCAATTGATCGAGCAGCGCGCGCCGAGCGGTTTCACTATCGAAGGTCCAACCGTCGGCGTGCGTTACCGGCAGCTGCAGACGCGCCAGCTCGGGAAATCGCTCGGCAGGATTTTCTTCGCCGGGCACCACGACCTCACGTGGCCGGAGAACGGCGATCTCGTCTATCAGTGATTGAAGCCCCTCGGTGCCCCGATACTCGGTCGTTGAGAACTCGCCGGTGGACACGTCGATGAGCGCAACGCCGACCACCCCATCCCGCGATGGGGCGATGGCCATAAGGAACGCCGGTTCGCGGGCGTCGAGATATCCAGGCTCTGTCAGGGTGCCCGGTGAGACGACCCGGACGACTTCGCGGCGGACCAGTCCCTTGGCCTTGCGAGGATCCTCAACCTGCTCACAGATCGCGACCCGAAACCCCTTCTTGACCAGGCGGGAGATGTAGCCGTCCGCGGCGTGAAAGGGGACGCCGCACATCGGAATGCCCTGGCCACCCGCGTCCTTCGACCGCGACGTCAGCGTCAGCTCGAGGGCGCGCGACGCGACCAGCGCATCCTCGTAGAACATCTCGTAGAAGTCGCCCATCCGAAAGAACACGATGGCGTCCCGGTATTGGCGCTTCGCCTCGAGATACTGGCGCATCGCGGGCGTGGGGGTGGAAACGGAGGTCATGAGGCTTGGGCTTTGGGCCTTAGGCTTTGGGAAGCCCAGAGCCGAAAGCCAGAGATTATCATCCAGTGGTGCTCGTCCTTGCCCTTGACACGACGACCTCGACCGGGAGCTGCGCGCTGGCGCGTGATGGGCGCATCGTGTCCGAGCAGGTCAACGACGCGCCGAATGCGCATGCAGAACATCTGCCTGGCGATCTGATGTCGCTGCTCGACCGCGCGAGCACCAGGCTCGCCGACATCGACGTCTTTGCCGTCGCGACGGGGCCGGGCTCGTTCACGGGTCTTCGCATCGGGATCGCGACGATGCAGGGACTCGCGTTCGCGGAAGAGAAGCCGTTGGTCGGTGTCTCTGGGTTCGATGCGTTGCTGCGGATCGCGGACGACTTGGCGCGCCGGAGCCCGCAGCCGAAGGCGGGACACGTCGCCACATGGGTCGATGCGTGGCGTGGGGAAGTGTTCGCGGCGTTATATGAGAATGGACGCGAAGTGGATGCGCCTGTGGTGAACCGGCCTCAGACGCTTCTCGAATCTCTGCGCGAAGCGAATCGGGAGGGTAGCCGCTCGACACTGTTCATCGGCGATGGCGCACGCGCACACGCCGGCATGATTCGCGAGATGCTCGGCGAGACGGCGCGGATCGCCGAACCGCCGGCGCCACCGTTGGCCGGCGTCATCGCGATCATCGCGGGCGAACTGTCGATCAGCGGTGAGCATGCACCGCACTCGATCCGCCCGCTCTACGTCAGACGGACGGACGCGGAGCTCGCACGAGATGCACGAGCACTCCGGTAGCACGGTGAATTTCTGGATCGATCCCCTCGAGGGCGAGGAGGATCTCGACGGCGTGTTGGCCGTCGAAGAGGAGACGTTCACCAACCCGTGGACGAAAGAGATGTATGCCTGGGAGCTGCAGAATCGATCGGTCTGCCACATCTTCGTCGTGCGCACTCCCGAACAGCGTGTCGCCGGATTCTGTGCGTTCTGGCTGGTTGTCGTCGACGTGCGACGCTCGAGGTACGACGTTCGAATGAGTCGGCCAGACGACTGTACGAGCGCCTGGGTTTTGCCATCACAGGTACGCGTCCGAACTACTACACGAACCCCGTCGAGGATGCCCTCATCCTCTGGCGAGACGAGTCAGGATGAGGCCTCATCCCTGTGGAGGGATGAGCCTTAACCTTCAGGCCGTCCACGAGTTAGACCTACTGTCAATAGGGGATTGAGCGCTGGGCGGGCCCGTGTTACCTTGATGTCAGAATCGTCCTTCTTCACGAAAGGAGGGTGCGGCCTATGAACGCAGCGGAAGCACAGGAGGTAAAGCAGCTCCTGATGCAGAGCAACGACCAGTACCGCCAGCTTTCAGAGCGTCATCATCTCTTAGATGACCGCCTGCACCAGCTCACCGAACGGCACTTCCTCTCGACGACAGAACAACTCGAAGAAGTCACTCTTAAGAAACAGAAACTGGCATTGAAGGATCAGATGGAGCGGATGGCGCTCGACTACGCCAAGGCGCACATCCGGGCGTCGTAGCTATTCGTCCGGCGTCGCGCCCGGAGGCCGCGGCCTCTGAGGTTGCTCCAGAGGCCGGGTTTAGTTTTCGCGCGAGGTCGCGGAGAATTAAACCTGGTCTCTTTTTTTATGCGCATCGATCCCGCGGGCTGGCCTTTCATCCTTGGTGGGGTGGCCGTTGCCCTTCTGTCATGGCTCACCGGTGGGCCGCTCTTCGGGCTGATTTTCGGCATCCTCACCCTGTTCTTCCTGTTTTTCTTTCGCGATCCCGAGCGCCAGCACAACGCGCCGGACTCCGGCGTCGTCTCACCAGCGGACGGACGAGTGATGGTCGCCGGCGACCCGACCGGGACACCCCCACCGGGGACCTGGCGGCAAATCACCATCTTTTTGTCCCCGATGGACGTGCACGTCAACCGGATACCGGTCAGTGGCCGGGTAACCTCAGTGAAGTATCATCCGGGCCGGTTTCTGCCGGCGTACCGGCACGACGCGGGAGACCTCAACGAATACACCGAGGTGACGATAGATCATGATGGGCAACCGATCATCGTCCGCCAGATTGTCGGCATCCTCGCCCGGCGCATTGTCTGCCGGGCTCAGGAGGGCGACAGGGTGAAGGCGGGAGGCCGGTTCGGCGTCATGAAGTTCGGGTCGCGAATGGACGTGTTCCTGCCGGCCGGCTCAACGATCCATACGCAGGTCGGTGCTAAGGTGGTGGGAGGCGTCACGGTGATTGCCACGCTTCCGCCTCGTCCCTGAGGAGAGCGTATGTCGATCGAGCAGCACGAGCACGAGCGTCGTCGGCCGAGTCTGCTGAGACCGTTGCGTCCGCGGCTCGACGTGCGCGCGCGCCGGTTGCGCCGCGGCGTGTATCTGCTGCCGAGCATGTTCACGATGGCGAACCTGTTCTGCGGCTACGCGTGCATCGTGCACTCCATGCGGCAGGAACTGTCCACAGCCGCGCTGTTCATCGGCTTTGCGTTCGTCCTCGACATGCTTGACGGCCGCATCGCCCGCATGACCGGAACGACGAGCGCCTTCGGCCTCGAATTCGACTCACTCGCCGATGTGGTGTCGTTCGGCGTTGCGCCAGCAATCCTGTCATTCCAGTGGGGCCTGCAGCCTCTCGGTCGCATCGGATGGGCCGCGGGTTTTCTCTTCGTCGCCGCGGCCGCTGTCAGGCTCGCGCGCTTCAACATCCAGTCCGGATCCCAGGACAAGCGCTACTTCGTCGGCATGCCCAGTCCCGCGGCCGCGTGTGTGCCGGCGGCGACCGTGTTCGCCTATCCGCAGGGATTCCAGAGCACCACGCACTCGTTGGCGGTGCTGGCCATGGTGATCATCCCGGCATTGACGATGGTCAGCACGATCCGCTTCCGGAGCTTCAAGACGTTCGACCTGCAGACCCGGCGAAGTTCCGCGGTTCTCGTTCTCGTCGCCGTCGGTCTGGTGCTGCTCGCGGCCGAACCGCAGTACGTGCTGGTCGCTATGGCCTATACGTACCTGGCGTCAGGCTTCATTGGCTACACGTGGACGCGATTCCATCGTCGTCACGGTGGAGAAGAAGGAGGGCAGCAGGTGCGGCAGCCGGACACTACACAACGGGGAGCGTAACCTCCACCGTCGTCCCTTTGTCGCGTTCGCTGGTCATCGAGATCGTTCCGCCACTCAGTTCGACGTTCCGCTTCGCGATCGGCAGGCCCAGTCCGGTGCCCGCTGCTTTCGTCGAGAAGTAGGGTTCGAACGCTCGCGCCAACGCTTCGGCATCCATTCCCACGCCCGTGTCAGACACTCGAATATGAACGGCGCGCCCGTTCTGATTGGCTCGGACGGTCAGGGCGCCCGCCCCCGGCATCGCGTGCAGCGCGTTCTCGACGATGTTCACCAGCGCGCGCGACACGAGTGTGCGATCGACAGAAACGTGCGGCAGCGTGTCGGGTAACTGCACATCGAGATTGATACGCCCGTCGAGCCCCTGCCGGTACGGATCAAGGACTTCGCGGAGAAGGGCAGTCACATCCACGTCCGACCGCTTCGCCGTCGGTGACGAGGCAAAACTGGAGAACTCCGATGAGATCTGCCGCAGCAGCTTGACCTGCGTGAGGATTGTGGCGACGCACTCCTGCACCATGGGCCCCAGCGGCTCGCCGCGGTCCGCGTGGACGCGACGAAGATGTTCGGCGTTGAGCTGAATTGGAGTCAGCGGGTTCTTGATCTCGTGCGCCACCTGACGGGCCATCTCGGCCCACGCCTCGAGTCGATGTGTGCGTTCGAGTTCGCCGCGCTGACGCTGCAGATCGGCAGCCATGCTGTTGAAGGCCTCGACGAGACGACGCAGTTCATCAGACGACGTTGCGGCGATTCTGGCGTCGAGGTCGCCTTTGGCGATGCGCTTTGTGGCACGCGTAAGACGATTCACTGGATCCGAGATGCGCTCGGCCATGTAGTAGCCGACACTGGCGCCGGACAGAATGAACAACAGCGCTGCCAGGAGCGCGCGTCGATCGAGCGTCTCGATCTGCTGATCGATCTCGCGCTGCCTGGACGTCAGCGGCACAGTCAAGACGCCTAGCTGCCGCCCGGCTAACGACGTCGCCGCGACGAGGTACTCGAAGTTGCCGACACGTTCTCGAGTCACCAACGCCGGTTCGTTGCGCAATGTCAGTGCACGATAGACCTCGGCCGATGTGCGCGTAGGTAATTGGCCGGATGCAAACAGGTTCCGTTCGCTTGTCGCTTGCAGGC